>JAABUI010002043.1_pt1 | contig 11362 bp, 10 predicted proteins | sample 5559111 | NCBI WGS metagenome assembly JAABUI01 (sample SAMN10711870, study PRJNA513365) | rock metagenome | isolation source: Antarctica rocks | place: Antarctica: Victoria Land, Buttleship Promontory
TAACTCGTCTCATCGTAAGAGTGTATATTAATAATATACTAATTTTTGGACTACGTCGGTCTATAGATATTGCGGTACTTAAGAAGGCTCTTAATAATGCTTATAAGATGACCGACCTAGGCCTATACTCTTAATATCTCGGAATAGAGATAGTACGTAACCGGACTAATAGGACGGTCCGTATTACTTAAAGCACCTATATTAAGAAGATATTAGTTCGATTTAAGATAGCCGATTATACCTTAGTTACTATACTAATAGTGGCTGATATGGAGTTCTATAAGGAATCCATTGGAGTTGCTATAATTACTAATACTTATAAGTATTAAAGTATAATTAGGTTATTTATATATCCTATAATATAGACGAGGGCTAATATTTGCTACGCTATATCTATCCTCTCCTAATTTAACTATAATCTAAATGCGAAGCATTTCGGAGCGGCTAAATAAATACTCCGTTACCTTAAAGGAACGATAAATATAGGTATTACCTACGGTGGAAGAGATAGCCTTAAGGTCTTCACCGATGCTGACTAGGGGTCTAATATAGCTACCCGTTTATCACGAGGAGTATATATCTTCTTACTCTATAGTAGAGCTATCAGCTGGACCTCGAAGCGTTAGTAATCGATCGCATTATTATTATATAAGGCCGAGTATATAGCCTAAACCTAGGCCTCTAAGGAGGCTATTTAGTTAACTAGGCTATTTAGTAAGCTAGATATAGGCTACGGCCTACCGACTAATCTAGTTATTATTAAGGCCGATAACTAGGGTGCTATAGCCCTGGCTAAAGACCCTAGATTCCACTCTAGGACGAAGTATATCGATATCTAGTGGCACTTCGTCAGGGACTAGGTAGAGTTAGGAATGGTAGAGTTCTCGTAGGTTCCTACTAATAAGATAGTAGCTGATGGGCTAACTAAGCCGTTAACTAATAAGAAGTACGCTAGGTTTCTCCGTCAGATTAGTCTAACTAAGGTGTAAAAACCAGTTGGTTAAGAAGAGATATTTAGTCAATTATATATAACTGAATGTAGGAGTGTTGGAATTCAGCCTTATGCTACCAACTATTCCTAGTTTTATGGGTGGATTGCCTAATGCGGTTTAGCGTCTTAGCATCCCCCTGACACTTCTCTTTCTTCTCTATGTAACCAACTCAATCAATCAATTCCACACCTATGAGACCTCAACTTCTCCTCGTATTCCAACAACTCCGAAAACGAACTTCAGCCTGCACCACTAAACGGCGTCAGGCTGCACTGCCAAGCTGGGATTTACTCCGCCTACGCCGCGCTAACCTGAAACAATAAAGGTACGCCTCACTACTCCCCCTTGCTTTTTCTTATACAGTATTAGCCAACAGCCACCGCTGCTCGTGGGTCATGCATGCTCATGGAGGCTATAGGACCCACGATCTGCACTTGCCCCTACTCTAGTAAGCTTTCTGTCATGCTTATCCCATTGAGAGTTGGTTGCAGTCGATATTCCTGCAAAACTTTTGCTCGTTCTTACCGTCGGAATCCGAACGCGGGGTTACTATTTTCGCCAGTCTTCTGACTTGGTTCTCCGCAGAGTCTCAAAGGTCATTCTACTCTCGCTTGATTGCTAGAGTCCAGCGATAGGAGGATGTCTTCTAAATTCCCTACCCTGGCTGTCGAGATCATTGAGCTGATCTCTGCCTTTTCGGACCCCGCTGACTTACGCTCCCTACGGCTCGTCTGTCGAGAACTCAATAGGAAAACTCTACACTATTTTGGTCTCGCAAATTTTGCCACCGTACAGACAGATCTCAGTCGCGACAGTCTGCAGCGGATACAAAACATTTCGGAATCAGAGCACCTTGCGGTACATGTGCAGTGTCTGCATATCAAGCATGCAGATGACGGTAGACTTGGTCGAGGACTCGATTGGTGTCCTCATCAATGGAATTCCTTGACAAATCAATTCGGGGGTGCTGATGTCCTGCGAGACGTCCTTGTTAAAAATTTGCTCAAGTACAGATCATTCCACATCAATAGCTATGACGAATACCAACCACATCGAGAAACAGACTCCTTGATACCCAGCGACGCTCTCGGAATCGTCATGTCTCTCGTCGCTGAGGCTGATCTCGCGTTAAGATCTTTTACTGTTGAAAGTACCCACAACGGCAACGGAAGATTGGACACACAGCGGCTACAGATGCCGCTAAGCCGTACACCCCGATTCACGGCCGCATGGTCGCATATCGAAGAGCTGGTTCTAAACTTCGCAATGACCTCTGATCAATACGACTGGATATTACTTCTCATCTCGTCCGGCCCACGGCTCCGAAATTTGTCGTTGGTATTTCACGATGCGAGTAGCTCATTCATCGAACGCCTAGTCTCTTTGCATTCGCTTCATAGGCTTGAAGATCTTAGTCTCAGATCAGCTCATATGACAGTGGAAAACATTTCGACATTACTCCTCAACAATCGCGAAACTCTTAATTCACTTTCTTTGAGGCATACTATAATTGAGGATGGTGGCAAGTGGGCCACAGTACTGGAAACGATGGAAGGCCAATTCCCTCGTCTAGAGAATCTCTTATTGTTTTGGCTCAAGGAGCAGCCCGCCAACCGTCGCGTAGTCTTTTCTAACTTGACTAGACATCCGGTAGTCCCTGGATCCGAGGATTACAGACCTGGTGATAATCGTCTGAGATACGATAGCCACCTGTTAGAATCAATGGAAATGCCTATCAGATTGATATACTGGGGTGGAGGTCGAAGAGTAGTAGGTGTCGAGTACCGTGGAACTGGAATCGATCATGTCTTGAGCGCCCTTGCGGATACGGCAGAGACAGTGTAGCTATAGATACGAATGTCTATTGCGGGAAGTAATTGGTATAGCCTAGATAGCTTTAGATCATTCAGTAATATATAGTTATCGATCGATAAGTCTTCGGGACGCACAGTAAGACCGCATAGTACAGTTCGCGTAGGCTTAGCGTATATATAATTTATGGAGGCGAACTTACTTAAAATCAATTACCCTACCAGCCCATCTACAAATACTTACCGCCTTCTTTAATTGAAGATTTGACTTTCATTTTCCACCTACTATGTCTTCTTTAGTAGATCATGTCAAATAGCAGTAAATCGTATTAGAGGAGGTTGAATGTACCGCTAGGAAGCGTGAACTTGATTAGGTAACTCTCATGTTTTCTGTCTTTGTATTCCTAGCCTTTTGTTGATCATTGTTTCGGTGCGATTGCAACTCTATTGCTCGTCCTCGTGGTTCTCGCCGTTAGAATCACCACTTGGTATACTATGATTTAGTATGGGTGTAGACGGCAGACCAGATAGGAAGTTGATGGGTTAATCGACTCATACACTGTGTAGGTGAATGTTTGTGTATTACCGCAGCTTTGGGTTGTACTGCTGACGCAGAGGTCGGCAGAAGCGAGCAGTGGTATGTTATCGAATGCTGAGCTGTTGTCTACGGAGTAATTATAGAATTTACGGCGGCCGACAGAGTTAGTACATAGTATATAGGATGACAGGGATCGCTAGCTGGAAGGAGCCTTACTGAGTTGCGGGGGCAGAAGCAAGCTCCCCATTGGGACAATATCCATTGTGCGTTACGACTGGGTTGTCCGGGATAGGGGCAGGTAGGGGCGGCGGTGCTTGTTTGGAGGTAGGTTGCAAGGGACGTGAAGAGAAAGGAGTATGTGTTGGGGCGCATATTGGCTAGGGTCAAGATGGATAATTTGTTTGAGGCTGATGGAAAGTTGGAAGGCTCGGTAGAAAGCTGTTCGAGACTTTGTCTTACGCTTGAGGATGGAAACAGGTATTGAAGGACACTCGGTGACCTTTTTATGTCTGGGGATACCCAACATCGCTGGCTTTGAACGTATACATCGACGTCACATTGGTACAAGGACCCAAGAACGATCCCAACACGGGACTTCCAGTCATACTCTTCGTTCTAAACAATTTCTTCATGAACGATCTCGAAGACGAGCTCACCGGAGTCTCCTTGGGTTTCATGGATTAGGTCCACGGCCTGACCTTTGAGCCATTGATAGTATAGTATGCTTGTGCTAGCAAAGACCTTAACTTGAAGAAAAGCAAGTAGCAGCATGGCCGAATCATCACTAGGCTCCAATGGAAGAACGTAAGGCATATTTTGAGCCGGGAACATAAAGCCAGAGCAATTCAGAGTCATTTACGATGATGTCTAAAGGACCGCTATTTGAGTATAATTCTGGTGGGTGCCTGTAAACGGTGTGAGATGCATGAAACGGAAGGCCGTTTGGCCACTTTCGTTGATCTTGAAACGGAGTAAAAAAATGGCCCCATTGAGCGGTTAAAACCCCAATTGAGGGTCCTGGTCGACAGTGATGGCTTTCCTGCGCCTCGTAATAGCTACGCCACGCGTGGATGCTTAATGGAAGCTCTGTCAGTCTCGTGAGCCTCTTCGACCGTGTCTTGGGTTATCACGGCGCTGCTGCGAAACACTCGCAAGCCTTCGTCCCGTCGAAGGTCACCTGAAAAGCGTCACTCTCCATCCTCTGGTTCAGCCAAAGGAGGCTAGAGTAGAACGGAAGAAGTTCATCGGAGCAGGATAATTTCAACTGCAACGAGACGTAACCGCTTGTGCCCGCTCTCAGTGTTAGCGATTGATTGCAGGGACTGAATTCAGCGTACCTGACCAAATTCTTTCAAGGTGAGACCATGTCCGTCATTGACTGACGACTATTCCAGCGGGTAGCGATAACCGTGATTCCACATCACCAAATCAATATGGATGATGACCGCCCCCACATAGAAGCCTTCTCGTCACTCGCCCGCATATGCAAGTGCTGTGTCGGTGGTTGTTGGTTGTAGATCATGGGGATCGATCTACAAATCTGAAACATGGGTCTTCTTAGGTCACGAGGCCACCTTCCCTCTCGCGAATTGCCACTTGAACATCTGCATTGGTGAAGACCGCTAACGACTCTTGCTTCCCTTGACTCCCTTTTGTAGAAGAGTGGGGGCTGTGAGGGAAGTTGAAAGATGGGCGGGATTCAAGTGATTGGGTAATGCGAACAGCAGTCGATAGGGTGTGATCAAAGTCCTGCTTTGAGTTCTTAGGCCTAAGCTTTCACTCGGCGATGCGTGCTACGGTCTTGACCTCTTTGGAGTATGTAGCCAGAATTGAGATCGATCAAGAAGAAGTTTTAAGGTCCTCGAGGTCGAGGGATCTTCCACACTGTAACTGGAATCCGTCCTCGCTTGAAAGGTCGCTACCTAAGCTGCTGCTCAAAGCTCGTTTGACATAAGTGAAGACTATCGACTCTGGCAAATGAAGGCAATCTGTTCTCATGTTTCTTGGTTATTAGAAATAGAATAGAGTAAGGTAGAGGTCAATTTACGGAAGGAGCCGAAAGAGCGCACGCCAAGACCTGGCAAAAGCTGAAGACCAGGGTGAAGAGGCTGGTTGCGAGTCTGCGACTTCACCGTCATTCAGGGCTTACCTTATCGATTTGACTTGTCTACTCCTTCGTGAGCTCTTAGGACGGCCTGAAAAGTTCGGCGCTATCGGACAGTCAGCTAATGGCTTAGAGCATTGCAATGGCTGTTCTCGCGGTTGGCGTACCCTCGCTATGATACCGGGTCGTGACCTCTCCAGCTAGAAACTGATTCTTTTGCAGCAGATGGCAGTCATGCGTCGGTGCACCTTCTTTAATATGCTCATGCTCAACATCGAGTTCACGGCGCTACCGTGGCGTCGTGAGAGGCAAGCGTTCACCGCTTCCCATACTTGTGTCTGACTCATACTCCAGGCGCTTCTTAGGCGGACCCGATGACCCGATCCCTTCGATCCTGGAGTCATATTACGAGAGCTGCCTCTTCTCAATTGCGGCCAGACCGCTTGACAAGCCCGTCCAAATACCTACACATCAGAATGGTCCCTCCCAACACGCCCTTAGCGGTCCCTCCCAATCCCCTGACAACCGAACAATTCATGGACTTGTTATCCTCCAAATCGCCCAGCGAACTCTCGGCCCTCCGGCACCTAAGTGTCAAAGCCTACCCTTTTCCATTATGGCCGTCTGACAGCTCCTCCTACACAACCTATGACTTTCAAGACCTACTGCCTTTGTTCCCCGAGCTTGCGCTCGAGGAATTTGAAGTGGAGGATAGCTACCACGGCCCTGATGTGATGGAGGATGGTTGGGGTCACAATGCCACGTACCAGGATCTGGGAGCCATGATTAAGAAGAGCAAGGGCTGGAAAGAGCTGGTATATCATGTTCAGAGTGATCGATGGCTTGAGGAGGTTGTTTTTAAAACATCCGGTCCAGGGCAGGAAAGCAAGGACGTGGTTCATGGACGAGACCGCCAACCTGAGACATGGGATAGGATGATCAAGGAACGAGATGGAGAGGAAAGCGGTGCGGTCGTGGAGATGTGGTGCAAAAAGGCTGGTAATGGGAGCGATTGGAAGAAGATCGCGAGTGATTATAGGCTGGAGAAGGTGGAAGAGCATGAAGGTGAGGCAGATTATGATGAGGACAATATGGGAACGAGGCCGGCTATTAAGATTAGAGTGAGGAGGGGTGATGGTGTCGAATACAAACAAGACGGGGAAAAGTATGTAAATGGGAGTTACGGCAAGCATTTACAGGTCTTGTATAAGACGTTTGAGGAGCGGCCTTGGGTAGAGATCAAGGAGGAGGAGCTGTTTATGAAGGGCGCGGAGGCTGATCCTACTGCTCATCTTTAAGGTACGTGACTCTGTTCGACACCTGACTGTTCCTGATGGCCGATGAAGCTAAGTGACGAGAATTATAGTTGCTGCATATAGATGTACAACCTCCCTCTATGCACGATTCACCCCCATCTGATCATTATTGGAGAGCGACGAGGGTCAATTAAAAAGGTAAATTCTAGAGGATGGGGAAAGATTCGTTCGCTTGAACTATGTGGCATCGTCCTAGCAGCGTATCTGCGCAATGGCGCCGTTCCCGAGTCTCTCCGCTACTGCTATTATCACACCACACGATAATATTCAACCCCGCTACCGATACGCTGGTGAAGATCGTCACAATCATTTGGAACCAAAGTTCTAAGCTTTGACAACCCTATCAGCTTAGCCTTCAGAAGTCTTGAACTTCACTCACCTAGGTACTCTTCTCGCCGATGTGATATGACCCTCCTCTTGAGACATCATGGCCCTTTTGCACTCCACCATAGTTTGGGCCTGAAAAGGTAGTGGTAGACGAGAATTGAGATTTCTAATAGACTGATTAGCAATGCAGTGTTTAGGGGACTCTTGCAAGGTCATGCCACTAACCTGCTCAACCTCTTCGACTAGGCCGGAACTCCGAATCTCTTTCACCCAGCGCTGCAATATGCCTAAGACCCTCTGATAGCTTGCCTCGTCTTTATCGGAGTATTTGCACATCCCCGTGTGGGTGGCCCGAATGGGAAGGGTCAGCCAACCCCCAAGCTGGGATGATTCGTGAGGTACGATTTCGCCAAAGGGGGAATCGAGCTCTTCGTAGAAACACACAACGCCGAACTTGTCCTCTGGCATTTATTGTCGACTATGCAACCATTGAAGGAAATCTCGGCTTAGATTCTCCAAGGCTTGCGAGCCTGGCTCTAGGTCCCGAGGAAGCTCTTTGTTGAATTTTCCGAGCGGCAAATATTTCGATACTTTCTCAGCAGCTCGTATCCATTGAGTCTTATCTGCCCCTTCAAATGGGGTGCCCAAAAATGCGATGGCTTTGACATGTTCTCAACTCTTCTGTGTAGGCGCGGCTCCGATGAGGTGTACCATCAGAAGGCCCTGTCGATAAGTGTCAGCCAGAGCAAGCGTACAAGAAGAGCATCTGGATACCTTCGCGCAAACGATACCACCAAGACTGTGTGCCACTAGGATGATTGGGCGCTCGGTTGTCTTGGTCTTCTCCCTCAAGGTGCCCACATCCTCCAGCAGGGTCCTGGCGTGATCATCGACCTTAGAGTTTGAGGCCGGGGACCAGAAATGGGCGATAGCAGCGTCGTATCCCCAGGTGATAATACGAGCATCTGGAATGTCTTTGGGCAGTAGATCGCCTGGCCAAAATACGCCATTTGCTGCCGTCCAAGTTGAAGCGCGGCCGAAGCATATACTTTCTGGCGTCAGCTAAAGGCCTTTCATAGTGTGTCGCAACACGTACTCTACCACAGCGTTATCAGGTGTATGAACTTCAACAGGTCCGGCTTCATTTTTTATCGTGGAAGCCATGGTTTGAATAGCAGCTGTTCTTGTCTTGTTCGATCGATTACGTTGGGATAATGACACAACGTAGCAAAGTCGGAATATGATAGCTAAACAAATATCGCTGAGAAGTAAGAAGGCAAAGGGTTGAGACCCCAAGATGCACTGTCGGCCACCTGCAGACAGTAAGACATCTAAACACGTCTCATGCATGCTATCATGCCTTGTCGCATCTCAAGCGCCAAATTCTGTCGGGGAAGGTGATCCCCCATGCTTGTCACCGCGGTGACCGAAGTGGCATCAAGGAAAGAATTTGTCCGGTTGCAGGGGCAGGTGCGTCAAAACTTTCAACAACCGCATCATTGGTCACCGGCGCCGTTTTGGCCTCACTCTCATGCTGCAAAGTGCCGCAGAGCTATTTCTGATCCAATTTCGCCTACTAACAGAAGATCAAACTTCCTCACAGCTGCACCTGCTGTGACCTGCAAGCGCGGACAACGTCCATGCCAATGGTGCCATTGGAGATCATTACCTCATGAGAGGCAAACACTGATCTCAACCCATATTTCAATACCAGGACAAAGTAAGCTGACATACACCTACCGAACTTAGTACGTGAGCGTCGAGAAACTTAGAAGGCGCCGTTCTCCACTCTGCTATTATGGCAAATTATTCCTCCAAGGCCGAATTCTCTGGCGCTAACTTTGGAGGTGTGGATATTGGTCATCAAATCAATTACAACGGTTTGCAGCTTCTCCTAAACCATCCCAAATCGTTCACAAATGAAATGTTAGAGCTGAGTACTGTCTACGCCCGCGATGATTTAATTGAGTATCTATTGGACTTTCACATCGGAATGGAATTTTCACCGGAGGCAGTGCTCAAGGCTGTCCTTGCTGAGATTCTAAACATACTGCAAGCGTACATCAATACTGTTTCTGACAAAATGATCACAGGTGCAGAAGCGAATCTTGTTTTTGAAATTGCAGCTGTGTGGGGAAAGCAGGAAAGTCTGCGCTTTGCCCTGAACCATGGCGTTGATCCCAATGCCAAGAACAAGGAGGGACGACCAGTAATCATCGAAGCTTTGCGCAATGGTCAAACTGAAGCTGTGAATTTTTTTCTCAATGCGGGAGCTGACAATTCGGTCAGAAGCGAGCAGGAAAGAAGCCTCCTTCAGGAAGCAGCCGCATGCCAGAAGGTGTTACAGACCCGCTTGAATTTCATCAAGGGATTCGAAGGTAGCCCGGCCTATGCAGAGTTTGGCCGTCCGACTACGCAAAAGCTCGAGCGTCATTTGCGAGGCTGGTTGAAGGCCGAAGTAAACCCCCTAAAACTTTTCGAAAACCAAGATTTCATGGAAGCTCTCTACGAAGACTCAGACCACGAAGCTATGATCTATACGCTCCTAGCAGAATGCACGTCAGACGGCGAGACTCTTCTTCATCTATCAATAACCAGTGCGGTAAGAATTCGGGCAATCTTACAATGGCTCAAGCGGAAACACGCGGACAAGCTCGAAGTGGATGCTAGGGATAAGGATGGTAGAACAGCGCTCCACTATGCGACAGCTGCCTGCAATGCCCGAGTCATGCAATGCCTCATCGACAATGGCGCTGATGTGTTGGCAGAAGATCATCAGCAGGTCATGACGCTCCATTTCGCAGTGGGCGACCCTTCGTGTGTATCTGTAGCTATCCGAGATGGCTGCGAGGTCCATGCTTTCGACAATCTGTGTAGAACGCCATATCACTATGCTACGTTGAAGGAAGAGACTAATTATAAGGTGGTTGATATTCTGAAGAGGACATCGGGATTCAAGCCTGGCGCGGTCGACATTCTACGCAACACAGCCGAAGATTACGATAATCAGGATCGGAATTCATTCATCGACAGATTCGATCAGACAATTCAGTGGATGGATCGAATGTTGTCTAGAAACTCATTGCACGATATCTATGTCTGGTGGTATTTAAAATAATCGCGCTTAGGAATGGCTCTATTGAGCCAGAACTTTATCCGTGAGGAGCATGAGTCCCTTGAACGTAGGAGGACACGGGTTGTAGTAGATAATTCTGAAGACGAAGACTATGATCCCTCTCTATAGGTGGAGGGAGGATTCCTGCTTTCGAATCCGCAATTTGGGCTCGCGCATGGAAAATGGTCGAACAAGGGATTGGTTTTGGAAGCTTATCTCGCGGCTGCAAGTCTCAGTTGCAATGTCATGAATCGAGAAGCGGGAGTCAAGGTCCAAGGATTGAAGCCCCAACCTCTTGGTAGTACCTCAATTTAATGTGGTTTTCTTTGTGAAAGAAGGCAAACGAGACTGAATTGTGTCTCTAGAGGGCGCAATTCAATTTTACCCGAAACTTGAACGACAGCATGCTGAAGCTCGTGGCAAATTATTCATGCCTTCATATGACCGCGATGCTTTGCAACAGACTGACCTGGATAGCAAAATCGTTCGCCCTCATTGTAGTAATCGCAAATGTCACATGCATGCACAATTCTTGTTGGCGTTTCTCCCACACAGGTATCTTGATGACTCAAGTGACCATTACGTCTTGGTATGGCTGATAGAAGACGACCTTTCGGTTTCCGTAAGTATTTGGACAAACCTAGGCTTTTCATAAGAGATCGAGTCTTCCTTTATTTTCCGAAACGCGATAGAGGAGTAGAATAGTACTCTAGGATGCTGCCTGTCTCACTGATTATGAGCTATCGCATCAACAACGAGACTCTTACATAAAGAGAACAATGGAGATAATACGATCATACGGAGAGCGTGAAGTGAATCGCTTAGGCCCTTTTGGATGTCTAGATATAGGTCGGTAGGATCAAGTTGGAGGACTACGTTGTCCATTGGGTACACTGCTGATAGAGCTTGATCATACACAGTGTTTTCGTTTTCTCGCCATTCTCAGCTCCCTTTTGAATTGTTCAGAGCTCCCGCCAAGGATTCTCGTAGGGTTTTCCACTCCTTAATCACACGCTCCGCCGCATTCCAAAACATCATATCGTGTAGCCCTTCCCTCGCGACTCGAAATAACGGCCTACTTAGCCGAGAGCTGTCATCGTAGGCAAGACGCTTCCATTCCGGCCCCGCATTCTCCTCGAAGATCCGCTTCACCTCCTGT
>JAABUI010002044.1_pt1 | contig 11361 bp, 6 predicted proteins | sample 5559111 | NCBI WGS metagenome assembly JAABUI01 (sample SAMN10711870, study PRJNA513365) | rock metagenome | isolation source: Antarctica rocks | place: Antarctica: Victoria Land, Buttleship Promontory
GCCGCTTTTATTAGCTTAAATTTAAGAGTCTAAGAATATAGGGACGATCTACTTCTTCTATATCCGCCGTCACCCTAATATACTACTAGCTAATATATTTCTATAAGTTCTATCTTTTTTCCGTTTAGTTTATCCGTTGCGATACTCGAGTTTAGTAATATCTTTCCTACGTTCGGTATTTTAAGTCCTATTTATATTATAGTACCTAAGTTATCTATCTTTCTACTCGTACCGCGCTTTACCTATATTAGCCGCTTACCTTTTTTACCTTATCGACTTCGTATATAATAATATAGGGGCCTATATCTAGACATAGCTCTACTTCGACCGTTAACAGCCTCGAACTTCACCGCTATTTAACGCCGGCTAATTTACTAGCCTCTTCCTCTTCTACACTCGTCGAGCTAACGCCTCTAAACTCCTACGCATTATTAGTAAACGACTCGATACTACCCGGGTAGGACGCTAAGGCTAAGGAGATCCTTCGAGGTATAGATCTTTAGGTTATTTAACTTCTTTACCGATATCGTACGTATAGAGATAATAGTATTCTAGGTTTAATCCTTCGAATAAGATAGGCACCTATATTAGATAGCTTCCTCCTACGGCTAAGCGTAGGAATATATAGTCGCGGAGATATAGCTAATATAGATCTAGATTAAAAGGTTTAGGAGATACTATAACGGCTTATACTATCTTTTCCTATCGAAGACCCTAGGAAGCATTAGGTATTACGTGCGGTATTACTAGAGTCGGACGTATCGTATATTACCTTATAGCTGAATAAGGAAAGCTTATCGCGGTTTAGGAAAATTATATTTTCGGACTATATTAGAGAGGCACTCTATCCCGAGGAGTATATTAATTCTATAGAGGATTATATTAACTAGTATAACGGCCTATTTAATAAAGTATTCGACCGCTTAGAGAACTTCCCGAACGAGGTAGAAAAGTATACTTAGATTAAATAGGTAAGTGTAGCCCTAACCCTACTATTTCTTTCGTTAACCGATATAATAATAGCGATTATATAAAGGGAGCCCCGTATATTAGGCGGTCTCCTAAAGTCTACTACTAGCACTATCTTATCGCCCGATTACGGAAGTTACACCTTAACCCGACCTTAGATTTATCTACCGCCTACTCCGCGAATTTTTTAGGCATTAGGACCGAAACCTCGCTAAAACCTTAAAATAACTCGCTATACTAGAGGCGCGCTTTTAACGATTATACTTATAGGAGGAAGGGATCGATTAGATATATCTCTTCGATATAAGTACCGACTTTTACGACCGCGCTACGACTACGCCTCCTTAAGACTTAGTATACTTTCTTACCGACTATAATATTACTGCGTTCTATTCACTTAATCCTTAGAGTATTATCAGCGAAGGTCCTTACCTTCGGTAGATATATAGACGATAGGACCGGCTATATAGAGCGGCATAAGAAGTTATCGCGGTTAAGAGCCGCCTCGGTCCTCTTCTAGCCGACCTTACTAAGGCGAGTTTATAGACCTTACTACGCTCTCAACTTATTAATACCCGTATTAGGAATTACGTCTTAGACGGAACTTCTATAGCCTATACGCTATACTTTAAGCTTTACGAGTAACCGGCTTCGATAAATCTAAAATACTATACCTCTTTATTCTTATCGACACCGACCGGAATTACGTCTCTTACCGGAAAACGTACGAAGTAGCACCGAGTCTTCCGTTTCTACCTCCTTATATTAGGCAACTCAGACATAATATAGAGAAAGCGGTATCGAAAATTTATTCTTTTATATTATATAAGGACTCGAGAGTCTCAGTATAGGCCTAGAGCCTTAAGAAGCGGGAGTTTTCCTTCGATAGGAAGTAGCTTTTATAGAGTGCTTAGACCCGGGTTAAGATAATATAGCGTATTCCCTACTTAGCCGTAAGGCGCGGTAGAGGGACGAGCGAGGAAGCGCCGCGTCATACTTAAACCCTCTCGAAAAGACTAGTAAGGACCGTAAAGGTGTAAAGTCTTAGCATTAGAGTTAATTACTTTTTCACGCGATAAGTCTTATTATACTGCTAGTCTAAGTAATAGTAAATCTATATAGCTTAATCCTTAAACGATTATTATAAAAGTGCGAGTGAGTCTATACCTCGCGACTGAGCACTTCGCTAGCAAAAAGTAGACCGAATATCACACGGTGACGAGAAGCTTATACGAAGCGGCTTTTAAGACTTATGAAGAGGAATTAATTGCGCACCCGAAGGGTTGGTTCCAGCGAATGCGAAACCCAGAGTTAAACATATGGACCGCAGTGATCACCTCAGATAGAATCAAGAACATGTTTCCTTCTTCTACGAATAACAAACGGTCACCGACCCTTATCTGTAGGTGCCGGTCTTCCTCGTTTGCCTCCCCACTGCGCCTGGCGTTTGGCCTTAAACTCCCGCAGCAGTTCATGACTACTGTCCCATGAGTAGAAGCTTCCGGCTCCTTGTATGTTGCATCCAGCCTATTACAGTGCGACTATTTAAACAAGAACAACAGTTGATGCCATTTAAGCGCCGAGTTAGCTCACTAGTTTTAGGTTTCGTTTTGTGATTGGTTTCTGAAACCAGAGGACTATTCTTGGTAAATCGATGCTATTCCTGTTACGACACTGCAATTGGGAGAATAATGATGGTTATGGTTCTGACAAAGCCTTGGCATTTCGTCAGTTTCTGCGTGTCGAATTGTCCATGAAAAATCGTAGCAGCAATACAGGCTCATAATTGAGAGAAACAGAGCCAGCGACACGGTTCTGCCTATGACTACGATGGAGCTTGAATTATTCGTTTTGTCGTGCAAACCTTGCTTCCTCTCGCAACGCCTTTACATCCTCGATTGTCCACAAATTCAACGTCCGCTGTAGCCGTTGCAGCCGCTCATTCTTGTTCAAAGATAGCCCGGTTCGCCAAGATTCTCGACTTCTTAGATTTCTTCTTAGAAGAATTAAAAAGGTCTTCCTGTGGAGCCTCCATGATATCGGCTTCTGGAGTAGGGGTTTCCTCTCTGCTCTCCCTGACCTCTGTGCTCACATATTCGGACACTTCGATGGGTGAGCTTCTCCAGCTGAGCGATCTGTCCGACAGTGATCGGACGTCTTCCTGCAACGAGTCATCAGGCGCCACATCGAAGTTACTAGAGTTCTTCTTTGCAGAGTTGGACTTGGGGTCTAGTTGAATCGTGCCATCATCCGCATCTATCCAGTATATGAGCAACAGCTGATAAAGGGACACGCTCGGTGCCTTCTTACTAAGGAGTCTAACGCCGATGAAGCGCTTATAGGTATCAGAGCCTTTCACGAGGACGTCTAGCTACTTAGTTAACTATTCGCGCTAGGCATGATTCTCCTCTGATTCACCAGCGATGCGGGTTATAAGGTTAGCAGGCATGGCGGAGATAGCTATAGGAGAGAAGATATCGCCGAGCGGAGATATAAGCTTAGCTTCGATGACTTCGATAGCGATATCGTTAATAAAACGTTTTAAGGTAACCTGTACGAGTATATAATAGTGTTAGCGAGGGATTAATTAAGTAGGGGTAGGATAGAATATAAGGGAGATATATAACCTTATAATACGCCTCTATATAATCTAAAGCTTTAGCATATGCGAAGCGGTTTATATCTAGTTCTATACCTTGCACGAGAGCTATCACGAGCTAATTAAGGTCTTTATGCTAGTTTATATAGAAGCTTAATTTAAGGTAAGAGACTCTAAAGAAACTCTTTATAACTCGAGAGTACTCGTTCTTGCTTCGTTTATTACGGACCTTCTAAAGAGTTTCGGCGAAGTAATGGTTATAAGTAATTAGATAACTTTTCTAATACGGTGTTAGTAGTTTAGCGGTCTTTACATTTAAGCTTCCTAATAGCTAATTTAAAGCAGGCTCGAAGATCTTTTAGAAGAGTGCTCTAGAGGTTACGGCGTCGGCGAGGTAAGTGGCTACAAGACTGAGGAATTCTTTGGCGGCCTTCCAGCCTTTATTAATATGGCTCCGGGTTATCGCCTCCTATGGAATTAATTAGTCTAGAAATAAATCTACCACTATCATCGGATTAAAGGTCCCTAGCAACTCTCGACCCCTAGTCCTCCGCATCAGGCGCTATATATGGTTAAGGAATTCGTCTCTAGTAATAGGAACAACGCCTCTAGAGACGCGACTCGTGTCCTTCGAACTAGTTATCTCGCGACGGTAACCTCGTCTAGCGATATGTTCTGCGAAATCTAGGTTAAGGTTCTATATCACGGCGCGTATACGCTTTTAGTAGCCGGTTTTAGACTCTACGTCATTAAAGAACGGATCGTTATATATGCTATCGATAGAGGCTTTAACCAGAGACTAGAAAGATTAACTAATATAGAGTAGATAGCGCCGCTGTTCGTCTAGGGTAGCTCGAGGCTCCCTAAGCTTCTCTAATCGGCTGCGGTAAGTATTAGATTTAATTTTAATTTCGTCAATTAAGCTAGGTAGTTCGGCGGCGATTTATCTAAGAAGGACCTTGCTAAGCCGATCTCGTAACTTATCGACGCCTAAGAGCGACCGAGAGAGTTCTTCCCATATCCCTTATAAGAAAAACGCCTCTTCCTTAACGTCGCGATCCGTTAACGACCACTCTCCTATTTCAGAGTCCATGTTCTTTAATATATACCATCCAAGACGGAACTCTACATCCTGGTTTCTCGCAAGTGAGACATACATAGCTTCACTCTCAGAATCCGGAATTAACGTATCAGGCTTTGTGATGACGCCCAGCGTCCGATTGCCTTTTTTATCCGCAATGCGGGCGAGCTTCAACACGATCTGGTTCGCATAGTCATTCTTCGCCGAAACCACGGCGAGCATGATGCTTCTTGGTTCCTTCATGTAGGTTTGAACGACGTCTTGTACAAGCTCGACATCGGAAGCAGACTGCTGTTTTGTTTCCGAATGAATCAGTCCAGGAAGGTCTACAATAGTCAAATGAGGTCGATCGGGGCCTGAGACCTCAATACGAAGGAGGTCTTTCGAGAAAGCTTTGCCATGTGTGGAGATTCCCATGGCTGCTTTTGCGCTCTCAATCAGAGTTGGAAGCCCATCGAAGCCATCTAGCTTTTCGTGAAAGCTACCGAGAGAGAGCTGCTCAGACTCGCTGCGAGAGTAATGCGGGACGATCGAAACGCTGACGCCGATGTGTGATGTCTTACGGAGGACCAATTCTGTCGGAAACCGGGTGCACAAGTTGCTTTTGGTCGGAAACGATACACCAGAGATTGCTTCCAGCACCGAGCTCTTGCCAGATGACTGGTCGCCGCACACGATGATCTGTGGCAATGAGACATAATGGCTGATGCCTTGCGAACGAAGACAGTCGACGGAGTCCAGTAGATCTAGTTGATCTTTAGAACACAGCCCGTTTAGGGCGTCTGTATAGAACGGTTTCGACACCATCTCGGACGTTGACAGCGAAATTAATCTTGATGGAGGATGCGACAAGGTGACGAGACCGGAAAGAAGGCAACAAAGGTGTAGGACACCTTAAGCAATGAAGACAACGCGGGGCAGTCACTCAAAGGCAGGCCAGTGACAAAGCACAGCGTATGTAGGTGAGCAATCGAAGGTGAGCAGCAGATTGATTGGTAGCCCCATTTTGGGTTTTGGGTTTCGCCTTGAAATGCAGGGTAATGTGCTACTGCTCTCCAACGTTGCATGCAAAAAGCTCATCGATATTTTCGAGGAGATCCGGACTAGCTGAATCATTGGGTGATCTGGATTGTGGGTCTCTATGTAGGAGGCGCATCGTAGCAGGGAATGTGCTGCCATCTTGCTTTGCTATTGGAGCCGAATTTCAGTCGCGTAGACTGTATCCTAATAGGCGCCCCCGAACTTTGCTTATCGATGTTGCGTGCACACATTCATTTGTTGGAAGGCGATGAATGCATCGAACTCGTCATCAAAACTGATTCGAGGTCAGTACATGCAGCCTTTGGTGGATAAAGGATTTTATGCCTGGTCATTTGTCGTTTCTGGACACCCTTTTTCGAGGCTAGGTGCGGACAGCTGAACACCATCTCAAGAACATGCATAATCAAACCCACGCTTATCTGTATTCGTCCGGCCATCTATTCGTTTGCGGTGCCAAGAGCCTATGCGAGAATCCGACGCCCCGAACCGTATGGAACGAGCTCCAGTTCTCGCATATCCTATCAGCGAATCAATAAACCTCATGTGGTCAATTGCGACGCCCCCACTCTTGGAGTGAATAAGGTGCATCACCTTTGACGTTTACAAAGGCGCCCAGAAGAGAATAGGGCGGTTTTGAGTATATAAGATTCAGTGGGAACTCCTCAATTTGATCCCCTCCAGGCCGTCTATAAGGTTGTGCTCAACTTCGTCCGTGTCTTTCTTCAATTTGAATTGGAGGGACCATTCCTGCATATTTTCTGGCCGATGACCATCCAACAACTCCCTTTTGATGTTAGCTTTTGCGACACAAGCAAACATTTCTATCCAATCCGATATGAAGGATTCTGCCTGTGCCAGCGTCCGAAAATGCTTGTGACAAGCGCCTGGAAAGTTTACCACCTCTGGCTCCGTACCGCCATTCCCACTATCCGCATTAGAAGAGTTGGCTGTATGCGGGATTTGGAAGCTTACTGATAGTATGGCTGAATTCCTGGTCTACGACCATTCGCGACGGCGTAGTAAGCAGCTGACCCTTTATCGGATTCGTTTTTCCAGCACCATATTTGATATCATAATTGTAGAGCGTCACACCCTTGCTGTCCATGTAATCCTCGGCATCAGCTAGAGTCTCGTATCCGCGGACATCTGGCTTCGAGAAGCCGGTCACCAAAGGGTGTGCATCACCCCTGAAGTCAATGCCATCTATTAGTGCCCAGAGAAGACGCTGGTCTTATCGTCTATCCAAAACTTACCAGGACGAGAAAATCGTTGGAACAGTGATGTAGAAACCATGGATGACCGCATAGTATTCAGAATTCTTCCGTTTTGGCATTCTGCGTGGGCGATGAACACGTCTTCGAGTCGTTCTTCTGCGCCTTGAACTTTGAATGGCATAAGGGTAGCAGGACAATCTGGTTGTTGGCGAAGGCGCGAGTATTTGACGCCTGCAGTCAATGAGGATACAAAGTGCGAGGAAATAAAGCGAGCGACTTCGATAGAATGACTACCCATATGTAGGCGTGATTTCATCAGCAGCTGATTGGACCAACGCATCATAAGTCAGGCGCAGATGCAGCAAGGAGTCTTTGCCGATCAAATCTAGAAGCCTAACTCTTCGTCTCTCTGTCAAGATAGTGATACTCGATTGACTGCTTGATCTCAAGTCCTGCATATCGAGGAATAACAAGCAAAGGAGTGCCGATGGCTTTCGATAAGAGCCAATCGGACAATTCATTACCCAGGAGGCATTAGGCGTGCTAAGGACGGATTCGACAATCTGTACGGCGTGTTCTTACTGCACATAGCTCTTTCGTCTCGGTCAGTCAACTTCATTGGTTCTGCGCGACGGGCGAATGCTCCACGAATCAGCTGGGTACACATGGCTTGGCCCGCCTGCTCTGCATATGCATGTCTGTGACAGGCAAGGAGTTATCTTTCGAGAGACTGCACCCTCCCATCTGCCCCACCAGGACTGTAAACACCGCTTAGGAGACTGGATTCTCCTCATACCCATGGCCAATCAACAAGCTATGCCACTCCGTGACAGATATGGGGAATGGATATCGGAGGCTTTCGAGAAGAAAGACGGAGACATCGACGCTGTGAAAGAGCAGCGACTCGAAGAAGCTAGCAAGCTTGCAAAAGGTGCATTGACTTTGGGAAAAGAGAGGCATAGTTCCCAGACCTTTCGAGGCTTGCAGAAAGTCGATAGTAGCAGCAAGAAAACACCCTCGGAGCTGCGTACAGGGAGCACGAAGCCGGGGCCGGGCGGATCTGTACCTCTACCTCAACCTCCAACATCTCCAGCTACATCCAGAGTCTCAATGGGAACATCCGTTGCTACTACGCCGGTGGTCGAAATAATAGACTCTCAAGAAGTTGCAGACATTCGCACCTCTCTCCGAAACCATGAGTCCGAAATCTTGTCACTTCGAATCCAACTTGAGGGCACACGAATGGAAGTCCAGGATCTCCATGAGCAGTGCCGGAAAGCGTCCGAAGACTATGCAAACGCTGTCTGCAGAGACGATGAAGAGAACGTCAAGAGTTTTGAGAAGCGAGAAGAGAAGCTTAAAAAGCTGCTGGAGCAGAAGAACCAGGAAATTGACGGGCTTCAGGAGGAAATCGTGGAGAGAAAAAGATGTGAGGGAGAACTCAAGGAGAAGTTGGCCGAGGTGGAAGGAAGAGACAAAGCAAGAGAAAATATACTGACTAGAACAGAGAAGACTGTCAGTGACGGCTCTGACACAGTAGAGAAGGGCAATAGGAAGGGAAAGGATAAGCCAGTGTGCGCGAAACAGAGAGCGATTGGGAAAACAAGCACAGGCTGGGAGTTTCGGCGCAGGAAGGGGGAGAATGAGACACCTCTCAGCGCCGGGTACCGGATTTTGCGGGGAACGCTATGAAGGCAAAGGGGGCTTTTCTTTTCTTTTCTCTCCTTGCCATACGGTCAGTTTTGAGCCTCCTAATTGCGTGGAGCATCTCGATTGTCTTTCTTCTGCCACCAACATCACGCCTCGTTTCTCCCAAACAGTTCGAAACACAGTAGCGCATGGATTACGCGTCCAAGATCTTACCCGTCCTTGTCTGCACGTGCCGGTCTTCCCCGTTTGCCTCCCCACTGCGCCTGGCGTTTGCAGCAGTTCCTGCGCATTTCCTAACTCGTGTTCGAGCAGCCATGTTTTCTTCTAGCACACCTTGTATTCATAGCCCTTTCCCCTTCGTCTCTTACCAACGATCCTTACGATCTCCTACTCCTCTTTATCTAATGCTGAACCTCCTTGATCCTAAGGCTGCTCGTAGGAAAGTGGGGTGGCGGCGGTAACGCCTAGGGGATCGACAGTCGCTATTGCTCCGTGATCACCTCTATAAACAGCTTGCGTTCCTCGATCCTAGGGTAGTGCGACACTGGGAGGGATGGGGCGATTAATTAGGGAGGTGGTGGGTTCGGTAGTAGGTGCGGTGGTAGGTTCGGTGGTAGTAGCAGGACTTAAGCAACCGTGTGTCTTTAGCTATTCCCTTAGGTGGGAGCTTTTAAGGTGTACGGTGCTAATCTCAGACTCTATGCTCGTAGCCCTAGTAGAACCGCTAGTTTTACTAGTCTTTTCTTCGTTATCCTCCACTACGAAAGGGTCACCTAAAGTATGTTAGAAGAAATTCCGGGTGCTGGTTAGAAATGCGCTAGGAAGTATACCTTAACTGTTACTAACTTCACTAGATCGATTTAAGCTTTTTATATTTTCGCGTCGCTAGAAGTTTCCTAGTTAAACATACGGCGGACGTTAAAGGCGTACTATTTATATTCGCCTACTTCGGTGTGCTCGCTCGACTTCTCTAGAATATACCTATACTCATTATTACTCTATAAGCGATTAACCCGTATAAACTCCGCCTTAATACCTTTCTTCTTCTTCTTCTTCTACTTAGCCTGCTTCGCTGCTTTCGCTCTCTCCTCCTTAGCGCGCGCCTTTCTCCGGAGCCCAGTCTTGCCAGGGATAGTGCCATAATTAGAATCGGAATCCTAATCTTTTACCCTTTTAAATTTAGCTTTCTACCCTACGCTCGGCTTCTTGACTTTCCTTACCTTTAGAAGAGCTAGAGTCCCCACTAGAACTAAGGTTACTACTATTCGTTTTGCCCTTTTTCGATTTCGCCTATCTATTCTTCCTTAGCTTCCTCGCTTCCTTTATCACGGCGTAAAGTCCCCTCTAAAAAGCTTCGTAGCCTTCCCCTTCTAATGAAGTATCGGAAGACGAAATGGACTCGCTAGAACTAGAGCTTTAGAACGAAGAATCCTTCTCGCTGTTATTACTATCGTCGCTAGAGGCGTACTTCTCTCGCCTAGAACGGGAAAGCTTAGACTTCGGTGTAGACTTCATTATTAGTAAGACCTAAAGATTCTTAGATATTTTATTCCTTTATATTATAGTGGCTCTAGGGACTTTATATATGCCGGGAGTAGACTTTTAAAGTAGAAAAAGGAGCGGATAGTAAGTAGAAAAGGATAGGATTATAACTTATAGTGCTTAGTATATAACTAGCTTTATTACTACTAGACTATAATCTCGGTTATCTAGTATACTTACGGATCGTTACTAGTATAATAAACCGGTGTACTAAGAGAGCTCTATATTTTATTTAGTTTAAAGTAAAGCGAAAGTCCGGTAAATAGCTCTCCACCCTTCTAAGGAAATAGAACATTCCGTATCGCTTAACATAGAGGTTTAATACTATCGAATAGTGGCGTAAATTCTCTTATAATAAACGCAAACCCTTTGTTCTCGCCCTTATTCACGATGGTACTTAACGTATATAACTACGCCCTATAGTAGGGTAAAATACTAAGTAAAGACCTAATTATATAACGTGGCCGGATAACCTACGCTTCTTATCCCTCTATTCGCTAAGAGGACTCTTTACGCCCTATAATTACTTCTAACGGCTTATAGCGGATTTAGGTATCGGCTAGAGTAGTCTACGCGCTACTAATATATATCCGACATTATAAGGTTATACACTTTTTAATACCGGACGCTATAGGACTAACGCTTATACTCGCTAGGCTTCTATTATAGACTAGGACAGACGGATAATATCCTATACTCCCGTACTCCTAAACTATCTTATACCTATTAAATCGCTATGTCTACGACTAAATCAGCCCTCTCGCATCTAGCGCAGGAACCATTAAGTAGTAACGACTAGAAAATCTTAGTAGGAATAGAGGATTAGACGTGTAAGGTAAAGTTCGAAAAGATAAACGTAGATAATTTCGAGCTATATATGGACGACGGATTATCTAGAATATACACGTTACTTAAAGATATAGAACTTATTCAAAAGGTGTGGTAAGATGTCCTCGGATTAGGGTTACCGTTAATATATATATTAGTTTCTAATCCGCCGATAGTCGATAATCCGAATATCGGCAAATCTCAAAAGTTTCTTTTAGCACGCTTTTTTAGATATTATCGGAAAAATTAGGTTTTAGCACGATTTAGCACGTTTCGCACGTTCCGCCTATATCTAACGCTTTCAGCTATGTTAGTAGCCTAGGTTTACTAATTGCGTAAGTAGTAAATTAATATATCCGACTCGGCGAATAGCTATAAAATGGAAAAAGTAGGACTTATCCGACTTAGCCGAGTTATTACTAACGTCTAGTTATCCG
>JAABUI010002046.1_pt1 | contig 11351 bp, 8 predicted proteins | sample 5559111 | NCBI WGS metagenome assembly JAABUI01 (sample SAMN10711870, study PRJNA513365) | rock metagenome | isolation source: Antarctica rocks | place: Antarctica: Victoria Land, Buttleship Promontory
AGAAATTGTAGTTAACGGAGCCCTTCTGAGCATGGTGGATGTGGTTGAAGAAGGTTGATTGTTTTGAAGGTACGCGATTTTACGTGTTTTCGCTTAAGTGACCGTGACTTTTTGCAGGGTACTGTAGCCATAATCAAGACCAACATACTAACTACGACAAACTGTTTATATGAAAGGCGTCCCAAACGAATAAAATTTTCTTCGAAAGACCAGCTAAATCTAGAGCTCCTTCAGATCTCGAGGGGCTTTGTCGAATGTTACAGCCAATCGCGAAATATGGAACCACTTGCTTACTGGAAACTACTCAGCACATTATCTTCTCTAGCCAGCTAAAGGACTCACCGGAGGCCCCAGTTGGATTTACTATAGAATAGTCAAGGGGCCCATCTAGGAACATTACCCCTGTTCGACGCATGGCATCCAGGCCTAGCATGTCAAACGCTTTACGGTTGTTCGGAAATAGTAGTCGATAGTATTGACCATCATTCCCACCAGGCACAAGGCGAGGGTGGAATGTAATAGGACACGACCGTATCCACAGCTTCCCCGTTACGATACGGGAGGCGATATCTTTATCGAGGACGATCGATTGATTCCCAATCAAACAGTCTACCACCTGGTGATCTTCTTTCTGCTTATATGAACCCGATCTCAGGATAGCAATTGTTTGATAACAATATTCAGCCGTGGAAGAAATAGAGAGCATTAATTTCCTTATAATGTCCTCGCTTTGATCCTTGATGGAAAAAGGTTCAGTTCCACCATTGTTGACAGGAGATCTCCATAGATGACGACAGAGCTCAGAGAACTCTGTTTCATCAATCTTGCCAGCCGAGAGCCCACGGTGAACTTCAACCACGGCGTCATTACCCACAACTTGCGACGCGGTCGCACGTAGCTTCATCCCATTCTGGAGCAGGAATAGCCCAGCAGCCAGGAGTGCCGTTCTCTTATTACCCCCTTCGAACACAGGATTCCTAATCAAATTCGATGCTAGGGTAGTCGCTAATCGGTTCAGATCTTCTTCTTGCTTGTAGACTTCCTGTCTAACAGGCAACCTTACTATGTGATCCAACAAGGCTTCATCGCGAACGCGGCTGCTGACAGGCCCTTTGATACGAGCATTGATTAATCTGATTTCGGTGGCGGTAAGAAATTTTGTTGGGAGAACCCGCCACGAAACATTGGCATGTTTCCGCCAGGACATAGATGTATGAGAAAAGTTGGCTATCTGTTTGGAGGTCATATGTTGGGTGTCTGGCATATTGGTCGAAGCAAATTCAGATATAGGTGGGGGGTGCGCGAATATAGGTGAGTGCCAAACTCAGTCCCAGTGGGTGGACAAACAAACACATCTATGCTAATTCATTCAACAAGGATGCAATAAATTACAACACGGACAATCAAGGCACCATCACTGTAGTCAAGCATTTTCTGGGAAAGAAGATATTGCGATAGCTGATTTGCCTTAATTTGCTATGTGCAGCTTCAACGGAAAACCACAGCACTGTCGAAAGGCAAAGCACATGATTACGGATGGATGCAGTAAGGAGCCAACGCGATTATGAGTAGGCGATGCCCCTGAATATCTTCACCAGATAGTGCCTATCCCGAGCTTTGCGGATCAAGGCAATAGGTGTCCCTGCTGGTTCTAACCCTTCCTCTTATACCACAAGGAAGAAAACAATGATTGCCGTCAGTCCAGCACAGCGCACTCAGCTTCGGCATATCATATCATGATAGCCTTAGTACATTCAGTGACAGCCCTGACATCCGATCCTGAAGCCCCCACCCCCTACAGGCAAACTATTTTCTCTCACAACAATCAAACCATCCATACACCTTCTCTACAGTACATTCTACCACCAACCACTAAAAATGCACAATCTTGATAGTCCTAAGAGCACGCATTACAGATGCTCTACTCGAAACATTCATACTAGTATAACCTACAGTAACAGAGAAAGAAAACATTGCAGTCGAAGAAGTCAAGATATCTATCGTATCAAGTTATTATTTAAACAAGGAACTTGGAAAGAGTAAATGAGAATCCAAACACTTTAGATAACTCCCACAAGCCAGCGAAACTTTCCTCCTTCTCATCGCTCAGACAACATCTCGAGCCTTTAAAAACTACCCTTCCTTAAGCTCAAAAGCCACTGTATCGTACTGTACCCGCATGCACTTCAAACATTATTGTTGATTCCTTTTACACCACCATATCTATGGCATATCTAAGAAAAACAAAAAAAATTAATCTCTAAATACAGTACCCTACCTCTTCCCTCCAAAGCACAGAGCCCGCTCTGCCCCACCCGGCTTACCACGATCTTAGTTGCTAACCCCCCTTATGTCTCGACACGGGAATACAGGTTCGCTTCTCTTGATCTCGAAGGCAGATGGTTATCTTCCTGCGGTAGGATTCAATTTCTAGAACCTGCTGTTTTGCCGAGCTACCTGAGCCGTCATGTTCTCTAATAGTACTGCTATGGTACAGCGAAGTGCAGCTCATCATAATACATGTTTTCACAACTTTACACAACGCACTCGACGCTGGTCTGCCACTTCTCTTAAACCGAATACCTACCACGCATATCCGTACCTTTCTCCAGCTAACAGGGGCAGGAACCGACCTTTAACAACCCGCCATTGACGTCGCAAACACCATCGTTGACTCTCAAACCATGCCCTCCCCACATCAATCCCTCATCAACATCTTCAACCCAAACACCTCCCTTTTCAACCTCACATTCTCCTTTTTCAACTGACCAATCCCATCCTGATACTCCGCCATCTTCGCCTTGGCCATCTCCTCCCCTTTGCCAGCTTTCACACCTTTTAGGATCTTGCCCAGCTCGTCGTTGAAGCGCTCGTACAACGCCTCATTCTCTGCATTGGCTTCTCGGTACAACTGGTCCAACTGCTTTGCTTTCTTGTCCGCAACAAGGAGGGAGGATTCAACGTCGGCGGAGATGGAACTGGTGCGCGTGGTGGTGGTGGTGATGAAGGTTTGGAGTCTGGTTTCTAACGAGGCGAGGGTGGTGGTGAGGGTGGTGATGGTTTTGTCAGCTTGCGAGGGAGGCGTTGAGAGGTTGTGGTTTGCGGTCTTGGGACGTTGCATTTTGAAGGCGGAAAGTTCTTCGCCGATTTTATTAATCTCGGCTTGGAGACCTGCTTCGGCGCCGCTGAGGGCCTTCTGTTCTTGGCTGAGGCGTTCGCGCAACTTTTGGGGGCTCTGCATCCGAAGCTTCTGCGAGGGAATTGGGGGTTTTTTGACTGGTGTATTAGTGCCATTGGGAGGCCATGTTCGCTCACTGAGGCCTTTATTCGAACTCGGATTTAGCGAATGTGAAGGCGTTCGATTTCTAGGAGTTGTGGTAGTGATGGCGACTCTGTCTGATGCTTTTCGAATTGGTTTCGCGGGATTTGTGCCGCGTGATATTGATGGTGAGTTCTCCTTGTACTGGATAGACCCGAATCTTTGTGGCGAGTCTTTGGTTCGAGGTGTATATCCGAATCGCTCTGGTGAGCCGAAACGATGCGGAGACGACTTGTCAGATTGCTGACCTACATTCAATTTACTCGATGAAGAGATTCTTGGTGACGTCTTGACTGGCGTCCCCATCTGCTGGACAGTCGTAGGCTTACGCAATTGCGATGGCGACGACCAGGGAGACCCCACACCGATATCTTTAAGGGGCTTCAAGTCTGAAAGTGAGCTACGCCGCTTCTTTTTACCAAGGAGCGCAGGCTTGGTTGGTGTGCCCTCGCCAATCGTGTCAAGGGTAGAAATATTTAGATGTGAGCTTCCAGGTCGAGATCTTTGCTCTTCCTGAGGCGTGGAAGATGTGGGCCTGTCCCGAGAACCAGGCCGCAAAGGTGGAAGCATTCGAGTGTCCGTATCTGTAGATCTCGACCGAAGCAAGGATGATGCTTTCGATAGACTTCCAGTCTGGGATGAGGTCTCGCCTGTGTTCTTCGTATTCTTGCTGAGGGTTCGCCATACCGAAGCGACCTTGGACTCGGTCTCTAACTTACTGTTTTCCCGGCTCAAGTTACCAAACCCAAATCTTTTGCGGAGTGAGGATGCATTGGAACTGAGAGAGCCTGTATTGAAGGATCTAGTCCGTTTCAATGAATCACCGGCTGCATTTGCTGTAGTGAGTTCATCCACCGAGCTATTCTGGAAATCGTCGAAAAGGTTATCATAGTCATCTAACAGGCGGTCAAGGAGTGTAATATAATCATGGGGATTGCCATCCAATACAATAACTTCGGCGAAGCTGGCGATGAGAGCACCACGGTCACCGTCGTTCCCGGAAGCATCCAGAAGGTCTGACAAAAGCTTTACGGTGGCAGTAAACGCCCTTCTATTCTGCGGTGTCATTTCCTCCAGAGAACTCTTGAAGTGTTGCGTAAACTCATGAGGTCTCCCCGAATCAAACTTTGATTGCATGAATATGAGTAAGTCGGTTGCAAGCAGTGGTCCCATATGCTCCATCCAAGCCCTCTTGAGGAATTTCTCAAAAGCTGCGAATAGGACGTCAACGGAGACTTCTGCAGCTGCCTGGATTCTAGAAGGATCCTCGAGAAGGATGTTGTAAAGTTCATTGACAATGAGCTCATCAGCTGTTGCCCTGCCCCGGAGTACTTTTGCCACAACGTTGCCGCTTCTTGAACGTAAAGCTACTACATAGGCGGCAAACGTATCTTCCATTAGGGTTAACGGAGTTTTGACGTCGTGGACACCTTTGGCTACTAGAGTCATCTTACTACTGAAATTTCGGTCCTCTAACATGTGCGTCGTTTCAGGTTCAGGTTTAGAGAACACCGGAGGCCGCATCGAAGCGATGTCTTTCAGGTTCGGGACATTACCGATGGCTTTCGAAGGACTGCTGGGCTGATTTGTAGAAACACCTCCAAGCAGACTAGAAATCATCTTTACCGGGGAAAGCGGGCGTAAAGTGCGCATGTGAGACCCGTCGTCTTGCATCCTAATTGGGGTTGCGTTAAGAACGCTCCGGTGAAAAACTATCTGTGAGGCAGCTGAAAGCTGGTTCTGAGGCCTAATCTGAATCTTGAGCATACTTCCCACTACGTTCCAATCAGCAAAATCTGTGTTTCGGCGTCGTGAACTTACATATCTTAGCTAGAACTGCGCCGAGGTTCTCCTCTGTGGTCTCCTCCGTAGCACGAGTGCCATCAACACTTTCGAAGCTTAGCCGACAGCGACCAAGGTCAAGCGGTGTAACACAGGCCGCAATGTCTAGTCCAGCGTTCCCAGTAATGATAGACTTAGGGGTCTTTGGAGTATCGATGAATACACTTATCCGACTTAGGACCTGCAGAGCATCGGTGCTCTCATCTTCAAGCACAGCTGCCAAGACACCTAAGGTATCTGGCGAACTGTTGATGGTACGCAAAGCCCACTTATCGCTTTCACGAATTGTCTCGGAAAAGCGGCCTTCGATCCTAGCCTTAGCTACTTCCTCACTTAAGCGTGCAGCCTTACGCTCGTATGGGCTGAGTAGGGCAAGCACCTTAGCAAAGGGTTGCAAATGACGCACGTTAGACTTATGGTGCCGTTGGTCCACCGAAGGTCTACTATTTCCAGTCAACCATATCAGACAACCATCTCCAGATTCGTCGAGTCGGAGATCAGGAAGATCAAACGCGCTTGAAAAGATCAAAGTCTTCTCCGAGTTTGGTTTGATTTTGTCCGCCGTTGTGGCTGGAATGACCGGGCGGTCTACTTCAGCAAGTATCCCTCTGGCAGATACGGCTTTATTGTGGATTTTCCGTAGGAGCACCATGGAATCAGGGAACAACAACAGTATGCCACATTGACCTACTTCTGTAGATGTATAAGGAGGTTCAAGCTCGACGACATCAACAGCAGTTATGAGCCGACCCCTGGGTGAGAGCGTCTTGGGCCAAGAAGATACAAGGTTTGTAAGACAGCTCACAATCCGCGTACTGTCAGAGACCCCCGTATCAAGCGCACAAATGTCTGTGATGATATCTCTAGCCTTGAGAAGGGTACCTAATGCTGGATGAGAAGCTGGAAGTAAGTTGACCATATTGTCGATAAAAAGACTGTATCGGGGCAAACGCTGTACGGGTTCTATCAAAATCGATCTTAGTCGCTGCTCACCAAACTCATAAACCTGCCGTGTAAAAATGGACGTTTGATCTTGGAGAGCCCCGTTCATTATTTGTGGGAAGTTCATGCTGGCGCGCATGTAGTCTTGATAGGGGCTCATGAAATCCGGAAACCACTTGAGTAACGCTCTTGCGAACGATGTTGTGCCCGTTGAGTCTCTCTTCCTCCCATCGACAACCCTAGTGCTCTGTTCAAAACTCGGTGCCGGAGCGTCTTCAATGTCCCTAATAGCTTCATTCTCTGTCACCTGTATGATATCTTGAAGTTCGTCGTAAAAAAGAGTACTATTCTTGAGTATGCGATGGAGGCTTTCAGGAAACAGTTGGTTAATAACTTTGCCATTTGACTTGACGTTACCGAATGCATCAGTGTGCAGCTTCCGGAACTCTGTCTCAATGCCACGCACCAGATCCTGGAGCTTGGATATGTAGCGCGCTTCCGTATCCAGAAGCTCGCACATTTCTTGACGCAGGGCAACTTTCTGATCCTTAGTTAGAGACCTACTCTTGCTGTGCGCAGTAGGTCGTGATGGAGCCCTCTTCAATCTAGATGTTGGGAGAAAAGTAGGCGTTCCGATGTTGTTGATTAGAGAGGTGTACAGGCCATAATGGAAAAGGGGCAGACCGTCGTCGCCAAATAGCGGTTTCGACTCTGATCCTTCCGAGGATACAAATCGTTCAATAGTGTTTTTAGGGAGTAGAACGTCCAACTCCACCCATGAGACACCCTGTGGTGATAGAGCAGAAGCGATAAAGTTAGTTGTCTCCCTTGCGTCACCGACTTTGACCATCCTGGCAGCTAGATCCCCGGCGTGCATTTCGTCGAACATTGCAGGTGCTAGGTGATTTGGCCGACGACTTGCTTCTAGTTCACTCAAGGAATTCTTCATAGCTTTCGGTATCGCGGTAAAGTAACTGAGCAGGCTAACGGCCAACCCTCGACATATTTCGTCTCCTCGCTGTTCTGCCGGCAAATGACTGACAGCTACATAGAGCGGCGATGTTGGAGATATTGTAAGGCGTGGAAACGTCTGAAATCCAGCTAACGAATAGATATGCGCTTGGACACGCGAGCTGTTATGGGTTGAATTGCCAGTTGTTGAGGGTCCATAGAAGACGAAAATGGGCAAGTCCTCAAGAAGTGAATCTTTACAGTAATACAACGAAAGACTGTCAAATGAAAGCGCTGGCAGCGCTGGGGAGAGGACAACCATGATTGTGGCAAAGAAAGACCGAATGTCCAGTTTGGAGAATGAGATGGGCGTAATAGTTGTCACAGGTCAGAAGGCATTGGACCTTATAACACAAATCCTCCAACACCTCCGCGCGATCAAGCAGGATAGTCAATTGAGAAACACCCACTCAACATTGTGCCGTACCGAACACGAGAACATGAGTGGATAGCCATCTATCGATTAGGTGGACCGAGTCTGATGAGTCTACCCGTCAACCTCGACTTCAAGCAAGCAACGTGTTTGTGCTATATCCCAGACGTCTACCCCCAAATGCCGCATTGGAAAGGCCCAACGGTCACGTCGTCGATCAACACGCGGTCCGCAGCGCGAATCCTTGGAAGGCGCGTTGCTAATGTACCTAAGCCCTGTCACGTGCCCCTTACGTATGGAAGATACCGTAACTCGCTTACGGAGTACCTTATCCGTGGTGCCAAACTCGACCCTCGGAGGAACAGCAGTCAATGAATACCGCTTTGTTTTATACTATGGGAGAAACTAGAATTTTGTATCAATCACTCGATCCACAATCATGTCGACACAAGATAACTATGGTATACCCTTCGATATCTGTCATGACCAGCAAGTTTTCCGTCTTCTCGAGCTTCCGCCAGCTCTTCTCGACATGATTACATCTAGCCAACCTGCTAGGTATCTCTCCGTCTAAACATTCGTATTCCGTCTTATGCTGACTCGAACGAGAGTCTCCAACTTAAATCTGCGGCATTAGATGCCAAGAGCAATTCTACCGCAACTAATCATGCCGTGCTCTGCACCGATGACCGGACCTTCCACATACGCCAAGTCCATTCGTCCAATTCCGTCTTCATCTTACAGCCGTCGCAAACGCAATCTATCAACGATGAAGGATCAATTCCACCAGAGGCAATCTCGGCGATAGCGCAACCTACAGCTACGCTAGAGCTCATTCCCTCTTCATTCCATGGCCCATCGTTGTTGAAACAAATCCTTCCTGTGTACGGCACTTCTCAGGCTGAATCTGAGGGGAAACCCGAGCCCGCTTCGGTGGCGCCAGTCGCCGATAGAATGAGCAAAGATACGGCGTTGGACAACGTACCCCTTTCCTCTGGGGAATTTGAGGCATTGTGGGCTCAAATGTGCGCCTTCGAACACGAAGGGCAAGCGTGGCTGCCAACAGCTACGCTACTTGCAGCGGTCTGGAAGGCCATTATATCAGCAGCGACAGCGAATAGCATAGACCTTAGACAGAGCTTCCAGACTCAAAGCATCACGGAGATGGTGCGGGAGGATGGCTATCTGGTTCCTCTGATCGAGGCCGTATTCCAAAGAGTACGTTCGGATGATGATGACCTCATGGATGGCTGTGGGTGAATCATGAATCTACACCGTGAGATGCAGTCACTAAGAACGAGACCTAGATGATACCATCGACAAAGAAAAATGCGTACTCTGGGTTGGTGTCATGATCTTAGAATCACAATCAAGTCCCGAAGGAATTCAGATATCCGACTTCTTGCGTGAATGGAAGGGCCAGCTACCAGAGGCATGGAGAGAGCTTGCTACAATGGACGTAATCAAGGTAAGGGCGCTTCATGGTTCTAGCGTGCCGATTTCTGATCGAGTGCTGTGTCCAGGGAAAGTATCACAACGTAGGAAAAAGCAGAATCGCCTTCGATAACGGGACAGACACACATGATCCTTCGAGCTCATCCTCGGCCACCAACGCTAGCGGAAAGCGCATGGGCAAGTGGCATGAGAAGTTTAAAAACTCTCGACGTTGAGAGCATCTTAGTTTTGATTTGTTCGATATCAGTGCAAAAGTTGAATCATTAGAAAATCTTTGGTGTTCGACCCCAAAAGATCCCGATGCACTACTACCGTTGCAATTTATGCCGCTGTTGAAAGAATAGCAGCAACTCGTACGTTCCAAATCCATTATGCCGTACTTCCGTCGAGATGTCGTCAATGCATATCCAGAACTCCATGGCAAAACATGCGAGACTGCCGTGTGAGTCGTGTCAAACGCACTTCTATTCGGTTTCCCAACCCGTTGTTGGATCTCACTCTGACCCTCCTCCTCCTCAACCCTAGTCTACAAGGTCGAACATCCATAGGAAGTTTGCGCCGCAGAAGATTATGGTGGGGAACGGGGGGATTGGGGATTTTGTTGGAGCTTGAATCTAATTTTTTATTGCGGGTAGTGCTGGCTGCCTTTTGGCCATCTACCTTATCCAAATCGAGTTTTTATCTTCGATCCCATTCCTTTAGCACCATCCGTATTTCTCGTTCCCAACCCACTCCACCTCGGACCCCTTGCCCAACTCAGCACCGTGCCACCGCAAACTAGCAATGCTCTCCTCGTCCCGATGGATCACCTCGGTCCCCGGCTTGATCTGCTGCGCGGCCAAGACGCAGAGGGGTGTAGGGTTCCACAGCTGCACCTCTTTCATGCCCCATTTCGCGGCTTCGTGCTGTGCTGCCTGCAGCACTAGGGACGTTGCGTGGATCTTTCTCTTGGTTGCGGGGTCACGGGTTTCGTCGTTGTTGTTGCTTTCTGATTGGGGATCTTGCCGCATCAGGTCTTCGGAGCCTTCGGTCACGAGACGCAGGATGTTCAGGGTGTTGCCGTCGCGGTCGTTGCCGTAGGTGCGGGTCCATATACACCAGACTCGTTCGTCTGTGTTCTTGTCTTGTGCCATGGCGCCCTTGATGTCCGGTGTACGGCCGAATAGCTCTTTGGCTGCGAATTCTTCTCGCGCGTGGTGCCATTGCATTGTTTGCGCGTCTGGTATCAGCGCAACTCGTACTTTTGAAGACCCATTTACAGGACCCAACATTGTGGCTCTCATATACTCTTCGTCGAGCCTGCAGAGCTCTGGTAGGTCATGCGCCCGTATGGCTGTGGTGTCGCGAATCGGCCAGGACATGTCTCCTTCGGCGAATTTGGCGGATAAGGAGATGTGGCTGGAGGGAAAAGCTTTCCATCCCAGTTTGGTGTAGAAGTTCTGTTGAGAGGTTGGTGAGCGCAATCATCACTCGACAAGGATACTGTTGGTGTCTACCTTCCCTATATCGGAGAATAGCACTGTAAAATCCGCCCTGTGCTCATTCTGCTGCTGCCACGTATCCAGTATCTTTCCCAGCTCCGACAGCATTCTGGCCGCATAGCCCTTCCCTCGGTACGCTGGATCACAGAAAACGCTCCCAATCCCATGAGTTATGACATCCTGCACCTGCTGGCCATCCCTCGAAACCAATGCACGTTTCCGCAATGTCTCGCAGCTAGCAAGTATGGTTCGCGGGTGCGCAATCGAAGAGGTGTCAACAAGGATCCAATAGGTTATTCCCCCATCGCGGGTGAAGGGTTGGTTTGCTAGATGGACCTCACGGCGGAAGTAGGTGGGAAGTGGAAGCTGTCCTCTCCAGACCTGGCCATTCAGGATCCAGGTAGCACTTTTCTCATCTTCGGTGGGGTGGACGAGACAGAGGTTTGGGGAATCGCTGGCGGGGAGTTTGATGGTTGAGGAGGGCATTGCGAAGCACAAAGGAATGGGGGAAGTGGTGTAGGTGGGGAAATCATTGTATTGTTTTGAGATATGGGGGAGAAGTGCCAGGCTTTTAACCTTCTTCAGCCGTGTTTGGGAGAACCCCAACCTATTGGTGCATGAAGGAGGAATGTGATTCACGGGGAGACAAGGACACCGCGGCTAAGCGCAGGCAGCCGTGATGTAGAGATGACGCTAAGATGATACAAGTACCTTAGGTAGCATCGGGTCTTGGCGTGTGACAGGGGTGTTCGGGAGCCTTAGAACCTAGAGCGAGAGTCAGGTACTTAATGTACTCCGTACTACAGTACCCCGCATTAAGTCACGGTCGCGCGCTCCCCAACCAATACACCCCTCACCTGCATCAACCATTGAACCATCAAATTCAGCTGGGGAACTTCAATATTTGGGCTAGTTATTTAGTAGTATA
>JAABUI010002047.1_pt1 | contig 11347 bp, 14 predicted proteins | sample 5559111 | NCBI WGS metagenome assembly JAABUI01 (sample SAMN10711870, study PRJNA513365) | rock metagenome | isolation source: Antarctica rocks | place: Antarctica: Victoria Land, Buttleship Promontory
AGCAGCAAAAGTCCCAGCCTGGAGCAATTGAAGACGTGTTTGTGCTGCAGACTTCTTGCTCTCTGCTGTACAGGTGTGGCATCCACAGAGAGCCGCTCACAGACTCCAGCACCAGGAGACAGCCCAGATTTGCAGGATGGTGGTGACAAGAAGAAGAAGAGGAGACCTAAGAAGAAGAAGGATCCCAATGAGCCAAGAAAGCCCAAGTCAGCATACATCCTCTTCTGTGCAGAGTTCAGGAGAAACTTGGACCCTCCCGCTTCCTTCAATGAGACGGCTGCTTTGGTCTGTTCCAGCCTCTAGCCTCATCGTTGTGCTGTCATGCAGCATACGTGTCAGACAGCTATAGCAATTGAGCCATGCCTACTGAACAAAGCATGTCATCACCAGGTGCTTTGTGAGCGAATTTCTTGTGCCAAGGTTGTGCGTGTGACAGTGCGCTGACTATTTCCTGTAGTTGCGGCATCTGCCTGTGGTCAGTCCGCTTGCACCCGAGCTAGGCTTCCTTGTTGAAAGACTTGCCATGCAGTTCTGTAGCGAAGCACAGTGCCTTTGAAGTGCAAGGGCAACAGTGGATAAAGATGATGAGTAATTGTAGGCTGCTGCATGTGTTGCAGGCTGCTGATGAGGAGGCAACCGATGAGGAGAAACCCCCTCACGTGGCAGCAGCAGAAAGGGAGAAGCAGGTGTATCAGAAGCTGTCTGCTGATTATCAGGCCAGCAAAGAAGCTGCAGCAGCAGCTGACGCTGAAACTGCTGCTGGTAGCTTAGCGCCTCCTCAGGTCAGCATATAACACATGCACAGCTATGCCACAGATCCAAAGGCTTTGTGCCCTGGCCCCTGCAAGCTTCCCTAGAATGCCCTATGCTTGCAGGACATGACTCATCTTGCTGCAGCGTATGCTGCATGTGCATTTGCTTCTCACAAAAAGTCTGTGGGTGTGGCAAAGTTGAATGCAGAATAAAAAAACGTGCTTATTTCCAACTGAGACTGCGAATTGTGCTGTCCATGCCTGAAGTATGCTGTGGCATGCAGGATGGGCTGACAGCCACCCTGACTCAGGTCTCATCTGATTCTGATCCTCGTTAACAAAGCATATCCACATGAAACACCATGAACTAGTCCATTATGCAGCTGGTGGCGCTGCTGTTGCAGAAACATTCTTATCATCACAAACAGGACCTGCCAAAAGATTCACCCTAGAGATGGTGCTCTAAAGAACAAACAGGCAAACTCTTTGTCCAGAAGTCTTTGAAACACCGTGCAGGATGAGCAGGTGGCAGCAGAGCAAGCAAAGGATATACGCCAGGCCATTGCAAGGCACTCAGGCCTCAGCAGAGCACAGGGCCGCATGTTCGGTTCGGTGGCAGAAGTCAGCCCAGACGCACATCAACTGCTGCAGCAGGTAATGTCAAGTCAACCATATCCTGTTTGGGCAGACACCCAGGTAGCATGGCAGTAGCTACAATGCCTATGATTGTCTGATGACCTGCTATGGGGTGTGTCTAGTCATGCAGCAACCTGAGCTTGTACTGACCAGGAGCGGTATCACATGTCCCCTAATCTCATATGAGTATGCTGTTGACCATGAGAAGAATGCAGTGTGTGTGTGTGGGTGATCTGTGACATTGATGTGCAGAAGGAAGAAGCCACCCAGAAGCTGGCAGAGCTGACTGCAGAGAATGCCAAGCTCACTGCTTTGCTTGCATCTGAGGTGAGACTAAGCGTGCTGTGACCTCCGTGACACCAAGTCGAGGCTGCATACACGCCTGGTGCATGCAATGCAGTCCTGCTTTCCTACCCTGCTAGCTAGGTGCACAAGCTAAAAGACCAGTGCAGTGCTTGCACGTCACCTTTCTATATGTGTGCGTGTCCCAATGTACGGCCAGCCTACTTGCTAGTGGCTCAGAGATGGCTGTGATTTTCTCTCATAGCTGCATGATGGCTGGTGCCATTGATTGTCCCTGAAGGTCAAGCTTGTTTGCAGGAGACAGCAGCCAAGAAAGCGATGTCAGGCTTGATGGAAAGCAATGCCAGGCTGACAGATCAGGTTCGAATTTGACCTGTGGCAGCCAGCTTTCAACTTTGAACTGGCTATTCCATTTGCATGATTACACACACTCACAAGTGTGAAGTTCTACAGCTGCATGGTTGTTGCCTGATGTCTTCACAACATGAAGCACAGAAAGCTTTGTGTCTTGACAGCAAGATGTGCAGCACAGGGCATGGATGGGTATGCTTACTTTGTGTTTGCTTCCGTAGAACGAGACTGCACAGAAAGCTCTGGAGGCGTTGGAAGCAGAGAACTTGCGGCTGTGCACAGAGGTATGTCTTCTTGCAATGCTGCAACCTGCATCAGTTGTGACTGGCTTCAGTGAATCACAATGGTTTAATGCCCTGTAGAGAGAAGTAGCGGGACACAAAACACAGGATGTGGCTTCACAGAATGCGCGTCTACTGCGAGAGGTATGGAGGACTTGCTGACATAGTGGGCATACTCAACACTGCTAGACATCACCACATGCGTCAGCGATAATCAGCATACAGTGTGTCTTTTTGTGCAGAGAGAAGCTGCGTTGCAGAAGGCTCAAGAAGCACATGCAAAGAATGAGCACCTGCATCGTGAGGTATGGCTCTATGCAGTCGCAGCTGCAGCGTAGCAGCCTCTTTGCTTCACCAGCCAGTCATGGTGTTGGCCCCATTGAGTGTAGTTGCTGTGATTGTGCAGAGAGACTCTGCAGTGCAGCAGGCGCACGCAGTGGCCAAACAGAATGAGCGCTTGCAGACTGAGGTGAGGGCATGTGTACCAAAAGTTGTGATCTGTCAGGGTTCTTGCATCACTGCTTGCTGTCAACCCCTGTGTGTGTGTGTGTGTGTGTGTGTGTGCATGCCAAACGCTCAGAGAGATTACCAGCCCCGAGGTGTGACAGGGTGAAGCTGCTATGCAGAAGATGAAGCAACTTGAAGCACAGAACGAGATTTTGCAGCATGAGGTACGGCTCTAGACTTTGGACAACCAAAGTTCCCTTAGGTCTCTGCTCCACCACTAGTTGACCAACAAGCCCTCCATCTTCAACTGGTCTCCTTTGACTGTGCAGAGACAGTCTGCAGTACAGAGGCTGCAGGAATTGATAGTGTCCAATGAGCGTCTGCAAACTGAGGTACAAATTCAGGCATTGGCAGCTGTTGGAGTGTCTGCACCACAATGCGTCATCAGCTTGACTGTGTCAGAAACCTGGTTTGTAAGTGACTCACAAGCTTGCATGCTGGGCTTGCAGAAGGAAGGCGCTGTGCTGAAGCTTCAGGAGGTGGCTGCAGAAAGTGAGCGCCTGCAGTCTGAGGTAAGACAGTGCTGTTGCACACAGGTTATGCAGGGCCATGTTGTGTGATATTGCACTGCATTGTGCACAGATCAAGGAGGATGGCAAGAGGACTGATGCCCTCATAGAGCTGACTGCAATGACAGAGCAGCTAACAAGTCAGGTGATATGCAAATTATGGTTCTGGGCTGCTATCACATACTTGATTAAACGGTTGCTGTTTTCCCGAATGCATGCACGGCCCTTGGCAGCAGGATTATCTCACTGCAGAACCAAGAGGGAGGTCATTGCATTTGTGAGATTGCGTGCTTGCTTGTGCAGATGGAAGGAATGCAGAAGTCCCAGGCTGAGCTGCAAGTCAGAGTTACTGAGCTGACTAATGCGGTGAGATGTATAGTGTGGCTGTCAGCGCCACACTACACATCTCACCACACTGGCCTGCAACGCTTATCACTTCATGATCTTATGACGTATGCATATGACGGCATCATTTATGTACTTGTGTGCAGAAAGAAGCTGCTGTGAGTGCATTGGGAGTAGCACATGCAGACAAACTCCAGATTTGCATAGAGGTGAGGACTGCGCCCTTGCTGCTTGAGTGCTTGCACACATCTAAGGCGTCTGAAAAGTACAAGTCACAACACAACAGGGCTTACCTGCCATGCAGAGAGATGCTGCATCAAGGAAGAAAACAGATGCAGAGAACGAGATTGAGATCTTGAAGTTTGAGGTGTGTAGCACATTTGTCATTTGTGCACCTACTGTCGCAATGTGACAGTCATCTGCAACATTGCTCGCTGCCAACATGGTGTGAATCCAAGAATTCAAGGACTGACTGTTTGCATCAAGTGTATCCTGAGATGTTGTCACAGTCACAGCTGCTGCTGAGGTGTGAGTGGCTGCGCAGAATGATCTTGCTGAGCTGACTGAAGAAACGCTGCGCTCAGAGAACACCCAGATTTGCTCCAAGGTAATGGGCCGCAGCTCTATCGCCTCCTGGCATTGGTGCTGCTTGCGCGCTGCGTCTGACTTGCATAAACACAGTCACGCATCTCAATTCCATGCATAGTCACGGCGCTCAATTTGATCATCTGTCATGTAGAGGGATGCTGCATTAAGCCAGATCAAGGAAATGGCAGCAGACAATGAGGGCTTGAAGCAGGAGGTATGCATCGCACCGGCACTCTTCTTGTTGAGTGAGTAGACCTGTCAGTGCGCTTGCAGCACATGTGCTCCAACCTCTCTGAACGTGTTGCGTCATTTTTTGCAGAAACAAGCAGCTGTGCAAGCCTTGACAGCCTCACAAGCAGCCAAAGTCCAGGTTTGTGTAGAGGTGAGATGTGTGCTTGCTTCTGCAGCCATTATTTCATGCAGCCAAGCATAGTACAGTTGTAACTTCTGTAACAGTTACCACTTGAAATCACTTGTTTGCCATGCAGAGGGACACTGCAGTAAAGGGGGTACAGAATCTGACAACACAAAATGAAACCTTGAAGCACGAGGTGGCACTTTGCACGCTTGGTTGTGATCTTGTCATCGTGCTCCAGATCTCCATTGTGATTGAAAGTTGCTACGTGAGCAGATCACACTGAATTGTGAGGCTCTGCAGCAGATGATAGACCTTAAGGCACAGGCACAAGCTTTGACTCAACAGGCAAGATAACCTTGCCTCTCAGCAAGTGTTTGCCCTTTATGCAGATGCAGAAACCTTCTGTGCCCCGTTATGAACCCTCAAAGTATGTGTCTGAATCGCATTTAGTGTTGCTGTACTGTGCATGGCAGTCACAGGGATTGCCTGTGCCTTTATGAATCACACTGCCCAGTCTTTGCAGTGCTTGAGGTGCCTGTCACCAACAGGTACTAGAATGCCAAGCACAGCTGCAAAACAAGGCTGAAATGACAATGGAGCCAGACAGCAGCGCAGAGCATGTCATCAGCTGTCTCAACACACACATGGACAGACTACAGCACTGGTGGAAGGGGCATGCTGTGCTGCCAGCGCTTGCCAGAAATGAATACAAGTGTTCTGAGGCAGACCAGGCATCAAGCATTGCTGATGGATGGTCTGCAAAGTTGACGTCAATGCCACCTGGTTGCCAGGAAAGAATGTATGCAACAGCGCAGCTGGCGCATTTGGCATCGACATTATGTTTGGGAGATGAGCAAGTGCAGCAGGCAAAGGACAAGCTAGAGACTATGCTGGTGGAAGCTAAGAACAGCCTTACAGATGCAACTGATGTTGTGATGACACATGCACAGATCCTCTGCTTTGTCATGCAGCGCTTTGTGAAAAAGAAGGCTGAGATCACAGACTCGACAACAGCAGCTACAGAGTTGGTCTGGAGCTTGGAAGCCAAAAGGGCGGTGCATGCACATGTGACTAACATGTATCAAGGTTTGACGAGTAGTCCTGTCTGAGGCACCATGTCTGTAATTTAGTAGCCAAAAATTTGGCCTTGTTAGCAGAACACAGTGCAGTTTCTTGTCAGGTACTGAGCACTATGCCTTAATGCTTGTCTGCCATCTTCGTCTTCACACTGCAGTGGTAGTTGCTGCCGATGCTGTGTATACATCACAGACACAATTGTGAGTCTGCACTGCTACAAACAAGGGTCACTTGTGAACTGCAGAGATGCAGTTTGTGCATTGCCTGATGAAGAGCAAGAAGCAGCAGCTTGCGGCTAAGCTGCCATCAGTTGAGCCCTTGTTCAAAAAGGTACTGTTGCGGCCGTTGTGACCTGTGTCTGCAAATTCAGTAGCATTCTAAAGGCAGCTGCTGCGCCATCAAATTTCTCACATGGATGCGTCAAGGCATTATGGTGTTACAGTGACTTTATTGGCCCGGCTTGCATTGCACTGCTGCATATCAGATATGCCATAGCATCAATTTCATGCAATGTTGTTCCAGGATTTATCCACATGACATTGCACACCTCACTAATTATCATCCATGCGCTAGTAAGCTGTAACTTATGTCAAAACCTCTTGAAGTATCAAGATAGAATGTTGTTTGTATGACTTGGTCTTCTATAAGGATCTGGAAATGTGGGCCGCCATACATGCTTGGGAGTCACAGGTGCAGTACATGTGAAGCGCTTGATCAGACCCCATGCTGAATGACATTCAGGACATGTTGCTGGACATCGAATTGGAAGATGTAGTGCCTCGCACTTGGCGCCGCTTCAGAGTCTCTGGTGGTATCACCCTGAGGACTCTGCAGGACAAGGTGTGGCAGTCTAATGCTCAAACTATGCAAGCTATCATGACCACTAAAACATCTGCGTGTCATTTCAACGCTGCTCAGCAAGGCGCTTCCCAAAGCCGCTGACAGGGAATCACAGTTTCCAGAGATGCTGACACCAAGGCTAGCAAGCAAGGCAGGAGTATGAGCAGATTGCAATGTTCAGTGACGCATATGTAGGGAGCATTGCAATGCAGGGACTGGCATTGCGGTGCAGGGAGTTACATTGCCCTGGCTACTTTTGGAAGGTCTGTTTTCCTTCGCAAGTTTGTCAGCAAACCCATCTGACTCGGCAGCAGCTGCAGGTCTGGCATGTTGGCATGCATGAGTACACACATCTTGATCCCAAAAAAACCCCTAATGGACTCCATTTGCTGCAATGTGGAGATGAGACGTGAGAATGAGTAGAAATTGTTGATCACACAAACTCTGCATGGACCCTGTCTGCTACAACGTGGGAATAAGATATGGTGATCACACAGGTTGTGGCGCCTTTGATGGGGTGGGTGCGCAACTACCACGGCTACCAGTTCTTTGACCGCAGGGATGGCGCATCCTGGGCTTCCCAGGACAGCAGTGCCATTGACCTCATGCACATGGCCATGAATGGCTTCGACTACCTGGACGACAGAAAGACCCGCCTGGCTGAAATCCTGCAGGTCACTATTTTTCTTTCTCTCCTTCTTCTTCTTTCTGCCTTGGAGCATGGAGCATGTGGATTTGGTGTCCTTTAAAAAGTATGGCGTTGGCAATTTGGGCAACCACAAGAGGACGACTCGTTTTTGGAGACTTTGCTGGCCTTGTTTCTTGCACTTGCAGCCTGCACTCTTTGATTCAGGTGCAAAAGATACTGCTGGGCACAGCTTGCAGCAATTTGCGCACCTATGGCAACACTGTGCCTGCTTCAGCAGCTGGGCAATGACATGGCCATGTTTTGTGTGGATGGTCCTTCCTGTACCAGCTGCTATGACTCATGCGCTTCAACACACCGTTCTTCTCCATATTTTGGATGTGGATTGCCTCTCAATACATTTTTGAGCACTCGGACTGCCCAACAGATCCCCAGGCTGGATGGGCAAATCGGCCCCAATCAGGAGGACCTGCAACTAACTGTGGGGATTCAACGCATGATACATACTCTTGGCAGCTGGTTGGCAGCTTGCATGAGGGCTCAAAGCAAGCATGGAGCAGCGCACATTGTTGTTGGTACGCTGACTGTCACAAAAAGGCCTCATACAGGGAGCTACCTAGGACTGTACATACCTGACCCCAGGAGAAGACACTGAGTGAGTGAGTGAGTGAGTGAGTGAGTGAGTGTGTGAGTGAGTGAGTGAGTGAGTGAGTGAGTGAGTGAGTGACTGAGTGAGTGAGTGAGTGCGTGGGTGGGGGTGGGTGGGTGGATGGTTGCATGGATGGATGGATGGACGGATGGACGGACGGACGGATGGATGGATGGATGAATGAATTAATGATGCACTTGCAAGTGCAGGCACCCGGAGATGAGATGGGCTACATGTATGACATGGGGGACCACTGGATGCATGACATTTGCCTTGTCAGCGTATTCCCACCTGAGGAGTCAACCGGCCGCTGTGAGGTATGGCTCTCATCAACCATCCTCAAGTCAAAAGGTTAACATAGCATGCTGTTTCAGCAGCCGTACACTGCAAATGGCTGTCGCAACCGGGGTTGTGATGACACCTTGTCTACTAGCAGCATTTGACTCTGCAGTGCAGGTCTGATGCAGCCATGTTTGTTTAGTGTGCAGCTGATTGTGAGCCATCTCATTCTGTGTGGCTTGTTGCATGCATGCGGGCACAAACCCAGCGAGCATACAGATGAACAAAGACAAACAAATGCATAAGTCTGTGGCATGTATGCGATTATGCCACTTCCCAGTGGCCAGCACTTCTTGCCAAAGAACAATGCATCTTATCTTTCACCCAAACAAAAGCTGAACAAAACCTTTCCAGAATCTAGACTGCTCTGAAGAGACAAGACTTGACCTGCATGTACCTAGCTCATCATCAGTCAGAAACGTAACTATTGTTACTTCCATTAGTTGATTGATGGCGCCATGGCTTGCCCGCCTGAGGACAGCTGTGGCTCTGAGGGAATGGGTAACCGCGCCTACCAGGACTTCCTAGACTCACCCCTGGCTGCCAAGGCTAGTGCATCCTCCCAAAGCGAAAGGAAATACAGGAAGCTGTGTGCAGAAGCATCTGGGGCTTTGAACTACAAGAACAGGTTGGTTGGCCGACCTCTGAGCCATGATCCTTGCAGTCTGCATCGTGGTGACTAGTTGCATTGCACAATTATGTTTGCTATGTCCACTGTCTCAGCTGCAGTCTGTTGCGTAAACCCAGGTCGTGCAGTCATCAAGCGTATGCAATTTGTTGTTGCACCCAACTTAGCCTGATTGACCTTCCCTTTGGCTTGAGTCAAGCTTGCTGTCACACTGCCACTCTTGTCACTGCACCAATGATGCTTCTGCTATACGCACATGCTCCTTACAATCTGCCATCGACTTTGATGAGCAACAGAGAATTTAACAGCGCTGCATGCTGCAAGCAAACTGATCAAGAGTGGTGGGTATTGAGCATGCTCAAGATAACACAAGTCTGCTATCGAGTCTGTCCTTGTCTGTGTCTTCAGCGTCAGGGCAGTTCTCTGCTTGTCGTGTCTGTGAGTGCCCTCAAACATGCACCTGACAAGCCAATACAAGCCAGTGGAGTTTTGCCGTGACAATAGCTAGGCCAATAGGGGCCATGTACATGTGAGATTCAGCATTGTAACACACGTTCTCTCCCTTCAAGGCATCAATGACTTCAGATCGTTGTACACATGCTTGCACATCTACTGTATGCAACACGTGTGCCACATTTTGTCCAAGATGCCACCTTGTCTCCGGCTTGGGCACTTAGACTCATTGGCAATGCACTAGACACCCTGAACAATTTCACAACACTCAGAGCGGTGGGAAAGTTGCAGCTAAAGTTGCATACATGCAGGCCTTTCCATCCAGAAGAATTTAGCGTTCAGGAGTGTCAGGAAGCCATCACCGCCGCCTTCAGAAGCAGAGCCTCAGTTGCGCACGGCGCCAAGGTGTTCAAGGTCAGCCCCCACTTCTTCAGCCTCTAGTCTTCCTTGAGGCATGCAAGCGCACATGCAAAACCACACGTGAATGCACATGAGCACTCAGCCCTTTCAGTGACAGCCCTGTTGCTCCAAGATGCTGAACATCAGCCCCCCATCCTACAGTCCCCTGTCTTGCTTTGTGCATGCACGCTTTGTTTTGCTTTCTTCACACATGCACACATGCACATGGGATCAGTATCAGCACTCAGCCGTTTGTTTTGGCAACAGCTGACTGTTGCCAAAACAAACATGCATCTTTGTGTTGCAAACGTGACACTGTTGATCATCTAAGCACAGTTATGCGCATAGGCTCCAAAAGACTCTCCTATCCTCTACTCTGCAACAGCAGACTTCTGATGTTGAGCTAGCATGAGCCTTGCTTCTTGTAAATCGATGCTTGTATGGCGTGCGCTCATGTCAAACATGCAATGAGTGTGAAAGTGCAACTGCAGATGCCACTTCATCCGTATGGCTTAGACATGTGTCAGCCACAAGCTGAAAAGGGAACCCAGAACACTTTGAAGGAAGAGTGGAGTGAGAGTACAGGTGTGCTCAAGTGCCATGCGTCCACTTGCTTGCATCTACAAGATCATGGCTCCGGGCTGCCGCCTTAGGAGGCTCCCGTTATGATCGCTGAAAAGCGTAAACTTTTCTTTTTCTTTCTACAAGATCATGTTGCAGCATCAAGGCCTGTCAACGGGCTTGATCAGTTGCATTTGTGCTGAGTAGGTCTCATACTTCCTCAGGATCAATTATGCCTACTTTTCCTGAGCAACAAGCATTGTACTTTTATAAAGAAATGCTCAGTATTCCTCAGCTGGAATCTCCTCACAAGAAAACACAACAAATCATGTTCAAACAGCTAGCATCATTGAAACGGTCGTGCTTTCTTGTTGCAATGATAACTTCATTCTAAAGATTTTTTCTCAAGTTGCTGCTGACAAGATTGAATGTGATGTAGGGATGCCGAGCTACATGTCGGAGACTATTGCCACCCGGCGAGACAAGGGTGACAACACGCTGTGTGCTGAGTGTGGCAGCCCCACAACCTCAAGCTATGCTCGGGTATGCCCCACCTGCCTTGCATCGCTGCCTCACGAGAAATATATGTAGTTATATTCAACTTGTATTTGTTTAACTTTATATACCATCAGTCCTGATGCCTGCTGTTTGACCATCAGAAGCACGCTTGACAGCTTGGCCGCAAACAATGCCTGCTTCTCTAAGCCATATGCAAAGGGGATGACCCAAAAAAGAGTCAAGTGGCATGTTTTGACTTACTGAGGCACTGAATGAGAGAAGCGCATGTGATTTTGAAATGACTGTGTTGCTTTGCATCAGCAACAATGCATGATAAAATGGAGATGTGCTTGCTGAGTTGTCAGACAGCGCATGACATGAAATGTCAGGAAAAGATATTACTCATAATGACCGTGACTTGTCCTTGAGTGGAGGCAGTCAGGATGTGGTCATAACCATTAGGGGTTGCATGCACCACATCTGACGCTTGCTGAAAGCTGCTTGTTCAGCCAGGGCTCTATCTTCGAATTTGGTCCCTTGAGAATAGCTTTGTGTCCCTTGAGGAGAAAAGACTTGCCCTGCACTTACCTAGCTCATCATGAGCCGGAAAGGGTCATTGTTGTTGTT
>JAABUI010002050.1_pt1 | contig 11342 bp, 11 predicted proteins | sample 5559111 | NCBI WGS metagenome assembly JAABUI01 (sample SAMN10711870, study PRJNA513365) | rock metagenome | isolation source: Antarctica rocks | place: Antarctica: Victoria Land, Buttleship Promontory
CCGCTGCACCTCCCGATGCGGCGCCGTCTGCGAGCGGGCCAGCACCTCCAACATCTCCCTCTGGATATCGGACATCTGCAGCGCGGGGGTAGCGGGTCGCATACATCGATTCTACCACCAAACATTACACAATTGCGAGACACACCACTAGTGGCCAAAAGGTTGTGCACGCGGACGTGTTTGGGCGATCGGACCACCGCCATCTTTATGCCCGCACCGGTCCGCTCCGAAACAGCGTAAGAATCGACAGGACCCGAATGGCTAGTGTCGGCCCGACCGACGACATCGCCGCAGGACCGCGCGTGTACTTTCGAGAGGCACCGTCACCGTCACCGTGCAGGGCGGCCGAAGTCGCCGCGGAGGTCATCGCCAGGCCTGGCAAAACCCTCGGCCGGGCCGCCCAGCAGACCATCCCGTCCCGGCAGGGTAGCTGCCACGGGGCCGTCACTTGCATGGTCACCTGCTCCATCACCCGTCCCGTCGGCGTGTCGGACCGTCCTGCACGACGTGTGCCGGCTGCACCGGCGGATCGGTACCCAAAACCCGCTGCTCGAGCCCGAACGGAGATGGACCTCGGTTACGTCGGTGGTCGGCTCGACCTGGCGAAGATCAGCGACCCGGCGAAATTCAGGAGGTGCGACGCGGTCGAGCGGTGCGACCCGGATCGGGGACGCGGGTTCTCAGGGGTTGGCCGGTCCCGGAAGTGGAATGGTCTGGCCGCGCTCGACGTACCGCACCCGGAGCCCGATGCCGCGCCGGTCGACCTCCGTCCGGAAGTCGGACAGCGGTGATTTCATGACGGGGTAGTCGTCGTAGTGGATCGGAACCACCGTGCGCGGGGCGACCAGCTCCATCAGGTCAGCGCCCTGTTTGCCGTCCATGGTGACCATCAGCCCGCCGGGCAGGGTGGTGCCGCCCAGGTGGAAGACGCCGGTGTCGATGTCGGGGTACCGCGCCGGGATCTGTTTCAGGTCGTCGATGAGAAGGGTGTCGCCCGAGATGTACAGCCGGAGGGACACCGTTGCGTCGAGCGGCCCGAACTCCAGCATGCTGCCCATCACCGGCGGCAGCAGTCGCCGCACCGGCGCGGGCGAGTGGCGGCCGGGCATCGCCGTGACGGTGACCATGGTGCTGCCGCTAGTCAACCTCTGCCGGCCCCAGGTCCGCAATCCGGTGGCTCGGGGGAAACCGCGCAGTTGCAGCCGTTTCGACGCGTGTGCCGTGGTGATGATGGGGAGGTCGTGATCCAGCCCGCGCTGCGCCACCCGATCCCAGTGATCGCCGTGCAGATGTGACAGCACAATGGCGTCAAGCGCCGGGAGCTCGTCGATCTGCAGCGCCGGTTCCAGCAACCGCTTCGAGGTCAGTCCGCGTCCGAGATAGGCCCGCTGTCCCCGGTGCAGGAAGTTCGGATCGGTCAGCAGCGTCAAATCGCCGTACCGGATCACGGTGGTCGCATTGCCGACGAACAGCAGTGATCCCGCCGGTTGCGGCGTCTTTCCGGCGTCCGATGCCGGCCGGGACAGAGGCGGTGCGGCTGGGTTCGGGTCGCGTTCGGGGTGGACGCGAGCGGTGCCGCGGTCTGCAACCATGCCCGGTCAGTTCCCGTTGGCTGTCGCAGCATGCGGCCGGAGCTTGCGCCGCTCCTGCCGGCGGATATCCCGGCCGCCGCGCCGATACCACCCGGTCATTACCACTGCGGCGGTGATCAGTTCGATCGCATCCCCACCGTAGTAGAGAATTTGCGCACCGGTCTGGATCTGCGCTGCACTACCGGCACCGGCGGCCTTACTGCGGGAAGCGGCGCTACCGGCAGATCCTGATTCCCCGGTCGAGCCGTACCCCGGCAAGGCGGCTCGGCGGGTGCCCGGCAGCGTGGGTGTGACTGCTCCGCATCCTCGCGATACCGTCCCATCCGTCCGATGACGCCGTGTCCCACAGCCGGTGTGTGCCTACTACGGGGTCAATAGTAGGGCGCCCAAATACGACGCGCGTATGAGATCCCCCGCCTCATCGCGCCACTGTCCACTTCTACCCCAGTCCACCGCCACCAAATAGGGCAAGAACAAGCACTAAGCGGACTGTTTGACATCATGGGTGTATGCCGCACGCATTTCATTGCTTGGTTTCGGATAGGTCGGCTCGACCGGTTCCCGTCTTGATCGTGAGTGTCGGCGTGCCACGTGTGGTGCCTCCCGCATGGCGGTTGTATGAGTTGATGCTCGGCATCGGTTGGCAGCTGGCAGCAGCGCCGGTGTCGTTGTCGGTGTCAGCCGTTTTCGACGCGCCGGTCATCGCTGAGCTGACGATCGGCAGGTGGGGAATGCGGCTGCGTATCCGCACCGAGGTGAATGACGGAGTGTTGACCGCAGACGCTGACGGACCACCTGATCTTCCTGCCGGTTGGTGGAGTGCGGTCGGTCGACAGGGTGGTCATTGCGCGGTGATTGTGGTGGATGTAATGGGTTTGGATCGCCGCCGGAAGCTGCGCAAGTATGTGGACAGCGCCGCCAAACGTGGGGCCGTCCTCACCGGCCGGGCGGTGGTGATCGAAGGCGACGCCTGAGCGGGGTCAGCGGGCTCCGCGGCGACCTTCGCAAGGGCGTAACGCATGCACCGAGGGTGATGCGTAACCGTGGACCTGCTTCCATACCCGTGCCGCTGTACTGGGGCGCGTCCGCCGGGTTGTCCTACCGCTCTGTTGCGAACGACGGCGTCCACATCGTCGACGACGGGTTCCACCGCCGGCGGCGACGAACGACGGTCGCTTCGGGTTGGCCACGGTGGTGCACACGGAGTTCCCGACCGTCGGGTGACCGACGCGGCAACAACCGGGTTCACGCAGCGGAACTTGGATGAAGGCGCGGTCGAGGAATGCGTCCACTGCACTCCGCCATCGCGGCCCAACTCGCCGTTGCCGTCTACGACAGGTCACTGCACCGCTGGCTCGACCAAGACCTCGAATAGCCGCTGGGCGAGGTCATACTCGAAGCGGCAGCCGTGTTCCAACAGCTGACCCGCTGTGGGCGGACGTGACCGACATCCTGCTCCCACCGCCCGCCGCGGCAGCTCAGAGCGCGACACCCAGCGACGGCCAAATAAATCGCCCCACATAATTTGGCAGACGACACGGCAGCGACGGTCGCGGGGTGCGGCCTACTGGTTCGGCGGGTCGTCGTCGTCGTCGGCGGCGGCGGTTCGGTCCGCGGCGCTGGCTTCATCGCCATCCATCCCGGCCTGGTGGTTGGACCCTGAATCAGCATCCCGGATCGCGGTGGCCACCCGTTCCTGCGTTTCGTCGCTGGACGACTCCGTCATGGTGCACTCCTTCTGGTTGGAACCTCTGAACTCGGCTTGGAAGCTGTCGAACAACATGAACCGGCACCTCAGCTGGGCGATTCGGTTGCCTTATTTTCCTCGGCTTGCTGCGACCCGGTGGGGTGATCGGTGTCCGTCGGGTCTTTCATGCCGAAATCGGCAGCGTCCTTCGACCCGGCCTCCTTGGTCGCATCTGCATCCTCGCGTGGATCATCACTCATCGAAGTCACCTTTCAAGGGCACTACGGGTCGCCGGTTACGCAGGCCGTATGACGGGAGACTGTCACGTACGGTTCTGCGAGCGCCGGAGGGTGAGACTCCCTCCGGCGACTCACCAAGCACCCCAACGTCAAGGCCTGGCTGGCCCGCAACCCGCGGATCACCATGCACTTCACCCCCACCTCCGGGTCCTGGCTGAACATGGTCGAAATTTTCTTCGGCATCATCACCCGGCAAGCGATCCGCCGCGGCACGTTCACCTCCGTGAAGGACCTCAAGACCGCCATCGGCGCGTTCATCGACGGCTGGAACGAACGCTGCCACCCGTTCATCTGGACCAAAACGCCCGACGAAATCCTGACTAAGGCCAACTGTAAGAAGACTTCAAACACGCGACACTAGCCATATTTGGTCGGTTACAGATGTGACCAGAAATTGGTCGGTTGCAGATGTGACCAGAACCGATCCGCACCTGACCCGCTCACGGCGGACCTTCACCGTGAGGCTCACCACCCCTGCTCTCGACGGCGCAGCTCACGGACACATACGCCGAAAGCTTTCTTCAGGAAAAGGGCGCCCTCACTGTGGTCCGCGTACCTCTTGTCCTGCTCCACAATTTTCGCCGGAACCTGAACAATTCGGCCCGCTCCGTTCTTGTCAGCGGCTCCTCCGGCACATCCGGCTCGGCCGCCGCCTGTCGCCGGCGTTTATCACCGACCACCGACCCAGCCACTGCTCACCGACGCCCCGCGGGAACCTCCGCCACCGCCTCCGAATCGATCACCCGGTGAGCGGCCCCCACCCGACACTCCGCAGCGAAGAACCTTCGCGTCCTTGCCATCGGCCCATCCTCCCAGCCGGCCCCAGCAGGGAGCCCGCCACGGATGTCCACCATCGTGGGGGAGCCTCAGAGTTCGCCCGCAACACGACAGCAGGATTCAGGGTGAGTTTCACCAACGGCCGCACCCTGGACGTGGACCCGACCGACGTCGCCCTGCCCGATCCACGAGACGCTCCGTGACCCTCAAGCCGGATCCCGGCCCGCACCCCGGCGTCGCGCAACGATCGATCCTCGGTATCCTGCACCGAGCCGGAGCGATCGCTGACGGGTCGGCCAAGCCAAAGTTTCATCTGGACACCAAAACGGGACTGCCAAATCGCGTTCACTCACCGTTCGGAGCTGGCGAGGAGTTCACGTTCATCGCTTTCGTAGCAGAACTTCACCTTCCAGACCGTCCGGATCGCGGAAGAACACGCTGATATCGGCGCCGAAGTCGTTGACCGTGCCATCGCTGGCATCCGTTTCGAAGAGTCGGGTCCGAATGGTTTCGAACGCGTCCGGCGACGCCGCGGCAAGACCGATGTGATCGATGCGACCCCGACCCCACATCGGAGTCTGCCGCTCCGCCTGGATGTTGCCGCTGATCACGAAGATGTTGAGCTGCGTGACCGGGCCGATGTCAATTGTCGTCATGGTCTCACCAGGGCCGTGCTCACGCGTTGGTCCGACGACGGCATCGAACACCGTCTCATAGAACCGACCCAGCCTCTCGACATCCTTCGAGATCCACGCAATGTGGTTGACCCCATCCAGCAGCATGTGTCGTCCATTCCTTGAAAGGTAAACCGGCTTCGGTTGCGATCAGGCGACGGTTCTCCACGCGGATCTGCGTCCGTGGCAATGGAAAAGCGCCCGGCTGTGGCCAGCTGAGGTCTCCGGTGGTGGCCAGCTGAAAGTACCCCTGCCGTTGCTCGTCGTGTCGAGCCAGCCGGTAAGCCCCTGGGCGGCGGCGGTGTAAGCAGTCACCGCACCGCCCACGAAGCTCCATGTTGTCAGCGCGAGAACGGGAGCATCATTCCGGCTACCGCGAGGTCGACACCTATCGCGGTGCCGCCGAAATCTGCGACACCACCCACAAGACCGTTCAGCGGATCATCGAACGCGCCGAGGCCGGCCAAGCCCGGCCCGCACCACCAGCGGACCCGCAGCTTTGAACCGGTGACGAAACTGGTCGCCAAGCGGGTCGAGGCCTCGGTGGGTCGAACCGAACCGGCAGTCACCGAAGCGGTTCGGGCCTGGCGTCGTGAGGTGAGGCGACGGGTCGGCGCGTCGGGCGGGGGACGGACGCGGATGTCGGCAGATGGTCGGGTCAGGCGCGTCGGGCATTACGCCGGCGAAATTTTTGGCAGTTCCCTCGGGCGCAGAGGCCGCAGTCCGTGCCGGACCGGAAGTGTTGGTGCGCATCGCAGATGTGACCGCAACGACAAATGGCCTGCGCCCTGGCGAAGATGTTCATCACTTTCGAGCCTTCCATCCGGCAACCTCGTGGACGACCTTCGTCGTTTCAATGATGCCAGACAGCTTTCAGGGCGCCGAGTAACGGCATGGGGATAGGCCACCGCGCAGACGAATACGCTGTGTATCTGAACCGCCATCATCCGGGCGATCGAGAAGTCAGTTCGGAGGTGTCGAACGTCGGTATTTATCCGGCCATCGGGTAGGCACTCCTTCGGAGCCGACGCCTCGCTGGATGGCCCGGTGGCAGGTTAAGTGGAATATCTTACAATTACGGTATAACCGCAGGTCAAAAGGGGGCTGGCGGTTATGGTTGCAGTCGTTCGCGTGGTGGGGACAATGATCCGTCAAGCTCGAGCGGTCGCCATCGCTTGACGGGGAGTCAGGGGCGAGACCGACTAGCCACGCATTCGAAGGATAGGACCACCCGGATGCGCGCCGTACACGCCAGGCCCGAGCAGAACGCGAAAGTCAGCATCATCGTCCCGGCGCGCAATGAGGCGCGGAATCTCGAAGTAGTCCTGCCCACCCTGCCTGCCGACGCCGAGATCATCGTGGTGGACGGCCACTCCAAGGACGACACGGAAGCCGTTGTCGCACTGCTACGACCGGATGCCAAATTCGTCCAGCAGACCCGCAGAGGTAAAGGCAATGCCCTGGCAGTGGGCTTCGCAGAGGCGACCGGGGACATCATCGTCATGTTCGACGCAGACGGGTCAGCCGATCCTGTCGAGATCGACCGCTTCGTGGCGGCCCTGATGTCCGGTGCCGACTTCGCCAAGGGCAGCCGGGTGCTGACCGGGGGCGGTAGTAGCGACATCACCTGGCTTCGCGACACCGGCAACAAGGCCCTCACCCTCTTGACGAATATCGGTTTTCGTACCCGATACACCGATCTCTGCTACGGCTACAACGCCTTCTGGGTCGACGTGCTGCCCCATCTGGATCTGCCATTGCCGCACCCGGTGTCGAGCGACATGCTCTGGGGAGACGGATTCGAGATCGAAACACTGATCAACTGCCGGGTGGCCGCCGCGAAACTGCGCGTGGTGGAAGTGCCCAGCGTCGAGTTGTTGCGGTTGTTCGGCGCCTCCAACCTGCACGCGGTCAAGGACGGCTTCCGGGTCCTGAAGACCATCGGCACCGAGTGGCGCCGAGCCCGGCTGCACCGAAAGCTCGGGAACAACAGCAACACCCACCCCACTCCCGGCAGCCGACGCCGCGCAGTACGACCGGCGCAGGTAGAAGATCCGCGACGCGAGGCATCGGCGTGAGAATTTCCGCCCGTGGAGCTCGGACCGTGGGATCAGATGAACCCACAGCCGTGCCCAGAGTGATGGTTGTCGGTGCCGGATGGCGCTTCACGTCCGGCATCAGCTACTACACCTGCCGACTGACCAACGCCATCGCCGAAGTCGCACCGGTCAGTGCCCTACTGATGCGCCAGCTGGTGCCGACCCGGCTCTACCCCGGGCGAGAGCGGGTCGGCCAACCCGTCAACGACTTGGCCTATGACCCGTCCGTCAACGTTTTCGATGGAGTCGACTGGTTCTGGGGACAAAGCATCCGCAAAGCCAGGCGATTTCTCGACGCGAACCGTCCGCAGGTATTGATCTTGCAGTGGTGGACCGGTGCGGTCCTACACTCCTACCTGCGCCTTGCTCAGCTGGCCCGACGGTCGGGTTGTCGGGTCATCATCGAATGGCACGAGGTGCAGGACACCGGAGAGGCGCGCATTCCAGGCGTCGCTCGCTCCGTCACGACAGCGATGAAACTGCTGCTGCTGCGCAACGTCGATGGGCACGTGATGCATTCCCAGTACGACCTCGATTTGCTACGACAAACCTACGACCTCCCCGACGAACTCGTTGCGGTCGCGGCGCACGGACCGTATGACCACCACGGCCGAAAAGCCCAACCCGACACCGCACCCGCCGCCGCACCCGCCGCCGGCCAGGACGCCGCCAAAGACTTCGTCTTTCTGTATTTCGGTGTGGTGCGGCCGTACAAGGGCGTCGAAGATTTGGTCGCAGCGTTCGACCTGCTGCCCCCGGAGGTCCGCAACCGCTGCCGGCTCGTCCTGGTCGGCGAAAAATGGGAGGGATGGACAGCGCCGGAAGAGGCGATCGCGGCCAGCCCGAACGCGGACCGGATCCAGTTCACCGATCGATATGTCACCGACGCCGAGGTCGCCGAACACTTTGCCCGAGCAGATGCCGTCGTACTCCCCTACCGCCGTTCGTCTTCGTCAGGGCCGCTGCACATCGCGATGAGTTCCGGGCTCCCCGTGATCGTCACCGAGGTCGGGGGCCTGGTCGAAGCCGCCGGCGGATATGAGGGCACCCGCTTCGTCCCACCCGCCGACCCGCCAGCGCTGGCCGCCGCCATGGCCGAACTGCCGGACCGTCCGGTGACACGCTTTGCCGATCCCCACAGCTGGTCCACCACGGTCGAGGCCTACGGTCAGCTGCTCCGCCGGATCGGCGCCCCGACCTGGTGCGCACCGCCCGAGCCGGCCACCGACGTGGCAACGGTGACGTCGATACCGCAGACACAGCCGCAGGTTCTGGCTCCTCTGGGCTGACCAGACGAAATAAGCCAAATGGGGCGCCACCCGGAATCCCGCCGGGCCTCAGAATCTACGGGCTCTAGAATCTACGGGACTCTTCCGGGTCTTCTTCACTACCGCGCAATAATCCCGACAAAGTCGCACCGGAATCATCTGTTGAGCTAGGCGAGCTTGATACTTCTTCACTTCACGAAGGGATTCGAAACCTCACAGCACTCCACTTTACAGAGTCACCTCCTGCCATCTAGGCGGTGCTCGAGCGTGAAGTGCCCTCGCCCTTTGTGGCTACGCTGGCCTGATCGCGGATCAGCACGTGGAGCTTCGAAGTCTATCGAGCTTCCTATTGGTGGGCTGTAATCCCTGACGTGTCATTTATTCCCGCCTGGCTGGCGCCTCATTTACTCGCGACTGGGAGGACTCTACGCAGCGGCGCACCAAATGTTGGCGCTTAGTCAGGAAGTCCCACTTGATACTTTCCGGCGTTGTCCTGGACAGTGATTTTCACTGACTTCGAGGAATTATTGATGGTGGCGTGGCAGAGGAACATCGCCCCAGCCTTCACTGCCTGATCGTTCGGGCAGCTCACGTCGGTGACACCCGTCGTTCCGTAACCGGCTGGCGGTGCATCGGTGAGCAGCTTTCTCACGTCCCGCGCAACTTTCGCGCTGTTGAACGTCAGAAGGCTCCCATTTCCACTGGCCGCCGCCGTCACTGTTTCCGTAATTGTTGCCGGGGGAAGAGGCGTAACAGTTTTTGTTTCCACCGTGCTGACGGTCTTCACCTCAGCGGGCGGGGCGACGATCTGAGTCTGCACCTCGGCCACCGTCGTGACCTCGGTGACCGTGGTGGGAACAGTCACCGTCAGCGTCGAGGCGGATATGGAACTCGGTTGCGTGCAGCCCACCATTCCAAAGGACAGCAGGCCGACTCCGACCATCGTGCGAATTTCCATAACACAACCATGTCAAGCGCTGCCCGACCATGTCAAGTTTTGTCAGTCGTTTCACAGGGCACTGCCAGTTCGATTTGGCCCAGTGGTTATGTAAAGGACCAGGATGATTCACACCGCTACTGCGCTCCGGCCTCGTCGATAAGGAGATCAAAGCGATGCGCGCGTGTTGTCGGCCACCGACACCTACCCCTGGGATGCACTGCGGCGACTGTCGGCGGTCGACGGTCGCTGCCTGTTCCCACGTCTGCGTCCTGTTCGGCGGAATGTCACCGCCAGCGCGGGCAGCAATTCGGCGGTGATGGGCCCAAGAAATCGGTCCACCTTGCCCCGGCATTATCACCGGGGCCATTTACCGTGCCGACCAGGATTTGCTGCGCATCACGAGGCCCCTGTCGGGACAAACTCGACCAGGTGCCGGCTGGGTCGAGAACGAACTCGACGACGGCCCGGAGTCGGGTGGATGAGCTGCACCCTTATGCGGGCGCAGACCCTGCCGGTTCTGCCTCGGTGGAGACGAGCAACTCTGCGACGCCATGTGGGGCGGGATGGGGCGAGCCGGCGGATACGCCGAATACTTTATTGTTCCCGCTGCGCGTGGCCGCGGCGCCCCCCGCCCCCGGTCCCGCCGCCGGGGCAGGTGCGACGCAACACAGTCCGCGGATCACCTTCTCGCGCGGCGATGTGAACGTGCTGGCCAACGTGAACGGCGAGCCAGCTGCGATGCCCGAGGGTGTGAATTGGCGTTTTATTTGGTTCTGGCTCAAGTTTCGTGAAGCCGGCCGAGTTGTGCTCGTACGGCCCAGTGGCTGCGTATTCTCCGCACGACGCGGCCGCGGCGTCGGGCGTGCTGGTCCCGGGCACCGTCACCGTCTATCCGGCCTACCGCACGAACCGGGTGTCGATCCTCGATGCGATCGACCAACCGTCAGCTTCACGAAACTTGAGCCAGAACCGGGTAAATGGCACAGTGTTTGCACGCTATTTGGGCCCTCACGTGCACGAGGGGGTCCCGCGAAGCCGCGCCGCCGCCGCTGCCGGGGTACCGGCCCGGACAGCGCGCCGGTGGCTGACGGCGTACGAGGCCGAAGGCGCTGCCGGGTTGGCCCGGCATCTCCCGGACCGATCGTGGAAGTCATCGAGTGTCGGCGGAAATGCGCGCTTTGATCGAAGAGTTGGCGCTGCGTCGGCCGCCGCCCCGGATGGCGGAAGTGCACCGCGGCCGTGAAGACCGCCGAGGACAAGGATTGGCCGGCGCCGTCGTATGGGTGGTGCGCAGGATCATCGCCCGGAATTACCGTGCGGGGCCTTCTCGTGGGCTCAGCTGATCGGTCGGGCGATCACCACGATGTTGGAGTTGTAGCTGCCGGCAGCGGGATCGAACTGACCGCCGCAGCTGATCAGGCGCAGTTCCTCGGTGGGACGATCAGCCGCCCCGTAGAGCCCGGTCTGGCCGAACATCGCCGTGTGAAGTGGTCCTTGGCTGCTTTCGGCGGCCAGCTGCGCTTTGTCGACGGTAAGCCCTCGAACGATTCGATATCCACGGTTGCGGCCGTCGGTCATCGTGACGGTGATGGTTTTGCCGAGGTCGTTCGCGCCATATTCGGACAAGTCGGAAAGAGCTCCGGGGACGCCTTTCCAATTGATGTGTCCGGCGAGGATGACGGCTCCGTGGTTGCTGAACGGGGCGGCATAGCCGGGGGTGTTCAACCAGCTGACTGCGTCGACCCAATCTGTGATGCCTTCCTCGGGGCCGGGAATCCACATTTCGCCATTGCCGGTGATTCCGTGCGGCAGCACCGAGATTCTCACGCCATCGGGGTGGTTGCTCGAGGCAAACGGCACGGTGATGACGGCCGGGACAGCTGCCGATTGCTGGGCCGCGGCGGCGATGGTGACGACGGTGGCCCCTGCTTGCTCGTTCGGCGGCGGGGTCGGGTCAACCGATGCGATGGAGGTCGGTCGGTCCGCGGTGGTGGTCGGCGACAGCA
>JAABUI010002053.1_pt1 | contig 11335 bp, 12 predicted proteins | sample 5559111 | NCBI WGS metagenome assembly JAABUI01 (sample SAMN10711870, study PRJNA513365) | rock metagenome | isolation source: Antarctica rocks | place: Antarctica: Victoria Land, Buttleship Promontory
CCCCGTGCTCGGAGCCCTCGATTGTCTGCATGTCAGGGGGAGTGTCGAGAGTGTCCGTCACCGTCATCCCGACCTTCTCCATCACCTTTCGGGACCCCTCGTTCACGGACATCGTCGCGCCCCAGACCAAGCGCACACCAAGCTCCGTGAACGCCTTGCTCAACAAGGCCCTTGAGCCCTCGGTGGCATACCCCTTGCCCCACTCCGCCTGCCGCAGCCGGTAGCCGAGTTCGACCTCGTCCAGCGGGCTCCCCTGCTCGGGACGCAGGATGAACCAGCCGACGAAGGCGCCGCGGTCCTTGTCCTGCGCGGCGAACAGCCCGAAGTCGCCGCCCCATCTCGTGTAACCGGCGAGGATGCTCGGCAGGTCGCGCTCGCGGACGTCCTTCGGTGCGGTCGGTTCGCCGCCGGTCAGGTAACGCATGACCGCCGGGTCGCTGTCCAGTTCGATCAGCAGGTCCGCGTCGTCGGCAGTGAAGCGGCGCAGGGCCAGGCGCTCGGTGTCCAGGTAGGCATCCACGAGCGCATCATGGCCTTCGCAGTTGGGGCAGGCCATCGCCTTATGGCCACGCCGACTCCTAGAGTCGGACTCAAGAGGTGGCTGAACGTCGCGCCGCGCCGGACTACTGCGACTCCTAGCGGCTACCCGTCCTACAGCGACCCCGCGGCCAGCCGAGTGACGTCCCGCTAGCCAGTGAGGATGGTTCTGGTAGCACCGGCTGGGTCTGACCCTCCGTTAGCCTGACGTGATCTTGCTGTCTTCCGATCAATTCGTCGGCCTGGCTTGTGCTGCCGTTGCACGTGAGCGGCCGGGTGGTGTGACCTCACAGGAGCCTGTGCAAGACGCTCCCGTCACTGGCTTGTCCGTCCACCCGGCCGCCGCGTGCCGACCGATCCGGTGCAAGCGGAGGACGGCAATGACCACAAGGACAACTACGACGCCGGGTGTCACCGGCGGGTGTCGACACCCACGGCCAGACCCATCACGCGGCAGTGCTTGACCATCTCGGCCGTCAGCTCGGGGACCGCGAGTTCCCCACGACCCCGAGCGGCTACCGATCGCTGCTGGGTTGGGTGAACAGTTACGGCCAGGTCGAGTGCGTGGGGATCGAGGGGACCGGAACGTACGGCGCTGCCCTGACCCGGCAGCCGCGGGCCGCCGGTGTCCAGGTGGTGGAGGTCGCCCGGCCCGACGCGACCGCAGGCTGTTCTTGACTCTCGAGTGGGTTGATGCCGCACGGTGATCGGCGTGCCGATCAGAACCCGCTCAACGGTTACGCCCGCGGCGACGATGTCACCGGAGGTCCGCCTGCCTGGGACCTACGTCGTGTGGCTGGCAGGTTCGCTGGTCTCTCAGCTGGGCGACGCCGCGCTCTACTTCGCTTTGGGTTGGGCCGCGTCAGCGGTTGACGGGTCGGCAGCCGCACTGGTGCTGTCGGCGGTCGCCCTGCCGCGCACAGCCCTGCTGCTGCTCGGGGGTGTGGTCGGGGACCGGGCTGGCGCACGTCGGGTCATGATCGCTGGCGACGCTGTGATGCTGATCGTCGCCGTCGCTCTGGGCGTGGTTGCCTTGCGCTGGGGGACGCCGCTGCCCGTGCTGGTGGCGGCCGGCCTGGTCATCGGGATCGTCGATGCTTTCTACCTGCCCTCGCTGGGGTCCATGCCTCGTCGCCTCGTCGCCGACGAGCAACTCACGCGCGCGGTTGCCGTGCGCCAGAGCGGCAGCCAGCTGGTGACGATGATCGGTGGTCCGGTCGGCGGGGCGGTGGTCGCGTTCGCGGGATTCGCGGCGGCCGCCTGGTCGGACGCGGCGAGCTTCGCGATAGTCCTCGGGGTGCTGATCGTCATCCGTCCGCGCTTGGACGCCCCCCTCGAGGCGCGCACCGAATCGGTGCTGCGCGCTGCCGTCGACGGCTTTCGCGTCGCTGTCCGCACCCCCGGGCTCGGGCCGGCGCTGCTGCTGGTCGCCGGCGCGGCCGGGTTCGTCATCCCGACCACGTCCTTGCTCGTCCCGCTGCTCGCGCGGCACAACCATTGGAGCGCGACCGTCGCCGGGCTGATCGTTGGCGCGCAGGGTGTTGGTGTCATCGCTTCAACACTGGTCGTGGCGCGACGAGGGAGCGCACAACGGCCCGGGTTGGCTGCCGCCGCCGGTCTGGCGACGACCGCGGCCGGGCAACTGCTCGTCGCCGTGCTACATCCCGCTCCGCTGGCGGTGGCGGCCGCCGTGCTGATCGGGATCGGTAGCGGCACGTTCGTAGCCAATCTCGCCCCTGTGCTGCTCGGGACCGCGCCACGAACGCACCTCGCGCGGATTCAGTCGCTGCTCGTCCTGGTCCAAAGCGCAGCACTGCTGGTCACCAACAATGCCCTTGGCGCCGTGGCCCACTTCGCGTCCGCGCCCAGCGCGCTGTTGTGCAGCTCGGTCGCATTGGCCGCATGCGCGGTGATCGCGTTCAGCACACCAACGTTGCGGCGTCTCGAGGGGGTTACGGATGCGCGATGATCGGGGCCTGTGGTGATCGAGATGGGCTTGACCCTCGAGTGGGTCGAGGCACGAAGGTACTGCCATGGCTGAGGGCACCCGGAGCATCGGCGCGTTGGCGCGCGAGAGCGGTCTGAGCGTTAGCGCGCTGCGCTTCTACGACGCCGCCGGCGTCCTGCCTCCGGCCCGAGTCGACGCGGTGACCGGCTACCGCTGGTACTCCGCCGACCAGGTAAGCCAAGCCCGGCTGATCGCCAGCCTGCGCAGGGTCAGCATGCCTCTCACCGAGATCTGCGACGTGTTGGCCGTCCGGCACGACCCGGTCCAGGCCGGGCATCTGCTCGACGCGCACCTTCGCCGGCTCGAGGATGCCCTGATCGATGCCCGGAGGCAGCTGGACATGGCACGTGACCTACTCGCCCACCAGGAGAAGCCGATGACCCGGATGACCGTGCTCGGCGCCGACCTTGCCGCCGCCCTGTCCGCGGTCCGGTTCGCCGTCAGTGACGACCTGGAGCTACCCGCGCTCAACGGCGTCCTCTTCGACTACGACGGCAGCACGCTGCGGCTGGTGGCCACCGATCGCTACCGCCTGGCCGTCGCGACCCTGGCAAGTCGAGATCAGCTCGGTCCGGCCGTGCAGGTCATCGCGCCGCTGTCGCTGATCGACAACCTCACGGCCGCTCCCGACGACGAGATCTCACTGCGGCTGGACCACCACTCACTAACGATTGCCGCAGCTCACGCCGAGGCGATCACCGCTGTGTTCCCCGACTATCAGAGACTGTTGCGGACGACCCCCGAGCAACAGGTCTCCGTCACGACCGTGGACGTGCGCGACCGCCTGGCCACCGGCCCGACGCGCACCATGATGCAAGCACCGAACAACGCACTCCACGAGGTGAGCGTGGTACTGCTGACCGATCAACGGATCGACGTGCTCGAACACGATCACCCTGACGCCGTCGGCTTCAACCGCGAGTTCCTCCTTCAAGCCCTTGACGCCAGCAGCGCCGACCAACTCGTCCTGGCCCTCGATGGGCCGATCGGACCACTGGCCCTCCTCGACCCGAACCGCCCCGACGACATCAGCCTCTTAATGCCGACCCGGCTGGCATAGGCGACTTGCCCGGGCCGCCCGCCCAGAAGGTCCCGGCGAAGGCGGCCTTCGGATCCTCGTTGTCATCCTGCGACGGGCGGATCGCCCGCTCAGCAATCTCCGCTAGCGCGTCCGGCGCCTACCGCAGCGCTAGACCCCTACCACTTAGCTGATCTCCGTTACCCCACGAGAGGTGATCTTGGCCGCCCGGGCCACCCGCACCGGCGAAGCCCACACCCCGGCCTTGAGCTGCGCAAGCAGCTCGGCGCAGCCGGCCGGCTCCGACAGCAGCCCACTCACGCCCGCCGCCTTCGTATTGGCCGGGCGGCTTTCACCCAGGTGGTCACGGCGGCCGCCCAAGCTGCACGATGCCCCTCCCGGCTTGGCCGTCCCACACCAGCCGGGAGCTGATCTGGTCGGCGGCCCGAACCTGCAGCACCACCCCCTCCCCCGCGCCGGACGACGCCCGCTCCGGGCCCGGCCCGAAGCGGGCGTCGCGGCCTTCTGGCTGGTGTGGCCGCTGACCACCGCCACCGGCCCGCGCTCGGGGTCGGCCGGGTCGGCCTCCACCACGAACCAACGCGACCGGCCCCGCGAACGCACCACCACCGGCGCCCCGCCGACCGGTACCGTCACCCCCGACGCCCGCGCGTAACCCAGCAGGTGCGCCATGTCCGGACCCGTATCGGACACCCCTCCATCGCATGCTCGCGGTACGTAGGTTCCGGACACCAGTTGCGCGACACGGCCTATTCCGGAACACGCTCACGGGCAGGCGAGCGTCAGATCGAGGGTGTGGCCTTGAGCTCGATGTTCAGGTGGGCCATTCGTCGGTGCGCAACCGGGAGTACATGATCTGGTCGTGGAAGGCACCAGCTCGCCACTGAGCGGCCCGCAGGACGCCCTCGCGAGTGAAGCCCGCCTTTGTCAGCGAGCGCTGCTCGGCGAGGTTGGACATGTCGGTGCAGGCCTCGACCCGGTGGGTGCGGGTGTGCGCGAACAGGTACTCCGCCAGCTGACGCTGTGCCTGCGTCCCGACGCCCTGGCCCCGGGCGGCTGACACGATGAGGATGCCGAACTGCCAGCACCACGAGTGCGACGGGCCCCACCGCTGCTTCCACCACGCGACCCGGCCGGCCCACTCGCCATCGGCTTCGATGACCAGCCGTCCCCCGTCGTCGGTCAGGAAGCCGGTCTCGGCGAACTCCGCAGCCGCAGCCCCCGTAACGGGTGGGAAGCCGAACCACTGCAGCTCGCCCACGCCCTCCGCGGTGGAGAACTCGGCCGTGAACCGCGCGATGTCGTCTGCGCGGTATGGCCGGAGGTCGACAGCAGACACAGGCACACATTACCGGCGTGGCCCCACCGTCACGGGGGTCTGATCTGGCCCCCCTGGCTTCGCAGGAAGCCGGTAGACGTGCCTACTCGCCTTCTGGTCCCATCCGGACCTGGTGAGCTTCGCGCCAGAGATCGTCTGTGCCGCACTCCATCACGGTGACGTCGGCGACGGTGACGGGGTTGTTCATGAACGGGACCAGGGTGCCCTCGGCGGCGCCCTGGATGACGTCGAGTTCGGCGCCTGTGCCCAGCGCGACGGTGAGGTGCGGATGGGGATCGGGGAACTCCCCGCCGTAAGGCAGGCATGCGGGAAAGGCCGCGACCAGCTGACGCATGACTGCGCGGACGGCGCTGTCGGCTTCGTCGGTGAGCGCGAGGAACAGCACCCCGGACGGGAAACGGTCCAGGTGGCTGAAGGCCAGCGTGATGGCTTCGGTCCTGGTGAGTACCTGGCGAAGCTCTGCGCGCTGCTGTGGCGAGGTCGGAGCTGGCAGCCAGGGATAGAGCAGGGTCACGTGGGGCGGAGAACCGCCCCCGGCCGCAGAGGGAACAGTTGCCCGCCACGGCCCGATCGCCATCGTCAGGGACGGGACCGCGAGGATGAGACCGGACTCCGTCACCGGGTCTACGTTGCCATTTCGGTGGTCGGCGCAACCTGTATCGGGTTGACCGATCACGACCGCGCTGCTTGTTGGCCCGCGTATGGGCCAGGCGGCAGCTGGTGGTGCCGGTCTCGATGAGTTGCCGCTGAAGATGAGGCGGTCCACGATCGCGGCGCAGAGCCGGCGTCGGTGAAGGCGGCTCTACGCCACCAAGCGTGGTGGCGGCCCAACTCAGCCGGACAGGGCTGGCCTGAGCCACCAGTTGTGGCACAGCGTTCCGATACGTCCCGCAAACGAGCGATTGCGGGACGTCTTCGTGTGCGTAACCGGTCTTCTGGTCGCTCGGGACATCGCCACGGAGCCATGGCGCGCCCGCTCATGCCGATGAGCGGGTGCCCGCGAGCTCAGGGCATGGACCCACAGATAGCGGCCGTTGCGCGGGCCCGCGGCTAGTGTCGGGCCGCCAGGTCGCGAAGCCGAGCACTCACGCTCGACTTGAGCGCTTCCATCCCCTGTTCGTTTGGCAGATAGTGGACATACCGAAGGGGTTGCAGGTCGATCGGCACGTCGGAGGGGGCGCGAGTTATTTGAATGATGTCGCGTCCAAGCGTATGAGCTATACCTGTCTCATAGAACACGTTGGCGTTCTTGCCTGACAGGTCCGCGATGACCACGCGAGCACGCCAGATCAAGCTGATGATGTCGGCCATGATGTGGTCGTTCACCCAGATGTCGTCGGCACGCTGCGCATACATCCCGGCTGCCTCAGCTGCCTCCCCGAGCGCCCTGTAGACCGGGGCGAATCCAGCGTCGAACGGCATCATCACAGCTACGAGGGCTGGATCACTTGCCGTGCTCGTCGGGAGTGTGAAGACCTTTGGTGCAACGGGCGGCATGAGGTGCGAGAACAACACGCCGTACAGGTCGTGCTCCTTCACCGCCCAGTGGTGGCGCGAGAACTCCCACTCGGTAATGCCGAGAGATGCGGCTGCGGCCACGATGTGGTTGGTAGGGATCGGCAGGACGCCAGGAGTAGCGGCGAATCGGTAGCGGCACTCTCTGCCCACCACGTGCACGCCTTCGATGTGGCCGATTTGCGCGAAGTCCGCTGACGGCTCTCCACCGGTCTCAGGCATGACCAAGGTCGGCAATCCCACGAGCGGAGAATGATCAAGCACCCCGCCAGGCTTGAGCCACTCTTGGACATGGCCCGATGTGTACTCAAGCATGCGCGATGCGTCCGCGACTCCTTCGGTGAAGCCGACGATCAAGTTGAACATCATTGGAGGCTATCCGTGTCGCAACCAGGCGCAGGTCCTCAACGCCCACGTGACGCACCAAGGCCGAGGACGGCCGCTCTACACAGCGCGAATGAAAGGCTGTCCCCGTGGCTGCGATCGACAACCTTCTGAAGGCAAAGCTTGAACACCTGCTCAAGATGAGCGGCGGGTACGTCTTGGACTTCTCGAACGCGTCCTTCGCCGATTTCGTTTGTGGCAGCATCGGCGTTGATCCTTACGACCTGTATGACGGCTCCAAAGCGCAAGTGCTCAGGAACCTGTGGCTCAGCCTGTCGGAGAATGAGTTCGCACGGCTGACCATCGACATGCTCGAGTACCGGCGGCTGGCCGAGAGCCTCGGTCGCCTTGTGCCGGCGGACGCGGAACGCTCCGCCGCCGATTTGCAGCTCGCCGAGGAAGTAGCTGAACAACTACGCGGGCTGCTCGCGCCGAATGAGCGACTCACGCGCGACGAGGCGGCCTTCCTCGCGAAGGACATCGAGACAGTTGACCTGTCGCGCGTCGACGTCCCCGTGGACTTCCAGTCGGTGATCGCCGACAGGCTGCAAGAGGTCGATGCATGTTTCGAGAGCGGAGCACCGCTCGCGGTGGTCATCTTGTGCGGTAGCACGCTAGAAGGGCTGCTTTACGAGGTCGCCAGCAGGCACCCCGCCGCCTACAACCGAACAGCAGCTGCACCGCGGCGCGATGGGAAGGTTCGACCTCTCCCCGATTGGTCGCTGCACGATCTGCTTAACGCCTCGAGAGAACTCGGACTCATCGGCGAGGATGTGAGCAAGTTCGGGCACGCAGTTCGCGAGTTTCGCAACTACATCCACCCGAGACAGCAGGTCAAAGAGGGCTTCCGACCTCGCCAAGTGACAGCCCAGATCGCCCGACATGTTCTGCGCGCAGCCATCGACGATCTAGGCTCGCGACGTTCACGCGCTCCAGATGGGATTCAGCCTTAACACGTTTGTGGGACCGAAGACGTCGCGACTTCGCAGCCGCTCATACGCCGTCCTAGAAAGCCGACCTTCGTTCATGGGCGTCGGGACGAGAGGTCGGTACAGCGCGCTTCTGCGGACCGGACCAGCCAGTCGTATGTGTGAATACGGACCTTGTAGGTCGCGGCGAGCTGGCGCCGTCGCTGCCGGTCCTCGTCTGTCAGGTCCGCCTCTCGCCCGATCAGCAGAACACCGGGGTCGTCTGCGGACACGTCCGTAAGTCCGAGTCCATTGCTGCTACGGGGCCGGCGCGCATAGTCGCGGTTGTCCGCCAGCCAGCGCCGCCACTCAGAGATCTGCCGCAGTCCTTCGTCAAGCTGCGCACTCTGCCGACCGCTGCTCGACACGAAGAGCCGCGCGGACGGGCTCTGCAGCTCGACGAACTGCCATTCGTAGCCGGACGAACTCCGCTCCCCGACTACGAAATCGGGGACGTACTCCGCCCCCAGGCGCTTCTGTGGCAACACCCACCGTCCGTGGCCCCCGCCGAGGTGCTGCACGACTAGCAGGGGGTTAAGCGCGAGGTGCCGCTGCAGCGGACCCTCGTCGGTCCCGGCATCGAGGACCTCGCGATACCGGGCGATGTCGTTGGCGGTGATGTCGTCCCACCAGACGAACGCATCGGCCAACCCATCGCCGACGACTGCCGCGCTGCGGCTTGCGCGGCGCACGGGTAGGGGCCCGTCCTCTGGGACGGTGACGGGCGGCGGTGGCAGCGCCGACCCGACCTCGGGCGCCAAGGCCGCGAGCCGGTCGTGAAGGCGGTGGACAAAAAGCCGGAAGGATTCCGCATCGTCGACGGGGCCGACCTCTGGCAGCAGCCGCGCCACTTGGTCGTCAAGCGCCGACGCTAGCGCGACGACGCCAGCAGGGCTGTCGTCCGCCACCCTAGCCAGCGCGCGTGCGAGGCCGAGTGCCGCCGCGATCTCGCGCACGGGAACCGGCACGGATCGGTCGAGGTCGCTGCTAGGCGCGGCGTCGGTCACGGGCCGATCCTGCCACCCGCGGGCGAGCACCCGCGATACCAGCCAGCTCGCCCTCAGCGCGTCCTATGCCGCTGACCGCGCACGGGTTGGTTGCGGGCGTGGAGAACAGTTGCTTCCGCTCTGCCGCGCTTCGTTCTGGTTCTGGCCGCTTCGAGGTCAGGCTGGCGGACCGAAGAGCTCGTTCGGCGGGATGATGCCGACTCCAGTGCTGAATCGAACGCGGACGCAGCGATCCGTAGCATCGGGTGGGTCGAAACCAAGGAGTACCTGTTCACCGGGCTGCGGCCGGTCCGCGAGCGTGAGATCTAAGGGTGTGCGCCGCTCTGAAGGACACGGAACCGTCGTACTCCACCGGTCTATTCACCCGATTACTTGAGGTCGACACACCCTGCGTCTTCGGTTGGACGGACGAGGAGCAACTACTTGACGATCATCCCTCGACTTGAAGTGGCAACTCCCGGCCTGGGGCTCGGGGTTGGCAGTTCCGGTCATTCCTCGAACGCGCCTTCGCCACTCAAGGAGATTCCGGCATCTGTCCATCCCGCTTCCGTCAGAAGCTCTTCAGTTTCTTTCGGCCAGTCCTCAATCTCCATCTCAAGCATGATCGTGATCTCGCCTAAATCTCCACTCCAGAAGACTCCCGTGACCAGTCCGCTACGCAAACCCGTTGGTCGGCCAATAGGCACTGGCGGCTCAACGTGATCTCCGACCGCGGGCCACATCTTGCGGACTCCGATGTCCCTGTGGAAGTGATGTGTGACGAGGGGCGAGTCCGTGCCCGCATCCTCCACCAACCAGACGAGCGTGACTTTGGGTTCACTGTTCGACATCCCGACAGGCTGTCATCTCCCGACGACAAAGCCGGGGTTCAAAGTGTGGCCACCGACTCGGATACTGTGGGCAGCCTGAAGGCCCTGTACAGGGCGCGCCGATCGGTCCTGGCAGCATCTTCTCCCTTGGGAACCGACCAGGTCCGCGAGCTGGCCCCAGGCTTCAGGTTCAGCGACGTCGAGGGAAGGCGGGTGCCGATCGTCGCGCAGTACGCCCCCGCGAACGTGCTCTACGGGAGCGTCAAGTTGCTCGCCGGGACCGCTGCACCACGCGCTCATCGCGGCCACGCCGTCCAGCGGATGGCCAGTACGGGCTAGCGCCGCCAGCCTCATCGAGCCCTTACGGCCGACGACCGGTACGACGTTCCGGGCGAGGAGACCCTTCTGCTCCAGGACCATCAGCCCGGCTACGCGGTGCACAGCGCCGGAGCCCCGGCATCTCCATGCGGCTGCCACGGCGAATCGCGAAGTGTGCCGTTCTTCGCTGGGGGGCCGTCAAGCTCGGTGGTGGAGGTAAGCGTCGCTACTCACAGGGCCACACGTACTCATCTGCCGCGTGCTGTCACTCCGATGGTCGATAGCGCTTGGAGTCGAGCGGGGGGACCGTGCCGGTATGGCGGTCATCGACGCCTCGACGTCGGGCTCAGCAGAGCTCGGACTGGCGGCTGTCGCTCACCTGTCGCGGTACCGCGGCACGTCGCGCGAGCACACCGAGTCAGACCTCCGGATCTTCTTCACCTGGTGCCAGGACCGACGGCTCGCGCCGCTGGACGCGCAGCGCAACGATCTCGAGCTGTACTTGCGGTGGATGCAGGACGTCCGACGGTTTAAGCCCTCCACGGTCTCCCGGCGCCTGTCCGTCGTCGCTGGCTTCTACCGGACCTGCGTCATCGACGGCGTCCTGGAACACTCGCCGGCTGACTACGTCCGACGACCTACTGTCCCGCCGGAGTCACCGACGCTCGGACTGACCCACCTGCAGTTCGAGGCAATGCTGACCGCCGCCCGGCAGTCGAGCAGCCCGTTCGACTTCGCCCTGATGTGTCTGCTCGGCCTGCTCGGGTTGCGGATCTTCGAGACCGTCGGCGCCAACATTGACGACCTCGGAGAGGAGCATGGCCACCGCGTTCTCCGGGTCCGCGGTAAGGGCGGCAAGGTCGTCCTTGTCCCGCTGCCACCCGCGGTGAGCCGGGCTGTTGATCGAGCCGCCGGCGACCGCACAACCGGGGCACTGCTGCTCAATCGGCGCGGCGCCCGCATGGACCGACACGCCGCCACTCGGCGGCTCCGCCGCCTTGCCGCCGATGCTGGCGTCCGGCTGCCTCGCATGCATCCACACATGCTGCGACACACGTTCGTCACCACGATGCTCGACGCGGGGGTCGACCTGCGCGACGTGCAGATCGCGGCCCGACACGCCGATCCGCGAACGACGATGCGCTACGACCGGGCGCGCAAGAACCTGGACCGCCACCCGAACTACATCCTCGCGGCTTACATGGCGTCAGGAACCTGACCCTTGCTTCGAGCGCGTGCCCGGAGCGAAGGTCCGGATCGGTGCCGTGAGGAACATCCCGGGCCGATGGACCAGATCGATCAGACTCTGGCCGGACTTCCGAAGATCACGAGCACACGCGGGCTTGATCGGTAGCATCGTCGCAGGTCAGGGGCCCGAAAGGGGGCCTGCAACGTGATTTGGTGTAGGCAC
>JAABUI010002057.1_pt1 | contig 11329 bp, 13 predicted proteins | sample 5559111 | NCBI WGS metagenome assembly JAABUI01 (sample SAMN10711870, study PRJNA513365) | rock metagenome | isolation source: Antarctica rocks | place: Antarctica: Victoria Land, Buttleship Promontory
GTGCTATGAGGCGTAAACCTGGCACGTCCATCATGGCGAGAATCATAGTTCACAAAAACATATGCCTCGTCATCCCGCATCTGGCTTGTCCAGAACCACCTATGCGTCATGTCAAGCACTACTGCAATGGCGCAAGCTAGATCAACAGGCCATGCAGTGAGGGGCACCAATGCAGCTCAGGCAGCTAGGAAAGCATTCTGACAGTACTCTGCCAAAATGCACATGATGGTGAACATGACTCACAACACACAAGGTGCATGCGCCATGCTAGATTGTGTTGCCAAAGGTATTGATGCATGAGTCCTTGCCTGTGATTAGAGTTGTGTACAATGTAGTTAACTTCAATGGCGAACTCTTCAGTGAGGAAAAGGTTTGCAGGCAGTATGTCATGTTGCGACAGCGTCGCTGCATCCACAAATTCTAGTGCAGAATCCTGAACTGGACCAACAAGCGGCCGCCACACCTGCACACCAAACATTACGCATGTACCGCCAATAGCTGCAATCCACTTTTGCATCACGACTGTTGCGCAAATTAAGGTAAACACATGAGAGACCTGCAATGATCACAGCATACCAATGTGTGATGCAGACTTCAGTAGCAATGCCAGCTGGTGTGTCCCAATTGCTTACGCCACAGCCAGCTGCTTTGCTGTGCACCCAATGCAGTTATTGTGATCTCTCAAATACAAGGCTTGATAAGACAGGTCTGTGCGCTCATGAACAGTCAACTAGTGGTTGCAGGTCGATCAGTCTTACCTGTCAACAAGCGCATCACCGCATGGCGCTACAGGTTTGCCACATGCAAACTTCAAGAATCCTGACACAAGGCCGCAGCAGTTGGTCCTTTATGCGCGTACCTGGATGATTGCCCATGGCTTCTGCTTGAGCTGCGCTGCAGCTTCTGCTCCAAAGTATCTCTCGAGCACCTTGGGACCACTAGATTCTGTGAAGTCCACATGAGTCAGGACTGAAGGATGACTGATGGGGTGGCCTGTCTTATCAGGCAACTTTGACAGATCTGCTTGCCTGCACACACATTTCGATGGACTCGGCAAGACAAGAATGTGCCGCACATAGGTGCAGGAAGACTTTGAGGCAGAGAACGGGAAGGGGGTTGGAAGAGGACCGGAACAAAAAGAGATGGCATGGGTTGGTGGATGGATGGAAGAATAGAGCATACCCTTTTTCTGTTTTGCCTTTGCGGAGGTTGTGCTGAATGATTTCCACCCTGCTGGCAGATGTCATGCGCTGAATGAGGGATTTGACTTCTGGATAGTACAAGTTTTTCACCTGTGCAGCCCAACCGGTTTGACACACATAGGCTGAAATCCACACAGAATGCAACAGAAACATGATCCTCTTGTCAAACCTGCTCCTTGTCTTCCCAAGTGATGCCTTGACCGCTGGGAAATTCCACAAGTTCAAAGCCATTTTGCTGCAGGGTCATGTGCGAAGGTCACTCAGAGGCATGGGGACTTCATCGACATCCACGTTGGTGACTCTGTCCTTTTCTTGAGGAGGAGGCACGGTATATATAAACAACTCGCTCTCGTGAGGGCGCTTTATGTATCTGACACGCGTTGTGGGCGCTGGTGCAGCGATCCCTCTTACAATACTACGACCGCGACATAATCGGCGTGGAAGTCTGACTGCCAAAATAAGGGGAGATCCCCTCAAAGCTTGCATATTGTCGCCGGAGCTGGGCGAGGCTTTGGCAACTGGGGTCTGTTGATCGTAAACGTAGGTCAGCCTTTCTTCAGCAGTGACCCAATGGCGATAACAGGGTCGAGCACGTACGAATGCTGCCGTAAGCATTGAAAGGATGCCATGTGCAGCTGTTTGACCTCCCCTTGCGCGCTGCAGACAAGGATTCCAGTCTGCCACGTCGAGATGTCACTTGAGTGCTTCGAGAAGAGATCACGTGATCAACCTTAGTTGCTGGGTTTGGGAACAATCGCAGGAAAGAGCAGGCGGTCAGCAGAGCAGTCAGAGCAGCTCAGGATATATATATATATATATATATGTGTATGGGTAGTCTTTGCTGGCAGCTATCTTGACAAGCTCCTCTGCAGCTTTGGGAAGCCCCCAAAGTTCAGCTAGCCTCACAACCTGAAGTACTGTACTCCTGGGACAACTTCAGGGAGTGGTGCATTTCCTCATTCAATGTGCTTAATCACGAGAGGCATGCTCTTACTCAGCTTGAGCGTCTGCGCCAAACTGGCTCGGCTGCTGCGTACAAGGCTGCTCATAATGTGCTCAAACTAATTTGCCTATGCAGCTACGCATTCAGTGGTGGGAAAAGGGTCTGAAGGAGCATATCCGGTCTCAAGTCACTGTAGACTCTGTTACTTACAAGGAGTACACTAACATCGACAAGGCACAATCTGCTGCTTGCGCTCTGGGTGCTCATCTCTATGCTTCTTCTACTGTTGCAGCTGCAAGTGGCTCTCTTATTCACACACATCTATGTGATGCCAAATCTAATGATGATGATGCTAAGTATAGAGATGAATTGCCTGTTGCCAAGCATTCTTGCACTGACAATAGACGTGAGCATTGCAGGTGCTGCAATTGTGGCCGCGTTGGTCATCTTGCTATTGCTTGCCCTGGGCAGAATGAGGTGCAGAACAAGGAGGCACATGCAAAGAATCACGCTGATCAGCCTGGAGCAACTGAGAGCCTTAAAGCTGCTGCTGATGGTGAGCTGCTGATGGTGGGCAACTCTATTGGCAACCACTGGCTGCGTGGACTTGCTCTTCTTTTCTGCTCAGCTGTGTGCCTTACTTTGCATTGTGCTTGGCTGTGTGCCTTGCTCATGCACTGTGCTTGGCTGTATGCCTTGCTTCTCTACCTGTGATATTTTGGCTGCGTGCTTGTGTCACTGCCTGCTTGGCTGTGTGCATTGCTACTCTACTTGTGATACTTTGGCTGTGTACCTGTGTCACGGCTGTGTGCCTGTGTCACTGCTTGCTTGGCTGTGTGCCTTGCTCCTCTACTAATGATGCTTTGGCTGAGTGCCTGTGTCACTAGTAACATTTTGCTTGGCTGTGTGCCTTACTCCTCTACTGGTGATGCTTTGGCTGTGTGCCTGTGTCACTAGTAACATTTTGCTTGGCTGTGTGCCTTGCTTCTCTAGTGGTGATGCTTTGGCTGTGTGCCTGTGTCACTTGGTAGTGTCTCGCTTGGCTGTGTGCCTTATGCTCTTACTTGTCTACACTCCCAACTCTCTCTAAGAGGGGGAAGATTGTCACGTGGTGACCATTCTCATGTCATCTGACGGCGCTATCCTACTTCTTCTTCTTCCTCTTATCTCTCTGCTATCAGAGTCTGACCAACTGTATGGCGTTCATTCAACGCCACCAGGCAAAAGGAAACACGCAAACGTGACACTTGGCTCTTAGCCAACTTGCTTTGACGTGCCTTTTCTCTTGCCCTAGCTAGCGATGCCTTTTAGCCTGGTGACAGCTGCTTCTTTCCCGGGCCGACTGTGGGTTTGGGTGACAAGGGTTTGGCAGGGCTCTCAGGCTTAGGGCTGTTACGGCCCGAATCATACTGACTGCAATGAGGGACTGATTCCCTTTAGTGTTCTAGAAGCTTCTTTGCGTCTGTGTCGCAGTGCAATGGGTAGACGCAACAGTTGTGTCAGGCTGTAGTGATAGCATTGCACCAGACAATGCAAGTCATCATCATCATCATCATTTACATTTGTTCTCTGGGGGGCCAACTAGGGCGCAAGCTTAAACTGCACTATCAATGTAATCATAGAGGGCGAAATGGGTATCAGACCAAACATTTTGGTGAAATCAATTGAAATGTCAAAAGTAAAGTCAGATAATGTCCACTGTCACAAAGATGCGTGTGAAGTGCGAGACATGTGCGCTATTGTTACAGGCCATTTGACATTGTTAGACAACCCTTGGGCAATCAGCGCTAAACGTCAGCAAGAGTGGCAACGTTGTTACTTATAGGACAATTGAAACGTTCACTGCTTTGAGTCCATCCTTCTGAGGGAATCCTGGGACAGACAGGCCCAACAAACAAGTTCACTGGTTTACAAATGAAAATTCAGTAGCGTTTCCATGTGTTTCTTCTAGACCTAGCTCCTACCAACTGCCACTTGTTTCTGGAATGGAGCGCGACAAGTCCATTGAGGCCAAAATTTGAAAGTGGTAATTGAATCTTGTTTAGCAAAAACGACAGATGTTGGCCTTCAAGCACCAATGACAGGCAGCTCAGGAAACCTAGACCGAGTGATGTCATCAGACACCAGCAACAAACATCCCTCCATGTTGTAATCAGCAACCAACATCAGTTTTCTCCCCAATGCAACACATCAACACCTGGGGCTAACTTTTGCCAGGACGCCTTGTTAAGGCAGGCTTTCAGACCTCCAGTGTCCACAAACATGGGCAGGAAAATCTTCTTACCACGGCATTCGACTACAAAAATCACAAAGTGAAGTTTGAACTTCTGTGCATGGTCGCATCACCAAAGGATTGCATGAGGTAACATTGAGTAAGGCATGGGTTGGCATACTCATCAGGCAATTATATGCGAGGACAAGGCAGGTATCGGAATGCAAGGCAGTTCAAAGCCATGCACTACATCCAGGGTTGGCTGGTCAGACCCTGCTGCAAGCTAAATTGCAACATCTGGCATATGACGAGAGGATTTGGTCTACTCAGCAGCAATGCAGCACTTTCAAATGCCATGACTGACGATTTGCCATAAGACTATGAGGGCACCCTTTGCTTGTAAAATTAGAGTGTCAATGTACCTATCATGCTGAAAAATGGGCGTCTATGGTATTCCCACAGCATGCCTTTAAGAGGGAATTCTGGACTTGTCTTGGTCTCAGCGCCAAAGTCAGCAAGCCCAAGATTTTGTTGTGCTAGATCATATGCAGTTTTATGGATTGTGAATTCATTCATATCTGCATAAAAGTTTTGAGCTCAAAGAAACTCGAACAAAGGAAAATTGCAAGGGTGCATCAGCAGCTGTGACGCCACTCACCGGTTGTTAGGCAGTCTTGAATGTGCATGTCTGCAGGTTCTTCACCACGTAGGACTGCTAGTGAGCCTGAAAGCGTCCCAGCTTGACGAACAGTTAGTTGAGCTTGCTGATGCCAGTTAGAGTCTTGGGTAATTTTTGCGTTGTGTGAGGAGATCTGGGACCGAAGAAACAAGGGAGCCACGTTTGCTGGAATGCTTAGGAGTTCCTCTTTGACTTCCTGTCCTAGCACACTTTGTACATGATCGCTCAACGAGATGGCGAAGTTTTGAAGCTCACGGCTCTGCCCGGGATTCAAGCCCTCCGGCGTATGGCCGGACACAATTTCGTGTATACGTAAAGACAAGCGCATGTTGAAGTGTAGCAACGCCAGAAGTCACGCTGTCTGCATCGCTCAGCAAGGGTCGATCGCAGCAAGGATCGAGTGCACTGATTGCATGCAGAGTTTTCTCATGACCCCAGCCATGTGCCTTGACGCTGCGAGCTGGCGTGAGCTATGAAGTGTATGAACCAAATGCATGTGGTGATTTGCCTGTAGGGAGCAAATTTTGACTGTATGATTCGCTGAACTGAACTTTTTGTCTGTTGGGTCCCAGTTGCCCCCCAGGACATTAAATCATTAAATCAATCAATCAATCAATCAAGAATCAATCAATCAATATGAAGCCTGTCTGAGCTGAGTGTGCATTGGATGAATGAATGATTGAATGAATGCCTTTAAGCCAGGTCAACTATGGCCACCTATTGGTCTGATCATGTCTTAGTGGAAACAGTGACTTTCCGAAATACCAGCATTCCCTTTTGGGGGGTATTCTAGAACGTCACAAGTAAGCCAAAGGAAAGTCACGGAAGAGCATGTCAAATGTATCACAAAGTGCGAACACAAATAGTTGCATGTCAGCCGCAAGCTAATGCATGTGCACATGCATGTCCAAAGGCGTTTCCAGTGATGCCGGCCTAGGCACATGCGTGTTACGGAGGGGCGGGAGATGAAGCCCCAATGCCAGCGTGTCCAACACCAGGTGATTCTTCACCCTTTGTAACAATGCAACTGAGGTCCCTGGAATCCGCAGCAATAATGTATCAGCCCAAGGATGTCAGCCGGAAGTCTGGGCGTTGCACACTTCACGAACCCTGAATTGTTGATGTTGAGCTGTAGTGAAAACTTGTGTGCATTTAATCAAGTCATCCATGCAGTGGTTAGTCTTGCTAGTGTCACGTGGCTTATACAGTCAGATTCATGTAGCAGCCCAAGCTGGTTGTACTAAGTCTTACTTCAGCAGGATACTTGTTACCTTATATATATATTTGCCTAACTGACTACCGACCTATGTAGTCCTTAAATGATCTTTTCACACAAAGCCGCCAGACATCCTGGCTCAATACTTTGAAACAGCTAAGCTGTGGCACTTTCAAGAGCTGCCCAAAGCTGAGCTTGCTGATTTTGATGAAGCACCATACACAAAAGTACTAGTGCCAACGTCTGCCGCAAAAAGCCACGTCACCAAGCTCTTCATGCAGCATGCAACATGCAGTGAGTAGTGAGTTACCTGTGTAGTTATGCAAATGTATGTTTGAATATGGAAACCCATGCCAACGGCGCAAGCAAAGACACAAGTGCGTGTGTCTGACGTTGCAGCAACTGTGACCTCTGGCAATCAGTGCTAGAAATCAGGAGGATTGGCAGTGGATGATAACAAAAGAGTTCACTGATTTACAAACGAACTCTCAGTAAACTTGTAGCATTTGCAGTTCACGACCTTGATGTGCATTTCTCCTGACCTAGCTCTCTATGACTTTAACATAACAGTTTGTGTGCATGACCCTGGCCACACAAAACAAACAAACTTTCACATGGTGTGTTGACAACAGTCACATCCAGTGCATACACGACCTGTGAATGTTTTGCAATCTGCTGCATGACATGGAGTTTGGGCAGTCCACTGCATGACATGGACTGTTGGCTTTCTGCTGACTACTTTGGAGCTGTCTGGCCCGGCCTGGGCCGCTGCCCCTTGGGAGGGGCCCCTTGGGGTGCATTAGGGATGCTGCCACCCATCAGAAGAGCATTCACAGCATTACCAACATCGTCATGTCCTGCAGTAATTTGCTCCTCCTGTTTGCTGCTCTGTGTGGTGCTGACAAAGGCATCTGGCTGTGCCGTTTGGGCTGGGGGGCTTTGATGGGGGACTGCATGGGGGGTGGGTAATGGGCCACTGCCAGCTGAAGGCATGAGTGTTCTGACAGGGCAAAGGCTCTCTCTGTTCTGATTGGATGCATCCCTTGCTGCAGCTGCATACTGATCCCTCAAAGGTTGATTCACAAGTAGGAAAGCTTTCACCTGGTCCTTGGTGCTGTCCTGGTCATGTGCACACTGAGCATTGATCTTGCCATCAGCTGTGAGTATGACAGTGTTGCTCCCCGTCTGCATCCCATCAGTGATTGTGTCAGGCCTTGCACTTTACTGCGTGCTGATGTACATCATGCATGAAGCCTGCATGCAGCTGGAAGGGACCAACAAGCTGCACTCTGTGCTGGTTGCCAAAGCAGATTGGTGTGCTACAGATTTACTTCCAAGCAGGTTGTGGAATTGGATGCAGGCATCAAAGTGGTGTTATGAATGCTACCAGAATGAGAGTACAGCAATGCAAATCTGCGGGAAAAGCACCACGCCAGACTGGTCTAGTACCTGCGAGGATGGCAGCCGCAGACGGCTCTTGCCTTCCTTCTTCTGCTTCAGCTCACCACCGCCCTCTACCTAGGGCAAGCATGTAAGGTGGTGATGACGGCACGTGCTGAGCCTGTTTGAACTTCTAAGCCTAAACCGGCTGACAGGAGATGTATGTCAGAAAAGCAGTGGGGATAAGCAGTGGGCGTGCTTGCTGCCGTTAGTTTTGCTTCATAGTGCAACCTCACTCAATAGCTGGCACCCTCTCTGAGACACTGCTGGCCAGGTATCTGTCAGTTTGACTGCAAAAGCATATTAATCTGAATGCAAATACATGTCCCATAGGTGTTCCTTTGCCCTGTCAGGCAACTGCATAGCCACGCCTTCTTCCGGTCGATTGGTGCTCACTGGTGCTTTAATGGGCTGCTTACCTTGACATGGGAATGGAGGGTGCGGTGAGAGCGGTGCCTGAAGGGGTTGCGGCACAGCTCGCCCTGCAGCTGAGACAGCACAGGGTTGCGCTGGGTGCAGTCGCTCTGGTTGAAGCACTCACTGCATGCGGAGCAGATGCGCGGGGTGTGAAGTAACCTGAGGCTCCAGGCCTGTCCTGAGGCACATACCCTGCAGCAAAACATCAGCCTGAATTGTCATGAAAGCGAGCAGCTTACTCAGTCCCGGCATATTCTGACAGAAAGTACTCTGGACACTGAGAAGCAGACAGAGCAGTCAGGTCAGGAACAATCTTGTATCCTGCTGTTAGAAGACGTGCTGGAAATTGAGGATTTCATCCTATGCGTGCCCGGCACTATGTCTGTCGATGGTGGATGCTGGTTGATCAGATACAAGAAGGGGCCTTTCTGCAGCCAGCTCAAGAATCAAAATAGTCAGTCAGCTCGAGCCGCATTTGGTGAGCTCTATTTGACGCCATGCACATACATATTTACTGGAGAAGGACGTAATTTTTCTTCTGCCACGGCAACATTGCAAGCAATGCAGTCTTGTTGCTGCAACAGTGCCACTCTTTCACCAGGCTGTGCAGTGTAAGCCCACCAGTGTTGATGAAGCTGGCCCGGCTGAAGGTAGGCATGGAGGGCTGCATACAGACTCAGGACAGAGCATTGCAGGTAGCAGCTTTGCAGGTCAGCTATCAGGTACTAGAAAGCACCAAGAGGTGGCTGGACCCACATGGGAAAACCGTGCAAGTTGGTGTAAACACATAATCTGATTTGCTGAGGCTGTACACCTCAGGCATTCCGGTCATAGCAGAGTAAGTCTCGCATACGCAGAACTACATAGTCATAGCCCTCACTTGCTGCAAAGAGTTTGGTGTTCAACATGCAGTGTGTGGTAAACTTGTTTGCGATCAAACGGCATGCAGTAGGCATTGCTGCAGCAGCCAGCAGTTTTGCATGCTACGCGGTTTTGCATGCTACGCGGTTTTGCATGCTGTGCAGCCTGAACACTGCAGGCAAAAAGCAGTTTTTGTCATTTGCATGCGCAGAGAGGGCTTTATTATACCTGCACATACAAATATTGCCATTATTTTTGTTAGCCTGTCCAACATCAGTGCTGTTCCGACAAGTTTGTGTTGCATGTATTGCAGAACTTGCAAGACCAAGCACAAATGCACTGTTGAGTAGTTTTGTTGTTGCAGCATACCTCTTGGAGCAGGTTCACATGGCGTGCCAATAGTGGCAGCAGCAGCTGAGCTTGGGCTTGTTTGGGCAGCAGTCTATGTTCAGCCCGTTCTGTATCAGTCTCATCAGAATATCTGTTCAGCTTGCAAGGTCCAACTCAACTGCTCAAGCTGCTGATGGATCAACTTCAGCATCTGAACAGTCACAAGCTAAATAAGAGTCAACTGTATCTCCTGAGGAGCATCAGCGATGCTTTTCCATTTTCCTTTGTTGTGGCTGTGTATGAGGATACCTGCCAAGACCTGCTGGTCTGTCTGTTCAGTGTGCAGGCACAGCCTGAAAGCCAAAAAAACCGCGTGGTAAGTCAACATAGGTTGTTACTGTTTTGTCTGCGTCTCTGAAATGTTGCAAGCAATGCGTAAGGCAAGTCGTGCTTGCAAGAAGGCTGTGTGAGCATGTCTTAGATTTGTAACTTCACAACTGTTGCATACCTTCATGTAACGCTGAATGCTGCAAGCTTTTGCAGTTGTGTGGGACTGTCAGAGTTGAAAACTTGTGGCCGATCGGAGCTCGCGAGTGCTGTGGCAGCTCCTGAGGTGTTGTCGGACAAGGCTGTCATCGAGCCATTGCAGATTGCTACAGACTCAGTCCAGCGTGTGACAGCATCTGACTTCGATAACAGTGGTGCTGTATGCTGTAGTGCTGTGTGCTCACACTGTTGCATGGTGCTTTTCTGCGTGGTGCAATGCAATGCTGTTACTGTTCCTGATCCACCCTGGTTACACGCTAAATCATGAAGTCAAAGCATCTGGCTGGATGAGTCACTGGCCAATCAGAATCAAGCAACATGCATGCCCTTACCTTGCTGTCATTTGCTGCAGAGTCTGCCCAAAAGCTTCCGTATGGTGTACATGCCCTCATCCACCATCACAACTATTCTCCAGGAGTATGCCACCAGAGATCCTAAGGGGAAGGGGCTTGGTGCTGCTGGACGCTGCTGCAGTACTTGAGGTGTGCCCAGTAGTAGGGTCTGCTGATTACATGTAGGCAGACGCCAGTCAACTTACCAGTCAGTCCCTGGATCAGCTGCACCTACTTGACTTGCCAACGATACACAGCAGGCGACAGAAGCAGTTCCCTAAGCGCCAGGGCAGCAATGTGCAGGCATGCAGGGTCAACCCTGCCTGCAAGTCATCAGGCATCTCACGATTGCATTACGTAAAGTATCAACAGAAGCTGCAGCTTAGGTCAGCATAGTCAGCTTGATGATACCAGATCCACTAAAAGGCATTTGATGATGAGCAACAGGCAGCTGCTAGTGTGATGACTTTGCGCAGCGCAACATCAATTTGTAGTCCTTGAAGAGCCAGAATGAAGCTTACTTCCCGCACTGTTACAAGCCCTAACAAGCCTTGCTTCACTGTCTCAGAACACTTTGCCACAAATCACAGTCTTGCAGTGAATTTGGCATGCACAGTGTCTGCATATGCAAGATTTGGGCAAAAGCAGTCATGTTCTGCAAGACATATCAGTTTGGGTGTTGTGACTGTTTGAAATGAGACAGGCTGAAATGCAGGCGCATGAGGTCACATTACAGGACCTAACTTACGTGCAAATGCAGAGCACATAGCACCAATCTGCATGACTGCTCACCTATGCTGCTGTGGTCCTGCATAATATTGTTGATCTGTGTGACTGGCTCCTTCTCTGGAGAGGTTTTCTTCATGGCAGCAGCAAACCCAAGACCCACTGAGCCCCACCGCTCACAGCAAGGCACCAGTGGGAACAGTCTTGAGCGTTGGTCTTTGGTCCACTGATAATAACGCATCCCACATTCCTGACCCTGTTGCTTACCCAGCACTTGTGTCCACTAACTGGTCATGCTGGGTGCAACAGAAGCACCATTAGCTTGTTTAGTTTACAAGCAAACCTCTTCTCGGCTATTAACGGCGAACAACCACAGAACACAGCTCCAGCGAGCCGGTCACGAGCCTGTCTGCCTTGTGCCTAAG
>JAABUI010002061.1_pt1 | contig 11321 bp, 17 predicted proteins | sample 5559111 | NCBI WGS metagenome assembly JAABUI01 (sample SAMN10711870, study PRJNA513365) | rock metagenome | isolation source: Antarctica rocks | place: Antarctica: Victoria Land, Buttleship Promontory
CAATAGCCGAAAGGCAAGTTTGATCCCGTTTCGCATTCGGTTCGGAATTTGATTCCGTTTTCATGTGCATTCTGTTCGGAATTTGATTCCGTTTCTGCGAACTCCCGAAAAGAGGTTTTGATGGCTGAATCTCATTCCTTGTATTCTAGTGCTGTGTTTGATCTTGTCAAACAAGGCCCGCGTGGTCCAATCAAGGTGGTATATTACAGCTAGTTCTCGCACGATAGAGCCCGAATCCCGGACCACCTAGGAGATAATGTACACGCGTACACGCCCACGTGGGAGCACTATGCAAATATACTTTCCATTTATTTTCCGTTTATCTCCCATTCGTCATCCGGCGCCTGGCTGCAATTCCTGCCATTGTCGAAGATGTTTCCTCTTCAATCATAACATCAAGCCTGCGACGGCGTCATGTCGGATGAGGAGCAATCTTCCTCTCCTGTCGGTGAGAAGAGTGAGCATGGACAGAGCCCTGAGAGACCGGAACAAGTGGACGAGGCTATAGCTGGACGGAAACGAGTGAGCAGCGGAGCCAGCTTTAACGATTGTCGGACTGACGACAATCATCAGCCACGAGCACTGGATCCTGATGGTCAGCCTGTGCTTTGACACTAGTGACTTTCAACGGAACTGACGAGTTCTCCGATGTGCTGTGATCGCTTTTGCAGAAGAAGAGGTCAGTCATCCATGCAGATAGTCAGAAGGTTCCAGCTGACGATACTCAGAACGGTGACGATGTCGAACAAACGAAAGAAGCCGTTGATGGGAATGGAGAAGCCGATGACGATCAGGACGATGACGACGATGAGGAGGACGAAGACGATGAAGAAGATGATGAGATAGAGGCAGACGGTGCGACTGTCCTTGCCAAATATCAAAGGTGTGGCTAATCCGTGTATCATGGCAACAGGAGAACGGCGGAAGAAAGTGAGCGGGGTGACAACGCATTTCAGACTCCCTGACGAGCTTGCGCGTAGCGACGAAAAAGGCAGAAGAGATTCCGCTTCGTAGATATCGAAGCTGAGGTGGATGACGAGGATGAGGAGGAGGATGAAGCGGACGATCTGGATGACGGTGCGCTCCAGGCTGGACTCATGTAATCAAGCTGACGGTCCTAGTCGCCGGCTTCATCGATGAGGTCCCCGAGGACGAGGCGGTCGCACAGGATGACTACCAACATCGACGGCTAGACCGCGCTATCGGACGAAATGAGCAGGAAAGCGTGGAGGATATAGTCCAGCGACTCAAAGAGAGGCATGGCCGGATGGCGGCGGCGAAGTATAATGCAGATAGCGATGTTGTTCCGCAAAGACTGCTTATGCCCGGTGTCAACGATCCTAGTCTGTGGACTGTCCGAGTAAAGGTAGTTTCACAGATCTGCCAATCTGATGCGAGGCTGATTCCTTTCAGAATGGGCGAGAAGATGGAATCCTCGCATCCATCTTCCGAAAGGTCTTTTCCCAGCAATACTCTGCCAACCCCATCGATGTCATCTCCGTCTTCTATCGCGACTCTCTGCCCGGCATGATCTTCGTCGAAGCTCGGCAAGCGGCATCCGTCACGCAGGCTGTGACCGGTATCGTTGGAGTCTTCATCTCTCGCGGAGTATCGCTCGTTCCGATCGAGGAGATGGCGCCATTGCTCAAGATCAGGAAGAAGGATGTCAAGCTTTCACCTGGCATGTGGGTGAGGATGCGGCGAGGCAAACACGCTGGCGACCTGGCGCAAGTAGTGGATGTGGACCAGATCACGAGCGGGGTTGTGGGAATCAAGTTCATACCCCGTATCGATCTCGCGCCGAGAGAGAAACGGAAGGACCGTCTGGCGAACGGGAAGAGCGGGCTGGGATCCGGCGCCAGGGCTCCGCAACGTCTATTTCAGTACGACGAGGTGCGGAAGATCTATGGTCGATCTAGCGTTCGTCTGGGCACGCAAGGCAACTACTTCTTCGACAATGACGAGTACATCGATGGCTTTTGCATAAAGGATGTTAAGACCCCTACTGTGTCGCCAGAAGATGTCAAGCCGACCCTGGAGGAGATCTCCAAGTTCTCAGGCGATGATCAGTCGACTGCCAAGTTTGACCTCTCCGCCATCGCCGATGCAAATAAGAATCTTACGGCGTCGGTCCTGTTCCCGGGAGACAAGGTTGAAGTCTATGAGGGAGAGCAGACTGGTTTGTACGGGACTGTTGAGACTGTTTCAGCGGAGGTCATATCGATCAAGGCGGAAGGCGGGGAAGTGCACGGACAGACAATTGAAGTGCCGTCGAAGAGCGTACGGAAGCGGTTTGAGGTTGGGGAGCATGTCAAGGTACTGGGCGGGAAGAACTTAGAAGCATCGGGCATGGTCGTGGAGGTCAAGGGAGATGTGGTGACTCTGATGTCCGATCAGGGAGAGCAGGAGGTGCGCGATGACACGAGAGCGGAGCTGACATCCAGATCAAAGTGTTCTCCAAGGACATTCGGACAGCGACGGACCTCGCTGGCACGTCCGCACAAACCGGTGTCTACGATCTGCATGACATGGTGATGCTTGAGTGAGTCGAAACCATCCGCCAGTTTCCGGCTGACGCTGACCATTCTCAGCTCGACAACCGCAGCTGTCATTATCAAGGTCGAAGGGGGAACTCTGCGTGTACTCGACCAGAATGGCACAAGTCGAGTCGTCAGCCCTCAACAGGTCACTCTGCGCCGCGAGAACAAGAACTTCGCGGTAGCTTCGGATTCGCAGGACAACGATATGCGGGTCGGCGATGCTATGAAGGAGGCTGATGGAGAGGTGAGCTAGCTTGCTGTCACCGCGATCCACCTGATTTCGCTGCAGCACCGACAAGGCGAGGTTATCAACATATTCCGATCTCTTTTCGTCTTCTTGCATAACCGAACTTCGTCAGAAAACAATGGTGTTTTCGTTGCTCGCGCCGCCGCTCTCGTCTCTGTGACTCCCAAGGCAGCCACCAGTGACCTCGGGAAGATGAATCCTGCCCTTCAGGCGCAACTGCCCTACGGCGGTGCAAGTCTGATGCCCCCACCGGCTACCAATGTGAACAAGGGCAGACTGGTGAACACACTTGTCGTCATCGTCAAAGGAGGGCGAAAAGGCTTGATGGGCGTGATCAAGGATGTGCTAGGGGAGAGTGCGAGGATTGAGCTTGTGACGAACAACAAGATGGAATTGATTCCCTTGTCGGCATTGAAGCGGAAAGAGTGAGTCACATTCCGTGCGGGCAATGCTCACGCTTTAGTCCCAAGACTGGCATCACCTACCCGCTAGACACGGGCGCGTACGGTGGACAGGGCGCCCGTCCCCATGCCCCCGGTGGTTATGATGTGAATCCTCACAGCAGTGCTCCTATGACGCCTGCCTACGTGGGTCGATGCTTTGGCGATCATGCGTGGGCTGATAGCGGTCCAGGGCGACGGTCAAACACCCGGCAATCTTGGTGGGCGGACTCCAGCGTCACGATTTGGACAGACGCCTAATCCTTACGGCGTGAGTGGCATACGGCCATCCTCCTCTAGCTGACCAATCACCAGGCTGGTCTCGGCGGAGGCAAAACCCCCAATCCATACGGTGGCGGCGCCGGTGCGGGCGGCCGGACACCTGGACCGGGCTGGGGCTCTACGGGCGGCAAGACGCCAGGTTGGGCAGGTGGAGGAGGAAAGACCCCGGGACCTGGGTTTGGAGATGGCGGCAGGACACCAGGATGGGCTGGATCTGGCGGAGGCAAGACTCCGAATCCTTATGGGTCAGGAGTTTCCAATGACCGGACGCCCGGACCTGCGGGATCGATGTATGGTCAAGCTCCACCTCAGCCGAGCTCGTCGAGGGTAAGTGCACACCCATGAGAGATCCGCAGCTGATGAAGTGCAGTACGGGCAGAATGGATCGGGGGCACCCACACCCTATGGTGGTCCGACACCGGGTATGCGTGGCGCACCGACACCGGCTGTGCCAGGAAATCCGTACACAGCACCGACTCCCTACAGCGCGCCGACTCCCTTCTCCGCGCCCACACCTTTCAACGCTCCTACTCCTGGTGCGGGATTATCAGCACCAACACCGGAAGCTGGCGCTGCACCAACGGCGCCGACACCTCATGGTGCTCCAACTCCATATGGGGCACCGACGCCGTACGGAGGAGCAGCGAATGGCGCTCCTGTTCAAACAGGACCAGAAGGTGAGCTTGTATCTCATAGCGACCCCTGAGTCTCGCTCATGTCACACAGCCATACCCTTCGACTGGGCTCTGGACTTTCGAAATATCATCGTTGTCGTCGGACCGTCGTCGCGTCAAGCTACACGGAATCCGCGACACTTTCAACGCGGTGCATATGACGGCAAGTTTCTCGGTTATGATTCGACGGTCGGCGAGAATGTCCACTGCGTCTCCCTTGAGGACTCGGCGGTCGCGGAGGATATCCCGGCAGAGTATCTACGACCAGCGAGACCGGATGCGGCGGGTCAGGTAGTTGTATGTATCGCTGGTGGACCGGAGATCAAGGGTCAACAGCGGACAACGAGTTATGAGAATGACGGGCAGTGGATGATGGAGCCCGAAGCGGGGGATATGGGGGCGTTGGTCCTTGGTGAGGAGAGTTTGTGTAGGATCTGGAGAGTATAGTAGAGAGGCAGTGGACATGCAGTGCGCATCTTGTTGTTGAGTGCCCATCCGCCGATGTGTGAGACAGGGAAAGAAGCCCGACGACGGAGTTTGGGGCTGTATGTCCACAGGCGATGATGTATTGCTTCACCCCAAGGCCGGGTGAAAGAAGCGGTGGAGGGATCCGCGGCTTACTTTCGAAATATCCTGTCTTTCCTTCGCGAAGCATATAACTTCAATCCCTCTCTCCTTGTCAACCTCCTGCTTTGGTGTAGTCGCTCCCAGAGCCTCTCGGGGTGGAGTTTATCGTCCAAGCCGTGTAAGGCACTCGCAGTTCCGGACAGGGACGACATCTTCCCTTCCGAGTCCCTTCCGAGTCCCTTCCGAGATTGTCGGGTATCAGCTTCAGCGAATCTTGACCTCGACTGTACCTCGAAGATGGTCTCTCTCACGATCTCCACTCGATCCCAGGGGACCATTACTCTCAAACTTCCTGCCGAGACGATAGAGGAGATCGATGTCGCTGAACTCAAAACTGCCATACACGCCGAAATCCCCAAAGTCAGTCTCCCTCAATCTCACTTACTTCACGCCTCCTGACGCGGATCAGCTCATCGCGAACCGACAACGTATCACTCTCCCTGTTGGCGAGGGCAAACCGCTCCCCCTGACCGATGATAACCGGTCGTTGGCGTCTTATGGTGTCGAAGATGGAGCGACGTTACGATTGAAAGATCTGGGTAGGCAGATTGGGTATCGTGCGCTGTACCTGTGGGAATACGTGAGTTTTTCATGAGGATAGCACCGACATGGCTGCAAATCCTTTACGATGACTCACGTTGGGTCCATCGAGGCCGGACCAATATGCATCAATCCCCTCTTCCTGCACTTCTCCCACCTCCTATGGGGACCATACGAACATTCCGCTCTCCAACTGTACGTGGGTTCATCATCAGGGATCCCTTCGCTGATGACGGTAGAATGATTCGGAATTACACGGTCCTGCACTTCGCCAAACGGTTCTTCGAATCCGCCTTCGTGCATGACTTCTCGAGAGCGACTGTGCCGTTCTCCTATGTCCTCCGAAAGTAGGTCTCTGGGTCACTATACTTATCCGTGTCCCGCTTATCTGCCCAGCTGCTTGTACTACTGGGGCATGTGCGGCCTCCTCATGGGCCTGACGCTCTATCGCCCTGCGTACTCCGCCGACGCGCTCAAAGGGAGCATCCTCGACGCCCAAATATGGCGGGAATTGTGGTCTATGTATATCCTGGCACGTCCCCTCTTTTGGCATCTCTCCATACGAATCGCTTATGTGTGTAGGTCAACGAGATGCTCAACTTTTACACGCATCTCCACCTCCGCTCCTTGCGAGTCCCACCTGGCCATCCGCGCAAGTATCCGACCGGGCTCGGGTTCGATACCGTCGTCTGCGCGAACTACTGGTTCGAGACGCTCATGCTGCTCGGTCTGGTCGCGGTCACCGGTGGGGATATCGGCAGTGAGTTACGAAGCCTGCGGTGGGGTATGGACTGATGGGTCGCAGCAATCGCATATGTCTGCGTGGCGGTGTATTTCATGCATCGCTGGTCGGGGCAGAAGTACCGCCGGTATCAGAAGGAGTTTGACCCGAAGGTGTTTCCGGGGAAGCGGTGGAAGATGTTCCCGCCGATCTACTAGGTCTCGTCGTTATTCCGCGCACGACGAGCGCATATAGAAAGCATTCGGATCCAACATAGATAAATCGCATGCGACCCGAGGATTCTCGCTTCTGAGACAGTGCTTGACATCATGGCCACGTCATGCTCTCACCTCCACTTGGCAAGTCCAGCAAAGGCCCTGCATATTCCGCTCCCGCTAGACGGCATTTCTCGTTCTGAGTCGGTTTCCGCGCATCATGGTCTTCGTTCAAGTGAGCTTTAGCCTACGTATCAGATCTATGGCCAGGGAGTATCCTGCACTCACGTCGAGCCCAGTTCATCACCATCCACACCAAGCCAGGCCACGCCTCGAAGATTGCCCAGCGTAAGTGTAACGCGCCTTTGTCGCCCCATTCCCACCTCTCAAGTCGCTAGCAGGGTCGGACTAATGGAGCGTTCGTAGACCTACAAGCCATCAAAGCAGACGTCGACGCGAACGAGCCGGGGACGACGCAATATCATCCAGTCCAGAGTAGCGAGGATGAGAACATCTTTTACGTGTGGGAAGAGGTACGTCGCCTTTTCTTCCGATATATATTTCGAGTCATGCAGAGCTGATATGTGGTATAGTACGAGGACGAAGCCGCACTCGCCAGTATGTCGATCCCGTTCTTTTCACGGAGGGTATGCTGATGGGGTTCAGAGCACAGGAAGGGTAAACCATGGATGGGTGTGTCGGCTCGCACAGCTTTGTGAGGGAACCAGCTGATATGAGTTCGATGGCATTCGCGCAGGAGAGGGATGAGTTGACGGCAGGGCCGATCAAGATTGAGCTCCCGAAGAAGCTTTGACGGAAACAATGATGCAGGCATTTACCGAATGACTAGCAGGGTTCCGTGAAGGCCTGGCTACCATACACACCTTCATACTCGCCCTCAGCCGTCACGCTTCAGATCACCCTTATGACCTTTGGAAGTATGTTTTGGATGACGTGTGAATCGAGTCAATTACAGACCTGGAGGACGTCGCCTGGATGTCGACCAGATCCATCCTTCCGATCGTTCGCGTCGTTTCAAAGTTAGCTTTGGTTTTGTTAACCAAGAAAGCTGGAAGCGTAAAGATGAAGAAAGCTACGCTGCTCATTTCCCTCTCACCACTACTGAGCTAAATTCGAGTTCTTTTTAGGAGATCTTCTCTGCCTTCCTTGCGATCGGGCATTCGGCGGGGTGATCTCAGATCTCGTCTCGTCGACACTAGCGTTCCCCGTCATCAGCTAGCTACGCTTCATCAAGGGCAATCCGATGTCTCTTAGCTTTCACTCCCGGTCAATATGGCTTACATCAAGGTGCGCACAGCGGATGGCCAGCACTCGAACTCACCTTCCCATTCTGACGATCACGATGTTCAAACTGAAGCCCGGCAAGGCAGCTGGGAGACGCTCGTCTCGTCTGTATCATACTCACCGAGGCCTCACAGGTTTCCAGAGTGTGAAAGTCCATGTTGCGCACGAACCTGGGACGTTGCAATGTCTCATGGGCAGTAATAAGGGGGACGAGAATGAGATGTGGGTTTGGCAGGAGGTGGGTCGACACACCGCTCCGCATGCAGAACCCCAACCTGACGGCTCTCGTATCAGTACGAGTCAGAGGCAGCTGAGGCTGGTGGGTGACCTCCTCGGATGTGAGCTGACAAACAGAGCACCAGAAGAGCGAGGCGGTCCAGGGTGAGTCAGTCCTTTGCTTGGTGGTTTGAATTGATGGGAGAAGCGATGCATGGGCGCATACCAGAGCTGGTCGCCGGGGCGCCGGTGATCAAGTACTTGAATAAGGTGTAGAGTCTGTAGCGAGAGTTGTGGGGTATGGGAATCTAATCGAGCACGAATGCAGGGAAGAAGGGCGTTCCATACTACCTGTCAAGTCGGCGATGCTCGACCGTTCAAGCGGACTGAGAACGGGAAGATGTGAGGCGCATGCCTGCACAAGGTGTTCTCGTTAGTATTCCGCTCAGTCTTATCCCACTCAGGGAAACACGGCTCTCCAGTCCGATGTCGGAGCTAGGTCGTGTTTCTTCGTTGCATCCCGTCCGACTGGTTTCTCGGGCGAGCTCTCAAGAACAGCAAAGCCTGTCGAGGGGATGCGACGGGCTCAAGTCTGATGTTTAGCGGTCTACCAATAGCAGTCGCCCACCCTCGTGAAGGTATCTTCAGTGGACAGCCCTGGGAAACCTCTCCACTTTGGTCCCGCTTCTCGGCGTTGGCGGTCGATACAAGGATATATCCAACCTTCTCGACGGCTTTCCATCTGACTTCCCACATCAGCCTGTACAGGATGCCATTCGTCCACGTAGGTCATCTCTCCCTACTACCGAGACTGGGAACGTCACCTACGTAACTCACCCAGAACAAGGAGAACAAGGATGAGATTGTCATTTGGGAGGACTATACTTTGGACCAGGTTTTCTGGTGAGCTTTTCAGCTCGATTCGCGGAGTCCTTGCTGAGAGAGGTAGATTTCATCAAACGTGAGTCATCTCGTGATTGGGTGATATCCGACCGTATTGACGACCTGAATTTGAGCTGAGACGGAATGAACTGCTAGATGGGGACTTTACCATAGAGGTTCCTAAATTTATCCGATAGCGAGCCATAGCTTCGTGACCGGAGACGCTCTGACCAACTCAGCTCCCGTTCCACGCCCGCTTTGAATCAGATGGCATAGCATCCGGTGGGACTCGTCCACTCTGAAGGATCACCTCCACTTTTCTTCCGCTCTACATAAGACAGCCCCGCTCTTTCCGGAACCTTTCCCTAGAGTATCCTCCAGACCAGCACGTAAAGAATGACGTTCATCATGGTACGTGCCATCCTGATCGGGCCTTCCGAATCTCACTACACGATATACAGCTCGCTCGCTTCACCGCCAAACCCGGCAAGCTCCCCTAGCTCCTCGAAAGTCCGTAAACCACTCACCCTCGCCCAGCGATACCAAGCTGATAGGAGCGACAGTGATCAAAGCGATCCGCGATGAGAACGCTGCGAAGAATCCATGAAACGTGGGTTATACCTCGACGCAGAACGGCGAGAACGAAAACGAGATCATCATCTGGGAGGAATATACCTCGGATGAAGCTTTTGATGGTGAGTCATCCTCCTCCCATCGTAGCTGATTCCAAGTAGACCACAGAGCGCACTCGACGTTCCAAAGACAGTCTATCTGCAGGAAGCGAGGCCAGTGGGGACTGATGATACTCTAGACTTCGCTGCGAAGAAGGACGAGCTGCTGGATGGAGATTTGAGTCTGGAGAGGCTCGAGAAGTTCCGATAAGTGTATGGTCGCATTCGCAATATACAGGATCAGATCGCAAAAAGTACGATCGCCAGTCGCTGCAAGGCGATAATGTCCGCACCTGTCCTCGCCGCAAGTATCTGATCCGCCAAGGCATTTTCCTGTTGATTCCTCTTGACCGTGCGTGGAAACTTGGAGGATGTTCAGAACTAGTCTAGCTGTATGTATACAACCCAGATGAAAGGAGACACATGCGACAACCCGACTTCATCGTCGATCCCGAACCTGCTCCCTACCTCTTCTCCTCTCCCGCTCATCCCGGTCTCTCTGGTCATCTCGATACTTTTCCCCATCCCCATTGGTATGCCTCTCCCGATCGCCATTGGTATGCCTCTCCCGATCGCCATTGGTATACCGATCGCGATCTCGCTCCCGCTCTCGCTGACTAGCTTTCCGCTTCGCCCGCTCCTCCTCCTCCGTCTCGTACCGCCCTCTATCCCGATCCTTATCCCGGTATCCATCCCCATCCCCATTCCTCTCCCCGGCCCTTCTCTTGCTCTCGCGCTCGCTATCACAGTCGTCCTCCCATCTTCTTCGTCGAGACCCGTCACTCTCATCTGCACTGCCGGAACCAGCAGGAGTGACCGATCCAGATCCAGATCCATCTCGCTCCTTCTTCACCAACAAACTCGTCGCGATGAATCCCCTCCCAGACCGCGTATTCCGATCCTGATGCTTCTTCTTCGAGTCGCCATGGTTGTGAGTCGGACGGACGGTCGCGTCCATAGGCGTGGCGCCGAGACCAAGCAGCTGAGGCCGGAGTTTCGGCTCATGCACTGTCGTGTTCTCTTTGGATGAGGGATTCCAGCCCATACCGCGAGCCATGGCCATGCCGAAGGCCGAGACGGGTACGGCATCGTAGTCGTCCAATGATGACTGAGATGTCAACAGAGGTCGCAGAGATAGGTTTGGGACTACTCACCTCTTTGGGGAGAGTCGCGACATCTCGCTTGAACGCCTCGTCCTCCGACATTGGCGTAGTGGCGCCATCCCCACCCATCGCAATAACCAATTCCCGTTGCGCCCTCTCCTCCTCGGATTCCTGCTGCGCGTCTCCAGCCAGGATCGCTCGTAATGCTTGCTCCTCCAGGCTAAGTGGCTCGGCTTTGACTGAGACGATCGAGGTCGAAGCGGAACCGTCCGGCAGGACTGCCTCCTCCGTTTGCTCCACCTTGCCTGTCTCGCCATTCATTCCCACCTCCATCCTCACCTCGTTCCGTATCCCTGAACGTGCTGGCTGATCACCCGATCGCTCATACGTCTCTATCGGGCCGTTTCTGCCTGAATCTTCGGGACGGAAAGAGGGCGTACGACGGGTTGATGATTGTCGCCAATCTCGATTCGGGATGGCGGGAATGACGAGGGGTTCAGCGGGTCTCTCACCGCTGCGTCCGAGATCAGCAGTACTCTGGTGCATCAGAAAAGCGACCGACCCATGAGCTCGACCATTCCTAAACCCCTCGAGCCTCTCCTCCCTCGGTCTGCTCCTGCTCCTCCCCTGCTCTTCTTCGACGTCTTCAGCGCCCTGCTCGAAAAGCCGACGCGAAGGCGGACCGGCTCGCAAACCGTTCCCGAGCGGAGACGGCCGGATAGGCGCCGAAGGTGGTCGGACGGTGAAGGAGATGGGCGAGGTCATGGTGGCCCTGATGGAGGAGAAGCGAGAAGACGAAGAAAGTTTAGCAAGTGGCGAGATGTGATTGGGATGTGCATTCCTGAAATCTGTTTGGTC
>JAABUI010002062.1_pt1 | contig 11318 bp, 12 predicted proteins | sample 5559111 | NCBI WGS metagenome assembly JAABUI01 (sample SAMN10711870, study PRJNA513365) | rock metagenome | isolation source: Antarctica rocks | place: Antarctica: Victoria Land, Buttleship Promontory
TAAGACTCAGTCTGTCAAATGTTACTGGACATGCACATGTGCAACTGGCTTGACAGGCTAAGTATTATACAGTACAATAAGTTGCTGCTTGTCCAGCACCTCTTCTTGCCAAAATGAAATGCTCCGCCAAGGTCTATGTCAGCACAATCATTAACAGTATTGCATAGTCTGAGTGGAAAAGTTTAGCCTGCCAGGCCTGTATTCCCTGGTCATGGCATCAAGCAAATTGCATGCTCTGGGACGGATAGCATCCCTGCCAGCTTCTGCATTATGTAAGCCAGCATGGCCCTCGATAATCGACATCAGAGTTTCACCGCAGTTGTCGACACTATGCGCACGAATGGGATGAGGTTCGTCGGACTCCCTGTATTCGCTGCACAAATGTTGCAAATCCTGCGGGCGGTGTAGGCTGGACGTCGTAGGTCGTGTCGCCACCACACGACCCAGATCACCGCCGGTTGTTCTGTAAGCCTGAGTGCTCCGTTCAAAGTGGCAAATGGCTGATGAGACGACAGGCGCAAGCATCTTGGAGACAGCAAGCTACATCATAGCCCTTGTGTTTCTTTCATTCTTGGTTCTTTTCGTCACTTTCGAGAAGGTATAGTGAGATGTTGCAACACTACACACCGTTTGCAGCCTCAACCCAGGCTTTGATTGATTTCTCCTGCAGTTACTGGACTGGAGACGGGAGCAGCTACGAAAGCATCACAAAGTCGGTCTTTTGGTAAGACAGCCAGACCTGCTGCTCTTGGCCCGCACAGCAAATTTGATTCAGCAGCTGCATGACTGCGTGCACCTGATTGCCATGCATGGTGCATAGATGCATCCATGTGAGCATGGCAAAGTCGGTTTTTCGGTTGCAGGCCGCTCTTGAGGCTGTGCAATCAGAGATCATGCTGTTTGGCCTGGCTTCTCTGCTGCTGAACCTGTTTGAAGCCCCAATTGGCAGCATATGCGGTAAGTCCTCGCCTGTCAACACACCTGCCTTTTACTGTCGCTGCCTTCATGCTCATGTCAGGTAACTACAGTACATCTGCCTGTTGTTGAAGGACATGTTTCTCAGCCTCTCAGCATCAATGCCACGCACCCACAACAGGACATCCATCACTTTTTCAATTGAATGAAACACAACTTCACATCCTGCATTGCCACTACGCCCCAGTATTGATGCCAGGCACCTGGCAAGACCTGCGCCACTCATTACCCACTACCTACTCTATTGACTTGGTAGCATGTCTACATATGCACAACATGTGTTATGTCCTGAAAACGGAGCAGATTGCTGAACTTCTGCCCAGACCCTAAAAAGATGCTACTCTTCTGCTCCTGTGCAGTTCACGCAGCCTCAAGCTCCACATGGACAATCTTATCGCAGCTGAATGGCTGCCCCTGCTGTCTCAGAAGCACCAAGCAAGTCTCAGACTGCTGGCTGGAGGGGGAGGGCTGTGGCCCAGACCTGTGCAACTGCAATGATGCCAACCCTTCCTGTTTGGTGAGTGCTATGCTGCCTGAATTGTCAATCGTATTGTTGCACTGATTGCACTATGAAATGTTGCTGTGGGTATTGTTAGCATGCATTTGGCAGTCATGGAGCAAGTCTCTACTGACCAGACAAAACAAATGAACTGAGCAGTCATCTTGCCTTGTCCATGGTCTGCAGGCTGCAGTGATATAGTTGTTATAAGTCTTGCTTCACTGCATCCTGAAGCTTGGCCAGTGCATACATCAGCTTATCGGCTATCAAGCCCAAACCGCATACGCAAAACAAGAATGAGCAAAACAAGAATCAGCAATCCAGGATCATGCATAGGTCCAACAAGCTGATCTGGTTTCAGGAAAAAGCATGTGTTGAGCACACATAGACATGCTACCAAGTTTAGTCAATCAGTGACGAGTGATGAGCAATGAGTGATGAGTGATGGGTGATGCAGGTTGGTGGTGAGGCAGGTGAGAGGCGGCTTCTGAGTGGCTCACCCATGCTGGGCATCAGGGGCTTGCTGCAAGACAGCTCAGTCAGTGGTGAGTGCATGGGAATCCATGAGTACAGCCAAGCTGAGTGCGGCTACAGACCTGGCTACACACAAGCTCTATCTGGGACTGCGATACATCAGGCAAGGGTTCATCATGGGCGTGATAGTGCGTGTGATGGGCATCACTGCTCTTGGCATTCAGGGTCTTTGCAGGACTGACAGCATAGTGCTGAATGTGCCATTTGGCTACTCTTGGCTTGGCTTTCATGGCTGTGTGAATGCAGAGTTATGTTGGGGTGAGCACGCCTGTTTGCTTGTTGATACGATTCAACCAGATTTCATTCACAGCTCTCATGTGGCTCTGAGTTGATGCAGCAGCAAAGCTGTATGCGTCCAAAGGATGCACTGACATCGATCCTGACATACATGCTGTACAACAGTGCTCTGAGATTGTACAACAGTGCTGTGGGATTGCAGATACACATGATGCTGTTCTGGATTGCTATCACGCACATTGTGTGCAGCTACGCCCTGATACGCATTTCCACAGCCAGAGTCAAAATCTGGAGGCACTGGCTGTCGGAGGATGATGCACACAGCAAAGCGTAAGCATTTCTGTGTCATGCATATTCAGTATGACATGCTCAGTGTGTCGTATTCAGTGTGTCATGCATATTCTGTGTCATATGTACACAGTGGTGCAGAGCTGCAGCATGCTTGTCATGCATCTGCACTCTGACATTAGCAGGCCTCCAGCTGCTTGTGTCACTTGCTGATCAGCTACCTGGCATGCAACTTCCACTGGTCTCCACGCACTGTTATGCATGCAATTGGTTGAAACTCAATTAGGAGGAACCCCTAGCCGCGACGAACCGATTGGCCATAAAGTACACTCACGAGCAACAGCACTGGCTGTCAATGTGATGGTCTTGGTTGTCAGAGTATGTTTGCTGACATGATGCCGTTGTCTTCATCAGCATCATGAGGACAATCTGCTTTAGAGGGTGGCATGGAAGTTTGCAGAGCTTTCTCACATTGCACTGCAGCATCAGTATAAGCCACCAGATGCCGATCTGCACATCTGCCCAGATTATCTGCTGTGGCTGATCACGGCTGTAAACTCTGTATTGTCACTATGCTGATGTCTTGAGCATCCAAGTGGCGACTGTCGTTCATGATGTGCCGCATGCAGTGTGCACAAGGCTCTTCAGCAGCACACACTGCTGCATGAGAAGAAGTCTATTGCAAGTAATGGGAAGAAGTCCATCATGAGCAATGCCAATGGCGAAACAGTGGTGGACATTGCTGAGCATGGCACAGCACATGATCTGCAGCAAAAGCCCTCCCTGCTGAAACGATTAGCAAGCAAAGCGGGCTTTGTGTCAGATTCAGCTCATGGGGAGATGTCACCTGGCAGCATGGAGCCGGCGTGTTCAGAGGCAGTCAATGCTTTTCCTACAACCGGCGGGGTTTCAGGCGACCCTCAAGCAGATCAGCTAGGCACTGTGTCCCGAATCATGCTGACAGATTCAGAGACAAACGATGCTGACTCAGCAGCAGATGAAATTGCGCTGACAAATTCGCAGTCACATGAGCCTGAGTCAGCATGTGATCTGCCTGTTGATGTCTCAGGCAGCACAGAAGCAGTGCCTGCATTAAACCACGTCCAGCATCAAATAGCAAACAGTCACACAATTTCCAGTATGCATAAAGGCAAGGAGTCCAATCGCAGCCATGTGCCAGGCAGGCTAGACCGGGACATAGCATATATGGTGTGGCATGAATCTCATAAGCGTGCGTCACAGCTCAGACATGCCGTCCCGCGGCGTTCCAACCAGCAGGATGATTCACAGCCTGCAAATGATCAGCAGGATGATTCACAGCCCGCAAATGATCAGCTGGTTGAGTCCCGACCATTGAGTTTGGGTGATGCTGGTAACGGTGGCGTACAGCTGCCAGGTGTGAAGGGCAGCTTGCCTGGGGCACAGGGACGGTCACACGGGGCAGAGGGCAACTCGAAGAGGGCTGAGTGCAGCTTGTCCGGGGCTGCCAGAAATGCCCTTGGGGCCAAGGGTAGTGCACATGGGGCTGAGGGCACAATATATATGAATGATGAGCTTTTAGCAGAGCAAAAGGCTGCGGCTGAGGTGTCATCAAATAGCAAGCATGGTGCCCAGCATGAGAAGCATTTACCTGATGAAGTACTGGTGGAGCAGGCCAAGCAATGGGCTGGCAGGTACGGGTCTTTTATCCCTTGAAGCTATGTGCATATGCATAAACAGTTCTTGCTCATTAATACTGCACTTGTGCATTACAGTTCATTACGTGGAACATTATGTTGTCTTGATGGGGCTGGTATCTCCCCTTCAGCGTGCATCAACATCAGTTTTGAATTGTGCAGAGGATTCAGTGTAAAGTCAGTGTCATTGAGGCAGTGCAGTAGCAAGTGTAAGCCCAAGCAGAGGTGCTGGTCAGATGCTGTGTGGCTGTTACTGACACAGATGGATAAGCAGGCTGCACCTGGTGATGTGTTGCAGGCAGCATGTTATAGATCGGCGGCGGGAGTATGGGAGAGAATGGATGACTTGTTTCGTGCGTCAGTTCTGTCTGCAAACGGTATGAGCTTGCAAACTGGTGGCGCATCTCTCCCTTGGTGTCTGTTAATGCATCTTGGTCAGCTGCCTGGTTCTGTTTTTGGGGTGAGTGTGGGGGCCATGCAACATGCCGGCCTATTTGCACTCACATCATGCGCTGTGAGTAAACAGAGCGCCAGCACGCAATGCCGAGCTTACAAACATTTGCGCACTTCTTTTCGTTTTCAATGATGCTGAGCCCTTTCCCCTCAATTTGTCAGGCCTAGATGCAACGCTAGTTGCCTTTCAATAAACTTTGGGATGGAATGCAAGTCGGATGCACCAATCTCTTGTCTGTTGCAGATTCAGCATGCAGAGATCTCCATCATGCGTGCTAGCTTCATTCTGACGCACAGACCTGGTAAGAAGTTTCACTTCATGGACTACATCCTTGCTAGCATGGATGATGACTGTGCTAAGGTAATGTGCTTTGGCATCTAGCCTGGTAGTTTTGTGCGTGCCCTTGACCACGTCGGCACACAAGGCCTGCTGCGACTTCTCTTGTTGGAATTTCCATTTGTCTTGCTGCTTTGTTTTGTCGTTCCGCTAATATTGCTCTGTCCTGCCGCTCTGCTCTCTTCTCTTCTTCGAGTGCAATCTTCATTTTTCTGTTGTGATTTTCCGTATGGCTTCTTGACTGTTACAAAACAGAGGAAAGATGAACGTGTTGCACATCATCTGCAGTGGCGGGAGAATGCAAACAGCCTTGTTTATGCTCTGCTAGCATTGGCTGCTGCGCACAAGCACATGGGGTTTGGTGTCAGAAGCCATGTCATAAAGCAACACGTGTGCATTTGAGTATGGCCATGTCTCAATGTTGCACTGGACCTTAAATACCACACCATGACCCTGGCTGTTGCATGGCACCTTGAGCCCACTTTGAAAACCCTTGAGCCCACTTTGAAAACCCTTGATGCTGCACAGCACCTTGAATACTCAATTGCAAATCCTTGATGCTGCAGGTTGTGGGGCTTGGGCCTAGTGTGTGGCTGGTTGTTGTCATCTTTGCTCTATTGAGTGGCGTCATCGGTACGTATCACTGGCATCTCTAGAGGAGTTGCAGCTCATGAATCCTTCTCGCACACACAATGCATTCCAAGCTATTGCACCACGTCTAAGCATTGGCGTCGTCAAGCTGATCATGCACCCTCCAGATGTGTGGCCATGTGTTCAGACGTGCTGTACCAAGCTTGTGTCACATGTGTGACTAATTATGTTTTGCATCTTCAATTCGCAGAGGGTATATGTCTAGCCCCCCATGGGGTGCAGGCACTTGGCCAACCACTGACCATGGCCTAAGGTCTGTCAGGGTTGTAGTCTTGGCTGCCATGGCAGCAAAACTTCCAGCTGACTGTCGGATGATCCTGTCATGATCGCCCACCGGCACAGAGCCTTACATTACCCCCCTCATTTTTCAGAGCCTTACAATTTCCCCTCTGTTTTGGACGGAGCCTTGCATCCCTCCCCCCCCCCCCCTTTTTGGGCAGAGACCACCTTGCAGCTGGAACCTTCAGCTGCAATCATGAAGCATTGCTTGTCTTGCAGGTTGGGCCTCAGCCTGGTTTGAATTGCTGGCGGTGATTCTGATTCTGACCATGAACACAAAGCTCATCTACATAGCCCGCCACACAGCCAGGGGTGGAGCAGCACACCGCCTCAAACCCACCATCTTCTGGTTTGGTGCCAAGGGACCTTGGTGACCTCCAAGCCTTGAATAATTTGGTTTGCAGTTTTGTAATGTCAAGCTGTTGGTCTGTCAGCATGTGTGGATGTGTCTGTGCTGCACTGGAGATCAGCTGGTCAGCTGCTATTTGCTGCATGTGGCATCACTCACACAGAAAAGTTAGCGATGTGCAGCCCTGTATGTCTCAGCGCACCCGCATCTGCCTTCCTTCGATCACTTTCTTCAGATTGTGCTTGGGTAACATTCCAAAAATGAACAGCCTCATATTAGTGTGCCTTCTCTTTTTGGCACTATCAATAATTCAGCCTTGTGACTGCTCAACAGGCTGAATTTGACATTGTTTGACACGTCGCTTTGTGGTGCAGGGTGATGCTGACGGTGATCAAGACATTGCTGTTCCTGTGTTCCTTCATTTTTGCCAGCTCAGTCTTCTTTGCTATCTACTTTGGCCCCAAGTCCTGCTTCTTCGCCTACCCAGGCCTCAACTCTGCTTCCCTTCCTGTCCCCTGGTTTGTAAGTCGCCTCTCGCTGGCTTGCTTGTGCATCAGCAGTAGCTGTAGGACCTATAGCTGCATACTGTATTTGATGCAATATCTCTATGGTCGAGGCATTTTACCAAGCTCTGCAAGTTAGTGTTTCCTTGGGAACACGTATTGTGAGATCCCATCTATCAAGGAATAGCTGTAGGAGCTAATCTGAGTGTGGTCCTGGCATTGGCCACAATGCTAGTTGTTGATGCATGCTGATAGATGGCTACCCAACATGTGTCTGCTGCTGCATGCATCTCTGTGATTGCTATGCCCTGCTGTGCTATGCTGTGATTTGCTTTACTGTGTTTCGTGATGCTGTGGGGCTGTTAGGCGTAATCCTACATCTTTATGTCTTCACATCCAGCCCAAAGCAATGCATGAGCCATTACATCAAGCTCAGCCAAATCAATGATACCAAAAGTTTGTCATTATGGAGCAAAAATATGGGGGGGGGGGGGGGGACTATTTATAATGAATCATGCCAACAGTGCTTGCATGTCCGTCTGGCCCTTTGTTTTGTCCATGTTGCAGCTGACACCAGCAGCAGTGCACCAGATGCTGTTCTGCAACTGATGCACAGCAGACAAGCCATACTTTAGATGTTGACAAGTTTAGTGTGATTTGCAGGTGGTGCTGATTGCCAATGCAGTTGTGTATCTTGCACTGAGCTTCATCACAGTCCCCCTGTACAGCCTTGGGGTGCAGATGGGGTCAGACTTCCGGCCCCACATCTTCTCCCCTGATGTGAAGGACCGCCTGCTGCAGATCGCTAGCGCAAACAAAGAGAAGGTGAGCACCAAAACCATGCGGCCGTATTTTCTCTCAAGTAAGCAGAGTTTCAGTGAAAGCTTTGGTGGTCGTGTTTTTTGTGTGTTGCTGAGCAGCAAGACTGGAAGTGATTGTTGCGTGAGTCTGCAATATGCGTGACCTTGTGTGCGTCAGAGAGCTGCACATCCTCACTACTGCATTATTATGTGTGATTTTGCAAACATTCTTCTCTCTGCCATATGCATCTGCAAGGTTACTCCAGCGCTGAAGCAAAGCAGACAGTGAGGTTACAGAAGCACATGGACACAGCTACACCATCTCACCTGGACTGACGCATATGTGCACATACACTGTGACTGCTTGACTTGTTGCCTGCGCAATGCAATATGCAAGCAGCCGGGCTGTCATCCCATTTGAGTGTGCGCAACCACTTGACTGCAGCACCTTGCTGACAGCAATTTCAGACCTGTCACTCACCTTCACAGCCCCGGCTCCTGCAGACTTTGGCCCAGTGGGTCAAGTTTGCACAATTTCCCAGCTTGTGGATGAATTCTCTTCAGGATCATTTCTGGTTGGGTATGCAGGTGCGTCAGCGCAAGTTGCAAGAAGCTGGCAGTGGAAGTGGCAGCGGCCATGGACTGGGTAGCAGTCATCCAAATGGAAACAGTAAAAGGAAGTACAGTAACAGCAAGTACAAAAAGCTGGCAAATGGCATCAGTGTCCAGCAGTTGCGGCGTAAACGTAAATCTCAGCGATGACTGGTGCTGACTTTGTGTCAGGTCACAGCAGCACCACTGCTGCTGCTGACATCACATGTATACAGTCACTCAGCCTGCTCACTTTTGCTAAGCATACACAAGTGAAAGGTGAGTACTGGGTTCTGATATGATCACTTTGCACCTTATGCAAGTATGTGTGCATGTTTCATGTATATGGGGCGCATGGGCCAAGTAGCAGCTGCAAAGGCATAGCTTTCTGCAGCGTTTGGGTGTTGAACAAGCTGTCCTTATGCACCTCGTGCCTCATCATGATGCAGAATATTGTGCGTGGCAGTGTCAATGTAGGAGGTAGATAGAAGCTGCAGCTAATTAGTTGTAACTGTTGTAATCAAGTAGATTCGGTATAGTGATTCAATATTCATGGAAATCCATTGTTCAGTCTTCAATCTCTGTGTGTAGCTGCTTGGTGAAGCTGATTACAGTATAGCCGCAGGATAGCCTGTCTGACAAGCATTGTTCACTGAAACGACTGCTTCTGCCTCTCTATGATGACGTATTGGCACTCAAGCGCTTGGTTGCTCAGATGGTACTAGTAATCATTGCAATGTACCATTTCAGGGACACGGCTGTGCACCATCTCATGATGTGCACATATGGTGCATGCATCCGTTGATATGTATACTATGCATTACTTACAAGTCAGGCAGTTGATCAAGTGAAAAGAGCACCAGGTACCCTGGGAAGAGTGCACATATGGCTGAATCCAGTTTATCAAAAGAGCAAGTTTTCATGTTTGTGGTGAGTCAACAGAACACGCACAAAATATCCAGCAAGGCGACAATATCTGTGGCTCAGCATGACAGAATGATTTTCAGGTCTTGTGTAAGTCTCGGCTTTCAATCAGGAAGCTGATGCCTGGCTCTCCTAAGCTTGCTGCCAAAGCCATTAGACGTTGTGACCTCTGGTTGTGGTGTCTGATCATGCCAGCTGCGTCTGGATTGTAGTAGGTACCTGCCTGTGTAGAAGAGTCTGGGTAGATGCCTTGAATGTCCCATGCGCCCTGATTGCTGAGGAAGGCTGCATCCACCTGAAACTTTAAAACGTGTTGGTGCCACAGAAAATGTGTCGCCTGTGTGTAAAAGGATAACACAGCAGAGCTGATACTGAAATCAGTGGTATTGACATCGCGCAATGACAAAAGGTGTTCCACCTCCTGTTGATTGTCCACCACTCCTCCAGATGGATGCTCTGCTCCTGCAACTAGGCCCACTTGACCAGCAACACTGAAAAAATCATCTATGCCAATGTCAGTCCAGTGCAACTGCAAGGTGCGGTCTAACCTACGCTGATATACATCAATGCCAAATACAAGTAGCTCTGTAGCAAATAGTTCAAAATTTCCCTGCAATTGCTCGATTGAAAACTCTGCAGACAAAGGCGCTGCTCCTGAAATGCTGATGAAATCCGTCCTGTCAAAAAGTTCACGCAGGATCTCAAAGTCAAACTTGTGTACTACAGATCTGAAGGCTGCAGGAAACAGCTGAATGTAGCTAGCAGGGTCAGCAACATCTGTCAGTATACAGCCGCAAACCTTATTGTAATTCAAGGAGATTCCCAATTTGATGAACTCTGGCCATTCAGCAGGCAAACCCTCATGCATGATGTGGTGCAGGGTTCCAGCAGCTTGAAGGTACTCCAGCGGGTGGTAAAACAGCGAAGAACCCATTTGGCCTTGTAAGGTGAAATAGACCTGTGTCCCCTCATGGACCGCACCATTAATAGCATGCGCCAAAGGGTACAGCATAACTTGAATGTAGCTGAAGTCCTCATATTCTGTCAAAGGGTTCAGATTTAAGAGATTCTGCCATGCTGCTTGTCCTGTGCCATCATTCAATTGAGGACTGATATGAATAGCCATCCTGTGCTGGACAGCTCTGGCAAAGCAGGCCTGCATGCCTTCTTGGAAGGCATCTATGGCTGTCTGAGTGGCTGGCTGGCATTTCACTGTGCCATCTGATTGTAAATAGCGCTGAAAGCAGAAGTACGAAATCTTGCTGGTCTGACTAGGCATGGGTGACTTCACAGTCCTGTCCACCCAGAATAAGACTGGGGCAAAGTTGAGCCTGGTGTTGATCTGGCCTGCAGCTCTGTCAACCATCTCTATACAATGGGAGGTATGGCCTCGAAGAACATAGTCCTGAGCACCAATAAGGACGACGCTGCTGCTGAGTGGGATCACCTTGCAGTGACCATCGGCTGCTGACACCAGTAGCACTGACAATACTAGGGACAGGAAGCTGCTGCTGGTACGGCCGAGGTGCCGTCGGCTAACTTCAATCTGCTGCATAAGAGGTGGCTGATACAGTCCGATTGGTCAGCCACGGCTTCTGGCGCCCTGCTACCTGTCCTCACAAGATGGACGTGTTTCAACCGGCCACAACACTTCGACACAAAAAATGTTCGAAAGGCACAAAGGCTACGCATTCACATTGAGTGTCTCACCAAGTGCACGACAACTGCCGTTCGCAGCCTCGAACCGCAAGCTAAGTGCGGTCTGCTTTCCCTGAGTTCGCCGTGGCCTTGGCACCTGCAGGCGCGCAAGTTGCAGACTTTTCGACTGGTTAAAGGACACCATGTTGTCGTTCGACGACGAATCAATACCCAGTTTCTTGGACTAGCTGTGACGAACATGCTTTCGCAGGCGTTACAAACTTTGAATAGTCATGACACATCAGGCATGTAGGGTCAGGTGTAGGAGTATTGCTTGCCATTGTCATGATCATGCATGTGCCTGTGTTTTAACTGCCGCCAAATGTGGTGCACTTTATATTTTGACAATATATTTTAACAGTCCTGGCATCAAACGTAACAGTTGGCCAGAATAATAACAATAATAATAATAATTAAAACGCTTTCCAGCTCATGATGAGCTAGGTACGTGCAGGACAAGTCTTGTCTCTCCAGAGCAGCCTGTCTTGTGCATCCCTATAAGGCCTACTAATACGACAGTTTTG
>JAABUI010002065.1_pt1 | contig 11317 bp, 13 predicted proteins | sample 5559111 | NCBI WGS metagenome assembly JAABUI01 (sample SAMN10711870, study PRJNA513365) | rock metagenome | isolation source: Antarctica rocks | place: Antarctica: Victoria Land, Buttleship Promontory
TGACCCTCCGGTGACCGAGGGGTAGCTCGGGTCGTGGAACAGCTTGGCCGTGAGGACGTGCCGGTCCCGTAGCAGCGCGAAGGCGCCGACGGCGAGTGCGCCGCCGAGCAGCGGTCCGGCGGCGTACACCCAGTACGGGCCCAGCAGCGGGGCGAGCAGGGCCGGGCCGAGGCTGCGGGCCGGGTTCAGGCCGGTCCCGGTGTACGGGGCGCCCTGCCAGACCAGGGCGGCGATGACCGGCCAGAGCAGCAGCGGGGTCCAGCGGGCGGTGCGGGTGCTGCTGGTCATCAGCAGCACGACCAGGACCAGCGCGGCGGTCACGCCCGCTTCGACCAGCGCTGCTTGCGGGCGGCTCAGGCCTTTTCCGGGCGCGGTTGCCCCCAGGTGCACAGCGGTCGCCTCCCGGCCCCAAAGCAGGCGCAGGACCGCAGTGCCCAGCACGGCGCCGGTCAGTTGCGCGGCGATGTACCCGGCGAGGTCGTGCGGGTGGACCTTGCCCTGGGTGAAGAACGCGAGGGTGACGACGGGGTTGAGGTGCGCGCCGCTGCGCCGGCCCAGCGGGCTGATCGCCAGCAGGCTGCCGGTGCCGGCGAACAGCAACCCGGTGATCAGCAAACGCGGTGAACCCGGCAGGGCGGCCAGCGGGGTGTGCGGCCCGAAGTCCAGGCACACCGCGGACAGACCTCCCAGCAGCAGCAGGGCAGTCCCGGCGAGCTCGCACAGCCACTCGACCGGGTGCACACCGCGCAGCGGGGGCCGTTCGGTGACCAGCGGGGTCAGGGCGGCCACCGATGCATCCTGCCCCACTCACGCCTTCCGAGGCGCAGGGTGCGGGCGTCCGCGATGATGGGTCGGTGGCGCTGAAGGATATGCAGGTACGGGTTGAACGCCGGTTCCCGCGGCCCTCCGGGCTGGTGTGGCAGTTGCTGACCGACGTGGAGCGGATGGCCGGGCTCGGGCCGGAGCACACCCGGGCAAGGTGGGTCGACGCTGAACGGGGCACCGGCGCCCGGTTCGTCGGGACCAACAACCGCGGCGGGCGGCTGTGGGAGGTCGACTGTCAGGTGCTGAGCTGGCGGTCCCCGAACGCGTTCGCTTGGGTGGTCGGTCCGGCTGGCTGCCCGACGGCGACGTGGCGGTACGCGCTGATCCCGCACGAGGCAGGTTGTCTGGTGGTGCAGACCTTCCGGCACGGCCCGGGCCGGTCCTTGCTGCGTGCGGCGGTGCAGAACCGACCGGAGCAGGCCGAGCGGTTGGTGGCGGCCCGCGCCGCTGAGCTGCGCACCAACATGTCGGTGGTCCTGGCCGAGGCCGAGCAGTTGCTGTCCCGGGGCTGGCACCCGTAAGCCGCCCCGACCCGGGATGGCGGTCACCCGGTCAAGCTGGCCGAGGAGGACGTGCTCGGCTGGGTCGCCTTCGCTCTTGGCCCGCGTTCTCGTGCGCGACACGGACGTCCGACGCGGCCTCGTCGTCAACCCGGTCCCCCTGCCACGACTCCGGTGTCTCAGGCGTCGAGAGTCGCCGTCGTCGACGCCCTACTGAGCTACGGCAAATCCCAAGCGCCGCGGATGCCGGGCAAGGTCACCTTAACGCCGGACCCCGCCGCGAATGTGCTGGTTATTGAGGATCCCTTCGCGTTTCTGCTGGCGGTGATCTTCGACCAGGGCATTCCGGCAGAACGCGGGGTGGCGCGACCGCGACCAGCCGTCGCATCCGATGCCCTGCACCGAAGGCAGCGGCGGCCCGGTGGAGCCGACCTGCCAGGTTCGGAGTTCTGAACTGCATCGCGGGCGCGCGCCCGGGGCAGGAGCGGAGCCTGGTGGTTTCAGACGACGCGGGCTGCCCGAGAGCGCTCGTGGAGGGCTCATCAGGACGGTGCGGTGAGTGGCTTGTCGTTCGCTGTGGGCGTGGTCGGCAGCGTCACCTCACGCGGCGCGAGCGGGCGGCCCTGATCGGCGGTTGCGGTTTCGCGGGCCAGGAACGAGCCGAGTTCACCGATGGTGCTCATCAGCGGCGCCGGGAACACCACGGTGGTGTTTTTGTCGACGCCGATCTCGACCAACGTCTGCAGGTTGCGCAGCTGCAGCGCCAGCGGATGGGCAACCATGATGTCGGAGGCTGCTCCGAGCCCGGCGGCGGCGAGCTGCTCACCTTCGGCGTTGATGACCTTGGCGCGCTTCTCGCGCTCGGCCTCGGCCTGCTTGGCCATTGCACGCTTCATGCTCTCCGGCAGCTGGATGTCTTTTAGCTCGACCAGGGTGACGGCGACGCCCCAGTCCAGGGTGTTGACATCAAGGATCTCGCGGATGTCGAGGTTGATCTTGTCAGTCTCGGACAGGGCCTCGTCCAGGGTGTGCTGGCCCACGACCTTGCGCAACGTGGTCTGGGCGATCTGGTTGATGGCGGCGTAGACGTCCTCGATGGCGATCACGGACTTCACCGGGTCGATGACCTTGAAGTAGGCGACGGCAGAGATGTCGACGCTGACGTTGTCCCGGGTGATGATCCCTTGCGACTGGATCGGCATCGTGATGATCCGCAGCGTGACCCTGCGCAGCACATCGACGAACGGAACGATGACCCGAAGCCCAGGTTGCCGGACCCCCACCACTCGTCCCAGCCGGAACAGCACTCCTTGCTCATACTGCTTCACGATGCGAACCGACAACGCCAGCGCCAACAGTACGACAGCGGCGATCACGATGACGACGGCGGTCAGAGTGCCCATGAGTGTTCCTTGACAGAGGTAGTTGATCTGCTGACTCGGTCCATGCTCATCCCTGGTCGCACTCATCGGCCAGGGTCTTTGGACCCTTGTTCGTAAGAGCAGCAGGAATTGCTCGTGATGCCTCCTCCTGGCGGCCGGCAGCTTCCAACACTGCTGGACCGTCTCGGAGTGCAGCGCGGCCGGGACCTGATCGCCCGCGCTGCCCGCTCAGGTCCTGCAGATCACCGGGTCGGTGGCGCACCTGTGGGTTCGAGCCCGCTTGGTCAAGAAGCAGCCGAGCAGGGGCCGCTCAGCTCCCGGTAGCGACAGCAGACCTGGTGGTTTGTGGAGCGCCTGATACGTGTGCGCTGATCGGTTAGCTCAGCCACGATCACGGTCGGGGACGGTCGGGGGCGGTGGGCTGGGGCTCATGGGGGTCTGCGCGGCGCCCAGGAGGCTGACGTCCGCAGTATTGGCCAGGGCGTCCAGGGCGTCTCGGGCTTGGCTGGGGATCAGCCCCCGGTCCAGGAGGACACCCAGCGCGTGGTCGACGGTGGACCGCTCCGCGAGTGAGTCGGTGAGCACGTTCGCGGCCCCGTGGTGGTCGGGGAGCTGCAGCGCACACGTCCCCGGCGTCATCGTCGCGGGAACCTTCCACCAAGACGGTCAGCGCGTCTTCTGGGACGTCCACGACAGCGCCAAGGCGGTTGTCATCGAACTGTACGACGACACCTATCAGAGACTCGTCATCGAGGTTCCCGACCCCCGCGCCGCCGTCGAACACATCGAGCGCGCCGTTGCTCAGCGCTGATGCAGCACACGCGCCGTTTACGGATCCCTTGTGCAGTTTGCTTGTCGCCCCGAGTCAGGCCGATCCGGGCTGCTGCCACCCGCGGTACTTGGTGAAGTGGACGAGGGCGTAGCCAGCGGGTGTGGCTTCCCGGTGGGTTTCGGTGTAGCCGAGCCGCTCGAACAGCCGCAGGTTGCCCTCGCTGTGCTCGCCGGTGAACAGCCGAAGTTCGGCCACGCTGGCTGGCAGCTGTCCCTCGACGGCCGTGAACAGGCTGCTCCCGAGCCCTTGGCCCTGCCGGTCAGGAATGACGGTGAGCCGGCCTATCTCCGCGACGGCCGGTGCGCTCGAGCGCACACGTACACGGACGGCGGCCACGAGGCGGCCGGCCTCGTCTCGCCAACCGGCGGCGGGCACTTCATCAGCAGCACGCCGGATCCGGTCGTTGTCGGAGTCAGCGCCGGGGGTGTCCGTGCAGCCGTCGCGGCGGGCCGCGACCGCGTCGTCATCGGGTTGGGCGTGGCGCTGGGCGGTCATCAGCGCTGCGGGGACTGGTGATTTGACCAGGCTGTGGACGGTGGGCGGGGCCTGGCGCGTATCCGGTCTGGGGTCTGGGCGGCTGCGGCGAGCAGCTGCCGCGGTGCCGCAACCGGGCACGCGCGGTCGTGGGGCCTGGGTCTCCCGGTGCGACCGGCCGGTCAGGCGCGGTTCATGGTGGAGGCCCACAGGTCGGGACCGAACACCTCGTAGCGGATGCGGTCTGCGGGCAGGCCCTGGCGCAGCAGCCCGGCCCGCGCCTCCCGCATGAATGGCAGCGGGCCGCATAGGAACGCCCGGGCGCCGGCCGGGACCGGGATCGCGTCGGGGTCGACGTGACCCGTCCGCGCGCCGGGCGCTACCGCCTCGTCGGGCTCCTCGTACCAGACCCGGGAGGTGAACGCCTCGAGGTCGGTGCTGGACCGCGTGAGGTCGGTCCGCAGCGCGTGGGTGGCCGGGCTGTGGTCGGCGTGTACGTGCACCACCTGTCGGTGGGGGCGTGTGCCGGCGATCTGCTGGAGCATCGCGGCGGCAGGGGTGATCCCCAACCCGGCGGTCACTAGCACCACTGGGTCCGGGCCGTCCTCCAGCCAGACGTCCCCGAACGGCTGGCTCATCTGCAGCACGTCGCCCTCGGCGACCTGCCCCTGCAGATAGGTCGACACTGCGCCGTCCGGCGCACCACCCTCGCCGCGCACGGCCCCCAGGGTCAGCCGCAGGAACCCCTGCCCGGGCGCGTTGGAAAGGCTGTACTGGCGCGGCTGGCGGCGCCCGTCAGACAGGTCCACCACGACGGTGACGTACTGCCCGGGCAGGAAGTCCGGGACCTCACTGCCGTCCTCGGGCACCAGGTGCAGGGACACGACGTCCCCGGTCTCGTCGACCCGCCGGCTCACCCGGTAGGGCCGATAGGGCCGGTCCAGGTCGACGCCGGCGGTCTGCAGCAGCCGGGCCTCCTCGGCCACCAGGGTCAGGGCGGCGAGCCAGTAGACCTCGTCCCACGCGGCGGCCACCGCCGGCGTGACCGCGTCGCCGAGGACCTCACCGACGGCGTGGAGCAGGTAGCGCCCGACGATGAGGTACTGCTCCGGCCGGACGGCCAGCGAGGCGTGCTTGTGCGCGATCCGCTCCACGACCGGCTGGAACGGCGCGTCGTCGTTCCCGACCAGCCAGCCGGCAAAGGCCACGACGGAGGCGGCCAGGGCCTGACGCTGCTTGCCCGTCTCCTGGTTCGCCTGGTTGAACACCGACCGCAGCTCCGGGTGCGCGGCGAGCATCGCGTCGTAGAAGACCGACGTGATCTGCACACCGTGCTCGCGGACGGCGGGCAGTGTTGCCTGCACTACCTCCGCGGCGTCGGCGGATAGCAAGCCTGGGGGGGCGGGGATCGGTGCGGGCGACGTCGATAAGGACATGGGCGGGCCTCCGGTCAGGGCAGTGGGGTCGGTGAGGTGCGCGGCAACGAGCTGGTCATAACAGGACGACGGCTTCGTGCGGGGCGAGCAGTGTGGTGGCGCGCCGGCGGGTGTGGGGTGAGCGCGGGCCGGTGGTCCGTGGGCAGTCAGCCGGTGCCCCCGGGAAGTGCTCGGCATGTTCGTGGCCTTCGGGATGATGCTCGTCATCCAGTCGCTGACCGCCGACCGCGAGGACGGGACGCTGCTGCGGGCCAAGGCAACCCCTGGCGGGGTCGGACTGGCCTGTGAGCGCCCCTCATGGGGGCGAGGTTGGTGAGGCGGACGACTCTAACGGTAGGGGCGCTGCGAGTGCGCCACGGTGCGCCGGGCTGCCTTCCTGCGGCAGGTGGTGCAACGGACCGCTGCCCGAGCCACCCGGAGGGCTCTCGTTCGACGGGTTGGCTGTGAAGTGCTGTCTTCTGAGCCGCTACAGCTGGACGCCGTACGCGCGGCAGAACCTTATGGCCGCGGTCGCGACCATGTTGGCCGCTGTCGCCCCGGTCGTGTCGTGGTCGGCCATCAGTCGTCGAGCCAGTTCGGGGGCGTCCAACTCGCGCATCACCCGCAGATGGTCCAAGGACTCCTGCGCCAGCAGCAGAGCGGTCTCGGTCGGCAGCCCCGGTTCCTGCTGGCGAGCCGACGCGGCGACCCAGTCGGCGTCCTTAGGTCCCCAGCGCGGGTCCGAGGACCCGCTCACCCTCGCCGTACGACGCGTCGCTCATGCCCGTACCCTCGAAGAGGTCGGCGCTCAAGCGTGCCCGACCCAGGAAGCCTTCTAAGCCGCTCTAAGCCGGGTTCTCTAGGCCTGCGCGGGCCTGGCTGCAAGAGCGACACGACAGAACGACAGAAGAAGCTGAGCTTCGCAACGACGCCGGCTTACGGTCCCCGTCGTCACGTGCTTAACAGCGGAACCAGCCGCTCGTCGTCCGTCAATGCACCGTGGTGCCCGACGAGGCGGGCGAGCAGCGGCTCGGCCCGGGACTGCACGACGGCAATCTCGGCCGTGGCGACAGCGACGACTTCGCCCAGCCGAGACCGGGCGGCGTCAGTCACGCGCGGTCCCAGCAGGCCGGCGGCGACGGCGTCGCGGCCGCGCCCGACCCACATCCGATCACCCAGTTCCGCCCGCCAAGCTGCGAGCACCTCGTCGGCCGCGCCCTGCACGCAGTGCACATTCCTGGCCCGCGCTTCACCTGCCAGAGCCCGCACGCCCGCCTGCAGAATGGGCGACTCGTCGAAGTCCACGCGCGCGCGATCGGCGACATCGACCATGCCGTGATCCGCGGTGACATGAAGCGTCGTGCCGCGAGGGAGCCTCGCCGCGAGCTCCTCCGCGAAACCGTCAACAAGCCGCAGCTGGCTGAGCCACGCATCGCTCGCGACGCCTCGAGCGTGGCCGGTGTAGTCCAGGTCCGGCGTGTAGCAGTACACGAGGCTGCGAGCCCCGATGCTGCTCCCGGCGACGGCATGCGCGACTGCGTCGCCAGGGGTGACGGAGCCGCGGTAGCGGCCACCACGCAGGACCGCGCGCGTCAAGCCGCTGCCCTTGAACACGGCCGGGGCCGCGACGGTGACGGCGATGCCGTCACGTTCGGCGCGCTCGAACGCCGTGGGCCGAGGCTGAACCTGCTCAGGCACGAATCGATCCCGCAGGTCGGCGCCCCCCGCGACCGCGGTCCAGGTGAGCCAGGCGACCGTCTCCTCAAGCTCTTCCAGCCACGACGTGTAACCCGTCAGACCGTGCTCGCCAGGCGGCAGCCCAGTGCCCAGCGAAGCAATGCTCGTGGCCGTCGTCGAAGGGAACCCGGCCGTGAGCGCTGTAGCCGTCAGGGACGTGAGGAACGGGGCGGCGTCGCCGTGACGCTGGAGCAACTCCAGGCCCAGCCCATCCACCAGAAGCACCACGCAGCGCGAAGTCGACGCGAGGTCGAGCGTCGCCGGTTCGCGAGCCACCCCTAGCGACGCGAGCACCGAAGGCAGAAGATCGCTCAGCGCCGCGCGGCCGTAGGCAGGAACTGGAAGCTCGCAGCGTTCGCTCACCGCGCGAAGCTGAGCCGCCATGCCTCGGGCCCTCGTTCGAGGTAGTCGACCTTGAACACACCCGGCGAGCGCTGCTCGATCTGCGCCAGCAGCGGGATCGGGTCGTGCGGGGCGACCAGGATCAGGCCACCACCGGGCCGCACCGAGTCGAGGGCGCCGAAGATGGTCGCGTGGCGGATCGCATGCGGAACCGCTCGAGCGTCCAGCTCGGGGTACTCGGGCCCGTCGACCTCCCCGCAGCCGCAGCTGGACCTCGCGGCCTCGGCCGCTGGCGGGTCGCTTCGTGATGCGGCTGACATCAGGGTTTCCAGCGGAGGGCGAGCACCCCGGCCATCTGCGCGTGGTGCTGCTCGACGGCTGCGGCGGCGGTGGCATCTGCCTCGCTCGAGGCGATGACGATGTCGTCCATGGTGAGACCTCCTGCTCGGTGGCGTTCCTGGCCACGTTGGCGAGTCGTAGGGTCAGCGACCTCGTCCATATTTGACTACACTATATTCCGTGGAAAATAGTCCATGGCCCACCGGGCCGCCCCCACCCGGCCTGGGCCCGCGCCCTGCGGAGAGGACAGCCACCCGACAGCCAGTGTCGAGGTCGCGTTCGGCCGTGCTCGAGACGCTTGAGGGCCAGCCCGAACCCGCCACGCTGGCCGGGCTGGTCGCCATCACCGGCCTGCACGCCAACACCTTGCGCGAGCACCTGGCGGCCCTCGTCCAAGAAGGACTCGTACGCCGGCAGCGCGGGCACTCCAGCGGTCGGGGACGTCCAGCGTGGCTGTACAAGTGCACCAGGGCTGGCCAGGGACAGGAAGGATCGGAGTACGCCGGGCTGGCGGCGACCCTGGCGGCCGTCATCCACCGCACCAGCGATTCGCCGCGGGAAGAGGCGATCCGCGCTGGCACCGAGTGGGGACGTGCGCTCGCCCGCGGAAGGGCCGGGTCCAGCCTCTCGGGTGATCCGGCTGCGCGCCGACAGGTGGTGGAGCTGCTCGAGGACATGGGGTTTGCCCCGGAGGCTGATGACGGTCAGACCGTCGTCAGCCTCACCCGCTGCCCCCTGCTCGAGGCCGCTCACCGTTACCCCTACGTGGTGTGCGGCGTGCACCTCGGCATCGTGCGCGGGGCCCTCGAGGAATACGGCGCCGATCCTGCTGGCAGCGACCTGTTCCCCTTCTCCGAACCCGGCGCCTGCCGCCTCGATCTCGCTCGCGTCAGGCCGGAGGGCCGATGACGCAGGCACTGGGCCCGAGGCGAGGCCGCCGGCCGCTGCGCGACCTCCCAGTGGTGCTGTGGCTGCTTGCGGTCGTGGTCGTGTCACTCCTGCACGCGCTCGTCCCGGCACCGCGCTGGCTGGTGATCCACCTGCTGCTGCTCGGTGCGGTCAGCAACGCGATCATGGTCTGGAGCAGGCACTTCGCCGACGCCCTGTTGCACACCGCGCCGCGGGACGGCGCCCGGCGGCTCCAGTCGGTCCGGCTGCTCCTGCTCAACAGCGGCGTGATCGGCGTGCTGACCGGCGTGCTCAGCGGCCTGTGGCCGGTCACGGCGCTCGGTGCCACCGCGGTGGCTGCGGCCGCGGCATGGCACGGAGTCGCGCTGGTGCAGCTGACGCGACGCGCCCTGCCGTCCCGGTTCGGCGCCACGGTCCGCTACTACGTCGCCGCAGCCTGCTTCCTCCCGGTCGGCGCGGCGCTCGGAACGACGCTCGCGTGCCCGGCCGGCTGCACGAGCAGGTGACTGTTGCGCACGCGACAGCGAACGTGCTCGGCTGGATGGGGCTCACCGTTGTCGGCACCCTCGTGACGCTGTGGCCGACGATGCTGCGGACCCGGATCGCGGCCGGCTCCGAACGTGCCGCGCGGCGCGCCTTGCCCATCCTGGTCCTCGCGATCCTGGTAGCGGTCGGCGGCGCGCTGATAGGTCTGCGGGCGCTGGTCGCCCTCGGCATCGTCGGCTATCTGACCGGCCTCGGTCTCGTAGCGAGGCCCTTCGTCGCAGCCGCCCGCAGCAAGGCGCCTTCGTCGTACCCAACCTGGTCGGTCCTCGCCGGCCTCGTCTGGTTGCTCGGCTGCCTGTCCTCGCTGGCGGTCGGGATCGGGACCGCATCTTCCTGGGCCGTGGCCGGAGACCGGTTGGGCTCAGTCGCACCGTTCCTGGCGGCCGGGTTCGGGGCGCAGCTGCTGCTCGGCGCGCTGTCCTACCTGCTGCCGATGGCCCTGGCCGGCGGCCCGGCCCCGGTCCGTGCCGCGAACGCCGTGATGGACCGGGGTGGTGCGCTGCGGATCGTCCTCGTCAACGCAGGCCTGCTGGTGTGCGCGCTGCCGGTGCCCGGCGTCGTTCGAGCTACGTGCTCAGCACTCGTGCTGGGCGGCTTGACTTCATTCCTCCCCCTGCTGTTCTTGGCGATCCGCGCCTCACGGCAGGCGAAGCGGGTCCCGGTGTCGACTCAACGAGGTCCTCCGCAACCGCCAACGCCATCGCCATCGCCATGATCGACATCTGAGGATTCACTTCTGGGCAGGAAGGTAGGACCGACGCGTCGGCCACGTGGACGCTGGCGACCCCGCGCAGTCGTCCGGTCGAGTCCACCGGCGCGAGCTGCGAGTCGCGGCCCGTCGCCGCGGTCCCGGTCGGATGGAACGCCGCCAGGTGCAAGGCCCCGGTTGGCGTCGCCGCTACGGCGTCTGCAAGCTCCGACACGTCGCGTACGACGGGATGCCGATTGAGGCCGGTGAACACCTCCTCAGCGCCCGCCGCGAACAGCACTCGACCGTGACCGCGGCGCAGAGGCAACGAGGATTCTGCCTCCGGAAGCGACCGGGTGATGACCATCCGCTGGATCTGGGAGGTGCCTTCGTAGATGTCGAACACCTTCGCATCCCGGTACCACTTCTCCACCGGATGGTCGGCGAGGTAGCCGTGCCCGCCGAAGGATCTGGACGGCCCTTTGGTGACCCGCGTCGCCATCTCGGAGGCCTTGAGCTTCGACATCGAGCCCTCGGCGGCTTTGGTAGTCGCGGTCAGTGGCGCCCATCCAGGCGGCCCGCCACGCAAGCAAGCGGGCGGCGTCGATGTCCATGGCCATGTCGGCGAGCAGCTCGGCGATGGGTGGGTGCTCGAGGAGCGGGTGGCCGAAGGTGCGGCGCTCGCAGGCATACGCCAGGGCGTACTCATAGGCCGCGCGCGACGCCGATGGCCTGAGCGGCGACGACGGGGCGGGAGCGCTCCAGCGCCTTCAGCGTGGTCGACCCGGAGATGTCCTCGTCGTGGCCTGCTTGGTCGAGTCGCTCGTCGAGCTTGTCTTGACCGCCGAGCAGGTGGTCGGCAGGAATGCGACAGCGCTCGAGCCGGAACTCGCCGGTATAGGCCGCCCGAAGGCCCAGCTTGGACAGGCGGCGGACCGGGACCAGGCCGGCTGTGCCCTTCGGTACGACGAAGGACGCCTGTCCGCGATGCCCGAGGTCAGGGTCCACGGCGCCCACGACGACGTGCACGTCGGCGATCCCACCGTTGCCGGAGAACATCTTGTGCCCGTCGAGGACCCAGTCGAAGCCGTCGCGACGGGTGGTCGTGGTCAGCGAGGCGACGTCCGCCCCCCCGGTCGGTTCGGTGACCGCGAGCGCACCCAGCTTGATGTCGCCTGGGCTGCCGAAGCATTCCGGGGCCCACTGCATCAGCTGCTCGGGAGTGCCGGCAGCGGACAGTCCGGCGAGCGCCAGACCGGAGACGGTCAGCTGCAGCGCGATGCCGGCGCATCCCCAGAACAGCTCCTCGTTCGCGAGCAGCCAGTGCA
>JAABUI010002066.1_pt1 | contig 11316 bp, 11 predicted proteins | sample 5559111 | NCBI WGS metagenome assembly JAABUI01 (sample SAMN10711870, study PRJNA513365) | rock metagenome | isolation source: Antarctica rocks | place: Antarctica: Victoria Land, Buttleship Promontory
GCGCCGTACAGCGTCCCTCTGCGGGTCTGGTCGTTCACAGGACCAGGTTAGGCGAGCGCACGTCCCGACCGGTCGGGGGCACCACCGCCACCACGACCGGTCAGCGCCTCAACGAACCCGGACGCGGGGGCGGCAAGCTCCGATACAAGCTCGCCACATGATCGTGTGGTCTGCCGGTCGGGCAGCTGGACCCGGTTGGCGATCCGGTAGCCGCCGTCGGGGTGGTTGGCGTGGTACGTGGCCTCCGGAATCCGCCATCGCCACCAAGCGGTCCTGCGCATAGCTGGCACCCATCGATGGGAGACCCTGCCCAGGCCGCAGCGGGACGGCCGTCCCCCTGCTGAGCTGGACCTGGTGTCCGGACCGACCTGGACCGGCCCGCGGCCGGGCTGTCCTGTGTGCGCTGCCCCGGAGGCCGCGCACTGACCGTCGGCCAGGCCCAAGCGCTCCTCATGGCGGCCCGCGGCCACCCGCTCGAGGCGGCGCTGGTCGTGGCTTTGATGTGCGGGCTGGGGCCGGGGGAGCTGCTGGCCTTCCACCGGGACGACGTCGACCTCGACGTCGGCCTGCTCCGGGTGCGCAGCGCGATCGTAGGCCCTGGCGGCCGGGTCGAGATCGGTCCGACGAAGGCGCCGACGTCGCGCTGGCAGCTCCGGCTGCCGGCCATCGCTGTCGCCGCCCTGCTCGGCCACGCCAGCACCAGGGTCACGTCGGCGGTCTACCGGCACCGCACGACGCCCACCGTGGAGGCGGCGCGGGGCCCGATGTACCGGCTGTTCGGACCCTGACCGCGACCCGCGTGGCTGCAAATGCGGCTACCAGGGGTCAGCTGCGCGATCTTGTCGGCCGGACCGCACCCGCTCTTACCTGGGCTTATGTGGGTGGGCGATACAGGACTTGAACCTGTGACCTCTTCCGTGTCAGGGAAGCGCGCTACCAGACTGCGCCAATCGCCCGTGCTGTGCAGTTGTGCCGCGAACGACGCGGAGGCCGGGGCGGGGATCGAACCCGCGTACAGGGCTTTGCAGGCCCTTGCCTGAACCACTCGGCCACCCGGCCGGACCGGAGCACTCTCCGGGACGGCATCACGCCCGAGGGCGCCTTTCCGAGCGGACGACGGGATTCGAACCCGCGACCCTCACCTTGGCAAGGTGATGCTCTACCACTGAGCCACGTCCGCCTGCACCGGGCCCGTGACGGGCCCTGCAGCGAGTGCGGAGACTATCAGAGGCCGCCCGTACCGGGCTCTGCCCAGAGCAGCAGCGCGAGCTCGCGGTCGACGTCCACGAACTCGCCCTCACACCCGGTGGGCACGGCCTCGTACGTCATCGTCAAGAAGTCCACCAACTCAGGCAGCGGCAGCTCGAACAGGGCCTGCCCGGACGGCGAGGACAGCGAGAGGCAGGCAACCGGCTCCCCGGCGCTGGTCGACGGCCACACCTGCACGTCGCCCTGGCCAACCGGCGCGGAAACGCCGTCGGTGAGCAGCTGCCGGGCGAAGGTCCACTCGACCACCTCACCGTCCTGGGCACTACTGGTATGGAAGCTGATCTGCAGGGCGTACGAATCGGTGACGTCGTAGCGCAGGCCGGCACGCACCTCCATCGGGGTGGCGCCGGGGATGATCAGTCGCAGCCGGAGTTCCGCGCGGACCGTGACCGGGCGCGGTGCCATGGGACGTACCTCCTGTGCACGGGCCGCAGCGTGACCCTGAGACGGACAGGATCCCCCCTAGCAGGCACTCCAACCGCGCTGGCAGCGCGGGCTCACCCGATCGGCGCACACCGGTATCGTCGGACCACCCATCCGCTGGGCGGTTGGGTGCGAACCCCTGTCGTGAGGACCCTTGTTGTGACGACGCCGAGGAGCCGGACCGGCTCCCCGCGCGCCCTCGCTGCCACGCCTCGCTCCGGCGCGTACGACGGACTCGAGGATCGCGCGCTGGTGGCCCGGGTCACCGAGGGAGATGGGGGAGCGCTCGAGGCCCTCTACGGCCGCTACGGGCGGGCCTGCTTCGGGTTGGCGCGGCGCATCCTGACCGACGAGCAGTTCGCGCAGGACGTCGTCCAGGAGGTCTTTCTGGCCGTGTGGCGCGATGCCTCCCGCTTCGACGGTGCACGCGGCGGCTTCTCGACGTGGCTGCTGTCGATGACCCATCACAAGGCCGTGGACGCCGTACGGCGCGAGGAGAACCTGCGCAAGCGGCGGACGACCGCTGAGGCGCTGGAGGGGCGGGAGGCCGACGGCCCGCAGGTGCATGACGAAGTGTGGTCGCTGCTGCGCCGTGAGCGCGTCCGCGAGGCGCTTGCAACCCTGCCGGGCCCGCAACGTGAGGCCTTGACCCTTGCCTACTTCGGCGGATACACCCAGCGCGAGATCGCGGGTCTGACCGCAACGCCGCTCGGCACCGTCAAGACCAGGATGCTGGCCGGGATGAAGCGGCTGCGCGGCTCGCTGGAGGGTCTGAGCAACGCCCCACTGCCTGACGCCGATCTGTCCGACCTGCCCAGTGACACGATGATCGTGCCGCCGAAGGACTTCTCGTGAACAACGCCAGCCGTCCGATGTCGCACGAGTTCTACGAAGAGCTCGCGGTGGGCCATGCCCTGTCCGCCCTCGAGCCCGAGGACGAGCAGCTGTTCCTGGCGCACCTGCCCGGGTGCGCGCGCTGCGAGCGGGACATCGCTGAGCACCTCGAGACCATGGGCCATCTGGCGTACGGCGTCGAGGCCGCGGAGCCTCCCGCGAGCCTGCTGTCCAGCATCCGCAAGGGCGTCCTGCACTCCGACCGGGAGTCCTCCTTCCCGGCGCCGATCTCCCTCGACGCCGCTCGTCGACGCCGGCTGGTGCCGCGCGATCGGCGGCGTACTGCGGTCCGGACCGGCATCGCGGCGGCGGCGGCCCTCGTGGTGGGCCTTGCCGCGATGAACACCTCTCTGCAGCACGACAACCAGCAGCAGACCGCATGGGGTCAGCGACTGGCCTCCACCGTCCGGGTCCTGGAGGATTCCGGCAGCAAGAGCGTGCCGCTGGCCGGCCCCGACCGCTCGGTCCAGGCCGTCGCCGTCCTGCACGGCAGTTCGGTCTCCCTCGTCGTGGACGGGCTCGCGCCCAACGACAAGCGCAGCTCGACCTACGTGCTGTGGGAGGTCAGCAGGTTCGGGGACAAGCGCGCCGTGGGGACCTTCGACGTCAGCAAGAGCGGGCTCGACGTGGTGGGCGGCCTTCAGCTGCACTCCGGCCCGGGCGCCGTGCAGAGTCTGGCTGTCACCCGCGAGGCCTCCCGCACCGCGCCGCATTTGAGCACCCGGCCCGCGATCGTCGCCGGCGACGTGGCCTGAGCCGATTCGGCCGCGTGCGCTAACCTTCTCGGCGTCCAGGGGCGTATGGCTCAGTTGGTTAGAGCGCTGCCTTCACACGGCAGAGGTCACAGGTTCGAGTCCTGTTACGCCCACCTCGAGATAGTCTGCAGCGTAGGCAGTCTCGACACGGACCACGGGCCCCGTGCCACGGTTCGTGCCACGGAAGCTGCCCTCCAGGCCCGTAGGGGAAAGCACGGGACAGCGCACGGCGTGGCGCGCCAACGCCGGTGCCGGTTGACCACTTACGCTCCGGGGATGACAAAGACCCGCACGCACACCGTGCGAGTGAGCGGCCATGTAGAAGATGACGTCCGAGCCGTCGGGTGTGGTTACAACGGCCGCAGCCCGCTGGTGCCGGCAGTCCGCGATATTGTGGTCGACCGGGCCATGTACCGCTGCAGCAGCTGCGGGCAGCATGTAGGCAAGACCACCGAGTACGTGGCCGAGGCAACCGGGGAGATGGTCGTACTGTTCGCCGGCCGCGACGGCGCCGGGCGCACCCTACACACCTTCCTTATGCCCGACCTCGGCAGGGACCCGGCGGCGGCCTGCACGAGGCACGGGGCGCTCACCGTGACCCGCACCGCCCTAGAGGCGACGGTGCTGCGCAGCCGCGGGCTGCAGGCTGGGGAAGCTCGCAACACCGCCGCGGAGCGCACCACTATCACCGTGCATCTCAGACCCCGTGTGCGCAACACGCCCGGGATGAGCATCAATCAGCGTGCCGGGTCGACCGCAGGCGACAGCGCGGTACACTAGCGACACTTGAGCCTGCGCGATGAGCGCACCGCGGATGCACCACCGGCCCCGCAACCCTTCGCACCATTGGGTTGCCCATGCCTGCCACCACCGCTCCGCGTCACTTCGAAACACTTCCCGAGGCCGCAGCTCGCCTGCGCTGCCACCCCCGCACTCTCCGGCGGCGGATCGCAGCCGGCCACCTTGTTGGGTACCGCCTCGGCGGGTCGCCACTCATTCGCCTCGACGCCGCCGAGGTTAATGCGCTACTTCAGCCCATACCTGCCTGCAGCGCATGAGCACCCCCGCGAACGACGGAGGGGCCGCCCGGCAGCAGCCCCCAGCGTCGAACCACTTGCACAACCTCAACCGCCCTCAGGATACGACGGCACTCCGACAGGTGCCGGCTACGACACGGGTGCGGCAGGTGCTGCGATGCGACCTAGCCGACCTCGTGGAGCCCTCGGGCGAGCTGGACGACCGCGAGGTGCGTACCCGCATGTGGCGGCTGACCGCCGACGTCCAGCGCGGGCAGGCCGTCGTCCTCGACGTTGGCGCCGCCACCTGGACGATGCCCGGCACGTTCCACGAGGTCGCCGAGTACCTTGCCGACGTCGGCGCCGTCCAGGTCCAGGGCGCGCACGGTGCTTTCGTCCGCGAGGTCGCCGAGCAGCTCGAAGAGGCCCTCCGATGAGCGCCGAGCCGCCGGACACAGACTGTGTGCTCGACCGGGTCGAAGCGTTCCTGCGCCGGTTCGTCGCCTTCCCCTCCGAGCACTGCCTCGTCGCTGCGACCCTGTGGGCCGCACATACCCACGTGCTCGGCGCATTCGAGTCCACTCCGCGTCTCGCGCTGTTGTCACCGGAACCCGGCAGCGGCAAGAGCAGGGTCTTGGAAGTGCTTGAGCTGCTCGTGCCCCGTCCGTTGCACGCGATCAATGCGACCCCCGCGGCGCTGTTCCGCAAGGTGTCCGACGAGGCCGGGCCGCCGACGATCCTGTTCGACGAGGTCGACACCCTGTTTGGGCCGAAGGCCAAGGACAACGAAGACGTACGCGGGATGCTCAACGCCGGCCACCGTCGCGGCGCCACAGCCCTGCGGTGCGTGGTCAAGGGCAAGACGATCGACGTCGAGGAGTTCCCCGCGTTCTGCGCCGTCGCGCTCGCCGGTCTGGGGGACCTGCCCGACACGTTGATGACCAGATCGGTTGTAATCCGCATGCGTCGGCGCGGACCGGGTGAGCAGGTCGAAGCGTTCCGGCACCGCATCCACCGCACCGAGGCCGAGCCGATCCGCGAGGAGCTGGAACGGTGGGCCGACAGTGTCCGCGACGACCTGCAGCACGCGTGGCCGGAGTTCCCGGACGCCATCGAGGACCGCAACGCCGACGTGTGGGAAGCGTTGCTCGCTGTTGCGGATGTTGCGGACGGCGACTGGCCCGACCGCGCTCGTGTTGCGGCTGTTGCGCTTGTTGCGCTTGCAGGGGATTGCCCCCAGACCCTCGGCCTGCAGCTCCTCTCCGACCTCAGAACCTCCTTTGACTATGTAGGAGCCCACCTTCTGAGTAGTGACGCGCTCCTCGAGCAGCTCTGCGCCCTGGACGAGAGCCCATGGGCTGACCTGCGAGGCAAGCCACTCGACGCCCGCGGGCTGGCCCGGATGCTCCGCAAGTACGACGTCACACCCAAAGTCATCCGCGTAGGCAACAGCACACCCCGCGGATATGACCGAGCCGACCTTGAAGACGTGTGGGCGCGCTACCTCCCTGCGTCACCCCCGGCAAGCGCAACAAGCGCAACACCGCAACATGACGCACCCGCAGTGGCGGTCGTCAATCGCGATGACACCGCCGCCCTCACCGATGCCCGGACCGTTGACCTCGGCCCGTGTCGGCGAGGATGCGGCCGGCGAACCGTGGTGTACGGCCAGGACGCCGACCCGCTCTGCGCCGTCTGCCGCAGTGAGGAACGGGCCGCATCGTGAGCACCTGGACCTGGATCCATCCGGCCCGCCTGCCGAGCCGAGCCGAGCTGCAACCCCAACCCCCGGCACACACCGCTACGGACACGACGCCGACCGTCCGTCAGCAGTACGACGGTCACGTCGCCCGGCTCGCCGCCGCCGTGCACGCCGGGGACGCCCACGCCGCCCGAGCGTTCCACGCCGCCGCCCGTGAGGTAGGGGGGGTTACCCTACGCGCGCTAACCCTAAGATGACCGCCGACAGGGCGGTCACGCGAGCAGCTTCGCCTTCTGTGCCGCGAACTCGTCGTCGCTCAGGACGCCCTGGTCCCGCAGCGCGGCGAGCCGGCCTAACTGGTCCGCCAGATCGGGTGCTGCCGCAACCTGAGGTGCCAAGGGCGCCTGATTCGCGTGGTGCGTCATAGCCAGGACGGCGTCCGCCATGACGCGGGCATCAGCGGCGCGGAACGGCCCAAGCCTCTCCTGCCCAGCCGTGCCACCTGCGGTACTAATCAGCAGGAAGCCCTGCCACAACTGCGACCGGACACTCGCGTCCTGAACCTTCACGATGGGCAGGCTTCGCTCGGACTTGTTGATGATGCCCTTCCTGGCGATCAGCCGGCGGTCGGTGAGCACGTACGCCGTCCGCTTCCGCCAGAAGCTGTAGAGCCCGAGGGTCATCAAGTAGAACGGCCACGTGTTCAGGACGTCGGGCCGCGTTGCCAGCGTGATCCGCTCGCCTTCTTGGAGCCGGACGAGTCCCGTGATGAGCTGAGGGTCGATCACGCTGTGTGCTCCTTCATTGAGAACCGGCGCTTCAGGTAGCCGCGCTCGGCAGGGTGCCAGGGGGTAGGGGCACACAATCACGAAACCGAACGCCGCGCGTAACCCCGCAGTTACCTTCTCTCTCCCCGGACAATGGTTGTCCCCGGTAGGGCGGTCGCGTTCGGGCGCCAGGCCTGGTCCGGGTGAGCAGGAGCAGCCGAGGGAGGCGCACGACGACCGTGCGTGTGCCGGGGACCGGGCTGTTCTGGCGGTCCAGCCGCAAGCAGTGGCGCGGTTCTGACCCACGTCCGGGCTGGGTCACGTCCGCCTGACCTGCGTCGCCGGCAACCAGCCGAGGTGCAGCTCACCGACGCCGATTGACCACTGCAGGTAGACCCTCGAGCCGCGCCAGCCGAGCGCGTAGCCCGGCCAGCTCCCGCCGTCGACGGTGGCTTCGACGGCAATGGGCGCAGGTGCCATGACGAGCGGGGCATCGAGGTCCGCGGCGGCGAGCAGCACGGCGGGAGTGTCCCGCGGGCCCCGGGCACGCAACAGCAGCCCCGGTCATCCGGCCACAGTTGCCGGGGCTGCTGCTGCAGCGAGCCTAAAACCTCGCTCACCCGGCGCTGGACCGCCTCGTCGCCGCTGCTTAGGGTTCGGGCCGTCGCTGGGCGTCAACGTCAAGCGGTCTCGTTGCATGCGCATGGCGGGACCGCAACGAAGGACGGCGAACACGAGGGCGCGCCTGTGTGCCCTGCCGTACCTGCGCCCAGCGACCCTCCGCGTGTGCAGTGGCACCGAGCGAATCGAAGTCCTAGCCTTATTGGCAGCAGCAGCCTCGTGCCTTCCTGGTGTGCGCAGGGCCACTAGTTCGCTCGCCGCAGCGGCACGACCTTGGCATCCGCGAAGCCCGACAGGGCCTCGGCGATGGCCCGGTCCCGGTCGGCTACGGCGTGCTGGTAGCGCAGCGCGGCCGAGGGGGTCGAGTGCCCAAGCCGGGCCATGAGGTCGGCGAGGGTCGCACCGGTCGCCGCGGCTAGGGTGGCGCCGGTGTGCCGCAGGTCATGGAAGCGCAGATCCTCCCGGCCGGCCGCTGCTCGCGCCGGATGCCAGAATGACTGCAGGCTGGTCGGAGCGAGGTTCCCGCCGTGCTTCGCCGGAAACAGCAGCGCGTCTCCACCCGTGGCCGTGTGCTGGCACAGGTGACGTTCCAGCACGGGCAGCAGGTGCGGAGGGACCGACACCATGCGCCGGCCCGCCTCACCCTTAGGGTCGCCGATGAACACCTGACCGGCGGCCCGGGTCACCCCCCGTTGGATGCGAAGCACCCCCGCTTCGAGGTCGAGGTCGCCTCGGCGCAGCTCGGCCAGTTCCCCGAACCGGAGCCCGCACCATGCCGCGAGCAGCAGCAACGGCCGGCGGTGCTCCGGGACCGCGTCGACCATCACCTCCAGCTCGGCGAGGCTCGCCACCTTCGTGGTGTGCTGCGTGCGGGCCGAGCCGCCACCCCGGATCCGGCACGGGTTGGCGGCCGCGAGGTCGTCGGACACCGCCGTCGTCATGATCGAGCGCAGCAGACTGTAGGCGTGCGCCCGCTGCGTCGGCGCGGAGGCGTCCAGGCTCCCGTACCAATTGCGGACGGTCGTAGGGCTGAGCCGGGTCAGCTCGACTTCACCGAGCCCGGGCAGGACGTGCCCGTCGAGCAGGCCCCGGTACAGCAGCCGGGTCCGTGGCTTCAGCTCCCGGGCGGCCAGCCACGTCCCGGAGTACGAGCGCAACGTCGAGGCGCTCCGGTGTGCCTCACCAGCGGGTTGCGGCGCCGCCCACGTCCCTCGGTCGACGTCACGGACCTGCGCGGCCAGCCACGCCCCGGCGTCGAGCTTCGTGTCGAAGGTCAGCGGCGCCGGCCGCATCACGTCGTCCGGGCCTCGGTGCCTCGCTTGCCACCGGCCGGAGGGGAGCTGGCGGACCGCCCCGGCACCGTTACTACGTCGCTTCGCTGGCATTCTGTTGCCTCCCCTGTTACGCAGCACGTGGCACGTCCGTGCCACGCAGCGTGGCACGGGAGTCAGTTCGTGTCCATCGGTGTCCTCAGTCGGTGAGAGGAAACCGCAGGTGAGACGGCACACACGCAGGTCAGCCGACCACGTCGTCACAGGTTCGAGTCCTGTTACGCCCACCCCGTGCCCCCGCCGCCGCACCCCGATGCTGACCACCGATGAGGTTGCGGTGAGCACCTCCACCGCCCGGGTACTGCGCATCGCCGGGCTGGGCTGCCTTGCCGCGTGCGGTGTCCTGGCCCTGCTGGTCAGCCGCTCGGGCGGGATCGAGGTCGGCCGCTGGCACGTGTTCACCCTGGTCGGGCTCTGGACGGCCGGCGGCACCGCCGCCTGCCTGCTCCTGGCCGTTGCCCCACGACGCAGGGATGCCGCACTCGTGGTCGTAGCCGCGTTGGCCCTGCAGGTCGTGGCCCTTCTCGCCGGTCCTCAGCTGTCGGACGACCTCTACCGCTACGTCTGGGACGGCCGGGTGGCAGCGGCCGGGATCGACCCCTATGCCGCGCCCCCGGACTCCGCGCAGCTGAACCGGCTGCACGAGCCGTTCCTGTGGCCCTCCCCGGCAGGCTGCACGACGCGTCGCCGGGACCTGCCGCACGCGGGGCGGGCGGACCCGTTTGCCGGTGTCGGCAAGCTGCGCGGCTGCACGATCATCAACCGGCCCGAGGTACGCACGATCTACCCGCCGGCGGCGCAGCTGGCCTTCCGCGCTGGCTACGCACTGACCCCCCGGTCCGCCGGCGAGCTGCAGGCCGAGCTCCCCGCTGCGGCGTACAGCTTGGGGTTGACGGGGTTGCTCCTCGGCCTGCTGCGCAGCTCCGGCCGTCCTGTCGCATGGGCGCTGCTGTACGCCGCCACCCCACTCGGGGCGCTGGAGACCGGCATGGACGGCCACATCGACGTGCTGGCAGCCCTTCTCGGTGTCGGCGGGGTCGCGGTGCTCGCCCGTTCGCAGGTGCGGTGCGCAGCGGCAGCTGCGGTGGGGGTGCTGGTCGCCCTCGCGACGCTGGTCAAGCTCTACCCCGCAGCCCTGGCGGCCGTCGCACTCCCGCGCCTCGGCTGGTCCCCCCGCCGGACCGGCGCTTTCGTCGGCGCCGGCGTCCTCACCGCGGCCGCGCTCTACGCGCCGCACGTCGCCGCCGTCGGGGCACAGGTCCTCGGCTACCTGCCGGGCTACCTGGCCGAGAACGGCTACGCCTCGGGCGACCGCTTCGCGCTGCTCGCTCTGCTCGGCGTGTCCGGGCCGGCGGCCACCGTCGTCGTGGCGGTCCTGCTGCTGGCGCTGGTGCTGTTCTCGCTGCTGCGACCCCTTCCGTACGGCGAGGTGCGCGCCGTCGCCAACCGGGTGGTCCTCGTCGTGGGCTGTGCCTTCCTGCTGGTCACCCCGGGCAACGCCTGGTACTGCTCGCTGCTGGTGGCCTGCGCGGCGCTGGCCGGACGACCGGAGTGGGTGCTGGTGCTCATGGCGAACTACGTGACGTACTTCGATGCCGTGCTCGTCGAGCAGTCGACCTGGCCGAAGGTGAGCTACGCCGTGGCGGCGGTCGGGGTCGGGTTGGCAGCAGTCCTGCGCCGACGCGGCACCAGGTCTCGTATCGTGGGGTCCAAGGGCGCGGGGTCCAAGGGCGCGGGGTCCAAGGGCGCGGGGTCCAAGGGCGCGGGGTCCAAGGGCGCGGGGTCGAAGGGCGCGGGGTCGAAGGGCTCGGGGTCCAAGGGCTCGGGGTCCAAGGGCTCGGGGTCCAAGGGCTCGGGGTCCAAGGGCTCGGGGTCCCGGGGCGCGGAGGCGCCGGCGTGACGGGTGTTCGGCCGCACCTGCCCGTGCTGGCCCTCGCGGTCCTGGCCGCCGCGCTGTCGGTGACCGTGCACCTCGTGCTGTTTGCGCGTGGGTCGTTGGACAACGACGAGGTCGTGTACCTGCAGGCCGCCCGTGACCTTGCCCACGGCCATCTGTTCCTGTCGGTGCCCAGCCCTGCGTCGGCGTACCAGCCGTGGTTCTACGCGCCCGGTCCCCACGGGTTGGTGCCCAAGTACCTCCCGCTGGTCAGCGGGCTCTACGCCCTGGGTCTGCTGGTGACCGGGTCGGTCGTACCCGTGTTGGCTGGGCTGGCGGCTGCGGCCGCGGTCCTCGCCCACGCGATCGGCCGCGAGGTCGGCCTGGGTCGCCGTCCGGCGCTGCTCCCCGCCGCGGTGCTGTCGCTGTCACCGTTGACCGTGGCGCAGTCCGGGCTGGTGCTGTCCTACCTTCCTTTCCTGGTACTGCTGCTGACCGGCTGGCTGCTGCTGCTCGCCCTGGCCCACCGCGACCTGCCCGCACCGGCCCTGATCGCTCTCGGCCTGGTCGGTGTCGCGGCTGCCTGCGCGCGCCCGCTGGACGCGGTCGTGCTGCTGGTACCGCCCCTGCTGCTGGCCGCGTCGCGCGCCGGGTCCCGAGGG
>JAABUI010002067.1_pt1 | contig 11312 bp, 14 predicted proteins | sample 5559111 | NCBI WGS metagenome assembly JAABUI01 (sample SAMN10711870, study PRJNA513365) | rock metagenome | isolation source: Antarctica rocks | place: Antarctica: Victoria Land, Buttleship Promontory
TCACTGCGGGAGCTGCCCCAACTTCGTGGGCTCGGCGTGGCAGAGGACGAAGTCGGCGTCAGCGAGGACTGGCACGGCGGCAGCCGACGACAGCACAAGTAGTCCCCCAGCAGGCACGCTGCCGGCGCTCTAAGCGCCGCGTTGACCGTTTCCTCGATCAACAGCCCGCGCCGGATGGGGAGGTGCGTTGCTGTTCGCGCCCAGGTGGTGCTCAACCAAGTCCACCACCTCGAGGTCGACACCAGAGCGTTCCCGTCGCCCGTGTCCTGGGCGCCCGCCACCTGACGCGGGCCGCTCTGTCGGGGATCAACCCGAGCCCTGAAGTGCTCGCGATGGGCGTCTGGGTCGATGTCGCCCGCCTCCACCGCGGGCACTGCGGCGCTCCCGGGCAAAGCCGGAAGTAACCACCGGGCACCGGACCCGGCGGCGCGGACCTGCCTCAGCATCGCGGCGACACGTCAGCGCGGGAAGCAATCCGGGTTGCTGCCGGGTTTCCTCGCTATGAGCAGCAGTGTTCCCGTCAGCACGGATGCTTCCGGCGCAGCCGAGGTGTACTGGCGCCCGGGGTGCCCGTACTGCTCAGCGCTGCGCCGTGACCTGTCCCGCCGCGGGGTGCCCGCTCGGTGGCACAACATTTGGACTGATGCGGACGCGCGGGCGTTCGTGCGCAGCGCGAACAGCGGCTCCGAGACGGTCCCCACGGTGCGGATCGGGTCGACGACGTTGACCAACCCGCGCGGCGGACAGGTCGCCACGCTGGTCACCGGCGGTGCCGGCGACCGACGGACCCAGTGGATGTGGTGGGCACGGTGGATCTTGTCGTGGCTGCCGAGCATCGCCCTGCTTGTGGCCGGTGAGGTCCTCACCCGGAGCGGGCAGCCCGGTATCGGGTGGGGGTTGGACGCGGTCGCTGTCGGGGCCTGGTGGCTGACCCGGCCGCTACGCCGGTGACCAACACCGGAGCCAGGTGGTGGTCGTGGTGTGCTGCAGCCGGCGTCCTCGCCGCTGACCTCGGCAGTAAGGCGTGGGCGTCCCAGTACGTATCCGAAGGTGCCGGTTCGGGTGCCATCGGTGGCTTCGTGCGGCTGCGTCGGGTGAGCAACCAGGGTGCCTCCTTCGGTCTCGGCGCCCAGCACCCGTTGGTCGTCATTGCCCTGGCCGTCCTCGGCACAGCCGGCGTCGCCTGGTGGCTGACCCGGACGATGACCGCCGGTGAGCGTATCGCCGTCGGTGTCGTCCTCGGCGGCGCGTTGGGTAACCTCCTCGACCGCTTAGTGCAGGGCGCGGTCACCGACTGGATGCAGGTGCCTTGGTACCCGGCGACCTTCAACCTCGCCGACCTCTGCATCCGCGGCGGCATCATCGCGGCGCTCGCACTCCGGCTTCTGCACAGCCGCCTACCTTCCCGGCGCCACCCTCAGCCGAGCATGGCGGACGTCGCGTGAGAGGCACCCGTGACCGGGCGAGCCGCGAGCAAGAACGGGGGTGAGCGTGGGGATGGGTGCGTCCCGCCCGGTGTGGTCGACCCGCCGCCAGGAGCTGGTCCTGTTCCTTCGTGGTGTCACGGTCGGGGTAGCGGGGAAGGTCGCCATCGTGGTGGGGACGATCTTGTCGGCAGTGAATCAGGGGTCGGTGATCCTCGCCGGGGACGCCACCGGTTTCACCTGGACCAGGATCGCGGTGAACTACCTGATCCCGTTCGTGGTGGCCAGCTTCGGCTACCTCGCGGGTTGCCGTGCCGAGCCCGGTTCTCCTCGATTCCCCGTGGCGGGAAGGGCTGGCGCCGCTCACCGGGTTCCCCCCACAGGTGCCGACGAGCAAGCTGGGCACCCCGGTGATGAAGGGCAGGGATCGAGTGATGGTTGAGGCAGTGTTCAACGGGCAGGTGATCGCTCAAAGCGAGCACACCGTGCAGGTGGAGGGCAACCACTACTTCCCGCCCGCGTCGATCCGGTCGGAGTTCCTGACCCGGTCCCGGGCGAAGTCGCTGTGCCCCTGGAAGGGCATCGCCAGCTACTACACCGTGGCGGTCGAGGGTATCGATGGTGGCAATGCCGCCTGGACCTACCGCCACCCCTCACCGCTGGCGCGGCGCATCAAGAACCATGTCGCCTTCACACCGGTGGTCAGCGTCGACGAGACCGCGTGAGCCTCCGCGGGCGGCTGTGGGCGCTGCGCGCCGCGACGCGGCTGGGCGCGCTCACCCCGGCCGGCAGTGTGTACCTGTTCGGGTCGTGAGTCTCCCCGAGGTGGCGGTGCTGGTCATGGCCAAGGCACCACGAGCAGGGTCGGTGAAGACCCGCCTGCACCCGCTGCTCGGCCCGCAGGGCTGTGCCCACCTGCAGACAGGGTTGATCCGCCGCACGGTACTGGTGGCCCAGCTCGTGGCCCCGACCCGCACCTATCTGGCCCTCGACTCCGTGGACAGTCCAGGGGAGCTGGTCGGGGTGGTACCCGCCGGCGTCACGGTCCTGCTCCAGTCCGGTCCGGATCTCGGCAGCCGGATGAGCATTGCTGCCGCGGACGTTTTCCGCGACCACCGTGGACCCCTGCTGCTGATCGGCATTGACGCACCCACCCTGACCGCATCGCACCTGCGCCACGCCGCCGAGTGCTTGGCGGCCGGCCAGGACGCCGTGTTCGGGCCGGCCCTGGACGGCGGCTACTACCTGGTGGGGATGAACGGCCCGCGTCCGGCGTTGTTCACGATCGACCCAGCACTGTGGGGCGGCCCGCAGGTTCTCACCGCCAGCCTGGCCGCCGCGCACCAGGCGGGGTTGCGGGTGGGCGAGCTCCCGGTGCTGCGCGACCTGGACACCCCGCAGGACGCGGCCGCGTTCCTCGCCGAAGGGGACCTGCCCGCGGACATCGCCGTCCTGCTCCGGATCCCGGCCGGGGCGCCATGAGCGTGGCCGGGAGGTTGGCGGGGTCAGTGTCGATCGTCGTGCCCGTGCTCAACGAGGCGGCGACCATCCGGGGGGCCCTGGTCCGGTTGCGGACGGATTTCCCCGACTGCGAGCTGGTCGTGGTCGACGGCGGCAGCACCGACGCCACCGTGGCCGTCGCCGCCGGCCTGGCCCGGGTGCTACCCAGCGGGCGGGGCCGGGCGCTGCAGATGAACACCGGCGCCGCCCACACCAGGGGGGATGTCCTGTGGTTCGTGCACGCCGACACCCTCATCGCCCCCCAAGCGCTACCACAACTGGGGGAGGCGTTGACCGATCCGGGCACCGTCGGGGGTGGACTCACCTTGCGCTTCGACCGCCGCAGCCGCGGGTTGGACTACCTGGCCCGCGCATCGAACCTGCGGGCCCGGCGGCTGCACCAGATTTACGGGGACCAGGCGATGTTCGTCCGGCGTGGGGCGTTCGAGCAGGTCGGGGGGTTCCCGGCGTTGCCGCTGATGGAGGATCTCGAACTGTCCCGGCGCCTGCACCGCCGGGGGCGCCTGACGTTGCTGGAGGCCACCAGCACCGCCTCGGCGCGGCGGTTCACCGAGCACGGCACGATGCAGATGGTGGTGTTCATGCAGTACCTGAAACTGCTCTACTTCGCCGGGGTGCCCCCCGAGGCCATCGCCGCCCGCTACGCCCGCGGACCGCTGCCGGGTCGTCGCCCCGTCCACCACCGCCGATCACCGAGCCAGGAGCATTATCATGGCGCACCCGTTGACTGACACCGCCGTGGGCGCCCGACTGGACCGGGCACCGTGGCAGCGGCTGCACACCACCATCCTGCTGGCACTGGGTGCCGGCTGGCTGTTCGACTCCTTCGAAGTGCAGATCTTCAGCAGCGCCATCGGCCCGTTGGGCGATCACTTCCACGCCTCGGTGTTCCAACGGGACGCGGTCCTCGCCGTCTGGCTGGGCGGAATCCTGCTCGGCGCGGTGACCGGGGGCCGCCTCGCGGACCGGTTCGGGCGACGCCGGCTGTTCGTGGCCACCCTGCTGTGGTACGCCGGGTTCACCGTACTGACCGGGCTCAGTCCCACCCTCGCCGCGGTGTACGGGCTTCGCTTCCTCGCCGCGCTGGGGGTCGGCGCCGAGTACGCGATCATCAACGCCGCCATCGCCGAGTTCATGCCGGCCCGGGTCCGGGGCAAGGCGAATGCCGCCGTGATGAACTTCTGGCCGGCCGGGGCCATCGCGGCCGGCCTGCTCGCCTTCCTCGCGCTGGACACCCTGGCCCTGTCCAGTGCCGTGTCGTGGCGGTCCATGTTCGTCCTCGGCGGCCTCCTCGCGCTGGTAGTGCTCTATTTTCGGCGCCGACTCCCGGAGTCACCCCGCTGGCTGGTCGCCCACGGACGCCCCACCGAGGCCGAAGCGATCCTTCGAAACCTGGAAGCACACCCCACCCACGGACCCGAGGAGGCGATGATCGCGGCCACGCCTGATCCCGCGGCTCCGCGGGCCCGGTCCGCTTTCGTGGAACTGGTGCGGCACTATCCCGGGCGGGTGCTGCTGGGGTCGGTGCTCGATCTGGCCGAGGCGTTCGGCTTTTACGGGCTGTTCGCCCTGCTGTCGGTGATCGTGCTGCCCCAGGTGCACATCTCCCAGGCGGGGATCCCGCTGTTCTACATCATCGGCAGCGTGGGCGCCCTGGCCGGCGGCTTGGTGATGGCAGCCCTGTTCGACAAGGTGGGGCACCGGGCGATGGTCACCGGTTGCTACGTGCTCTCCGCGGTGGGTATCGCCGGACTCGCCGGGGCCACCGTCGGCGGCAGCGCCTTCTGGGTGACGATCGCGTTCATCGCCGCGAGCGCCTTTTCCACGGCGGCGTGGACCTCGGCTTACCCCGCGTTCACCGAGTTGTTCCCCACCCACCTGCGCGCGGTCGGGGTGGGCACGTGCGTGGCGGTCGGACGGATCGGTGCCATCGTGGGCACCCTTGCCTTGCCCAGCATCGCCGCCGGGATCGGGGCGGGCGCCTCCTACGGGTTGGTCGCCGCGTTCTGGCTGGTCGGGGCCGGGGCGATGGCCACCTACACTTGGCGTGGTGGTGCCGAGGGGGCCCGACGGTCCCTGGAGGACCTCGCCCCGCCGCGTACCGCACCCGCCCAGCTCGAGGCCGCGTGAGTACCCGGGCAGCGAAGGGAGGCACCCGATGCGGATAGCGGTCTGCGGCGGCCCCTACGCCAACCCCTATGCGCTGGCCGCCTTTATCGCCGACGCCCGCGCCCGTGGTTGCGAGCGCTTGTTCTGCCTGGGTGACCTCGGCGGGTTCGGCGCCGAGATCAACGCATTGTGGCCGCTGCTGCGTGAAGCAGGCATCGAGTGCGTCGCCAGCAACTACGCAGTCGCCATCGCCCGCGGCGACGCCGACTGCGGCTACCGCGACCCCCGCGACAACGAGTCCGCGCAACTGATCTACGACCACACCCGTGCCCACACCAGTGCGGAGTTCGCCGCGTGGATGGGGCAACTGCCCACCGAGCGCCGCGTGGACATCGACGGTCGCGACGTGCACCTCGTGCACGGCTCCACGCTGGCGATCAACGATTTCTAGTGGGACTCCCTGCCCGGGGAGCAACACCGGGCGCGCCGGCGCCGACGCCACCACCAGCCCCGACATGCTCCTCGCCACCGCAGACACCCCTTTGGGGGTGGGCAAGCAGCTGGTCACCGAACGGTTCTTCACCGCCCGCCTCGCCGACGACAGCCTGCCGCAGCCCTACCACTGTGCGATCTAGACCCCTGCGCGATATGAGCCCCGCCCACCCGGTGGGGATGCTCACCCGTGCACTTCTGGTTCGGATGGTGATAGCGCTCGTGCTGGGCGCCGCCGCGATCATGATCGCTGTACTGGTCGGGGTGCCCGAGGTGTCCCAGCTGCGGGCCGCCTTCGGCGGCGGCCTGCTGGGCGGACTGGTGTTCAGCGGCCTGTACGCGGCGGTGGCACTGTCCCCGTTACCGAAAACGGTATTCACCGTCGCCGCCGGTGCGCTTTTCGGGGTGCTCACCGGGGTGATCGTCGTCTTGGCCGGTGCGACGGTCGGCGCCCTCGCCGCCTTCTCCCTCGGCCGCTGGCTAGGCCGGGACGTCGTGCACCGCCTGACCCGGATCCGGGCCGAACGATTCGACGAACACCTCGCCCGCCGCGGCCTGGGGGCGGTTCTCGTCCTGCGGCTGGTCCCGCTCGTACCGTTCACCGCACTCAACTACCTCGCAGGCCTCACCGCGCTGCGGCTGCGGGACTTCCTCCTCGGCACGCTGATCGGGATGGTCCCGGCCACCACCGCCGCGGTCACCCTCGGCGCCTACGGCACCCAACCAGGATCCTGGCCCTTCCTCACCGCCGCCGCGGCCCTACTGGTGCTCACCGCGCTAGGACTGCTCGCCGCCGCCCGGCGTCGACGAGCGGGGCGGGCCCTCCCCGCGGATCCCCGGCCGGCGGCGAAGGTTACTACCCAAGGCGGTGCGTAACTCACCGCGCCATCCAGCGGCGGCGTACCAGTCGCAGGGCGGCGATCGCCCGGTACAGCAGGGGTTGGTGGAGCTGGTGTTGAACCTCATCGATGCCGGCCTTCCACACCCCGTCTCCGTAGGTCGGGTAGGCATGGGTGGCGGCGGCCACGTCCCGCGCGCGGAGCCCGTGGCGGGCGGCGAGCACCAACTCCGGCAGTGATTCCCCGGCGCGGGGGCCGACGAGGGTGGCTCCGACGACGCGGCCCTTCCGGTCGAGGACGATTCGCGAGAAGCCGCCGACGTGATCTTCGGCAATGGCCCGGTCCACCTCGGTGTGCTCCGTGGTTCGCACCGTCAGGCGGCGCTGTTTGCCGGCTTGCTCGGCGCTGACGCCGACCGCGGCCACCTCCGGTTGGGTGAACGTCACCCGAGGGATGGTGGCCAGGTCGACGGTGCGCCGCAGACCCAGGATGGCGTTGCTCGCCGCGAGGCTGGCATGCACCCCGGCAGTGTGGGTGAATTGCGGGTGCCCGGTCAGGTCACCGGCGGCCCAGATCCGCGGGTTCGACGTCTGCAACCGGGGATTCACCCGCACGAAGCCATGCGCGTCGAGGCCGACCCCGGCCTGGTCTAACCCGAGCCCGGTGGTCCGCGGGGTGCGACCGACCGCGACGAGGACCTCATCGAAGAGGACCTCGCCACCGTCGGCCAGCGTGGCACACCAGCCGGCCTCGCGATGGGAAATCGCGGTGACGGCGGCCCCGGTGCGCACCGTGACCCCGTCGGCAATCAGCGCCTCGGTGACCAGGGTCGCGGCGTCTGCGTCCTCGTGGGGCAACAACTGGTGCGCGGCCTCGACGATACTCACCGACGAACCGAGCCGGGCGAAGGCCTGCCCGAGCTCGCAACCGATGCTGCCCCCACCCAGTACCAACAACCGTTCCGGCAGCACCGTCCGCGCCCAGATGGTCTCGCTCGTCCACGGGTCGGCGTCGATCAGCCCGGGGATCGGAGGCATCGACGGCGTGGCGCCCGTCGCCAGTATCGTCTGCCGAAACGCGACGGTGGTGCCGCCCACCTCGGCGCGGTCTCGGCCGGTGAAACAGACCCTGCCCTGCGCGACGCGCACCCCGGCGTCCCGCAGCGCGGCCGGGGAATCGGTCGGTTCGATCGTGGTGATCGCCGCCCGTACATGCGCCATCACCCGCGGGAAGTCAACCGCGACACCGGTGACGGTTACCCCATAACGGGAGGCCCCTCGGGCGTCGGCCGCGGCGTGTGCGGCGGCGAGCAAGGCCTTGCTCGGTACGCACCCGGTCCACAGGCAGTCACCACCGGTGCGTTCCTCTTCGACGAGCAGCACACTCGCCCCGAATCCTGCGGCGGTCTTGGCCGCCACCAGGCCGGCGGTCCCACCCCCGACGACCAGCAGATCCCACCCGGCCGCGTCCGGTGGTGTCAGCTCATCCGAGCACCAGCCAGGTGCCGGCAGGCGGTTGCTCATCCGACGTCCTCGGCCATCAGTCGTTCCGCCGCCAGGCGCACCCGCACCACCATCGCCGGATCCGGGATCCGCCGCTGCGACCAGCGCGCCAAGGCGCGTCGCACGCCGCGGTACTCCTCCGCGGCGGCCGAGCACCGCGCGCAGGTCGCTAGATGGGCTTCCAAGCGGTGAACCTCCTCCGCAGCCAGCGGCGCCGAGGGATCCGCGTCGAGGTAGCTCTGGATGCGGCGGGCCGACCAGCGGCAGGTCAACATAGTGGTGATGGTCGACATCATCGGCTCCTCCGGAAATGCGGGTTGGTGCGCAGCTGGGTGCGGACCCGGCTACGAGCACGGCTCAGCCGCGACATCACCGTGCCCACCGGTATCCCGAGCAGGTGAGCGACCTCGGCGTAGGTCAGCTGGTCGACGTCGACGAGCAGCAACACCGTGCGGAACCGTGGGTCAAGCGTGGCCAGCGCGCGTTCGACGTCTTCGTCCAGCACACGGTCGGTCACGGTCTCCTCGGGGCCGGGCACCACCGTCGCCCCGAACGCCGGTCGCTGCCCCTCAAGATCGCCCAGTTCGGATCGGGGGTCGGGTCGCTGGCGGCGGTGCGAGTTCAGATGCGTCCGACGCAGGATCGTCAGCAGCCACGCACGGGGATGGGCCCCATCAAAGGTCCCGATCGCTCGATAGGCTCGCACCAGGGTGTCCTGGACCAGGTCCTCGGAGTCGGCCCACGACCCGGTCAGGGTCTGCGCCACCCGCAGCAGCACCTCGATCTCCGGTTCCACATATGTGCGGAAGGCACGCTGGCGCGCGGCCGTACTGTCCGTCGGCGCCCTCGTCACCATTGGGGAACCCGGTAAGGGGCCGTTACCCTTCCCGCGCTGTCGTCGCGTCAACTTCCTCCCCGTCCCTCAGCGTGGACCGAACCCAGCGCGGTTCCCGCCGCGACACGGATGTGTCCGGCGCCGCCGTGCTCCAGCGCCTGCCCATGCGCCGAGCACGCGCGGTACAGGACGATGCCCACCCTTTGTACGGTCGGACCCCCGAGTACGGAAGTACTGCAGTCTGTCCACAATGGGGATCTCCGGTACACAAACAGTAGGTAGTAGCTCCGTCCGGTGCAAAATTTACGCAACGGTGCCCAACCGCTCGCCACCGACGGCCGCGCCAGCACGCTCCGCGGGGGGCTGCTGTCCATCCCCACCATGATGTGCACCTGCTGCACGGCGCCGGTGGCGGTCGGCTCGCGCAAGCGAGGTGCGAGCGTCGGCGCGTCGATGGCGTTCTGGCTCGGCAATCCCGCGCTGAACCCGGCGGTGCTCGCCTTCAGCTTCTTCGTACTCGGCTGGGAGTGGACGGTGTTGCGCGCGGCAGCCGGTGTGCTGCTGATCCTGGGCGTCACCGCGGTGAGCCGGTCCCGTCCCGCTGTGGTCGGTACACCAGCCGCCGAGGACGCCGAGACCGGGCCGCTGTCGGTGCGCTTCGGCCGGTCCTTCGGCGCGATGGCGCTGCGGCTGCTGCCGGAATACCTACTGTTGGTCGTGGCCCTCGGGGCGCTGCGCGGCCCGTTGTTCTCGGGCGGGATCGGTCTGCGGGCCGGCGTCCTGGCGGTGGTGGTGTTCGCGGTGGCAAGTGCGCTGCTGCCGATCCCCACTGCGAGCACCGCGACGCTGATCGGGCTGTAGGGCACCCCAACTGGCTGCCCGCGCCGAATCTCGACAAATTGGGGTTCTTCCGGCGCATGCAGCCCCAATTTGTCCGGGTTCGACCACGTCCTTCCGAAGTGCCAATCCGACTTGTGGGACGTGCCGCCGTCACTACAGTGCAGTCATGGTCGACCCCAGGCGGCTGGTCCCGCGCACCGACGCAGTGCTCGCCGATCCCGCCGTCGCTGCAGCCAGCAGGCGCCTTGGGCCCATGTTGGTCAAACGAGCCGTCACCCGGGCCCAAGCCAGCGTGCGGACGGGCGCGCTGACGCCCGAGGAGCTGATACCCACCGTGCTGGCAATGTTGCCCGCGACCGCCGCTAGCCTGCACCCGGTGCTCAACGCCACCGGCGTGCTGCTGCACACCAACCTCGGTCGCGCGCCACTCTCGGCCGCGGCTGTGGACGCGCTCATCGCGGCCGCTGGAACCACCGACGTGGAGCTCGACCTCGCTACCGGCCAACGGGGACGCCGCGGGCACGGCACCGTCGACGCGCTACTGGCCGCCGTGCCGAGCGCCGCCGCTGCGCACGTGACGAACAACGGCGCCGCCGCACTGGTGCTCGCGGCCACCGCCTTGGCAGCCGGCCGCGAGATCATCATCGCCCGCGGCGAGATGGTGGAGATCGGCGATGGCTTCCGCCTGCCCGAGCTGCTGGTCTCCACCGGCGCGCGCCTGCGGGAGGTCGGTACCACCAACCGGGTGACCCGGGCGGACTACGCCGCCGCGATCGGTCCGGACACCGGATTCATCCTCAAGGTGCATCCGTCGAACTTCGTGATCACCGGATTTACCTCCACTGTGGACGTAAGCCGCATGGGTGACCTCGGTGTCCCGGTGGTCGCCGACATTGGTTCGGGCCTGCTGCAACCACACCCACTGCTGCCCGACGAGCCGGACGCCACCTCCATGTTGAGCTCCGGTGCGGACCTGGTGACCGCCAGCGGAGACAAGCTGCTCGGCGGACCGCAAGCGGGACTGCTCCTCGGCGACACCGAGCTGGTACACACGCTGCGCCGTCATCCCCTGGCCCGCGCCCTCCGCGTTGACAAGCTCACCCTCGCTGCCCTGGAAGCGACGCTGCGCGGACCGAGCACGCCGACAGCGCAAGCCTTGCAGACACGCCCCGAAGACCTCACCGCACGGGCGAACACGCTCGCAACCCAACTACGGTCGGCCGGGCTGGATGCCCGCACGGTACCCACACAGTCCACTGTGGGCGGCGGTGGAGCCCCCGGAGTGCAGTTGCCCAGCGCCGCGGTGAGCCTTCCACCGGACTACGCACCGCGGCTGCGGGCCGCCAGGACTCCGGTGCTGGGACGGCTGGAACGTGGTCGCTGCCTGCTGGACCTGCGCGCCATCAGCCCGGAGTCCGACGCCGATCTACTGCACGCCGTGCAGCACTGCTGACGGTCCCGCCGGGGCTATGCGAACCTCAGCCTGGTTGGTCCTGCACGGTTTGTTTGGCGTCCTGGGCGTGGTCCTGGACGTCTTGGGCGGCGGAGGTGCCTTCGTCCTTGACGGTGCTCGCCGCGTCGGTTGCCGTGCCCTTCACGGCCTGCGCGGCTTGCTGCGCGGGCTCCTTCAGGTTCTGCGCCGCGTCCTTGGCCACGTCGCTCACCTGCTGCTGCAGCGGCTGCGCCTTGTCCTTGATCGCCACCGCCGCCTGCGCCTCTTTGTCGCTGGCCGGGATCAACGCCGCCACCA
>JAABUI010002069.1_pt1 | contig 11305 bp, 9 predicted proteins | sample 5559111 | NCBI WGS metagenome assembly JAABUI01 (sample SAMN10711870, study PRJNA513365) | rock metagenome | isolation source: Antarctica rocks | place: Antarctica: Victoria Land, Buttleship Promontory
GCGCCATGACCTCTGTCCGAGAGAGCGCAGCCGCCTACGACCACCCCTACCAACACCGCTCGCTTCACCACGAGCACGACGCCCTACACCCCGCCCACCCTGAGGCCCCTGACACATCCACTGGATCGAAGGGTGCGGCATAAGCGATGCTGCCCACCGGACCTGTCTCGTATACGGTCGTTATCGAACGCGCCCTCAGTTTAGTCAAACCACGGTCAACGGAGCTCGGAGCTGGGAGCCCGGAGCCGGGTCGAGCATCGTCATGCTGCCGTCCTCGTGGGCGACGCCCTCAACAGCCAGGGTGTCGCCGGGCTCGAGTCGAGCGAACCCCTCACGCCTGCGGCAGGATTCATGCATGGCCTCGATTGTGTCCCTCTTCGAGTGCGCTGCGTCCGATGTGACGATTGGACGCATTCGTGACCTGGTAAGTAGCGAAGTCACCGAAAGTCTCACGCTGGAGTTTAAGCGGGAGTACAGCGCCGGGGTCGTGAAAACCGTGGCAGCGATGGCCAACTCGTATGGCGGCATTGTGCTACTCGGGGTGACTGATGAGCCGCCTCGCGAGCTCATCGGCGTCCCCTTCGGAACGATCGAACAGATCGTCAATGCCTGCCACGGCAAGCTGGAGCCGCCTTGGCAGCCGGAGATCATCCCGATCCCGCTCGGTGAGGGGGACAATGCGGGTCCCTTGCTGATCCTGCTCAGAGTTCGTCCAGAGCTAGCGCCACGGCCCGTTCTGCACGATAGGGTGGCGCCAATTCGACTTCACGGGCGGAACGCGACAGCTGATCGCAGCCGCCTTGCGGAGCTCTTTAGCGAAGTGGTACCGGGTTCAACCAATACTGTGGCGTTCACCCCGATGCTGCATCTCACGCAACGTGCCGACGGCTCCCCTGAAGAGGACTTCGCGGTTCAGTGCAGCCCATGATGGCAACGGGAAGAGCTGCGAGCTGGAGTCCGCTTTCGGAGAACGGCGTCGACGTCCTTGCCGCAGCGCTCAACGGATCAGCGCTCGGTGCCCTGATGATCGGTTGGACTAGCCGACTGAACCTCGGCGGCTTCACCCCATTCCGACGGGAAGGTTTCAACCGGGCCCGGGTGGCACGACTGCGCTGGCATGCGGGCGCGGACAAGCCCAGCTCGATAGAGGTGATCGCCGAAGCCAAGCTGCCCGAGACCTACAGCGACGTTGGTACGCACCTAATGTTCATGATTGGAGCCCGCTTTCGAATCAACCTTGTTTCGGACGAGAAGCGGCCTTGGCTGGACGTCCCCGATCTGTACGAGCTCCTTCAGGCGGTCTTGCTCACGCTGACGCAACCCGAGGTTGTTCAGGCGCTGGCGGACCTAGCCGGCATCGACCCTGTGCTGGTCCTTCCACCCCGCTCAGCAAACCTCGTGACCGGAGTTGATATAAGCGAGCTGCTGAATCTCCGCGGGCTCACGAGGGTGCCCGGCGCAGGCTCATCGCGCGGTGCCCGGTTGCTTGCGAGTCCTGAGCTTGATGTTCGTAATACCGAGGAGCTCCATCGACAGGTCGATGCCTGGCTACTCCAGTTTGCACTAGATGCCGGCCTTCACGGCATGGAGAAGGTCCTGCTGCAGCTTCACGCAACCGGGTCGGGGACGCGGGTGTAATTCCTTATCGAGCGACTCTGCCCTGAGGGACATCGCCTCTACCCCTTGATTGCGTGTGGTGGAGTTCTGGCGCTGTTTCCGGTACTCGCGTGAGGGCCCCGCAGCACTGGGGAGAGACCGTTCGGGACGGTCCCTCTGCCTCCTTGGTTGGTTTGGCGGCAGTGGGTTGACGGGGTTGATCCGGTAGCGCTTGCCGTCGGCCCCGGTGCATCGGGGACGCCGGTCCCAACCGGCGCGCCCGGAGGCGTCAGCGCCGTCGCCCTGGGCGCCTGCCGCGTAGGGCGTACGAGGCGCTCGTCGACGCGGCTTGCCGGGCTGGTCGATGACTTGATGTTCGTCTTAGAGCCGCTGCTCTACGCCTCTTGCCGTAGCGGCTTGCACTTCCCGGTGACTCACCGGCGCCGCCTCCATGCCGTAGCCGGCCTAACCGACAGTATGTCTGCGTGACACTTCCCTCCGCCGCCTTGGACACCGCGGGGCTGCGGAAGGCGCGGGGCGCGTTTTTCACCCCGGAGCCCGTCGCGCGTTACGTCACCGACTGGGCTGTGCGCTCGCTGTCGGACAAGGTCTTGGAGCCGTCCTGCGGTGAGGCCGCCTTCCTGCTTGCCGCCGTGGACCGTTTTGTTGCGCTCCGTAGCGCCGGTGACGGGCTGGCTACCCCCGGCGCTCTCGACGGTGTGGAACTCCACGAGGCCTCGGCAAGCGCGGCCCGGGCGCTGCTCGACCAGGCCGGCGTGACCGCCAACATCACCTCGGGTGACTTCTTCCTGGTCGAGCCCACCGGCAGCTACGACGTGGTGATCGGTAATCCGCCCTTCGTCCGGTACCAGGACTTCGCTGGCGACTCCCGGACCCGCTCCCGTGCTGCCGCTCTGCGCGCAGGAGTGTCGTTGACCGGGTTGGCCTCGTCGTGGGCGGCGTTTGCCATCCACGCCGCGTTGTTCCTCAAGCCCGGTGGGCGCCTTGGCTTGGTGCTGCCAGCTGAGCTGCTGAGCGTCAACTACGCCGCCGAGGTCCGGCGGTTCCTCCTGCAGACCTTCCAGCGGGTGGACCTGGTCCTGTTTACCGAGCGTGTCTTCCCGGGAGTCCTTGAAGAGGTCGTGCTGCTCCTGGCCGACGGCTACCAGCAAGGCCCCACCGACCACGCCTCGGTCTACCAAGCCCGCAACGCCGCGGAACTGGCCACCGTTGCCGCGGGCCGCAGCTGGAAGCCCTCCCGGCCCGAGGACAAGTGGACCCCGTCCCTGCTGTCCTGCGACGCCCTCACGGCGTACACCCACCTGGCAGCCGGCAACGACTTCACTGTGCTGGAGACCTGGGGCGACACCACCCTGGGCATGGTCACCGGCAACAACCGCTACTTCGCCCTGTCACCGGCTCGTGCGCAGGAACTGGGTCTTGGACACAGTGACCTCGTGCGGCTGTCGCCGCCGGGGAGCAAGCACCTGCGGGGGCTGTCGTTCACCGACGCCGCCCTGGACGAGCTCGGCGCCGGCGGCTCCGCGGTCTGGCTGTTCCGGCCACCAGCTGAGCCGTCACCGGCGGCCCGGGCCTACATCGCCGCCGGCGAGACCGCCGGCATCAACACCGCCTACAAGTGCCGGGTCCGTAAGCCCTGGTGGCGCGTACCGCTCGTTCGGGCCGCTGACCTGCTGCTGACCTACATGAACGCCGACACCCCCCGGCTGACGACCAACCGGGCCAAGGTGCACCACCTGAACTCGGTGCATGGCGTCTACCTGCGGCCAGGCCTGAAGGACCTCGGCCGAGACCACCTCCCCCTCGCCTCGCTGACCTCCATGACTCTGGTTGGCGCGGAGACGGTCGGTCGGGCCTACGGCGGCGGCATGCTCAAGCTTGAGCCTCGTGAGGCCGACCGGCTGCCCGTTCCGTCCCCGGAGCTGGTCCGGGCGGCAGCTAAGCGGTTGTCCGAGGTCCGGCCCCAGGTCGGGCGTCTGCTTCGCGGCGGGAAACTGGTCGAGGCAGCGAAGATCGTCGATGAGGTTCTGCTCGTCGGCGAGATCGGCATGAGCTGGGCCGATGTGCGCTCGCTGCGCGATGCGCACCGCGACCTGACTGCACGGCGCGTCGCCCGGGGGTCTCGTGGCACGCATTGATGACCTACTTGTCCAGGCAGTGCAGGCTGCCGGCCCCAAACCGGCCGACGACGCCCCTCAGAAGGTCAAGAACCCGTGGGTGGGCAAGATCAGCAACACTCTTGCGGTCGCGATCGCTGCTGAGCTGCGCCACCGAGGCATGAAGCAAGCCCGGCCTGGAGCACCTGGCGACCTGGGTCTGTCCGGCGCAGAGCGACGCCTCGCGGGAGGTATCGGCGCTAAGCGCGTCGATGTCTCCTGGGCCACGGAGGAGTCCGGGCTCCTCCTGGCCTGCTCCGTCAAGACCATCATGTTCCGCGACGCGAGCAGTGGCGCCTACCAAAAGAACCTCACCAACCGGCGCGGCGACTTGCTCGTCGAAGCAGTGACCCTGCACCGCCGCTTCCCGTACGCGGTGCTAGCCGGCTTCCTGTTCCTAGACCATCACGCCGCCACCGACGGCACAAGCCGCCGCAAGAGCACCTTCGAGAACGCCTTCCCCCGCCTGCGGCTGTTCACCCGACGACCCGACCCGTCCGGACGCGAAGAACAGTACGAGCGACTGTTCCTGCTGCTTGTGGACTCCAACCAGGTCACTCCGCGGGTGACCTGCTATGAGGTCAACGACATGTCCCAGGCCGTTGACCTCGAACGCGCCTTTGACGATCTGGTGGTGCTGCTGGCAGAGCGCAACTTCGATCTTTACGAGGCCGTGGGCGACGGGACCATCCGAAGCACATAGGAGTCTGCCGCCCCGCCGCCGCCCTACTCGTGGTCATCGCACGTGATGATCCACTCGCCTGGGCTAAGCCGGTCCGCGGCGAGCCGGGCCGCCCCGACAAGCTGCCTGCGGGCCCGTCGGTGGACGAAAAGGTCCAGGTGATCGACGTCGACCGGTCGGTCACGGTGCCGCCACCGAGGTAGCCGGCGGCCGCCACCGCCTAGTCGACGTCGTCCACGAGCTGTCGGCCTGTAACTCGAGTCGGCCTGCTCGGTGAGGGGCTGGACGTGCTCGACGGTGAGCCGGCGAGCCCCGGCGGCGTACAGCACAGCCTCGGCGACGACGGCGTCCGCGGCGAGGTTCCGCAGCATCGCCTCCCAGCCGCTGGCACGGCGGGCCTAGTCACCGGTGGTCAACGCCCGGCCGGGGGCGCATGCCGTTGATAATGGCCCAGAACCTCGAACGCCGGTCCTACGCGGGCAACCCGAGGTTGACGACGCTGATGGCGTCGGCTGAGGCGGTCGGCGGGTCGGCGCCGGACCCGCCCCGTCCCTGGACAGTCCCCGCTTCGTCGGTGCAGGGTGGCAACCTCGGCGCGTGCCTCCCCGTCGCCGCACCGGTGCCTCCCGGACCGTCACCCGCAACATCCACTTCTACCGTGCCGACACCGGCTACGGGGATGACGGCCATCTCGTGCCGCTCGACGTCGACGCGGTGCTGATGGCCGTGCACTCCCGGCCGTTTACTCCGAGCGACCAGGGCGGGCGGTACCTGGCGCAGGACGACGGCGAGGATCTGTGCGCTTGGGTCGACGCGGAAGCCTCGCCTCAGCGGCTCCGGCTGGCGCGGCTCCGCCGCGACGCGCTCCCGCAGTCAGAGATGGCGGGCCAGCTCTCTGACGTCGCGCTGGCCCGCGGCGCCGCCCTGTACGAGGCGGTGCACCTGCTCTTTCTGCCGGACAACGTCATCGCCGCGGAGTTCAACTTCTACGGGCCGCGCCCCACCCGGCTGCCCGGCTACCTTGCGGCGCTCGCCGGTGATCTCCCGACACCGTTCGTGATGGAGCAACTCCTGCGCCACGACGCCGCCGACCAGCTCGACCGGCAGAGCGGCCTGCGGCTGTTGGACCTAAGAGTCCGGCCGTCCTACGCGGCCGCCGTGAGGCAGGCGGACCCCAGCCTCGGCGCGGCGCTCGAGGCTGCGGCCGGCGTCGGCGAAGCGGACGTCGTCGGCGTGGTGCTCCAAGCCGAGCCGCGAACCAGGTCGGCCCGTCTCGGCCAGGGGCTGCTCACCGGGGTGCGACGGCTCGCCCGGCGTAGCGACCTGCGGGACAACGCCTCGCGCTTCGCGGTGAACGGCATCGGGCCGGACGGGCTCGTGGAGAAGATCAACGTGCTGTCGGACACGCTCGTGTCGGTGCAGCAGGTCGCCCGGCTGGGCCGGACGAGCCGGGCCGTGGACCAGGACTCGGCGTACGCCGCGGTCGAGGCCGCCTATCGCGAGGCGTCGCAGGGCGGGCTGCTTGACGGCCCGGGGGTGAGCGAGGTGCAGGGCTGATGACCGTCCCGCAGCGCCGCTCGGGCTGGCCGAGGGTGCACCTGGCGATGGGGTTCGTCGTCGCGGTCGCGGTGTACCTCGCCGCCGACCGATACGCCACTACAGAGGTCGCGGCCTTCCTGAAGGACCGGCGGCAGGCCCTCTACGCGACGCTCGTCAGCGTCCACATCACGATGCTCGGCTTCGCCCTCGCGACGCTGACAGTCGTCCTGGGGTACGCGCAGTCCCCGCGCTTCCAAGTTCTGCGGGACAGTGCCTGGTTCGCCGCGCTGTTCGGGGTGTTCACCGCGGCCCTGAGAGTCCTCGCGTTGGCGTTCGCGGCGGCGCTCGCCGGCCTACTGTTCGACCGCAATGACGCACCGCTCGCCGTGCTGACCGCGCTCGCGGCGGGCTCCACGGTGGCGGCGCTCGCCCGCGTGGTGCACCTGCTGTCCGTGCTGGAGAAGGTCGTGCGGGTGGTAACCAGCGACCCGTCGAGGCCGCCGGGGGCCTGAGCCCCGGCCGTGTCGGGCCGGGGCTCAGGCCTTCGCAATCCCCCGTCCGCGCACCCACCCGGGCACGTCGGCGGCGCGCCAGACCTTGCCCATGTCGAGGACGGCAGCAGGTACGCGCAAGTCGTCGCGCTGTGCGAGGTGTTGGACGCGCGGTCGACTGACCCCGAGGAGCGCGGACATCTCGGCGGCGCCGCAGGTCTGACCAGCCCTGAGTGAGCGTCCCGGTGCCGACCAGGTCGGAGGCCGGTACGCGCCTGGGCAGTAGCCACGACGGGCTCTCCTAGCGCGGGTTCAGCCGAGGGCCGGGGGCCCGGCTCGGCGCCGGGCCCCGGGTGCCGGGCTCAGGCGGCGCCGGGCAGGTCGTCTGAACCGGCTGCGGTGTCGGCGCTGCAGCGGCCCAGGATCGTGCGGGCGGCCCGGGTGACGGTCTCGGCGGCCTGTCGGACCATGGCGGGGTCTCCCCCGGCCCAGCCGGCGAGGTAGGCGAAGGTGTAGCCGCTGGCGTCCAGGCCGTGCGCGGCCGCCACGACGTACGCGACGCTCTCGGCCTCAACCTCGCAACGCCCCCGGCAGGTCAGGTAGGTCGGCAGGTCCGCCACGTGCCCGCACTGCAGGTGCCCGAGCTCGTGGGCCAGGGTCTTCACGGCCTGAGCCTCGTCGACGTCACCGCGGACCCGCACCACCCGGCGCCTCGGGTCGGTGTAGCCGTTGGCGCCGGCGCAGTCACCGCGCTCCAGGGCGTAGCCGTACCCGGCGACCTGGCCGGCCAGGTCGGCCCACAGGCCAGCCGGGGCCTGCCCGGTCAGCAGGACCGGCACGACCTCGGGCAGCGGGTCACCCTCGGTCGCGGTGATGTCGAACACGTGCACCACCCGGAAGCCCCGCAGCTGCTTGCCGCTGGCGGCCGGGGCGGCCGGTCCCCCGCGCTCGTCCTGGGGCGCCTCGCGGGTGCTATCGGTCGTGGGGCTCGACGTCTTGGGGCGGTAGGTGCAGGGCGCCAGGATCGCGATGCCCCGTTCCCCCTTGCGCACCTGCCGGCCCAGGCTCTGCCAGGTACGGAACCCGGCGACCCGGGTGGCCTGCGGGGCCTGCGCGCCGATCAGGAGCAGGTTTCCCAGGCTGTAGGTGTGGAACTTCGCGGCAGTGTCCAGCATCGCCCGCCACCCCTGGGACTCCACCAGCGCCGCGACACCCTCGCTGATCTGCTCGTGCAGCGCGGTGAGCTTGTCCTGCCCGCCTGCCTGGCTGGTGGTGCTGCTGGGGTGTGTGCTGGTGTGTGTGCTGGTGCTCATCTGGGCCTCCCTGTCCCGTCCCGACTAGCGGGTGCGGGTGGGCCGGTGTCCCCCGGCCTTGAGGGCGGTGGGTTCACCCCTCCGCCGCAAAGCCGCCCGCAGGGGTCGCAGCGGCTCGCCGGGCCAGGGAACAAGCCCAAGAAGCTTCCCGCGCAGCGCCTGAGGAGGGATCTTGGGCGCCCTTGCCCGGGGAGGAGCGGCCCCGCACAATCCGGGGGGCAACCTCAGGAAGCTGAGCCGGCCGCAGGCCCGTCCGAGCCGGCCCGTAGGGCCCGGCCGCCCTGACCGGGTTGTGACGTCAGCCTGTCGGGTGGCCGTCCCCGGCCTCAAACGGCCTCGACGCGAAGGGCTGGCGCGGAGTCGCGAGCCCTGGGCGGAGACGCTGGATAGAAGCCCTAGGTCTTGGTACCCCTGCCGGGCAGTAGCCCCTTCTAGCAGGCCCGGCCTAGGGCGGCCTAGGACTAGGTAGCACATGCAGTTGCCCTGTTTTCCTACCTATCCCTAGGAGGGCCTTCCTTGGTTTACGGCGTGTCCTGCGTCGTCTCAGGGCCCCTTGACGACACACTCTGAGGAAGCAGGTCAAGAGAAGGGAAGTGGTGCCAGGTGCTGTCGCAGGCGATCTCGGTCGTGAACGGCAAGGGCGGCACAGGTAAGACGAGCCTCGTTACCAACCTGGCTGGCGTGGCGGCAGTCTCCGGGTACCGCGTGCTCGTCGTCGATCTCGACCCGCAGACGAACACGAGCAACGACTTCGGGTACGAGAAGGCTCTATACGCCGATCGGCTGCTAGCCACTCTCACCCTCAACCAGGACATCCCGATCCTGCGCGACGTTCGTCCGGGCCTGGATGTGGTGCCCGCCGGCAAGAACCTCGCGCAGTGGTCGGTGCATGCTGCGATGAACGCACGAGCCGATCCACGCAACCCTCCAGAGCTGACCCTCGAGCGAATCCTGCTGCCTTTGTCGGAGGACTACGACCTCGTCCTGTTCGACTGTCCGCCTGGCAACGAAGAACTTCAGTTGCTCGCGTTGGCTGCATCTAGGTTCGTGCTCATCCCGTTCATGCCCGATGATGCCAGCATCGAGGGCCTCGAGGAGGTGTCAGACCGGTTCGAGCGGGTCCGTCTCGTGAACCCCGACATCGAACTGCTGGGAGTCGTCCTATTCGGCGTGACTAGCTCGGCTAAGCGAGTGCGAGCCGAAGCCCTACGCAAGATCCATGACCTCGGCGAGAGCCTCGTTCTTGAGGCGTCTATCCGGGGCCTCCAGGCCCCGGCGGTCGGCGCACGCAACCGGCACCAGCTCGCGCACGAGTACGAACGCGACGCCGAGACGCAGGAACCGTTCTACGCGGAGCTCCGAGATGCCCGAGAACGGGGAGGTGCGGTGGGGCGTCTCGCCGCGACTGCGCCAACCCTCGCGGCGGATTACCAGAACGTCACCGCGGAGGTGCTGCGGCGCATGCAGGAGATGTTGGCGGTGCAGCCCGCATGACCGAGCAATCCATGTCGGAGAGCCGACAGCTAAGGGTCGGCGCCCTTCTTGCAAGGCCAGACCGGGCGGCGGTGCCTGGTCCGCCCTCGAGGCGACCCGTAGCCCGCCCGGGCATCGCCCCGACGCCGGAGAGCGAGCAGGCAGTTTCAGCAGCCTCTACCGACTCAGACGATCGGGGAGGGGTTCCCCAACCCGCGGCTCTCGCAGTAGCGCCTGCTGAGACCCCGCCAACCACCCCATCCGAGCCCGCTCCGACTGTCGCCTCTACCCGTGTACCTGCTGCTGCGAGCGAACAGCCGCCGTCACCCGATGTCGACCTGAGCCTGCAGGTGCGCAAGTTGCGGTGGGAGACGCTAGTCACCGAGCCCACTACCGCGGCCGTCGCTGCCCGCAGGGTCCGTAAGGATCAACCTAAGGAACAACTCAACGTCGGGATCACGTTCTCGCTATTTCACCACATGGCGCGACACCTCGAGGAGCACAACCTGCCCAAGACCGACGTCGTAGAGGCACTGCTGCGAGCCTGGCTGGTGGAGCGCGGCGACCCAACCCCCACTACGTAGGCGGTACTAGGTGTGGCTAGGTACCCCTAACCACATGGGCGGCCCCCAGCGGCTATTGGGCTCTAAGACGCCACCCCAATAGCAAGTGTGTAGGCACCACCTGGCACGCCTGCCGCGGCACCTGCGCGCGCCCGCCCGAGTCGTCCGTTCCTGGGCACGGCCACGTTCCGGGTGCGGCTCCAGGACCGCTTACGGACGGACGACTCGGGCGGGCAAACATCAGCCAATCATGCAACTCACTAACCCACGACGACTCCCGCGCACCTTCGGTGCTTGGGCTGCCGCGGCCCCAAACCCAGGGGCCTTGCCATCGAATAGCGGAGTCAGCCTTAGCCGAGCCCACTGGTACCGCAGCACGACCTGAGGCCTCCTGCGGTCGATGTCAACGACACCCGCCTCACCACCAGGGCAGTAAGGACCAAGTCGGACACTAGGAGTCTTGAACGCGGCGTGAGGCTAGTGACCAGTCTGGTCCGACAAGCCACCGTCAGGCGAGCCTGCGACTCGGGTCAGCCATCTGACCGTGCTCGGCGGCGGCCCGACGGCGGTCAACAGCCCTGTTGGGGCGTCACGGCCCGCGCTCGAAACTGACTCACGCCGCCCCGACGGGTAGCGGCGTGGGCCAGGAGCGTCCGGACGCCCAGGGAGCCCGCGTGCAGGGGCGTGGAGGGCTGCCGCCGGGCAGGGGAGTGGGGGAGGGGTCGTGCCGGGGAGGTTGGCGCCCTGCTCAGGCGGCGTGGGGGAGGGGTAGCTGGGGTTGTTCGGGGCGGTACAGCCCGCGTTGCACCGCCCAGCCGCGGCGGGCCGAGAAGTCCGTCCAGTAGGTGGTGAACGTCGCCCGCTGGGCCAGGTGGCGTTGGCGGCGGCGTTCGGTGACCCCGGTGCACTCCAGCAGCACCGCCGCCTCGGTCAGCGCGCCGCCGAGCCGCTCCGGGTCGCCGGCGGCAAGGCTTCGCGCCCAGGTCCGGCCGCCGCCGCCGGCGGTGACCAGCCCGGCGGCCTGCAACCCGATCAGGTGCCGCCGCACCGTCCGCGGGTGCAGCCCGGTCAGGGCGGTCAGCTGCGGCACGCTCAACCCACCCTGGGCGCCGTCGTCCAGGACGTCGAACAGGCGGGCGGCGACCCGGCCCAGGCCGCCGTGCACGGTGTGGGTGAACGCGTCGTGGCCGCGGGCGCTACCACCGGCTGGGAGCAGCGGCCGGGGCGGCAACGCCTCCAGCACCTGTTCGACCGCCGCCGGGGGTTGCTGCAGGTGGTCCGGGCGGACCAGGCGCCAGGTGGCGGCCTGGGTGCCGGCGGCCGGGTGCTCCAGGCGCAGCCAGCCGCGGGCCCGCAGCCGGCTTAGCGCGACCGCGGCGGTCGCCGGGCTGATGTTGGCCAGCTCCGACAGCTGCCGGGTCGACGCCGACGGTGTCACCGTGCACGCCGCCAGCCCGATCTGCACCAACAC
>JAABUI010002070.1_pt1 | contig 11301 bp, 12 predicted proteins | sample 5559111 | NCBI WGS metagenome assembly JAABUI01 (sample SAMN10711870, study PRJNA513365) | rock metagenome | isolation source: Antarctica rocks | place: Antarctica: Victoria Land, Buttleship Promontory
AAACAGCGAATTCCCGACATTCGCAGCCTGCGTTCCACACAACAAAGCAGCACACAATCCCACCCACGTCCAAGAACCCATCGCTTTCCCGTATTTCGCGTATACCCTCCATGACACGGCGCCCACTTCGCGTTCTTCGTCGAGTAGGAGTTTGCCGCCGCCTCCAGTGGGAATTTTGGTTTCTTTCGCTTTGGCGGGTTTCTCTTCTTCCGCCTCGTCAATGGCGGGGCCGGAAGAGGACCCGAACTCTTCCATCAGGGTACGGAAGACACCTTCTTCCTCCCTCAAAGCCTACACCCAGATCGGCTTAACTCGCTGAGACTGATAATCAAGAATGCGTACAGCGTAAGTTCCATGCTGAATGATCCTCCCCTGATTCCCCTCCCCCCTATCCAGAACCAAGACCAAATCCGCCCTCGGCAGAACATCCAAATGATGCGTCACCAGCACCCTTGTCCGTTTCGACAACGGTCCGGTGAGGATACAATTATGCAACAGATGATGGCCGACATGCGCGTCGACTGCGGAAAGGGGATCGTCGAGGAGGACGATCTCGGCGGACCTGTTGTACGCTGCTCGGGCGAGACAGATTCGTTGACGTTGGCCGCCCGAGAGTGTGATTCCTTTTTCGCCGATCTTCGTCCTGTCCAACCCAATCAGCGACTTCTCGCGTTTCAAGTGGGAGAAGACATGGTGACTCACTCGTCGCCATCGGGCCACATTTCGACCTCGGGTCGGAGAGCGCACGCATCGATGATCTCGTTCACCCGGTCCACATCGACATCCTCGGGTTTGCTCGAGAACGTGATGTTCTCCCTTATAGTCCCGGACTGGACCCAGGCGTGTTGAGGCACTGTCACAATATTCAATTTGGCTCGACTTGTGAGGCTGGAAAGGGGACGTACCGTAACTGACAGGACCACCAAACACGACATGCCCATTCAACTGCTTCATCTCATTGATCATTCCCGACAACAAAGCCGTCTTCCCCGTGCCCACCCTCCCGACAATACATACCAGAGCCCCTGCACCTTGTCAGCATGCCCCCTCCCCCCGGGGGGCGGCCGAGACTCACCTCTGGGGACCTGAAGGTCTATGTCCTTCAACGAGAACGGGATCCCCTCCTCCCTCTTCACCTTCCCCACCTCCACAGGCGGTAAACCCTGCTTCTTCCTTTCCCTCGCAGCCTTCTTATCCCTGTTCGCCTGCTTCTTCGCCTCCTTCGCCCCTGCCCTATCCCTTGCTCCACCTCGACGTCCACCGGACCGCCCTCCGGTATCGGGTGGGGTCGCGCTGTCGAATTGGAAGTCGCCTTCAACGTCGATGGAGTATTTGGAGGATCGGTCGATCTTGAGCTCGCGTTTGAGCTCGTCCGCCTAAACCCGGCGTCGTCATTCACATCAAAGCGACGCGAAGGAATCGGCTTACACGCAGCATCACACCGATACGTCCTGAAGGGTTCGTACCGTCAGCAGTGCCGAAGAAGGGATGGACGACTCACCTATCGCGACGGCAGCATCACTGACAGCTGTAAAAGCCATGGGCAGGAACGAGATCGGCTGTTTCAACACATTAAAGTACTGCAGCCCCGAAAAGATGATCGCAGCGTCGAGCTGATGTCCACTCAAGCCATACGTGATGAAGGTGACTAACCGCACCGTCAGACTGGTTGACCGATTCGTGGAGGATTAGTCGAGGAGTACTCACGAACAGCAGCGAGGATCGGGATGAACTGCATCGTCGCCGTCATAGTCGCACGATTCAACCCGTTCCTCCGTAATTTCGCGAGCTCCTGTCGTCGGAGCTTGGAGACTTTCTCTCCGAAGAAGACTTCGTAGGCGTATAGCTTGACGGCGCGGATGTTGTTGATGATCTATCACGGGATCCATTCTTTAGCCAAGCAGTGTAGCCGAAGGGGACACCCACCTCGGAGAGAAGGCGGACGCGGGTATCGACAATCTTCATCTGCGCTTGGCGGTAGGTGATCATCCGGACGAACATGGTGGCTGCAAATGTCACTTCTGGCTAGACAGAATCAACAAGCGCTACTCACCTTGAAGAGGCGTGGCGAGGATAAGGATCTAAAGATGATGTCAGGGGGGGGAGGTGACAGATCTTCTTCTAGACTCGACTCACGGCGAGACCGACCAAGGCGGAGTAACCCAGAGTGTAAATGAGTAGAGCGATCCCAACCAAAATCTGCAAGGGCTGGACGACTAGATTGAGTGTCATCGGGGCCGCGAAGTCCTGAAAAATGCGATCGCGTCAGCTTCTTTGCCAACAACCTCACAGCTAGAACTGACGAGGAACGACGCATCAGCCGAGACCATAGTAGTGAGTCGTCCATTGGTCATCTCAACCCTCGACTTCCCTGACAACCGCCTATCATCGTATCAGCGCAATCTCCACAAATGGATTATCACCCACATCGATTTCCTCGATATCAAATCAATCACCTATCCCCGTCCCCGATCAGCATGTACCCCGGAGAGGGCAAGACGAATCCACCGAAGCTCGCATCATGAACCCCACGACAGCTCCCCGTTGAGAACTTTGATACGTAAACAGACTGGCCGAGATCTCCATGACGAACAGCGCGACGGCCAGACCGATCCCGTAACCCACGGATTTGGGCGGGGTGAGGAGAGCGGTCGATATGCCGGACTGGGAGGCAGCGTGGTAGGCGTTTGCGAGGGTTAGTTGTTGGATGATCTTTCGGGTCAGGAGGGGGGCGGTAATTTGGAGGGTGGCTTGAGGAGGGACGGGCGGGGGTAGAGGAGGATACGGTGCAGCGGGAGAAGAGTCAGAGGTGGAGGAGCACAGGTAAAGGAACGGAAGGGAAGACGTGGCGAAGAGGGAGGGGTACGAGACAGGAGAGAGGAGGGGAGCAAGTAGGTGTTCCGCGGAGACCAGGCCGGTAGCATGGATCGGGATCAAGTGGTCAGGTGATCGAAGAATGGCAGTCACGGAGGATACGATGTAAGGGAAGAAGAGTTTCATCAGCTCTAAACCACGCTCGAGGAACCACTCACAGCCACAAGCGCTCAAAACCAAAGCCTTCCACCACCTCATCCAAACAGTCGCGTACATCGCCTTGACAAGACTCATGTCGTAACCCTTGCCATCCTCATACACCAGTTTCCCCTCGGCGATCATCTTGGCCTTCTTCCTCCCGTAGAGTTTCACGTCTTCCGGATCGAGTTCCAGGCCATCTTTCTTCCCACCGTCTGTCTTCCCACCTTCCTTCTTCCCGCCCTTCTTTCCGGTATCCGTCGTGGGAGCGTTCTCGGCGAGGACCAAATCCTTGCCCATGCCCCCTTCAGGCACTGGCCTGGGCAACGCTCCTCCCTCTGCAGTATCCCCCAACCTCGTCCCATCCAGTCCCCCCGCGAGGTCGTCAATCACGTCCAGGACCGCAGCCTCTTCCCTCGCCGCATTGGCCTCAACCTTCTCCCCTCTCCCGCCATCATCCCGTGGTAAGCCCTTCTCGATATCGCGCGGCGTAGGACTCGTTGAAGAGCCAAGTTTCGTTGATGATGAGGAAGACGAGGACGAGGAGAATGGGTAAGAAGGTTTCGGTTTGAACTTGTCGATTCGTCGGGAGGGGGGCATGCGGAGTGCCAAATTCGCTTCGAGCTCGTCCGCGTTCTGTCACCAATCAGTCAATCTCACTCCACCAACCTAAATCTGCTTCCAACACGGAAGAATACTCACATTCTGACACTGTAGATCCTCCGTCAACGTCCAAAGATCTACGGCGTATCAATCTGAGTACAGGGAGAGAGTTAAGTGGGGATGACTAACCGTCCGCCTGGAGTGGTCTTGAATAGCCAACCCTCATGATCGGCCCCACCCATTGGAAGATGATCCGTGAGAAGACATTCGCGGTGTTCTGAGGGAGGGGGAGACCGTCGAACGCCGCGGCTGGCCGGGGTTTGGGGTGGTAGAGCGGGATGGGCATGTTGAGGAGATCGGGGGCTCAGCGAGCCGATATGTTGACCAAAGCCCGACTTTCAGGATAGCAGTCTCCGGGCTGCTGCCTGTTGCTGAGACTTGATGGGACTAGGCCTCGGATGCCTGACCGATGGTTTTGGGTCGGATGTTTGATGTGAGACAAGAGGTGGATGAGAAATGCTGCGGTGAATTTGACCGAGCCTCGGCTATCCCCGCGTGCGGGGGAAATTCGAGGTGACCCTGGAGAATCTGCGCGGACGAAAATGATCGCCGACGATCGTTTCACGTGATAGGCACGGGGGGAATGGCAGAAGCCGGAAAGGTGACCGTTCGAAGCCTTATTCAGTCGGATACAAAGAATCAGACGACCAGGTAGACATCATGATCCGTCAGTGCGATGTGTGTTTCTTGCATGTTGTTCTTCATGCTGGAGACTTTCTGTCTGTCAAACAGACTGGCCGGCCCGGTCATTGCTCCTGTCACGGATCAAGGGGGTGGTTGGATGTCACAAACAACAAAACAACCTGTCGGCAACAGCCACATCACCCTCGGCACAGCGACCTCGCGGCAAACTCTGGCAACTTTTGGCTTGCCAATTCCCTTTCGGTGGCTTACTTGCTCAGATCTGAGGCCATAGCTTTGAAACCACCGCCATTCGCTGCTAAGACCACATCCCCTAGTCCGCATCATGTTATCTCTGCATCAGAGCCCCCATCACCCTCCTGCCATCGCCCAAGACACACCTTCTCCATCACCCATTCGTCTCGCTATAACTCGTCCTGCTTCGTCTCAAGCCGCTACCAGGCCTACCAAGCGTCGTTGGATGGCCGAAAGGGCCCTACAGGGAGGAGCTACTGCAGGTGAAGAAGAGGAAGGCGGAGACCGCTAGCTTTGGGGAGAAACTGCGTGCCGCGGACATGTTGAGAAACGACGATCCAAGCTTGACTTGGGCTGAGGCGTTGAGGAAGGCTGCGGAGCTGATGGACAGCATAGGCGAGCAGTGCGTACATTGCCCTACAACGTCCATTCGTCGACATTGACCTCTGGCTCTGCCATCTCATCCACCAACCTCTCCCTTCGAAGATGCGACTCCATGATGTCTACTTCGTCTTTTGCCGCCTGATAAAACGCCTCCGTCGCATCCTAGCCTCCCTCTGCATGATCTTCTTAACCTCTTCCTCGCTCAAGACGTCAAGCCATGTCGGTATCAGGATGTTATGGAGGATGCACGCCTCTCACGCCGCTTGGATGAGCCCATGAGCTCGAGATTCGTCTTTGAGCGACTGTCAAGCGGAGGTAGCGGAGACTAGACCAGCGAGCTTGAAGTATGCCAAATGCGTGCTCGACCTTGACACGCCTTGTAGCTGCTTTATTACTGAAACAGGCCTACAAGATCAACGCTCAAGTCTCAAGCTTATACTCACCGGTCTCCCCTGCAGGTCTGCCTCTCCCCTTGAACGAATAAACATGGCGATGATATGGTGCGCCTTAATCTGTCACATTCATGATACAATATCTTGTGCAACTCTGGTTGGTGGTCATCTAAGTCATGGACGAGTATCTCAACCCTTGCCATTGGGTCATCAGCAAGAATTCTTTTTCTTTGATACCGGTTTCTGCTGTGTCTGGAGAAACTTTGCCATCTGAGACGGTTCTGGCTTGAGTATTACAGTGCAGCATCAGAGAAAGGTGCACGCAGCCTTCCCTGGCCATGCAAAATTTAGCTGACAAAGAACTGAAACCAGAGAGATGGATGATCAACGTTGTCGGACAACCTTGCATGAAAGAGGGACAGAGGGGGGAGGGGGAGGGGGGGAGGAAGGTGGGGGGGAGGAAGGGAGGAAGATGTACATACATAGACTTGGTCCGCCGCGCCCACGCTTTCTAACGAGCTCCTGAGTTAAAATGGTGGTGAGCAGCATGTACTCATCAATGCCAGCAAAGAGCTGCTGTTCTTCTACGACAGCAGGAATGCCAGTAGTATTACCTCAGCCCTCTTACACAGCGACCAACAGGTCTAAGTATCAGAACTGCGCTGATGCAAGTGGTCCACCCATGTAAACAGACAATGGAACAACATGTATTCCCTATCTAAGTATAACATATTTTAGGGTGTAACGCCTGGAGAATCCCCACCAACGGGATGCAGGAATACAAGTGAGAATGGAGGCAAATTTCCTTGTTGGTCAGAATAATACAGTGGAGGTCCGGACACGATTGCTGGGAAAGCAGATTGGTCACGCTCCGAGGAGCAATCCAATTGGAGGGCAGCTTTTGTAATTCACAAATGTAATTCGTGGGAGCACCGTAATGATGCCAAAAGGGGTCTGATTGGGGTTCAAATCCCCAGTTTGTAGCGCCTGGATCAAGTGTAGACCATGACGTTCTTCATTGGTTCTGTAGGCATCCCAGATACATATTGCTGCTCACTTTAGACCATGGTTACCGTACACATAAGATTGTATCCGTTCCCAAGTCGACGATGGGACACGGATAATCAGTCACCGTCATCTGCCAAACCAGACCTAAAGTTTAGTCAATGAATTTGGTAGGGATTGAGGGAGCTGAGTGGCTCCCTACTGATGACACTAGAGTAAGGGGGATGGGCCGGTGAAGCACAGTCTGGACAAACATCGAGAATGTAAACAAGTCAGCAGCCAAGATAATGTGGTCAGAGCTGGAGACTTCACAAGTGTGCCTATGATTGCAAAGGCCAAACATTGACCTTTCCTAGCTTTCCCAGATACCAAGGAATACTGCTGAAAATCTGATAAGCAATGAAGAGAGCTCTTCAATGATATTTATTACATTGGCTCATACAACAGGAATCAGCATAGCTAAAGCTGTCAGGACGCTTATTGACCACGGAACAAAAACCTTTCGAAATATGTTTGCTTGAGACTTTCGAACATAATCTCTCTGGGCACTAGCATCTCAAAAGCAGTCTACAAGGTACTCTCAGCTCGCTCAGAACAAACGTTTATCGTTGGTCTTATACTAAGCCCTATGTCCCATTGTACGACTTTGGCCGGCTTCTGTGAGGCTCCATCTCATTCCACCAAGATAGCATCCCCAATCATTGTCCCATGACCAAATAGTAAGTGTTACCATACGCTACAACCAAGGTAAAAGTTTTGCGGCGGAGTCTGTTGTTTGCCTGTTTTCTTCTGCTTCAAAAGTAATGGTTGTCATGATGCTGAACGGTGGTGAAAGCTGTACACGCAAATACAGCTTGAGATTCGAGTTGCGTCCACTGGGGTTCTTAAAGGTATGATTGCTACAACACCAATGGCACCAGAATTCCAGGTGTTCTTTGGGTTGACAGAACTTGTTACAATCGCAGCGGCTTTCGGTAAATTTGCTCCAACAGCTGCTTGACTATCCACCAATAACAGAGTGCTCTCACTGAGGCTTCTATTATGAATCTGTATGACTACAAAATCACCTGTATCATACATCTCAGAGGATAGTCCATTTGAGGGGCCTACTTCCAAAGGTTACCTAATGTTGTTGGATTGCAAACATCCCCTCCTCTCAGGAGAAAGAGAGGACTAAGAATGAAAGGACCCCTGAGTTTGATCAGTCATAAAGGGTAACATGTCTAGCCAACATCACTGAATATCGCATATTGAATAGGTTGCCCTTCACCAATTCAGTAGCCTCTATCTCTATCAATATCAGTGATTTGGAGTGGAGCCTTTTCCAAGCTACAGAAACATTGGAGGGATAAAATTATACAGCAAGTCAATAGTAGATCCATCACATCCAAAGTTCCCAGCCCACCTCTCCGCTGACACACGATAGTCTGTTGCAAGCATCTCTAATCAGACACGTAAAACAACAACCCGGCATACATCACTTGCCCAAATCCCTATCTATGGCGTCTTCAGGCTACCCTGACTGCACTACGGTACATACCGACGGCAGCACTGGGTATCTATCTTCTGACAAGAATTGGGAGGAGGAAACAGGTCATGCTGGTGGTACTCTTGGCACACCAAATATCCTCAGAGACAACGCTATGCCAATACCCTTCATTGCCCCTGCTCTTAATCCAGATACAGATCAAGTATTATCAGAGGAGAGCGAAGCATCAAGCCATGCAGACACTTCAATCAGACAACAACCACCAAGCACTTCTATCCTATCGAGGTCCAACACTAGCTCAACCAGTTCTATGAGTACTATGAGTACCATGTCCTCTGATTTTGACAATACTGCAGTCCCTGTATCCAAGCATGAGGCAGATTTCGCATGGGAATCACAGCCCAACAATCGCAGCATATCCAGTCTCAGTCACCCCAGGGATTTATTTTCCGCTCAGTCAATAGTTCCTGGGGCATGGCCAGTCCCTTCAACCAAAGACGGAGAAAATATCACCCATCTCAGACTCAGCCCACCTGGATATCCCACCAACATCTCCTCCTCCAGCTCCCAAGTTGCGTTCCATGTCAATGCAAGCGGGAATATTGAACTTCCCGTTTCCCTGTACATCAGAGATTGCCAACAATGGGTAAACAAGGATCCACATGTGCGATATGGATCAGGAGACAGCTGTTATCCTAGCTCAGAAAGCGACAATGATAGTCAAGTGGTCAATGATCAAGCCACAAGATCGGAACCTACTGAGTGTTGCTATTCAAGCACGGATAACAGCGCTGAGTTGGGTGCAGATTGGGCCGTCATCCATGATGGGGACGGGGACAAGATTGGAGAGGTTCCCTGCACTTCTTCATCCCCAGTACAAAAAAAGAGGAACGGATCATGGTCTCTGGGAGAGGATGAAAGCCTTGAGAGCAGAGACAATCAAGCTGCCACTGAGTTTGCCGGATATGGCGAAACGAGTGAGGATTTGGCCAAGGACGATGACACATTATACCATGTCATAGGGGATGGAGAAATTGCAGCAGAGATCACATAGAGCGGAGCATGGGACTTTGGGAGGTCTGAGGAGTAGGATGATGAGATTAAGTACAATCAAGCGAAGTTCGTGTCAGAGAATCTAGCTGCAGTGATATCAAAGATCCATAGTGCTCTTCGGGGGAAAGGGAAGGGAGGGAGGGTTGTGCGCCGTGTGGCAGGAGGGCAGGTTTGCATGCCGTGTCTTACCAAGTATTCTGAAGAGCAGAGGATGCAACCAATCAATATAACCAACATCATCTGAATGCAAACGTGGAAGGAAACCAGCCAGAACAATCACTACCACAATGGCAAATCATGTTCGGAAGTCAAACGCGCTCGGAAATCAAGCACGTTGCCCCGAATAGTTGCCGCTACGCTAGCAAAGCTAAAAACACCAATTGGAAGTCCCGACCTCCGGGAATTCTACCAACTATATACGGGTCAGGTCCCGACATGACACAAGTCCATCCGTTTTATACATCGTTTTCCAGGCCTATCTTCGGTCCTTCTCGTTCGGAGTTCAATGGTGGTCGTCGGCGAGGGGAAGCGTAGCGAGGACAATAGACGCGAGCAGAGACAATAGGCGTTTGAATACTGACAGTGATAGCCTCAGTTTGTAGTGCTATGAACATGGTTGCATCCCGTTTCAGAGTACAATGCCGGAGCTAAGCACTGGTTGCTTATTGTCGGCGATGTTTCGGCGATATTATCCGAGCTTCAATTCACGATCGTGACAATTATCATACCCCAACATATGCCACCAGCCAAGCCCCAATCAGCCCCAACCCCGACAAACAGCCATATCTTGTTGGTGATACCGTCAAATAGTCCTGGTCCTCATTAGAGTTCTCATTGACCAGTGTACATCACAATCATACTTGTTTTGCATCATTGTTTCATCTCTGGTGATCCCTGAGTCTACGTGCTATTTGGGACTGTCGCTTTCAGCCTCCTAATTGGTCAGTCTTGCCAATTTTCTCCATCTTTGTAGTTGGTTAGTGGTCAAGCGATTCGGTCCCGCTGAATATGCAAAGAGACCGGCAGTAGGAAGTACCCACAACCGAATCAGGGGAGAAACTGAATCCCCACAGACTCCTACCATGAGATCAGGCAGATTTCGAGCAGAATTTAGACGTAACACTTCCACCACTTTGCCTCTCTCTTCATCTTTCATCAATTATGTTCCAGGCATGGCCAATGATGGTCAGAGATAAGCGGCTATCCCGGTGCTGCCTAATAACCCTTGCCCCATTGAGCCTTTGCTAATCGTAGATGAAACTAGGTGGCTGAATCCGCCATTTTGATGTACTTTACTTTGCAGAAACCTGTGCAGCCAAGTAGCAAATATCAAAATTTATCATCACCACCGAAATACATGGTGTGTGCTGTAACCTTCTTGTCGACTGTACTTCCCGCTCCCATACCAGCTCATATCCTTGGCAGAGATGTTTGGCTGGTTGATGTCTATGTGCGTCCACTTTGGAGCATAAAGAATGAAGTCACTGACAGCGGCAGTGTCACTGGTTGGATGGTGAGAATTGTCCAGTGGTTCCTCGGATGGGTCAGGGGTGGTGCCACCAAGTCCAAGTGCACCAATGGCGGGGTCAGGGGATTAATCATGTGCGCCCTCTTCGGATCCCGGAAGAGCGCCGCCACCAGCAACGCGTTGACGACGTACCACCCCGCGAAGAACCACCATGAGGCTTTGATGTTGGTGAAGTATGAAATTGAGTTTGGGTAGATTGTGAGGAGACCGGCTTGGATCGTGAATGATGAGGCGCCGCCCAGCTATCCTTCCATCAGCTCAACCTCAAATTAACACTACCGAACTCGGGCTGGATGCTATGTGGATGGGACGACTTACTTGGAGGGCCACTTGGAGGAGCGCGCCTGCTACGCCACTCATCTCGCTCGGCACGCTGATCATCACGCTCACACTAACCCTCATCAACATTATTCCTGTCCCGGAAGAGGAGTACGACGACACACCTGATACCGCTGAACGCGCATGCGCCGAAGAAGGAAGCGATCAGGAACGAGGGCAGGTAGTATCGCCAGTACCCGTTATGATAGATATCTCCATGCGAGTAGATGAGGGGGAGGAGCATGGTGGCGACAATGGTGTAGGTGGTGACTATGAACCACCGAGAGGACTTCCATCGTTCGGGAATGTACCTGGAGTCACGGATCAGCCAGTCCGTCGGGCTACTGAAGAGATTTGTGTCAAGTCACGGCTACCCGTTACAGGTCCGGGAGGAGATGGGAGGGATCGGTTTGTCGGGTAGACGGGGCGCAACTCACGACAAGACGAAGATTGGGATTGTAGCTGCGAAGCCTTGCGGCAGGAGTCGGACGGCGACGATGATTGTTTCCAGTCTGCCATCTCTCGATGAGCGGGAGCTGGGTGGTCTATCGGGCACACCGTATCAGCGATGTCCCATCGCC
>JAABUI010002072.1_pt1 | contig 11298 bp, 1 predicted proteins | sample 5559111 | NCBI WGS metagenome assembly JAABUI01 (sample SAMN10711870, study PRJNA513365) | rock metagenome | isolation source: Antarctica rocks | place: Antarctica: Victoria Land, Buttleship Promontory
ATTCTCCTATAGAGCGGTCTCCCGGCCTTTATTATAGCCCTTCTTTTACTAACCTTTTAAATTAAGCTATATATACGTAGCCTATTACTAATATAACTATATCTTTATAATCGTAATCTAGCTCTTAACTAATCTCGTCTATCGAGTATAGGTATAATAACTTAAAAGATAATAGTGGGTAGCCGGAAGTTACCGCGGGTTAGTTACAGTCCCTTACTTAAACTCTTTATCTACTACGATACCTAAGACGTATTCGGCGTATATCTCGTATAGGGACGTTTTTAGATCGATAAGGATACGATTATACTATATATTAATATCTAGATAAACTCTTTAGACTATTAAACCTAGCCTATAATATCTACTAACGTCGATAAAGATAACGTTTATAGCTATATATATATACTTTCGTCTAAGAACCACTTCGTTATATACGAGTACCGCGGAGGCCCCGCTACGGACACTTAGAGGTATATATATCCTTCCTTCTTCCCGCGGCTAGAGCTTCGGATTTTTCCTTAGTAAATAGGGAACTGCGATACTAAGAGTATAGGGCGTGAACTACGGAGGTATTTACCGAATTTATAAACGTATAGGGTTATAGTCTAGTTAATATAACTTCGAGCTAATATAACGTCGGGTCTTAAGCCTAGAAGTGGAGCACAGCGCGGGCATTAAAAGAAGGTACCGAATATTAAAGCGAGGTACCGGAATCGGAGTATAGTGTAGGGAGGTGCTAGGGATAGAGCGAGGTGCTAGGATTAGAGTCGTAGATTAACCTTACGCCTCCTAAGAGATTCCTCCTAGGGAACGATTAAGCTCCTATAAAGGACACTTTACTCGTCTCTCCTTTTAAATCTATATAACTAGTCTTAGAAAATATTATAAGGAGCTTAAAAAGTTATATAGAGCTTTTAGTCCCGGCTTCGATAAGTTAGAGAAGATAAATATAAGAAATTTTAAGATAGTATTTTTAAAGATTAGGCGTAGGCAGTAAAAGCCGTCGATACTAAATTAAATCCGGTACTCCTTAGTCCGAACTTATAGGCTTACTATAGCTACCGCTAAAGAGCGATACTAGGCTATATATACCTTTACACTAATAATATTACGGGAGATTTTACCGATAGCGTATAGAATCGATAACTTTTCTTTAACTACCTTAGGCCGTATACCTTTTATAGATCTCCTAATAAAATTAAATTAGACTGCGGTATTACCCTTAATATCTCGGAAATCGTTAGGGATTATATTATAAATGCTGCCCCAAATAAAATCCTACCGACTCGCTATATAAGTTACTTACGATCTTACTACCTATTTTAGCGAGATAGTATATATAGTCTCTAAAAATTAGGGCGTAATAGTATTATCGCCTAGCGAGGACTAGGAGTAACTACCCTTACTAACTTTAGACGTTAGTTTTTAGTAAATATAATTAGTCCGGATAATTACTAAATATATATATCTTTCGAGGACCTAGAATACTAAGGAAATCTCCTTCCGCGTATCTAGCGAAGATAGGGATCGCTAAGCACGTTATTTTAATCCTAATAATTACGTTATTAGCGTTTACGCCTTCGTATTTAGCTCCCTCTAATTCGGGTTTAGTACGTCCCGTTCGGGTAAGGCGCGCCCTCGCTACTATCTTATATAATACTATTCTAGCGGCCTTCTATCCTTTCTACTACCGGTATCGACATCGGTGCGGGCCTTAGATAGGAGAGACGGTAGATATATTATTAGCTAAATACGCTCCCTTACCTATCGCAGCTATTAAGGATATAGTATACTCTTTAATAAGTATCGACATTAGCACCTAGGCTACCTAGTAAGATTAATCTCCTTATCGCCGAGCTATAGAGGACTCCGGGTTTTAATTAGGAGGAAATCTCGGCGTTAAGTAAGCGTACTAGAGTCTAATCCACGCCTTTAGTAGTTAAACGTCTTCGGTATATTAGGAGATCCTAACATTCTATCTATCTACTAACTTATAACATTTAATCGTAACCTCTAAGTGACGCCGCCTATAGAGCGTTGCCATAGTATCCACCTTCAGCGTTAACCTCGGCTCCGTTATCGAGTAGTATCTATACTACTTAATCGTAACCACCTCCTAACGCCGCCTATAGAGCGATACTATATAATCTACTCTAAGCGTTAACTCGACTCCATTATCGAGTAGTACCTATACCACTTAATCGTGACCTCTAAATAACGCCGCCTATAGAGCGTTACTATAGCGTCTATATTAAGCGTTAACCTCGGCTCCGTTATCGAGTAGTACCTATACTAATTAATCGTAACCCTCTTTTAACGCCGCCTATAGAGCGTTACCACACTCTCCACCTTAAGCGTTAACCTCGGCTCCTTTATCGAGCAGTATCTATACCGGTTTATATAGTCTAGCCTTAGATATATAGTATAGTTAAGGGTAAATACTGCTCGAATTTCTCTCTAGATTAGGTCCCTTCTATAGTTTATCCGCGTTATATAGGCGGATCTAATTTAAAAAGCCGTATACTTCGATGAGAAAAAGCTTAATTATTAGGAGAGAATTTAAGCTAGGATCTCTCTTAGATAATTAAGTATACTATATCTAATACTATACCGTATACCCCGTTAGTAGGAATTCTATAAGTAACCGAGGAGTTAAAGAATTAAATCTATTAAATCCTAAAAGATACGTAAGATAGGCGTTATAGATCGAGATATTAATATTAATCTCGTAGATACTATAGTGTTTAGCGTCCCCTTATAGAATCCTTTCTAAAACTAGATACTCCTTAATAGAAAAATGCGCTAATCTAATAATAATCTTATTACTTTTATTATTATTCTCGTCGTTACTATCTTCGAATATCTTTAATCCTAGAGAGATTAGACTAGAATATATCGTTAATATATCTCGTAGCTCTAGAAATCTATTTATAGGATTAAACCGAGGACTTTCGCTAACGTCGATGGTAATAACTTCGGCTACTTCTTAAAGTTTAATTAGCCGGGTAGAGTATATTAGCTATTATAGTATTCCGAAGGCATATTAATAATAGGTTTTATCTATATTATAGAGCATCCGGGTATACGTATCGTCTAAAGTTCTTAGTAGGGATACTAACGATTTCCGAAGCCTAGGTAAGTTAAGGCATTTTCTAAGCGAATTAAGCTAATATATAGCTTATCGAAACCTTATAGTATATATTAGTATATATATACGGTATCTAAGTAATACGAAACTTAAATTCTATCGGCTTTATCCATTAACGTATTCTCAATTTCCTATTATACTTCCGGCTTATTTTGCTATCTTTTTAGATCTCGATTAGTCTAAAGTCTACCGTAAATATAGGCACGAATATTATTATTAACCAGCGTGCTTTAAATATAAATTATCCCTTAATTATCGGTTAAATACTCTATTAACTCTTCTATATCCTTCTCCCTTCGACTAGTTATTAAGATATATAGATTTATATCTTTCTAGCCGGTAAGCTCCTTAATAGTTACTAGAAGATCTTATCTCTCTATACACTCGTCTAGAGTATTAACGATAAGATAAGACTCCTTAAAATATCTTATTATCTAGTATAAGGTCGCTAGAAGCGAATTATATACCGGTTAGCGCTCGCTATTTATATAAGATAAATAGAGTAACTCTAGTATTTATAGCGTACCTACACCTTACGCGGAGAGTTAAATAATTAGGGATTATATTATCTTCTTATATCGTTACTTTTTAATATTATTAAAGTTAGAATAGAAATACAGTACTACTAGGTTAGGGGAATAGTAACTAGAGACGGCTCAGATAATTATAGAGCTAAGAATACTTTTACTATATCTAGGGATTCTATATAACTAGAGAATCGATCCGGGAGTTATCTTCTAGTTAATAAAGACTTAGCTCTCTACGAACTAGGTTCTAGTACCTATAAAGCGCTCCTTTAACGCTTTATTATAATTTATTAATACGTCTAGGGGATTAAGCCATCGATAGATCTTCTCTTATCTATTATCTAGAGATTATTAGTAAGGCTTATTAAGAATAGAGCTTCTCTTAGACTAACTAATGCGTAATTAGGTAAATCCATTCGTAATTTCGCTGCGTAGGTCTACTATATCATTTTTAATAGCCTTAGATAACTCGCTATAAGTATTAATATATATGGGATTTAAAGGGAAACGATAACTTTCGTATAGATAATTGTTCTATTATATAAGGATGAAAAGAGTCTTTTATCGTTCGATAGTATCGAGGAGTTCCTTAACCTCTTCCTTCTAAAATGGCTAAGTAATTATCGTACTAATCTTCTTCTAACCTTTCGACGGTACTAGTTTTTTCTCTAAGCGCTTTAACGTTATCTCGAATTATTTAAGTAGTCCTTCTAGTATATAAAGCGAATGGAACTTTATTAACTAGGAATCGCCTTATTATACTTAGGTAGCTTTATCTTATAGAGTATATAGTATTCCCTTAATACCCTATAATTCGGAAAGAATCCTTTTACGACTATCTAGGGCACCTCTTATAGTGTCGAGATACTAGATAACGGTTCTAGTAAGCTATAACACGGCGATAATACTAGCTAAGACGCTAAGCGGGTCTATAGCTTTAGGACGCTATATTATAGAATAAAAAGACCGCTTTCGAGAGCTAAGAAGTATCGGTTATTATCCTCTAAGATTAATCGAATAACGGCGTCCTAAAGTAAGATAAGATAGCGGTATAGATCTCTTCTAGGTATATATACCATTAGGCTACTAGAATTCTAGACTTAAGCTAGATTTACTCGTAGTAACTTTAGTAAGAATATAAGTACTTTATTCTCGGAGGCTAGCTCTACGTATATCTTTTTCTCAGCTATATTACTTATTATATTAAGGGGCTATTTATATAGGCCTATTTACTAGGCGTGGAAGATATAAAGTCTTTACGGTTCGGAGAGAGGGTACTAGAGGGGGAGACGTCGGTCGTAGACTTAGAGATAGTAGGCGGTGGCATAAGATATAAGCTCTTTTTCTTATAGATAGACGATCTAGATTAATAAAAAGTTAGTATAGGAACTAATAAGTATATGTTATAGGTCTCACCCAGGCTTTTAACTAGTTCTAGAAGGGTCGTTACTTATATCGATACTATCTCTAATAGCTAAGGTTTACGCTTCCCATTTATAGTCGAGACGGCCCTGTTATCCTCGTATAGTACTCTACCTTAACTAATTATACATAGTAGCCGAATCTATAGAGGAAGATAAGCGGTATACGTGCTAACGAGTAAGCGGCACAATCTGTTATAGAGATAGGCTAAGGCCGATAGTCTTGGCAAAATATTAAATTAAATCCTAGTTAGAAAGGTGTAATATAATAGATGAATACTATTGTAGATAGTCTGAATTTAGACGGAATTACCCGCTTATATAGCGATACTCGATCTATAGAAGGTTTCCCGGCTCAACGCCGGCTCCGGCTTAACGACGAATTTTTCGAACATCGAATTTTTAATATTATTATAGCTACTACTACCTACGAATCTCGTTTAGGCCTTACACTAGCTAACCTAGCTAAATAAGATAAGCCTAATATTATAGGTACCGCTAAGAAGTATACCGTTAGTGAAACAACGCTCAGAAGGCGCTTCTAAGGCAAACAGCTCTCCCGCTATATAGCTGCTTCTAAATATCGCTAGTGCCTTACCTACGTCTAAGAGGAGACCCTAATAGGCTTAATTAATAGCTTAACCGATCGCGGCATCTCTCCTACTAGTCGGATGGTTCGCAATTTAGTAGAAGAGATAATATAGAAGCCTATTAGTAAGAACTGGACTGGGGAATTCGTTAAACGCTATTAAACATAAATTATAAGCCTATATCTACGGAATTTAGATAGTTAGCGAGTTAAGGCAGAGTACGCACCTATGTTTAAGCAATTCTATGATTTAGTAAAGCACTTTTAGCTTATTCGTCTATTAGGAGCCTTACTAATACCAAATTCTGCTAGTTAAGAGCTGGGGTCGAGAGATATAATATTATAGGTGAAAACATCTATAATTGGGATGAGAAAGGCTTCCTAATTAGCTAGGCGACTACTACGAAGCGTATAATAGCTACTGAAGCTTACGAGACTAGCCGAATTATATATATAAGCTAGGATGGGAATAGGGAGTTCATTAGCCTACTCGCTTGTATTAGTGCCACTGGAGTTACCCTACCTCCTATATTAATCTATAAAGGTGACTCTAGTAGCTTAGAAAGCTCCTAGATAGAAGACTAGCTACCTGAGGACCTCGCTTACTTCGCGATATTAAGTAATAGCTGGAGTTATAATGCGCTAGGACTGCATTGGCTAGAAGCTATATTCTAGCGTTATACTATCGATAAAGCGAGTAGAGGTCGCCGTCTATTAATCGTTAATAGTTATTCTAGCTATTTAAATATATAGTTCGTTAGTTTATATAATAAATTGCGAATTCTCTTACTTATTCTACCTCCGTATATAACTTATCGTTTATAGCCTCTTAACGTTTCACTATTCGCTCCTTTGGCTAGGTACTATACTAATGGCTTAAATCAGCTTATAGCTAATAGCCTAGGTATGGTATCGATAACGAAACGTGCTTTCTAGAGTATTTTTTAGCCGGTATAGCTACAAGCCTTCACCGAGAAGAATATCGCTTCTGGCTTTAAAAAAACAGGAATTTAGCCTTTTAATCTAGTACTAATACTCTCAAAAATTACGAAGCCTCTTTTAATTATACCTACTACACCTATAGGCCCTAAGACACTAATAATATGCCGCGCAATACGCGGGATTAGGCGTATATGTCAAAAATCACCTAATACCGTAATAGTTAAAAAGGTAATTAGCGCGGCTGAGAAATTAGCTTCGCAACGATTAATTAATTAACATACTATAAATGGCTTAATATAAGCACTTCGAAATGAGAAGAAGAGAAGGTAAAGAGGTAAACGGCTTAATCTACTTAGTGAAATCGATTCTGGACCGCAGTTTTTTAGCCCTAGGAGGATCTAAGCTATAAGGGAATACTAAACCTAAAAAGAGTCTAATAAGGTACTTCGACAGTAAGAAATCGCTAATATAAAGGCCCTAGCAGTTACTAAGAAGGCTTAAAAGGAAGCTGACAAGATATAACGCTTAATTACTACTATGAAACGTCGAGAAATTGCTGCAGAAGTAAGAATACAAAAGGCTATCGATAAGTAGGTCCGACAGGAGCTCAAAAGAGCAGTACCCACACTAGATATAGGCCAATCAGACTTACTAAGCCAATCCCGATTACTTTATAAAGCTCCTAAACCAGCTAGAAGACAGCTAGATATAGTGAACACTACTATGCCTGCTCCGCAATAAAAGGAGGTAGTTTTGGCTACATCTCGTGGCAGACAGGTGCACCGGCCACAACGCTTTGACAATTAGGATTCTGAATGGTGCGAATTGTATATTTACCTTCTAATAACTATAAATTTAATTGTTAGAGCTATAATATATATAGTGGTGTTGTAATGAGCAAAATTATAAAAACCTTATTATGCGATAAATTCGTCGTTAAGCCGGAGCCGGCGTTGAGCCGGGAAACCTTCTAATTAGATTTTTCTCCGTCGTCGGGCCGAGCCTAAAACATTACCCCACTCCTATAAGCTTAGCCATTTCTTTTATATTCTTATTATTTTCTCTAATTAATTCACCCGTTATTAAGATAAATCACGAATATATAGGAGCGTTATATAAGTTCTAATATTATACCTTAATATATTCTTATAAAGATATTCAAGCTAGAGCGAAGATAGCCTAGCACGATTTCTAATATATACGGGAAATTATAGCTAGTTTTAATAGGCTCTAAGGTAGATTTAAGATCTCGATCTTACGATACTAAGCTTAGAAGAAGGCGCGATAGACTAAGGGCGGTTTTTAGGTAGAAGAGAGGCACGAGCACTATATAAGATAAGCCCTAATTAGTATAGTCTACCGAAAGCTCCTAAGTATAATTACTAAAAGAATAATTAATTTAAGTTACTTACTTTTTAATAGAATACCTTCGGACCTTCACCGCCCCTAAAGCCTAAGACGCTACCGAAGAGTTCGATTAATAGCTAGGGTTCGACTCCCTTAAATTAAGGAGGGCATTTACTAATCGAAAACGATCGTAGTAATAGTTTAGTAGCCACTAAAGATGCGAAGCCGTCGGAAGATCTATAGAAACGCGTATATAGAGCCTTAGAATAATGTAAACTAGATCTAGTAATAGAGTTTACGTGTCTTATAGATCCGACTATCGCCGAGTCTACGAAGTCTTCTCTAAGCCCTAAGATTATTAAGAATATTATTAGCTCGAAGTTATAAGACCGCGAAGCTAAGTAGATAATTATACACCTTCGAAATTATTAAGGTGCGGGAATAGGGTGAAAAGGTCGTTAAATTCATCCTTTAGTCTAATAAGATCGTTTCTTAAGTACTTATCGCTTAGCTATACGCGGCCTTAGCGTAGTTAGGAGTGTCCATTCTTCTTCTAGTAAGCTGTATTCTAATATAGAGCTATATTATTAGCTACTAAGTCGAATATAGCTATTTTTAAGTTCCTCTTAATAGAGTCTTACTATAATTAAGGGCCTTAATACCATTTCTAATCTTCTACGACTATATAAGATAAAAGAGTCACTCTATCTACGCTCTATAGATATATCTATTAATCCATTTACGTAGGCCGTCGAAGAGCTCTACGCTAATATCTTCGAGTACTAAGTTCGTGCCATCTATTATCTATACCTTCCTTCGCTTAAGCGAGGCGTTCGGGGTATATTTAAGCTAGATAATTAGGAAGGTATACTTAAAAAGGTTTAGACCTCTAACGACGTATATACGCGATACTCTATACTTTCCGATAAAAAGAAAGAAGAGGACTTCTATAATAAGTAAACCTCTTAGATATTATAATTAGTCGCCATTAATTAGAGGATTTTAGATATATTTAAGGCATCTTAAGCACGTATATAGTAAGATCGCCGAGATAATAGAGAGGCTAAGTTACTCGAGACTCTAGCATTAGATTATAAAAGCGATAAAGACTCGATCTTAATAAGAGTTCCTAGCACCTGCGAATAGTTCTTCGAGGATAATAGATTCTTAAAGTAGCGGAATAGTTAGGATTTAAGACTTCTCTAGGTTTCCGCCGGCCCTAGATATAGAAAGTCTATCCTTTCGCGAGCCTTAGTTAATAAGAGGAGAGTCTATACTAATATTATAGCCTCGACCGTCTACTATTTCTTCTTTAAGGATAGTTAAGAGTAGCGTATTTACGGTACTAACGCACTTAGTACTATCCTTTATTAGCTCTTTAAAAACACCGCGCTTTTAACCTATACCCTTCTAAGTTATAAAAACTATAGAAATAAGTTACGAGACGCGTTTAGCGAACTATAGGATATTCTAGTTAGATTAGCTAGAGACTTAGAAGTAGGCGAGGTTATCTATATTCTAGATATATTAGACGAGTACGAATAGAACGTAAGGAAATAATTAATAGCGAAGCTAGTTAACTTCTTTTCACGAATAGAACTACGAAATAAATCTTTATTTATACTTAAGTTCCTTATTACTAGTCGTCCTTACGATTACGTAGAGTAGGAGTTTTAACGACTCTCTAGCGCGGGCACGTTCTTATACTTTAACGGCGATAATAAATCCTAGCGAATTAGCTAGGAGATTAACTTAGTAATTAATACTAAAATACTATCTATTATAGGGGATTTTAGTAAAAGATATCGTTAACGCATCTTATAACGGTTAAAAAAGATAGATAATCGCACTTACCTTTAGCTATTTCTCACGATCGATATTATCGTAGGGTCTTAGAGTAATTTCTATAAGGTATTAAGTATAGAATTACTACTATTAGATCTACCGTTAGAGATTACTAACGTATACGAAAGGCTTCTAAATAGAAGCTTAGATAAGATCCGAGCTCGCATCCTTCTTTAGCTTATTATAGCCGCGAGAAGGCCCCTCAGCCTTAAAGAATATAATATTATATTAACGTTAGTAACTTAAGAAGGAGGTTATAAATTATATAAGGTACTTAATCTATAGCCCTTATAAAGCTTTAAATCTACTATCTAAAATATTTACGGCCTTTTCGTCAGCGTTTATAATAGAATAATATCCTTAATCTATTAGACTATAAGAGAATTTTTAATTAGGAATACTAAGTAGCCTAAATTGCGACTAGATAAGTAGTAAGGGTACTTAAATATTATAACGGCTTATAGTGTAATATTCTAGGTCTATCTCGACTACCTTAACCTTAGTAACTTTACTAGTATACCTCTAAGCCGGCGAGACCTAGATAATAATAGGTAATAAAGGAATTAACTCTATCTCTTAGAATATACAGCTCTTTACTAGGCCGTTCATTATACTTCTTAAGATAATAGAGGTGCTAAATATTCACGAAAGACTGCCTAAAGGTTATATAATAAGGCATTATCACAATAAAGTTACTAGTTCCTAACCTATTATAAATCAAGCTATCTAGGATTCTCGGGATAGACCGAATTAGCGATAGTCTCTTTACTTAGACTTAAATTTATTATTAAAGACCTTTATAATAAAGGAGCCGAGGTTAACGCTTAAGGTGGATACTATAGTAACGCTCTATAGGCGGCGTTATAAGGAGGTTACGATTAAGTAGTATAGATACTACTCGATAACGGAGCCGAGGTTAACGCTTAAGGTAGATACTATAGTAACGCTCTATAGGCGGCGTTAGAAGGAGGTCACGATTAGGTGGTACGGATACTACTAGATAAAGGAGCGGCTGCTACGACTATATTAGGCTTAGCAGTCCTAATTTAATAAGAGACGACTAAAAGAAAATAGTAGCCTTAAATAATAGGGGCGCTAAGATTACAGTATCGCTATATAAGCTACCTATCCCGCTCTCTTTTAGTATAGCACACGTACGGCTACTTAGACGAACGTTAATTCTATAGCTAGCGAGATTATTATATATCTAGCAATACTATTATACCTATAGTAGGCTAGCCCGAGCGGAGTAAATTAAGTAGTTAGCCTAGGTATAAGCTTAGGATCCTACCCATTATCTAATACCTCCTTTATCTAGTTCTATAGTAATTCTAGCGCTATAAGAGAAGTACGGTCTACCTAGGACTACTTCTATAAAACGAAATATTAAGTATAGGTCTTCTATATCCTTATATTATATCCCTCTCTCTTACTCACCTTTATCACCTACGTCTCGCTTAAGGTTAATTAAATTAAAAA
>JAABUI010002073.1_pt1 | contig 11294 bp, 16 predicted proteins | sample 5559111 | NCBI WGS metagenome assembly JAABUI01 (sample SAMN10711870, study PRJNA513365) | rock metagenome | isolation source: Antarctica rocks | place: Antarctica: Victoria Land, Buttleship Promontory
ACATCGATTCCCGAACACTCCACTAAGCCCCATCACAAGATAAGATTCCTGCCTCTTGTGTATCTCTATTGAATAACCATCCTTCCACATGTTCGTCAAGCTAAGAATAATGCTTCATCTGAGGGCCGCGCAGCGACTTCTGTGGTACCGCTCTTCTTAGATCGACTAATGACATTCGTTCTCGGGGTGAGTTGCAGCGAAGGTCGATTTCTAATACGAGGGTCGTGAGCCGCTATTCTCCATCAAATGTCAAATCGCTGTGTGATGGAGCGACAAACGACGAGGGTGCTCACCGCCTTGCTGAAAGATCCAGAAGACCCGAAAAATCTCAAACAAAACGACCCATCGCTAATTCCAAGGGATCTCTTACTGGCCGCTTGGAATTTTTGCACCATATTACTCTGGACCTTGGAGGTAAATTTGTGTTCACAATCGTTTAAGATATTGGGGGGAGGATTTGGATGATCTCTTTTTTTAGGTTTTGCATAGAAGAATATGTTGTCTTCCTCACTCGTTGGCCGGCGCTAGGTATGTACCCGAAGAAGCTCTCAATCAAAACATCGGTCCAAATATGTTAGGCTTGATCTTCTCCGGGTCATTGACCGGCCAATTAAAAATATCCGATCTGTCTAGTCCAAGATTTCCGAATATTGTTTCCATTTCGATACCAATACGTTGAAGAAATGCATGCTTGACCTTCCCATCGCCGGCGGGCATCAACCAACGGGCTTCCCTTTTCCCATTCGTTGTACTAAGCACAATCTTTGGTTTGGAGCCGAGGTGTTTGTTGAAACACTCTAAGTACATGTGACACCACTGGCAGGGAGCCTTGGAGCAGCCGATCTCGATAAATTTGGCGCGACCATTGCAACCCCGCAGTTCCACGAGATACAAGGCGATCGTGAGCTCACAGTGCTGGCCAGCTAAGATCGTCCAGGAAGATTCCTTTCCTTCCGGACCTGGGTTCGCGTTCGGATAGTGCATCAAAATTCGTCCAAATGATGATACGGGAATATTCCCAGTACGATGCTGGGTCCAAGTATTCAAAGCATCCACCGTAGATCTAGGGACTTGGAATTCCTGAGGACAAGGAGAAGCAACCTGACAAATCAAATTCAGCAATGCACAATGAAGATTCGCAAAGCCTAGTGGGACACCTACATATTCAGCGCTAAGAGTCCTCCGAATGGAAGCCGGCAGCTTCGCGCACGCCGCCCGTGTGCTCCAACAAACCATTCGAAACTCTCCCAGCTTCCTCAACCTCTGAAATTGCTCTTTGCTTACATTCATAGCCTTCTCAACAGACTCTTTCTCTTGAGAAAGGGATTCGGCAAACGCAATTACCCACGCAATAACCTCATCATCGAACCTATTCAAGCTTACTGCATCGAGCTTTGCGTGGAAGAGACCGACTGCCTCTTTGAAATTCGAAGCAGACTGGGGGATCAGTCCTCTGCTTCGGAATAGTTTCTCAAGGATTTGATATGCTTGGATGGAATTATCCACGTCTGCGAAGACATCTGAGAGATCGGGAGGGGATTGTGCTTTGAAAGCTTGGACTACCTTTTCGATCCGGCGTAGGATTTTCGGCTTGCAAGCTTCTATGACTAGCCGCAGTATCTCATAGTAGGGTTGCAAGTCTCTGAAACATCCAGCCAATCTGTTCACATACATCTGCTCCGCGACAGTGGGAGTAGCGAGATTGTTCTTTGTCCAGTAGATAATGATTGACTCTCGGTCTAGCGTCATCCCTACTGCTGCTGCTTGCTTTCTCTGGTCTTGGGTGACCAATAGAAGCGCCAAGGCATTGAGCATGTTTACACGCTTTTCAATTCCGGAAGGGACCTTCCGGAACGGATCGCTTTGGAGCCTCCGAAGCGGGTCCTTTAGTGCTGCATCCTCGGGGCGAGGATCGATGTTTGATAAAGCGCTCAGTGAGGTCGCTAGCATCTCCGGTTCCAATATGTCTTCAAACCTTCCATCATCCGTCATGGTTTCGTTAGCCGATCAAAATCCATCAAAATCGTTGATGTAAAGTATTCAGCCTTCGCTTCCTTATGCTTTTCCTTGCAGTATGTTGAGCTGGTGAGAAAGGTATTCGTAGGACTTTGCAGAGACGCTTCAGGATTGAGCGTAATGCGGATGTAAAAGTCATAGACTAAAGTTGTGATCGCGCAAGTGGCTCACGAGTCCGTTTGGTGGGAAATGCTTGGAAAGGTATCCATAATACCGAGGGTGGTTCAACGGCCACTAGCGGCATACCACAAAGCTACTTCCATGAACTTCAAGAAGTCTGCTTTGACAGGGCTGAGTACCACAATAACGTTGCCGAGTGTCAACGAAAAGCCTTAATCATCAAGGGAAATGGTTGGTGAAGCACCAACGTCGTGAAAAATAATACTAGCAAGGATCTTTTTCACCTTACTTTTCCTCCTTTCCTCTTCTCCTCTTCTTTTCTGTTTCATAAAATCTTGTTGAACAATAAAGATATCTGGCGACGAATATCTAAAGGATTGAGAAAGAAATTTGACGCTCAGGCCGGACTGCGCTGAATCGAGTCCTGCATATATTTGCAAGCCTCCCATATTTTCATTTACCTTCATATACGCTAAATATGTACATACCGAATTAGATCATTAGGTCGTAAGCAGCTTATAACATTTACCGCGAAACACCTTACTAAGCTCACATCCATATGAAGGCAGCCACCGTCGCCAAACTAATCACTTTCATGTGAAACCTCACACTCAGGTTGCTCGTCCCTCCCACAGCCGCAGAACCAATATTAATGGGCGCGCCTGTTCCTGTTGCGTCTCCTTGCGTGCTACTTGCAGTACCAGCACTGCCATTCCCAGGCCCGCTGGGATTCATGCCACCTAGTATCATACCGCCCACGCCCTGCGTTGTAGATATGGCTTCTAAACGAATACCTAAACCTTCATTTTCCGAATGGGGGTGTGTTTTGGACCGGTAGCAGGGCCGGTTTTCCTCAAGGAACTCGAGATAAAGAACGGTTTCTGGCGTAAGTCTCCTAGATATCAGCTATGACTATCATCGGGAGTTTGACGCATATTCTCAAGATTTCTTGACTCACCTGAATACGGGGGTCATCCATACCGGCAGGCTTGGTTGGATGACCTTGTAAACGATTCAAGGAACCATCAGAATTGTCTTGGACGAAGTATAGAGTACTTACGAGACGGATTTACCAGAGGCCGCAAGCAGGCGCGACCGAAGACACCATTTCCGACGCATTCGACTGGAAGCATCCGTGGATCAATGATTGAATGCGCTGTTTTCACGATGGGCCCGCGAAAGGAGGGTTGGTGAAGGCTAGCGTGCTCTTGCTTTCGCCTCTTTTAAACAACGTAGTAATGACGACGACTCAGAAACCTACAGCCTTAGCCTCCTCTCCTCACCCCCTTACCAGCTTTGCAGCTCTCAGCCCCAACATCACACTTGTCGACTCTTCATCCAGCGTTCCCACGTAGACACCTCGCAAGAAGTCTCGGTCATACCACAGGCGGCGGTGGATTGATGACGCCGGACAACGTTGGAAGGCTCCATTTTGTATATGTACCATGCACTGGCTGCTGTTTCACGATTCTTCAGCTCGGGCTAAAGCTGCCGCTGAAGGAAAGGCTCTATACCTCAAGCAGCTAGCGTCGTACTACTTCTTTTATGCGTAACCTAGGGAACCAATCATATCTTCACATCATATCCCGAATCACACATCTTTGTAAAGAGATATCATGTTCCTCATGGATTTCGGGTCATGAATCTATGATCCCATACGTCTGAATGCTCCTCTTCAATAATCATACAGCGTTGATATGATGCTCCAACAAACCCCAGCAAGCGAACTTACTTGAATATGTCACCTATTGGAAGGTCAGTGGGAACCAAAAAGAGATAGACGATAGCACTTCGGCACTTCAATGAATGACAGGCAATTTGCACGAGGGCGAATTTTCGGAATTTTCTTCCGTGTCATACGACTGAGAGAATCTCAAACTTCCTTGCGAATGAATGATCGTTGCGAAAGATTAAATGCTTGCAGGTTTTGCTCTGGCCCGGCAGCGAATTGGAAAGAGAGGAGACTTTACAGTGTACAGGGCAAAGTGAGTGTACAGTAGTACTTATCCGCGAGCAGATCCTTTCATTGACGACCACTGGTCATCTTGTCACCTAGATTCATTGAAAGAAGAGCTACCCAAGCCTGTTAGAAACTTCATCGAGATAGTTGCACATCAGGATCACAGCAGTGCTGGCGATTCAATGCATGAACCTCCATAGTTGAGTCCTACCATTGTGTCGTTTATCATTTGAGGGCTTGGCACTGTGTCTTCGAAGCTCCGCCTTTCTTCAAGCCGTACTTTGCGAGACGCGGATATACTTCTCTCCCCGAATACTCAGGGAATCTGATCTTCAAGTGTCCTAGAACAGATCCTGCTATGGTGTGGGCAAGGCCAAAGGTGTGATCAACAAAATGAGTTTTGTCGTCACCAATCCAATTTGCAATGGTCTTGAGGCCGCCATCTGCTTTCCTTCGCTGGCGTGCCATCCACACTTCGGACCTCATATCCTTCCCCCTCTGCTTTTCGAAGAAGTGAGAAACCAGGGCGTCACATATTCAATCAGCTACGACTTCAAAATGCCGCGCATAGTCTCGCATCGACTTGCTGGTGGCCCCTTGGTAGCAAATGTAATTTTTCGTGATACTTGGCTTCAATGTACTCTAGAATGAAATGGCTTTCGTAAATAGATCTCCCATCCTCAGATATTAAAATCGAAAGCTTTTCGAGCGGAATGTACTGTGGGGTCCGTGGGGTCTCCACCCCAAGAAACTTCTGAGATCGGCTCGAATGGGACACCTTTCTCTAGAAGGGCCATCCTGACCTCCCGTGCATAGGGCGAAGGCTTTGCACTGATGAGTCTCAGCTTGTTGAGAGTAGTCTGGCAAAGATTTCACTGTTCGAGCGTAAATCTTCTGGTCATCCCTTGCGCCGAGACGGGATGACGCAATCCCAGAACAGCGAACCGTCCCATGAGCCATCATCTCTTGACTGATTAGGAATCTTACTGATGACCTTAGTCGGAAGCGTTTCAATAATATACGATCAGAACAGTAACGCATGCCTCGAGGCGCAGTTCCCGCAAGAGCTGACTCTGGCTGCGAAAATCGCCGAACCACAGATATACCGGCAGGCTGCCACGATGCATTCCATGACTTTAAGAACATTTCTTTCTGGGACATCATCAATTACTCTTTACCAAGATTGCAGCTCTGCCAAAAGACATCCAAATCGCTCCACCAGCCTCCATTCGCGGCATAACTATCAAAATGGCTGCACACACCACCCAAGCCGACACGGTCCCTTTGACCGACTTGGAGGCCGCCGCTCACCTACCTGACAGCTCTTCCGTTCGTCCTCATGATAGCAGACCACCGTCATACATGGAGCAGGATATGGAGGAGCCACTACCTACTTACATGCAAGCGGCCAAAAGAAGAATGAAGGCAGTACAACAGTATCCAGCGACCAAGATGCCGAATAGAAGAGCTCGAATATGCCTAGCTATAGGCCTCGGTCTTTTGTGTATCATCATTGTCGCTACGTCCATCGCAGTCACTCAGGTCAACGTGAACAGCGGCAACAATAATGACTCGAATCCCAATGGGAATAACGTCTAGCCTTCTCGGGGCGCCAAGTGCTGAAAAGACGAATTTGGAGCGGTGCAAATTATGAGCGACGGTCTCAAGATCCCTCAGATCCTTCAGCTCGAGGAGATCATGCGCGGCTCACATAGCCCCCAACAGAGGGACTTTGCCGGACTCTGCCCCAACTCCGGGCAGATCGCTATACGCACGCTGAGGCACAGATGCAAAAGAACAGCAATGCATTGGCGACAAGAGCTTCCACTGAAGGATTCGCATAATCGCATCAACGCATAGGACTTTGTTCAGAAAGCCAAGCTTCAATCTAAGTCGCCAGGGGCTGACCGTGGTCGCGCCCTCCCAGCCTCCTCCCTCTGCACTCTGCCGCCAGGAACAAGATATCTAACCGTTTTAGTACTAGCGGTAAGGACCGGACTGTTAGCGGGCGTTTCAAAAGGGGATTATAGGCCCCTGAAAACGCAGGTAATATGCTTGTCAGCCTGGGTAACCTCAAATAGTCCAATAGCCTCGCCGCCGCCCGTATTGCTCTTCTAAGCGCACACTGCCTCCTTGTTCCATTCCCTTTCCTCTGTTCCTTGTGATCTTTACACTCTTTTACGCGTAGTCGCTCTTTCGCATTTCCTTTCGCTATCATCGAGTCATTTCATACGGTCTACGATTCTCATCAGCGTCCACGTTCGAGAATTCCAGGATATCTGAACGTTCCAACAACAGAATGCGCGTCTCCATTGCAACTCTGGCCTTTGCGGCCTACCTTGGCTTGGTATCGGCCGATACTTGCGCTCAGAAGACCGATGGGTACAATCCAACCGCTGGCATTTTGGCCATCTCTTCGCCTGACACAACCCATCCTGTGACGGCCGGCTCTGATACCACCATCACCTGGAGCGTACGTAGCATTCACAACTCCCAATCCTCGCTCGGCTTGCTAATTGTGTCCCACAGAAGCTAGCCAGTACCGCCAAAACCGTTTCTATCGTGCTTTGCAAAGGCCCCTCGTCCAACTGCGTTGACTTTACCTGTATAACGGGTAGTGCGGACAACAGTGCAGGGTCGTTCACCTGGAAAGTTCCCTCCACCCTTCCCGACTCTGGTTCATCGGGAGGTTACGGCCTCAAGATCATCGAGAATGGCACGGGAAAGTTCCAATACTCCACCCAATTCGGCGTCATCAACTCCGGCTCCGGCTCCTCCAGCGCAGTCCAACAGATCAGCGACGGCCAAGTCCAAGCTCCCACTGGTACCGCCACTGTCAAGGCGACAAGCTCATCCGCATACAACACTAAACCCGTTTACACCGTCTCAGGGGCAGCAGCCTCAACCGGCAAGCCACCAGTTGCCAGCACCGGCTTGTACTACGTCCCCGCCCCAACTGGCAAGACCTCGAACTCCACCCTCCCAAGCGGCTTCAAGTATACTTATGCGCCGAACACTGCGCCTGAGGGCGCGCTCAAGCTTTCTACTGCGAACATCTATTCATCTGGTGCTGTGACTGCTACGCCGTCAGGGCCGGGCGCAGTCACTCAGACCGCTATCGCTGGCGGTGGTGCTGTCTCTGGCTCTGCAGGTGGACCCGCCGGTTCGCCATCTTCGACAGCTCCCATCACTGCGGCTATCGGAGCTGCACCGAGGATGGTCGCTGGAGGCGTATTGGCAGGAGTGGGTGCCATTGCTGCCTTGTTGCTATGAGTGTTTTGATTTGCTATCGTAGGCCAGAAGAGCTGGTCGATATAATCATTTTCTTTGGGGAAGAGGTGTTTTAAAAAGAGCATAATACAGAGCATTGGGTTCCATTAATGTATATATGATTCCGAGTTGTTTTACTATTATGGAGACGTACGCAAAAGGAAGATTAGCAGCAATATGAATATTGTGACACCCAATGGCCTTCCTCATATGCCCATTGGGCCATTGTCTTTGAACCGATCGACACAAAGCAATACTATCTCATCTAGGCTCCCTCCACCCAATGGGTATCAACGCCGCGGCAACATTGCCGACCCCCCTCTCCGTGGCCAACAGGTTGAATTGCGCCGCGGCGTTCCTCGTATCCTGCACATCAACCCTTATCCCCAACCCATTGATATACCGTCTCGTCTCCGGCGCAATCAGACGCATCGACGCGCCAAGTCCCAGAATTAATAAGTCTACCACACCAAACAATCATCAGCATCACGCCAAAAACCCCCTCTCCGTAACACCCCTCACATAGAATCACCTACCAGGTTTCGGCCACACCAACCCCAACACCCCCCACCCCCCCTCCCCAACATCCCACTGCCCCCGCAAATTCACCAACCTCCCCCTCCCCTCCGCCTCCCACGGCCTCCAACTGAACGCCTCCCCAGCCACAAGCAATAATCCGCTGCCACCACTTATCTTGACGCCGTTGTCGAGATGGAAACCGTCGCTTAGGCAGGCGTCGATGGAGGCGGTGGGGGCGGGCGCGTTGGTGAAGACGTCCATGTTTTTGAAGTCGGTTTGGGTGGATTCGGTGGAGGGGGGGCCGCGGGATGTGGTGGGGGGTGGGGAGGAGTGGGGGGAGGGAGAGGTGGTTAGGGTACGGTGGTGGTAATTGGGCAGGAGCGAGGGTCGGTGGAGGTGGTGGAGTTGACGTTTTGTAGGATGCGTTGGGTATCGTGGGAGTGGGTTTGCGGTGCGAATTGTTTCGGTGGCGCGAAGGGCGCGGAGGAGTGAGATTGATGGCGGTGGCATTGTGTGTATGGGAGGCATGGAAAGAGCTTGCGATTAATTGTAGAGATCAGATAGTTTATCTGTGGTGTATTGATGATGGAATTGAAAGCGAACTGAGACGAGTTGAAGCCATTAGCGGGTGTCCACGCTGAGAGGAGTCATGTAGGTGGTTGCAAGGATGATCCATTATTTCTCTACCAGAAGTTCTATGTATCCTAAGGAGCTAGTCTCCATTGATGCTAGTGGGCCTAGGCCCTTGGTGGTTGCCACTTTTCCGCTCCACAACGCGACGTCATTAAATCAGAGACTTTCGATGACTCCCACAATGCATTCTTCCAAGGTTCCATTCACCGCCTCTACTTTGTCGTTGTTAGATAACACGATTGACACGCTGTGCGTATTTTCTCCATCAGAACAGACTGCTTCTGTTCCGGTTGACAGATTTCATTCGAGGTGAGCATGCCGCCCACATCGCTGTGCTAGAGATTTCACTGTCTTTTTGGTCATTCCGGAAATGCATGTTCTTCTTTCATTTCAGGAGTGACAAAATAACATGCAGAATAGTGCAATAGGTGTCTGCATAACCAAAGTCCAGAGTAGCTATATTCAATGTCATCTTAAGGTCAACGTCTCAAAAACTAATCATCCCAGTCTAGAAGGTTATTAAGGTCTACGAATCATTGCTCAAGTCGAGGTACATCCCCGAGCAAGCCCAATCACCATGTCGAGTAGCCAAGGAAGGAAATCCAACGATCAAGGTAAAGTGCAATGAAAAGCATGCAACCGGTGCCCAAACGCAAGCATCTCTGACTGCATCCAACCCACTTGCCGCTATCCAATAGTTGCAAGGGGAGATGCAGGGACTTGCCTAAAGCTCTTGGGCTGAGATCATACGGTCGAACTTGATCTGGATTATTCCAGCGAAAGGATCATGCTGCCTCTTCCTTCTCTATTAGAGTGGTAAAGGTATACTGACCCCTGCAGGACAATATGACGACCCTCTCTCCAGCTTCAGAGGACATAGAGAAGGCATGCAGACCAGATGGGAAGACGGCTGACAAACATGACCCGTGTCAATCGCCAGATAAGCCTAATGACGTAGAGCCTCTGGCAGCTCCGACAGGCTTCTCAGGAAGATTCGGTTCGCATCTCAAAAGACTCGAGCAACACCTTTTGAAATACAATGTTGAGAGTCGAGGAGTCCAACGAGTGCAACCAAACGAAACCCACCCCAGAACATGGGTGGATTACTTGCAAGCCTTTCTCCTTTGGATATCAATCAACCTTGCAGCTAACAACATCACACTCGGCATGCTAGCTCCAGATATATTCGCCCTTGGTTTCAAGGATGCGGCCCTATGTGCAGTATTTGGATCTCTGTTTGGCAGTCTACCGGTCGCGTACATTACCACCTGGGGTCCTATATCCGGCAATCGTACCATGATCTTCGCAAGGTACACCTTTGGATGGTGGCCGAGCAAGCTCATTGTAGTCCTCAACTTGATCGTCCTTTTGGGCTACTGCTTGATCGATCTTGTGGTGGCCGGCCAGGTCCTCTCGGCAGTATCGAGCCATGGAAGCCTATCAGTCGTGGTTGGAATCATTATCGTTGCCATCATAACCTGGGTTGTGACGACCTTCGGTATCAAGATCTTTCATACCTACATGCGCTATGCATGGCTGCCGCAAGTCATCGCTGTCAGTATCTTGTATGGTGTTTCCTCATCACAGTATGACTTGAGCACCCAATCCAGTGGCGATGCTCGGACTGTCATTGGTAACAGACTATCATTCTTCTCTCTCTGCTTGAGCGCAGCCATCACCTACTCAGGTGGTGCAGCCGATTTCTTTGTATACTACGCCCCCACCACACCACGTTTGCCCCTTTTTCTGGTTTCCTTGACTGGACTGACTTTCTCTTTCACCTTTGCATTGATTGCTGGCATTGGACTGGCCTCAGCTATCCCAACTAATGCAGCCTATTCCTCGGCTTACAAAGCTGGTCAAGGAGACCTTATCGTCGAGGGTTTCTCCTCTCTCGGCGGCTTCGGCAAGTTTCTAGGCGTCGTTATTACCCTAGGTCTGGTAGCAAACACCGTCGCTCCAACGTACTCAAGTGGTATCGATTTTCAGATCCTAGGAAGGGAAGCCCAGAAGATTCCCAGATTCGTTTGGAATACCTGTGGGGTGATCATTTACACAGTATGTGCCCTCGCAGGCCGCAACAGCCTGAGCGAAATATTCACGAATTTCCTCGCATTGATGGGCTATTGGGTGGCTATCTGGATTGCGATCACACTAGAGGAGCAACTGATCTTCCGAAGGCGGACTGGATACGACTGGACTGCTTGGAATCAGCAAGAGAGATTACCTATCGGCATTGCGGCGCTGATTGCATTCTTGGTTGGATGGGCCGGGGCCATTCTGTGTATGGCACAAGCTTGGTACATTGGGCCCATCGCAGCCCAAGTTGGCGACTATGGAGCTGATGTAAGTTGCTATCTCTTTTGTGCCCTATTTATGAACCTATCTGTTTCATAAGCTCAGGGAGAAGGGCTGATCATCTTAGATGGGCAACTATGTCGGGTTTTCGTGGGCTGCTCTCATCTACCCGCCTCTTCGATGGCTGGAGCTGAAGAAATTTGGAAGATGAGAAACAGCATAGTCTTCTACAATTCTCTTTGGCCAAGTTTCCGGAGGCAAAACCCAAACAGGCTCGGCTTTTAGCATATTCAAGTTTAATCGGATTCCTTGGCACCCATTTCTACACTCAACCACACCCCGCGCGCGCGTTTCAGGAAATTTTCGAAAAGAAAACCATAAAATATTGCTTATAAAGATTTGACCAAAATAAAGGCTTATTCAGGCCTTTAATCAAAGAGTGCGAATTATAGCGTAGACTCTGATAAGCATATTTTAT
>JAABUI010002075.1_pt1 | contig 11290 bp, 10 predicted proteins | sample 5559111 | NCBI WGS metagenome assembly JAABUI01 (sample SAMN10711870, study PRJNA513365) | rock metagenome | isolation source: Antarctica rocks | place: Antarctica: Victoria Land, Buttleship Promontory
TGCCAGGAGGTGATCATCATCGCGGAGCTCATCGAGACCGAAACCACCGCCACGAATCGAACGCTTGCCCACCACCAGCAGACCCAACCATAATGAAGAAGCCTCCACGATTCGAGGGGAAGCTCAAACTCACCGGGGTCATCTCCACCGGCGCCCTGCCCGAGGGCGAACAACCCACCCACGGCACCATGGTCGCGCCCGGCCTCTACGGGCCGAACCACCAACACTTCTTCAATGTCCGCCTGGACATGGCCATCGACGGACCACGCAACTCCGTCTACGAGGTCGACTCCGAACCGGACACGGTCGGGTCGGACAACGAAACGGGCAACGCCTGGCGCACCCGTCACACGCTGCTGGCCCGGGAAAGCGACTCCGGGCGGCTGATCGACCCGTTCAAAGCCCGTTACTGGACGATCACCAACCCCGACGTCCTCAACGGCACCGGGCAGCCGGTGGCCTACAAGTTGGTCCCCGGGGAGAACACGGTGCCGATGGCCGGTGAGGGCACCCAGACCTGGAACCGCGGCGGCTTCGCCTACAAACACCTCTGGGTCACCGCCTACGACCCGGCGCAACGCTACGCCGCCGGCGACTACCCCAATCAGAACAAGGGCGGCGGCACTGATGGGTTCCCTGCCTTCATCGCCGGTGACCGGCCGATCGAAGCCGCCGACCTCGTCGTCTGGTACACCTTCTGTGCCCACCACGTGGTCCGGCCCGAGGACTGGCCCGTCATGCCGACTTCGAAGCTGGGCTTCCACCTCAAGCCGGTCGGCTTCTTCGACGGCAACCCTGCCCTCGACTTGCCGCCCAGCACGCCGGCCTGCCACACCACTGCCTCCGGCAACGGCCACGTGTCCCAGTGAGTGAGCGCAGCGACGTGGGGGTTCACCGGTGAGTGCGGCACCCGGTATCGCCACGGGTGGGCTGGCGCAGAAGACCATGGGGTCCGTCGAGGTGCTCGCCCAGTCGGTGGCGGGAATCGCGCCGAGCGCGGTGATGGCGACGGGTCCCGCCCTGATCGTGGCAACCGCGGGCAACGGGGCGTGGCTGTCCTACCTGCTGGCCATGGTCGCGGTCGTGCTCATTGGGCTGTGCGTAGCGCAGTTCGGTAGCCGGATCGCATCCGCGGGTTCGCTGTACAGCTACGTCGCCCGCAGCCTCGGCTCCGGTGGCGCCTTCACCGCAGGTTGGGGCCTGGTCATCGGCTACGCCTTCATCGCCATGATCGGCGTCGTCGGCGTCGGAATCTATGGCGGCCGGTTGTTGGCCGACGCCGGGCTTCCCGCCGAATCGACACCCGCTCAAGTGATCATCTTCGCCGTCACCGCCACCGCGGCGGTAGCCTTCGCCAGAGCAGGCATCAAGCTGTCCACCCGGCTCGGCCTGATACTGGAGGTCATCTCGATCACGGCCATCCTGATCCTGCTGGTCATCACGGTCGTGCGGCACGGAGCGACACCCGACTCCGCGCAAATCCAGCTGACCGGCTCCTCGGCCAACGGCATCACCTTCGGAGTGGTGTTGGCGACCCTCGGGTTCGTCGGTTTCGAGAGCGCGGCGGCCCTCGGCGCCGAAGCCAAAGATCCGCACCGCGCGATCCCACGAGCCGTACTTACCTCCGCGGTGGTCGTCGGCGTGCTCTACGTGTTCGCCGCCTACGTCTCGATCCTCGGACTGGGTGCGGACACCCTCGGCAGCAGTGGTGCACCGATGGATGACCTCGCCAAGACGATCGGGCTCAGCGCGTTCCGCTACGTCATCGATCTCGGTGTGGCGGCATCGTTTTTCGCCGTCATCATCGCCAGCATCAACGCCGCCGCGCGCATCCTTTACACCATGGCGCACGAGCGAATCCTGGCGGCGCCGTTGCGGCTCACCCACGTGCGGCATCGCACCCCGCACATTGCCATCCTGGTCTTGCTCCCGATCATCCTGTTGGTGCCGGCGGTGATGGTCATCGCGGGAGTGACGCCGATCAACGTCTACGCCTACACCGGCACGATCGGGACTTTCGGTTACCTCACCGCCTACCTGCTCATGGCAGCGGGCATGCCGGTGTTCCGGCGGCGACTGCAGGCGGCGCATCCCTATCACTGGGTGCTCGCGGTCGTCACCGTCGCCGCGGTTGTCTACATCGTCTACAAGAACCTGGTGCCGGTCCCCCCGTCGCCCTATAACGTGCTGCCCTACATCTATCTCGGGTTGCTCGCCGTCGGTGTCGCCTGGTACGTCGCGGTCCGCCTGCACAGCCCGGAGCGCGCCCGGCTGGTCGGCACCCACGAAGTGGGTGCGTCCGCCTCAACAGGTCGCGCTGAGCCCCTTGACGCGGCCAAATACTGACGCTTCGGTAGCTCCGCCGCCGCGCTGGTAGCACTGGTGCAGGAAGGAGGCTCGGGATGGGATCGATGAGCGGGGTGGAGTCGGCGAGCATGCCGCTGCTGCCCGAGTGGCTGCGCATGCTTTAGGTAGCGGCACTACTGGGGGCGGCCGCACTACACGTCGGCACGACTGGCTGATGCCAGGCCGGGTGCGGTGGTGGCATGCCGGGCACACGACGATGGCGATCGGCATGACCTCGATGTATCTGTTGGATCGGATGCAGCATCCCGCGCCGGCAAGGTATCTTCGGTTGTAATGACGAGCCGCCGCACCCGGTGAATTCCGTCGAACTGCTCGTGTGGCGCCTGGTCAAGGGCGGTGCCGTGGTCGCAACCAGCAGGGGTGTGTTGCCAATTGTTGCCGACCGGGCGCCCCTGGACACGCAGCTGCTCGACGGCCAGGCAGAGGACGGGGACGGGACGGGGGGGGCATACCTCGAATCGTCACAGTGACAAAAATGGAGAGTCTTGGCCCGCGGGGGATCCGCCGACGCATTCGGGTCCCTTGTTATCTGCCCGGGACCTTCGCCGAAGGGACAGCGCGCCCCCCCCCGCGTCCCACAACGCCGCGAGCCCAGTCAACGTAGCGCGTAGTCCGGGTCCGCCGGTCCCGACTTGATGCCGAGGATCCGCGGGCGCAGCGAGGACGACGGGCCACCAGACAGAGCGGGGCTTCACGCAGCCGCTCCCCCGCGCGGCCGACCGGGCAAAGTGGATAGTAGGAACTATCCCGATTAAGTAGAGCCTCTGCTTCTCGTGGGGTATGTCCGCCCGCCGCAGCGGCCGGCGGCTACTTTGGCGGCGGGAGGCCCTGGGAGGCGGCCTTGTCTGCCAGGTGAGTCGCCTTTTCCCAGATTTTCCTCGCGGGTCGACTCGCTTGTGTGCTACGCCGACGGTAGAGCCGGACCTGGAGTTCGACGTCCCAACGCGTTTCGCCGATTCGGACGATGCGGCCCTCGTCCACCGCGGGTTGCGTGAGTAGCCCGGGCAGCCACGCGATGCCGCGGCCGGCGAGGACCAGTCTGGCCAGGGTCTCCGTCAGATCGCACTGGATGACGGGCTGGAGGGCGAGGTCGTCACCGCCAGCCAGCGCCCGGTCGGTGACTCGGCCGAGGAATGCGCCGGAGCCGTGGCTGAGGAAGGGGACGTAACGTCCGACCGGCGGAGGAAGTGGATATTTGGCCTGCGTTCCGCTGACGGCCGAGCACGGCGCCAGCCGATCGTTTGCTACCGGAACCCACTCCACTTCATCGGTGTCGATACCCAGCGGGTGCGCGGGGTCGACGTAGGCGAGAAGCAGATCGCACCCACCGTGGTGCAGCGCCTCGTACGCGTCGAGGGTGTTGGACGGCAACAGGCGGCAGGGCACCGTCTCACCGACAGGTTCCACTTCCGTCCACCAGCGCGCGAAGACTGCGGTGGCCAGTGTGTGGCTCAGCGCCACGGTGACCGCTTCTCGTGGCATGTGTTGCCGTCCGCGGACGTGGTCTCGGACGGAGGCAAGACCGGAGACTGTCTGGGCGGCCTCGGCATGAAAGCTCCTGCCGGCGCGGGTGAGGGTAACCGGAAACGTGGAGCGGTCGACGAGCTCGGCGCCGATCCAGTGCTCGAGCGAGCGGATCCGTCGGCTGAATGCGGGCTGGCTCAGGTGCTGCGCGTGGGCTGCCTTGGTGAAGCTGCCGTGTTCGAGCAGCGCCAGGAAGCTCTCGAGACAGTTGAGGTCCACCGGCCCAGTGTAGGAAGAACCAGCTCGGCCGAGCGGGCTCGGACGGTGTCAGGCAGCTACCGGTGTCACCTGCCGCGGCTGGGGCGTGAACTGGCCCTCGGACTTGGCGATCACCATGGAGGCCAGGGAGTTGCCGGTGACGTTGACCGCGGTGCGTGCCATGTCGACGACGAAGTCGATCGCCAGCAGGATGGCGATGCCCTGCGGGGGCAGTCCGATCGTTGCCGCAGCGGAGAAGAGCACGACGATCGAGGCGGAGGGAACTCCGGCGATGCCCTTGGTGAGCAGGATGAGCACGAACATCGCGAGGATGAGCTTGGGGATGGTCAGCTCGACGCCGTAGGCGTGCGCGAGAAAGACCACGGCCAGACCCTCGTACATCGTCGCGCCGTCCGCGTTGAACGAGTATCCGAGCGGAAGCGTGAAGGACGAGATCTTCTGGTCCACCCCGAAATCGTCGAGGCGTTTGATGAGCGGAGCCAGGACCACCTCGGCGCTGCGTGTGACGAAGGAGAGCAGGATCAGGTCACTGATCATCCGGACCATTGGGAAGTAGGGCACGCGGAACATGATCCCGATGACAGGGAAGATGACGAGCAGAACGACGGCCGCCGCAGCGTAGAACACGATCACGAAGACGGCGAGCCGCAGCATGAGCCCCCAGCCGTAATGCGCGGTGTTGTAGGCGACGAAGGCGAGTACCGCCAGCGGCGCGAGGTTCACCACCCAGGTGATGATCTGAAACATCGCCGTGGCTAGGCCGTCGAGCACGTCCATCAGCGGACGTGCCTTGGTGCCGATGCGGGACAGGGCGACACCGAGGAACGCTGCGAAGAACAGCACCGAGAGCAGGTTCCCCTGGCTGAACGCGTCGAACACGTTCTTGGGGATGATGTCGAGAAACATTTGACCGAGGTTCAGCGACGTCTGGATCTTGGAGGTGTCGGCGGCGGCCGAGGTGGTGAGGTTGGCGCCGACGCCAAGGCCCGCGAAGGTGGCGATCAGCATGGTCACGACGAGGATCACTGTGGTGACGACCTCGAAGTACAGAATCGTCTTCCCCGCCAGGCGTCCCAGCGCCGCTGCCGACTCCATCCGGGCGATGGACAGCACGATGAGCGGGAAGATGAGGGGAATGATCGCCATCTGGATGAGCCGGATGAACGCGTCACCCAGGAACTTCAGGTGCTCCGAGAACCCCGGGGCCACTAGGCCGAGCACCAACCCCAAAGCCAACGCCACGAGGACTTGGACGCCGAGTGGAGGCAGGCGCCGCAGACGCCGGAGTCGACGCCCCTGCGTGTCATCGCCATCGGGTGGTGCACTCTTCGTGGGGACGACCATGGTTGTGCCTTCTTCCCGGTCGGTTGTTGCCCGTGGTCCGGTGATGCGTTCGTGAAGCCACTCAACGGTGCAGTCTCCGGAACCAGACCCAGTGGCGTCAACGGCATCGCTGCGGTGATGCAAACAACGCATTGCGCAGTCGTTTTGAGCATTGGACAGTGATCCTGCGCTCAGCTCTACTGGGAACGACCCAAGCGGATGACGTCGATGGAAAGAGGATTCACATGGTTGCGCTGGCCCGGTTTCCGCGGTACTCGCTCGGTCACTTCCCGACGCCGTTGGAGCCGATGACCCGACTCACCGGCTACCTGCGGGAGTCGACGAGCTCTGTGCCCAACCTCTGGATCAAGCGTGACGACTGCACCGGCCTGGCAACCGGCGGCAACAAGACGCGGAAGCTGGAGTACCTGCTGGGCGAGGCCATCGCGGAGAACGCCGACGTCCTCATCAGCCAAGGGGCCACCCAGTCCAACCACGCCCGGCAGACTGCCGCGGCGGCGGCCCGCGCTGGCATGGGATGCAAGCTGCTGCTGGAGAAGCGCGTCGACCGGGACGAGGAGTACGAGCAGTCCGGCAACGTCTTGCTTGACGAGCTCCTCGGTGCCGAGATCGTCCAGCGGGCAGCTGCGGGCACCGACATGCAGGCCGCGATGGAGTCCCTGGCCGAGCAGCTGCGGGCCGAAGGCCACCGCCCCTACGTCATTCCCGGAGGCGGCTCGAACCCGACCGGCGCGCTCGGATACGTGGGCTGCGCCCAGGAGCTGGAGACCGCCGACCTCGCCGCAGACTGGATCGTGCACGCCACGGGAAGCACCGGGACGCAGGCCGGCCTTTTAGCTGGGTTGACGGCCATGAGCAGCCGCACCCGCGTGTTGGGGGTCAGCGTCCGCCAGAAGGAAGACCACCAGATCGACGCGGTGCACGACCTGGCCATCAGGACCGCGGCGAAGATCGACTGCGCGGGTGCGGTGTCCCGGGACTCGGTGCTCGTCGACGACCGGTGGGTCGGTGGCGGCTACGGAGTCCCCACGGACTCGATGGTGGACGCGGTGCGCCTGCTCGCGGAGATGGAGGGGATCCTGCTGGATCCGGTGTACTCCGGCAAGGGATTCGCGGGTCTGCTCGGCAACATCCGGGAGGGCCGCTTCGCCCAGGACGAGAACGTCGTATTCGTGCACACCGGCGGTTCTGCCGGGCTTTTCGGCTACCGCTCGGCCTTCGCCACCCACCGGTAGCGCACGTCATGTCACAGCCACCGAACGGGCGTGGGCTGGTGGGCGTGCTCGGCGGCATGGGTCCGGCAGCAACCGCGGACTTCTACGCCAAGCTCATCCGCAACACCCCCGCGGTCGCAGACCAAGAACACATCCCGGTGGTCATCTGGGCTGATCCGACGGTTCCCGATCGGGTGTCCTCCGTGCGGGACGGAACGGACGCGGCCTACCCCGCGCTGTTGTACGGCGCGCAGCGCATGCGGGACGCCGGCGCAACGCTGGGGGCGATGCCCTGCCACACGGCCCACTTCTTCCGGGAGCGGCTGCAGCAGGACAGTGGTCTGCCGTTCGTCGACATGGTGGGCGAGACGGTGACCGCGGTCGAACGTTTGTGCGGTCGAGGTGCGCGGGTTGGTGTGCTCGCCACCGCCGGGACCCTGGACAGCGGCCTGTACCAAGCACGCTTCGCGGACACCGAGGTGGAGATTCTGATCCCCGAACCCGATGGTCAGCGACGGGTGGCGGAGGCCATCGCGATGGTCAAGTCCGGCCGGCTCCCGGCGGCGCGCGGCCTGCTCGAGGACGCGGTCAGCCATCTGCGTGAGCTGGGCGCCGACATCGTGGTGCTCGCGTGTACCGAGCTGCCGCTGGCCCTCGGGGCCGGTGATGGCGAGCTCGGCGTTCCCGTGTTGGACCCCACCGATCTATTGGCTGCTGCCGTCGTCCGTGAGTGGACGCGGACGACGGCCGAGGACAGTGGGTCGAGGTGAGCAGGCAGATGGACATCGTGGAGCGTCGGCGGCAGCTGCATCGCCGTCCCGAAGTCGGTTTCTGCGAGTTCTTCACCAGCTCGGTGGTGATCGCTGAGCTGACCCGGTTCGGCTACGAGCTGCAGTGGGGTCCGGCGGTGGCAGACCTCAGCGCGGTGCGGGGACTTCCTGAACCCGAGGAGCTCGCCCACGCCAAGCGGCGCGCTGTCGGCTACGGCGCCGATCCTGATATCGTCGACGAGCTCGATGCCGGGGGCACAGCGGTCGTGGCCACGTTGGCGGGCAGCCGGCCGGGTCCGGTGACCGCACTGCGGTTCGACATGGACGCACTGCCGCTGACCGAGTCCGAGCAGGTGTTCCATCGGCCGGCCGAGCTGGGATTCCGCTCCGAGCACCCAGGTGAGATGCACGCGTGCGGCCACGACGGGCATGTGGCCATCGGTCTGGCCCTGGCGGAGCGGCTCGCCGACCGCGACTTTGCCGGCGCGGTTCGACTCGTGTTTCAGCCCGCCGAAGAAGGTGGCCGCGGCGCGGCTCCGCTGGTGGCCGCCGGCGCCTGTGAGGGGGTCGACCGGCTGGTCTGCCTGCATCTGGGGCTCAACCTGCCCTTCGGTGCCATCGCGGCGGGCAGCACAGGTTTTTTTGCCAACAGCAAGCTTAAGGCGAGCTTTGCAGGAGTCCCTGCGCACGCGGCCGCGGCCCCTGAACAAGGCCGCAACGCGCTGCTCGGCGCGGCCACCGCACTGCTCAACATCCATGCGCTGCCACGGTTTTCCACCGCCGACACCCGGGTGAACGTGGGCACCCTGCGGGGTGGCACGGCCGCCAACATCATTCCCGCCGCCGCGCAGATGATGATCGAGACCAGAGCGACGGACGGGTCGGTCAACCTCGAGCTGACCCGCCGGGTGCGCGGCATCCTCGAGCATGCCGCGGCGATGCACGAGCTGCAGGTTTCGGTCGAGAACATCGGTGGGGCGACCACGGCGTCCTGCGACCCGGCCCTGGTCGCCGAGGTGCGGCGGGCGGCTCAGGCGCTGCCCGGTGTCCTGGACATCACCGATGATCACGACGTGAAGGTAAGTGACGACGCCACCGTGCTCATGCGGACCGTCCAGTCCGGCGGTGGTCTGGCGACGTACGCCGTGGTCGGCGCTTCCAGCCCCGGCCCGCACCACAGTCCGACGTTCGACATCGATGAGCGGGCCCTGCCCCTGGCGGTCGATCTGCTCGAAACGTGCTTGAAAGGGGTCACCGATGTCTGAGCCCTGCGCCGGTGCGTCCGTGCCGAGCAGGCGCGCGCCGCACCAAACGGGCTCGCGGCTGCGCTTCGCGATTCTGACCATCCCCTACCTGTGGTTGGTCGCGGCTATTCCCTTCGTCGGCTACCGGGATAACCGGATACTCGGAATCCCGGTGCTGGAGGTGTGGATGTTGGCCGGCGTCGTCGTGTGCAGCGCTTGTCTTGCCGCAGCCACCTACCGCCGCCGCGATCCCGTCGCCGACTACGTCCGGGCACGTTTGGCCGAGGAGGACCACCAGTGAGCCTGGCCATCGGGATCGCGTTCACCATTCTGATTGCCACCACGGTGCTCACCGCGCGCCTCGCCGCTCGCGGCCGCAAGGTGAGCATGAGCGAGTGGGCGGTGGGCGGTGGCAGCTTCGGCGCGGTGCTGGTGTGGTTCCTCTCCGCCGGAGAGATCTACACGACGTTCGCGTTCCTGGGCGGCAGCGGCCTTGCCTACGCCGAGGGGGCTCCGGCCTTCTACATCCTGGCCAACGCACCGCTCGCCTACGTGCTCGGATACTGGATCCAACCCCGGATCTGGGCGCTTTCCCGCGTGCACGGCGTCTACAGCCAAGGCGACTACTTTCAGCTGCGGTTCGGAAATCGGTGGCTGGCCACCCTCATGGCTCTTGTCGCCATCATCGGCCTGGTCAGCTACACCGAGCTGCAGCTGACCGGACTCACCGTGATTCTCGAGGTGCTGTTCAAAGGGAGCGTCAGCAAGGGCGTCGCCGTGGCCCTGGGCGCCGCGCTGGTCATCATCTTCACCTTCACCGCAGGCCTTCGATCGATGGCTTTCGCCTCGATCGTCAAGGACGTACTCGTCCTGGGGGTGCTCATCGCCCTCATCGCCACCGTCGCCGGGGCCGTGCACCTTGGTTCGATCAGTGGGGTGCTCCACGCCGTGGACAGCGCGCACCCCTCGTACGGAGCGTTACCGGGCCTGTTGCCGAAGAAACAACACGGCGCCGCGTGGTACATGACGACCATTCTGCTCACCAACATCGGCTACTGGATGCTGCCGCACCTGTTCCAGTCGACCTGTGCGGCCAAAGACATCAAGACGATTCGTCGCAACGCGATCTTCCAGCCACTGTACGGACTGACGTATTTCTTCGTCTTCCTGTTGGGCTTCGCTGCGATCGTGGCGATTCCGGCAGTGAAGGACAGCAACGCCGCCCTGGTCACCTTGGTCGCCACTGTGTACCCGAGCTGGTTCATCGGCCTCGTCGCGGCGGCGGCCATGCTCGTCGCGATCGTGCCCGCTGCGGTGCTGCTGCTGACCGTGGGCACCGTGTTCTCCCAGAACATCTACCTGCCACTGGTCCCGCAGGCTCGGGACGGTCAGCGTCTCCTGGTCGGCCGAATCGCCTCGGTCGTGGCAACGCTCGCGGCCGCGGCGCTCGCCCTCCACTCGGTCAGCACCATCGTGACCATCATCCTCGTCGTCTACGCGGCCATCGCGCAGATCGCGCCGGGCTTTGTGCTGTCGCTGCTCTGGCGACGGGTCAGCGCGTGGGGAGTCGCCGCCGGCACCATCATCGGCGTTGTCTGCGTCACCTTTCCGCCCGCCGAGAACCTGCTGACCTCGATCTCCTTCCACGGCAACGTCGGATTCACCGCGTTCGTTGTCAACTTCATCGTCGTGGTCGCCGTCAGCGCCGTGACCAAACCCCCGCACCCCAGTTCGGTCAGTGTGGGAGTCCTCGACACAGCGCCCGTCAGGGCGCGCACGACAGCCTGAGCTGAGGAGTACACACACACAACCGCCCGAGCCCGCAACTACTCGCCAGCCGTTCGCGGGCCGTGCTACGCCCTGGTGTCTCGCCCATGGACTTGACCCAGTGACCCACTCGGGCGTCGCAAGCGGCTTACTCGCTGCCGCTCATCACCACGGTGCACCACCTCCCTGAGACATCGGAGTCAGAGACGCGGGGGGCGTGGCTGCCGAGGTGGCGGCTGGCCATCGACGGCTTAGAACGTCCGGCAATTGATGTGACTGGTGGGGCGGATGTTGCTGTTGTGTCGTTGCGGGTTGCGGCACGGACCCCGGCTTGATCGTGGGATTGCTGAAGTCCTACTGATCACCGGGCGGGTCCGTGCCCCTGCTGCCAGCATCCCTGACCGAACCCCTGTGGGTCCAGTTCTCCACGCTGTTGAAGGAGGACGATCGCCCCCGAATTCGTCGCGGATCATCCGTGGGGGTGTCACCGCCGCCGGATCCCGGATCGGGTGGTGTTCGACCAAGTGCTCGCCGCCCTGGCCGCTGGCCATGAACGGCCAGGTCATCGACTCCCCTCCTGGCCCGCGATACGGTGGCGCCCGTATACCACCAAACGCTTTGTCGAGCGCCATGTTTCATGTGCCGATAGTTATATTATGTCAGGTATTGCCTGTTTGTCCTATTTTGAGTGTGGGCCTGGCCGCGGTCATCGAAATGGTTGAGCACGTCATTGACCGAGGCGGCTGAAGCCGTCGGAGGCGCCTCGCTGTGCTGGTGGTGGCCCTCGGATACGAGTCGGTGCGCCTGCTGCTACAGACCTAATGGCCGATGACTGCCTAGC
>JAABUI010002078.1_pt1 | contig 11275 bp, 6 predicted proteins | sample 5559111 | NCBI WGS metagenome assembly JAABUI01 (sample SAMN10711870, study PRJNA513365) | rock metagenome | isolation source: Antarctica rocks | place: Antarctica: Victoria Land, Buttleship Promontory
TCCCGCTTTATCGCCTCTAAGATATGCCGCTGTGAGCCCATCCGATGTCCCTTCGCAACGCCGCATCAGACTGATCTTGTACCAGAGGAATCCGAGCCCTGTTCTTGGGACAAAGAGATTCAACAGTGGCAAGGTGTCCGGTCCCGTAGTCGGGTACGTGCATTGTCGACCATAAATGCCGAGACTCGGCTGATGGCTTTCCGACAGTATCGATCTGGGAACGACCAATTCTTGTGTCTCGTAAGTCTCTCGATTTACTGCCGGATGGATCTGGCTGACGGCTTCCAGTATCTACGAGGGTGGTGCCGCTAAAGTTCTGGAGAATTCCGAAGGCGCTCGCACCACGCCGTCCGTTGTGGCTTTCACGAAAGGTCCGTCGATCCCTCAATCTTCGAGCTTGCTCTGACGACCATCAGAGGGTGATCGTCTTGTCGGGCAACCTGCGAGACGACAAGCAGTTGTGAACCATGAGAATACGATCTTTGCCTCCAAGCGGTCAGTTCACATGCTATAAACCACGCACCTTTCCATCGCTCATGCGCTATGTCCAGGTTGATTGGTCGAAAGTTCAACGACTCGGCGGTCCAGCAGGACATAAGCAACGTGCCTTTCAAGATTGTTGCACATACAAACGGTGATGCTTGGATCGAAGCACGAGGACAGAAATATTCCCCGTCGCAAATTGGGGCATTTGTAGTTGGCAAAATGAAGGACACGGCTTCTTCCTACCTTGGCAAGCAAGTCAAGCACGCTGGTTAGTCTGCCGTGTCCGGCCTGAACAAATGCTGAGCTTTGCAGTCATCACTGTTCCCGCATATTTCAATGATTCTCAGCGTCAGGCAACAAAGGACGCAGGATCAATCGCCGGTCTTGACGTCCTCCGGGTGATCAACGAACCTACCGCGGCTGCTCTCGCCTATGGCCTCGACAAGACTGAATCCGCTGTAGTTGCTGTCTACGATCTTGGTGGAGGCACATTCGATATCTCCATCCTGGAGATGCAGAAAGGGGTCTTCGAAGTGAAGTCGACCAACGGCGACACCCATCTAGGTGGCGAGGACTTCGACATCCTTCTCGTCAACCATATCCTCGCTGAGTTTAAAAAGGAGACAGGAGTCGATGTGTCGAAAGACCGCCTTGCCATTCAGCGCATTCGTGAGGCCGCTGAAAAAGCCAAGTGCGAGCTATCCAGTGCTGGAGCGACCGACATCTCGCTCCCCTACATCACCGCTACGGCTGAGGGACCGCAACATATCAATCTCAACCTGACCCGATCACGGTTCGAATCTCTTGTCAAGCCTCTGGTGGACCGTACGATCGACCCGTGCAAGAAGGCATTGAACGATGCTGGCGTCAAGCCGTCCGACATCAACGACGTTATTCTTGTTGGCGGTATGACCAGGATGCCGAAGGTAGTTGAGACGGTCAAAGGCGTGTTCGGCAGAGAGCCCAGCAAGGGTGTCAATCCTGACGAGGCTGTCGCTATTGGCGCCTCTATTCAGGCTGGTGTTCTTTCCGGCAATGTCACCGATATCCTCCTGCTTGACGTCACGCCCTTGTCCCTCGGTATCGAGACTCTCGGTGGTGTATTCACTAGGCTTATCCACCGCAATACCACCATACCGACCAAGAAATCGCAGACGTTCTCCACCGCTGCCGATGGCCAGACCGCCATCGAGGTCAAGGTGTACCAGGGCGAGCGCGAGTTGGTCCGGGACAACAAGCTGCTCGGCAACTTCCAACTTACCGGCCTCCCACCTGCACCAAAGGGCGTTCCCCAAATCCAGATCTCTTTTGACATCGATGCGGATGGTATTGTAAATGTCGGCGCTATCGACAAAGCGACGAACCGCGAACAGTCGATGACGATCGCCTCGTCCTCCGGTCTTTCCGACAAGGAAATCGAGAACATGGTCGCTGACGCAGAGCGGTTCGCCGAGTCTGACAAGGTTCGACGACAGGTCATCGAGGAGGCCAATCGCGGGGAGAGCTTCTGCTCGGAGACTGAAAAGTCATTGACGGAGTTTGAGTCCCAGCTTGATGCCGGAGAGCGAGAGAAAGTGAAGACCCTTCTCGGCGAGCTTCGTGAGATTGCGGCGAAGGGCGCGGCGGGGGATTCTTCGGTCAAGCCTGAAGATATCAAGGCCGCACTCGATGCGGCGCAGCAAGCTTCGCTCAGCCTATTCCAAAAGGTACATTCACCATTCCAAATACAATTTGATGTTCAGGCTGACCTCACTTTAGGTGTACGAAAAGCGGAATGCTGAGACCAGGGCGTCCGAGGCTAGCACGTCGGAGTCATCATCCGAGTCTGGAAGCAGTTCCAACACCTCAGCTTCCGAAGGCGACAAGAAGAACTGAGTCATTCAGGCTGTCATAATTCATTACCCGGCTCCCCTTTATACCGCGGCTCCCTCTGGTTGCTGTATACCCACTCCATTTCACGTCCCGGCAGCATTTCTTGCATTGTACCACCTTTTCGTCCCCTTTGTCTCTGGCTCTGGTCGATTTAGAGAGCTAGCACATCACATCCTGTATGAATCAAAGTCACTGCTCATTATGCGAGAGCGGTAATCGCCGCCCAGATATCTTATTATCAGAATTTACTTTCAGTTAAAGACTCATGGCAAAACCGTTTGACTATGGCCATCTCAGAGCCCGGACGTGTCTTGTCGATACAGTCTCATGTAGTGGCGGGTTATGTTGGTGAGTTCTATACAATGTCGTTTACGAGGCTTCAATACTCAAGGTCCTATCAAAGGGAACCGAGCGGCTACGTTCCCTCTTCAAACCTTGGGATACGATGTCGACGTCATCAACTCGGTCCAATTCTCGAATCACACTGGTAAGCTCCCGTGAATCTGATCTAGGGGTAAACGTACCAAGCTCACGAATCTCTGAAAGGCTATGGTCACACCAACGGTCACAAGACCACACCAGAACAGCTCGTAGCCATCTTCAAGGGACTGTCGACCAATGACCTGATCGCCTATTCACGTGTATTGACGGGTTACGTACCCGGCGCCGAAGCACTACGAGTCGTGGCTGAGCAAATCGAGAAGATGAAGGCGGACAATCCGGATATTATCTACGTCCTTGATCGTTAGTAGGATGAAGCTAGATTTCCTCAGACTCGCTAATGGTCTTTGTCAGCCGTCATGGGGGATGTAGGCAAAGGCTTATACGTTTCGGAAGATGTCGTGCCGGTCTACAAGGACATGCTTCGCCTCTCGACCATCATCACTCCCAATCAGTTTGAAACTGAGTCAGTCCAATGACGTCGAAATCGCTTATCTCCATCCAGACTACTCTCGGGTATTCCAATCTCTTCACTCTCGTCTCTCCATGCATCCCTCCGGCAACTTCACACGGTCCACTCGGTCCCGCATATCGCTCTCTCATCGATCCCTCTGCCAATATCACTCGTTTCAACCTTAGATCTTCCTTCACCCCCTTCATCCTACAGATGCCTTTTGCCGGAACACCACCCACCTGAGTACGACGCCGTAGGAGCAGGTTCAGGAGATGATGAGGCCCTGATATGCTTGGCCAGCACTTGGCATGACGGCGACATGGATACATGGGCATTCGCCTTGCCTACTATCCGAGCATACTTTTCCGGCGTCGGTGACCTCTTCTCGGCCATGGTATTGGCACACTTCGATACCCCTCACGCCTCGTCTAAAGGCACTCCGTCCTTTACACAAGCAGTATCTCGAGCTCTCCTCACGGTCCAGCAGATTTTGTTGAGGACTCACTTGTTCGCCGTTTCGAATGTGGGGCCGTCCGGAGCGGCTATATCTCGATCGCTGCACCACTCGTCTGGACCGGTGGATGGAGATGGACGAGACAGTCGAGTCGAGCGGGTCACCCAATCGGACGGAGAGTCTGAGAATGACCGTCCCACAGGCTCTCATGAAGCCAAGCCAAAAGCCAAAACTATGCGGATGAGGGAATTGAGGATTGTCCAGGAGCGCGCCCTGCTAGACAACGCTAATCAAGGTTGGCCAGGACGAAAGTTGGACTGGGCTGCGATCTTGGCGTGAATGGAAACCAGTCCACGTGATGGATATCATAGATTGATATCACCTGCATGTAGTCCCGCTGCCAGTATATGAAACAGATGCGATGAGTCCATTCAGTCATCGAAATCGTGTCAGCCGGCAGTGTCAGTCAGAGTCCGGACGGGATTTGTCCACCAGGATGCTGCTCCTCAGACTCCGCATCGACACATGCGTGCTCCGCTTCAAGCGCGTTTCGTAGACTTGTTACGCAAGCTGTCTGCAGTCGACGAAGGTGGTTGGCTAAAGAGGTATCGTCGAGCTTGGAGGCTTCGACGACCTGCTGGAGCTTGCCACGAAGCTACCGCTGATAGTGAGCTGAGAAGCTCGGGCTTTCCGATGCCCCTTACTTCGAGCAGGGTCTTACGCCTAGCTGCGACCGCGTTGGCGTGTTTTGAGTTGCGACCTATCCGTTTGCGGTGAAAATCCACCTCATAACGGTCTCGAGAACGGACCTTTATCCTCAAGCTCGCTCAACTTGGTCGCCACGAAACGAGCGCGATTCGTGACGTCCTCGGGTAAAGCCGCGAGCTTCGCCAATTCTAGGCCTGAAGAAGGAGATGAGCCTAAAATCATTGTTTATGCAGCACGGACCGTAATGCTCCGATTTGCAAGGGCCCTCGACCACCTTGTAGTGGAAGATTGTACCGAACTGAGAAGATTTGGTGTCTTGGCCATTATTCTCAAGCACGGTCAACCATCTAGACTTTCTGGCGCATAGGATACGAACCTGGACATGTAGATGTACCCTGCGGCGGCATTATAGGTCACCTGTCTGTTGTTATCTCGGATTCACTCACCTGACTACTCCAGACAGCGGTCCAAGAGTCATCGAGAGATCACGAAAGTGTGTTGCGAAGAACACGAAAGCCTGAAAGCCATCAGCATCCAACAGCAATGACACGTCGCGTTGGAAGGTCTTGCTCACCTTGGTATTGAGGAGTGATTCTGCGATGGCATGTGACAGCCCAATTCCCTCCTGTGGTGCGGTCCCGCGTCCCAGCTGTGACGGGGTCATCACCTACGCCTTGGTTCGGAAACGCTGCGAACCTCATCGATGAGAATCAGAGATTTCGACGTCGCGAGACCTAGAGTAGGCTTAGAGTTGTTGGGTGGCAACTGCTTGACTAACCTAAGATCATTGCCGATGTGGCCATCTCAGACGCAAATGTGGACAAAGACTTTTCCATGGAATCTAAACCCCTCTTGAGACCATGACAAGGGGGAATCACTGAATACGTACCATCATTAGATAAGCGCGAGAGCAAGGCGTCGTGTAGCTTGAAGCTCGCGTACTCGGCGGGCACGCTGTCCCGGTGAGGTTGGAAGCGCTTATGGTACGCGCTTGGGTTCGACTCACAAACAACCAAGCATCGCTTGCACCGTGAGGAGACCAATCTGGCGGAGATAGGTGCTTTTGCCTGACATACTGTCCAATGTCAGAAAGCGACAAAGGCTGCAAACTTTCCCCATCTGGCGTACTTTGGACCGTGCACGAGCTGGAAATTGGCTGGACCGTCTGCAGCATATCTGGAGCGTCAGCGTAAGCGGGGTTGCTGTTACCCACACATCGTTCGGAACGCATTCTCCCGATGCCAGGGTCGTGTCCAGGATCGGGTGACGCCCACTCTTGATCTGAAGCACGAATAAGCCAGACCGGTGATCCGAATTTGTCGGAAGACCGACAGCCAGAGTGCCAGTAAACTCCGGTCGTGCTATCAAAATTTATCTTCAGCACAATCGCAATTTCGAGTCCTGGGTGCGTACTGCATGGGCGGCCTATAGCAAGCCTCGTCAGCCGATTTGGCCGTTCTGAAGTTGTGGCATGGCTGCTTGCCCGACGAGAATTGGGCGAAGCAGACGAGCACGTCAACTATAGCGAGCTAATATGATCAGATGGAGTTCCAGCATTTTGGCTTACCGCTTCCGAGCACTGATATAATCCGCCTATAGTAGTCATGAGTGACTCCGCTCCGAATAGTTTGTAGACGACTTGGGCTACATACTGATCTGGTCCATCACGTCGGTGACGAGCACGCGCACTGCCGCATCACTCAGACGGAACACCTCCTCCTGCGACTCCATCATCCGCGTATTACGCTTCAACTGAGGTTATTGAGCGTGCTGCACCATATCAATTCGCCTACTCTTACCAATTCCGCGGAGGAGAACCTTGTCCTTGGGCCGCATTTAGTGTAAACACAGCTTGGCGACCTACCTGTTCTTAGTCCGCTCCACGTTTTTGAAATGACGCAGGAGGGAATTATCGATTTCATCCGTCATAGCCGTGAAGTGATAGCCAGCTTCGCTCCACTCAAGCTGGCAGGTGATTCCGTAAGTCTCTGATGCGCATCATCAGCTTGGACCTAAAGGTGAAACCAACCTTCCATCTGTCCTTCAACTGGCGCATTCATCAGCAGGGTTGACAGCTTCTTTGAACTCGCGACACAGACGGGCAAGTATGTCGTCAATGTTTTCCTTGTATGTCTCTCGAGCGACATCCAATAATTTATTACAATTCGCCTTGACCGCATACAGCTTGGCACTCTTCGCGGTTTGACCTTTGCTCGAGCGGTTAAGACTGGATTTGTCGTTGAGGGTTTCTGGACGTTGAGCAGGCTTCCGGCTAACGATGACTTACCACCGATGAGTTGGTCAATGATCTCTAGCTTCGTATTGGCCAGCGTCTGACATGACCTTTAGTAGACTGAGCGATTCCGAAGACTCACTTTTGAGATCAATTTCAGAAGCTCTGCCTGACATCCCACGATTGCCGCCTGGACTGCTGTCACGACCTTGATCACCGTGCGCAGCTGCAGTAGGTTGGTGAGGCGATGCTCAGTAAGGTAAACATCACTGTCGCCCTTTTCTTCCTGCGAAAGCTGAAACGCGTGAATTCTGCGGCGTTATAGGGGGTTTGATCCACTCACATGACCGATCATTTTTTCGAGGTCCATCTTGATCAGTCAGCCGATATGTGTGGAAGGAGCCGGTGCAGGACTGACCTTGGCTAATGGGCTCAAAGCATGCCGCATGGTTTGCAGCTTATCACCGTCTCGGACGAGTTCTGCCATGGCGTTGGATAAGCCGGCAAGCTGTCGAGTGTAAACGCATTACTACCTTGCACGACGTTCAGGCGGTTCTCGATAATCATGGACACTGTAGGAATCAACGAGACTATCAAGCACGAGGCCAAGATGATTACCATTGTTTGGTTGCAGGATGTTCGCCCTGAGAAGTCTCGCTCCCATTGGTGTGTAGCAGGTATTGATCAGACCTTCTTGGTCAGCTCCCGGCTCAGACAACGCTGCCTACCGAAAAGGGTGTTTGCACTCTTGTGAGAGAGATTATTGGTGACTAATTCTAGATTCCTGGCTGTCTCGGCGTCGATAAACATCGTGCCTACGAGTCTGGAAGCTCGTATCGCACACGAGATAGGTGAAGGACCACTCGCCATCGGTGGCAGCGAACTGAATCTTGAGGCTCTGACGTGAGAAAATGATACCATGCTTGTTACCAATAAACTTGATCAGAGCTGCCGCGGCGCTTAAGGCATAGTACCTGCACAGTGTGTCAATATCGGCGAGCCAAAAAGTCGGTCAGAAACTATCTTGTCCGAGATAGTCATCAACGTCGAGGTCTTTCGCTCATCTTCAACAGCCATTGACTTGATGAATTGGAAGCCTTTGGACGGTCAAACGAGATTACTGGTTGGTAAGAAGGACCGACCAGCTTCCCGATTCCAATCGTGCCTCGGTACACCCTCGCATGGTATCTGGAATTCTCCCTCCAACCTTTCGACGAGCTTGCTAGGTTCTGCAGGACGGACACCAGCTCTTCGAGCGAAGAGATTCCAAGACTGTGCTGGCAAAGCTTGTTCGGGTACCAGTATAGAAAGGGGTCGGTGAAGACTGAGGTGCTGGATCGTTCTCGTGTAAGCTGTCGGTCCCGATAAGCGTATTGATCGGAGATCTAGGCAGAAACTGACCGGCGCTGTCCGCTACCTTGAACGTCATAGAACCCAATAATATCAGACCCGCAAATCAATTCTGGCTTGGTCTCACCTGAGTCAGAACCATCTGAAACTGAATCAGTATAATTAATCGTAGTTGCACCCACTCTTGAAGTATTGAGATTCACAGCCGCGATACCGACCTCGACACCGACACCTTTTGCGATGATCAGCGTGGGTCCATTGATCACTGGAAGTCCCCGGACCTTTTCCTTCGAGAAGAGCGACGAGCGAGTCACCGGCATCATCAGCATGCGTTGAAGGCCTCGTGGACGCTCGCTGGGTTTGCGCTCGGTCAGAAGTTCGGGTTGAGAATGCGGTGAGAGGACGAGGGACAGAAGGTCTTGTCATCGGGTATGGAGCTTTCAAGGTGGTCTCATACATCGAAAGGGAAGGACCAGGCCCATGAGACCTATGACCAGACTCAGTCGCGATATTGGATGACGAGGGCATCCGCAAAAGGTAAGTCTCGGTGTGTATATGAAAACGAGAGAAAAGCAGACGGCTGAAATAGTTGACGGGTCGCTGGAACCTTCTTCCTCTAATTCTCCTTCTGCTCTTATCGTATAATTACACTCAGACATGACTCCTCGAGGTCAAATAATCGCGGTGCTCAAACTGGATGACCCATCGCCGACTCGCGTCCTCCTCACAGCTTTCTTTTTGTGCTTTGAAGTGTGATGCGTACCTTGGCCCATACCTCGAGTCGACCCGACTTCGCCGCTCGTCGAACTGAACCTTCTTCCGCTTAGAAACTTGTCGAGAGTGCATGGATTGCTCTCACTGACCATAAATTGCGATGAACTATGGAGTCTGTATAGCGAACAAGGGGTACTACCATCAATCTCGTCACGGACTGAGGATGACTCAGTCCTTCGTGAGTTGGGCTAGGCGATACGTGCAGAGCGTTGACAGGGTTCGCTTTTTCCTAGTTCATGGCGATGTGTTACATATATCGTCCGGTCTCTTGCTCATCCTCGACCAGAGGATCTACTCGGTATCGACTCTTCCACATTGTACCGCTGACCTATCAACCTGCTCGGCAACTTTCCGCCGATTCTACCGCAAGCTTTCGGGGCTACCCCCTCAGCAACTTGGCACGCGTCTCCTTGATCGTTGACCATCCCTCAAACAGTGCATCATGCACTTGAACTATTTTGACGGATTGCGTGCCATCTCGCCCTTCTCTTTCGACAAAATAACTCGGCGCCCAACAGTATGAGTGGGACTGTGGACGCGGCGATTTGACCTTCTTTGGCATCCCGCCTTACGCTCATCACTACTCACAGCTTAATCAGTGCCTATTCACGTCCTGGGTAGAAGTAGCTTAGACCGATCGGACGTGGCCTCGCTCAGCCGCTCAAGTATTTTGAGATCACAAAAAGTTGGGGTACTGAAGATAGCAAAACCTGTTTGGGGATGCAGGATCTCCCTTCGTTCTCGTTCGCAAGTGAGCTGTTCAATTTCCAACATTTCCGCCTCGAGCAACGTTATCATCATTGTCATCGTCCCTCCTCGAAATTATAGTCCAGTCTAAGTCATTCACCGGCATGATCATTGTCGTCGGTTCTCTGGGCTACCGTGATCGAACTTAGCTGGAATGACACGAGGACACGCGTAGAGATGCAGAGGCTATCAGTAGGCTAGGTAACTATAGTGACTCTAAATGACTTCAGTGACTTTCAATCTCAAATCGCTGGTTCTCCCCGACTCTCAAGTCCCTTTTATATATCGTTTTCCAGGCCCCATCTTCGGTCCTTCTCGTTTCGAGTTCATTGGTGTTTCGTCGTCGGCGAGGGGAAGCGTAGCGAAGGACAATAGAGGCAAGCGGTAATAATAGGCGTTTTAATACTGACAGTGATACATTCGTTTTGTAGTACGAACATGGTTGCACCCCGTTTCAGAATGCAATGCCGGAGCTAAGCACTTGATTCTTATTGTCGGCGATGTTGGCGATATTATCCGAGCTTCAATTCACGATCGTTATCGACAACGACACAGTGGCAGATTAAATCTCGCAGAATTTTCCCCTCTGTACTGGTCGATGAAAGTGACTCATAGGAATCGCGAAAAGCCTCCCACGTCAACAAAAACGCTGCGCAGGCTGTCTGTCAGGTGGCTGATATGAATAGTTGGTTTCATACCGCTTCGCTAGCAAAGCTAAAGACACCAATTGGAAGTCCCGACCTCCGGGAATTCCACCAACTATATACGGGTCAAGTCCCCGACATGACACTGTCTTAACTTGGTTGGGTCGGTAACCTTCACAGCCTGCATTGCTGAAATGATCGCAACACAGATTGACGGTAGTAATCGCTTGACTCCAGGCCGTCGAGGCGGCGGGCATTTGCTTGAAACCACGTACACTCTAGGTACAGGTGGTGCAATGATACCAGCCGTGCATGTTTGCTAGGCTGCATTCTTCACACCCTCAATCAGAATACTCCGCATAGCTTCCCTGGCCAAAATCGCCGATACGAGACTTATGTCGCAAATCCCGCAAGATGTCTTCGTATCACAAGTTACTTAAATCACAATATTAATGAAAATTGTCGTCTCCCTCTCCCGTACTCATAGCAGAGGAAAACGCAGAAGAAATGATCAGCGCTGCAAGGGAAGATGACAAAAATGAGAAGTGTGTCCTCGCATTACAATGGCGTCTTTCATGGGATGACATGAGAACGAGAGTCTGCCACCGTTTTCAATTAGAAGATTCCGCGTACTTGCTTTAAACAGCAGGCAAGACATTCTGGGACGCATCGCCAACTTGAAGCAAATGGGTGAGTCTCCACCAAGCCCCAAATCGTATCAGATAGATTGGGATTTCAAGCGTATAAGATACGCTTTGGCACCTCTTTGCTTACAGATACATGCAATTTCAATGCGCATCTAACTTGCTTATCATTGATCTGAAAAGTGCGTATGTAACGCAGCATTACGAAAGGCAGGTATGACCCAATGCATAAGGAGGAAAGTATGAAACATCAAACTAATTGAAAAGCGGCAGCGGGACTGCGCAGGCGGTCACGTGACCGGAAGACGAGATCGCCTTATCCTGACACTCCCACTCGATCCGATCTTGCGGTCACGCCAAGCAGATCACGCAAGCGGTCGAATAACTCACGAGGCAGTCCTTTGGTGAGTAGACCGCAATGTTGTCTGCTGAGGGGACATGAGAAAGACTGATCGTATTGTCTTCGAC
>JAABUI010002082.1_pt1 | contig 11258 bp, 13 predicted proteins | sample 5559111 | NCBI WGS metagenome assembly JAABUI01 (sample SAMN10711870, study PRJNA513365) | rock metagenome | isolation source: Antarctica rocks | place: Antarctica: Victoria Land, Buttleship Promontory
TGTCCCTGAACTTGCTCACATCCCCGGGATCACAGCTGTCAATGGGCTGGGGACAGATGTTGAGATCCCCAACCAGAATGACGGCCCTGCCGGCAGCCAGACAGGCCTCCATGCGGCATTGCAGCGCCTGTTCAACCAGAAAAGACTAAGAAGCAGTCTGTGTCAAGAGGCCAGGTAGAGTGATGGTTAGGCAGCCATGATTATCACCTGCTCAGCGTACTCGTGTCACAGCACCGAGTTCGGCCAAGGGAGGCTGAGCACATGAGCAAGCGAAGGCTAGAATGAACAATGAGTGCTTATGACTGCTGAGTGATTTACTTGTAGGCAGAAAGACACCCCATTATTATTAATAATAATAAACAGTAATAATTAAAACGCTTTCCAGCTCATGATGAGCTAGGTACGTGCAGGACAAGCTAGGTATGTGCAGGACACCCCCATTATTATTGAGCCTCGTTATGTGCGTGGCCACACTCAAAGTTTGTGCAGCAAAGTCTGCTGGATCAACGCATTCTGAAATTCACCATTGGAGACCTCTGGCCTGTATGTGAGTTGTTTGAGCCTTCAGCATGCTTGCAATGATATGCCTTGACAGTTGAGCATCACCTGGTAGAGCCGCATTTTGTAGGCAAACCTCTCAGCTGCATTCTCCTCTGATGTGATTGCAGGGCCGTACAGGTTGAAAAGAATGAAAGCCTCATGGTCGGTGATCACACACCTGCCCTCCAAATCAATGGCAAGCAGCTCCTCTTGTGTGAATCTACATGCAGCATCATGAACAGAATGAGGACCCACCGTCTGCCATGCATACAACACACAACAGTAGACATGCATACACCACACAACAGTAGACATGCTGTCTCAGCACCAACTCAGGTGTGTGCAGAGGTGAAAGCTCATGAATTTTTGTGCAGACTTCAAGCACTGGGTCGGTACCTGTTGCACAGCTCTTCAAGACAGCCTGGGATCTGCCGAGCTGCATTTGCAGCTTCTAGCTTTCCATCATGCAAGATGCCTGCAGGTTGACAGAAGGTGAATTGCATAGGTCATACAACTCCAACTGCATTCCTGTCCCAAGGACTCAACAGGGAATCAAAACATGAAACATTGTTATCATTGGACTTGTGGATTGTTTAAGCAAGGCACACCTGTGATTCCTTGCTCAGCTGCAACTGGTACTGTGACTGCCTTTTTACAGTATGTGGCAACGCCTGAGTAGCTACGGTCTTTGCAGTGAGAGAAATAAGAATCCCTGTGGTTTGGACAAGACCCAAACTGAGGAGGCGGGCTGTATGCCAATAAAGCCAGACAGACCTACCAGCCTTCTACGAGCGCAAGGTCTCTGTCAAGCTCCGCCTTAGTAAGTTTCGTCTCTTGAAAGCAGATGATGTCTGCATAGCATGGTTGGTCTGGACGCTGGGCGACAGTCCAGTACGACAGTTGCAGACCTAAAGACGCAGCACCTGCCTGCCTGTACAGAGTCTAGCAAAGTAGCGATATCACCGATGCCTCTTTTACACACAGCACGTAAGCCGTTGATGTTCCAGGTGACAACGCGCATCCGTTGAGCGACAGTCCAGCGTGATCACGCCGCTTGAGTGGGCTTAAACGGTGGCAGCCCAAGCTACTTTCAGCAATACATCACAGCTGAATACATGAGGCATACAGGACTTGCGCGCTGGGAACCTGTCGTTGCTAAGCGTCGTCGTCCTGATCTCGGCTGTGCCAAGCGACAGCGTGACTAAGGACTAAGAGGTCAGCAGGCTGAGGCAAAGCACGTCTGTATGTGCGTCTGACTTATAGCGTTGCCAAAATTGCCACAGCCAAGCCAGCCTCAACAATCGTTGTCCGGGTGTCGCCTGGACACAACTTTGTCATCACGTATGTGGGGGCCCGTTATGTGTATGATCGTGTGTCAGCGCTCACAACCTCGATGATCACTTGGTGCCTGTCTGACTGACGCTCGCTACACACGAACAGCGGATCGACTCAGGGAACCAATCCAGCGAAGATGGCTGACCGCAATCCCCAACACAACGATGTTACCCGTACCGATCCGCAGACGCTCGTTCGGTGGATCATAGACCAGCAGCGCAAGTCCTCACCTGACGCCAAGGGCAACCTGTCTATTCTGCTTGGCTCCATCTCAGTGGCTTGCAAGTTTGTGTCTTCGGCTGTCAAGAAGGTGTGCGGCTGACCAAGCTTTCTGTCATACAGCAGGGACGGCAACACAGTGACTGTGAGATAGCTGACCTGTAGGCTGGACTGGCTGGACTGCTTGGTATGGCAGGCAGTGAGAACGTACAGGTGTGGTCATGACTGCACCAACTTCTGTGTACGTACAGCCAAGTTGTTGAGCAAAGGGAGGCTCACCCTGTTGTATAGCGTACCACCTACACATCAGCAGTGCACCGTCAGTACAAGACAAGGCTGACACACAAGTTGGTGCACACTTGCCTGATATCCTGCACATGTTTTGCTCAGGGGGAAGATCAGAAGAAAGCTTGACGTTCTTGCAAATGAGGTCTTCATCAACATGCTGGCCAAGTCTGGCCAGTGTGCAGTGATAGTGAGTATGGATCTGTGCAATGAATGGGATTCGCTGTGCACAATGCCTTGATTTTAACTCCTGAAACTGCAGTGCATGTGTGGCGCAAAGCACTTGTCTGTGGTGCCATGTTGGCCAAAGGACTCTGTCCACAGCGCTCATGCCAGTGGCAAAGACCTGCAAGCCTGCCGGGCAGCACAGCTGTCAGCAAGCGAATACAAGATCATCCCAGATACACAATCATGCATTGGACTTAGGCTTCTGCAGCACATGGCTTCCTAGACCAAGCAAGCGCAAAAGTGGACTATTCATGATTCTATACAAGCAGCTATAGCACAATAACAAGCATGCGTGTCAGCTCTTTCCACTCATTCCCATCCATGTACAGGTTAGTGAGGAGAATGATGATCCCATCATCATTGAAGAGGCCTACCGGGGTGAGTATTGCGTAGTCATGGACCCCTTGGATGGATCATCAAACATTGATTGTGGAGTGTCCATTGGCACCATATTTGGTATCTACAGAGTACAGCCAGGATCTAGTGGCACAGCTGAGGACGTCCTCAGGGTAGGGATCCTGAATCTGAATCTCCAGAGCCATGCTGACAACAATTTACCAATTTTCAAGTTTGGCATGCACAAGGATGAAGCATATCCTTTAACACCCATCACCCATCTTTTGGCAGCCAGGACGCATAAGCTGCTTCTGAACTTGTACTTATAATACAGTTCATTTGTAATGGCTCATGAATTGAATGACAAGATTGAGTGCTTTTGCCTGCTGCTGCCGCCGATATGCTTGTGAACAAATTCTAACTGCAGGATATCATAATACTGCTGTTGACTTGACTGATTGTTTATGCTTCTCAACACTTGAAGCACCATTTGTTACAAACAGCCCAGTGTACACTGCAGATTTGGAGTTGGGCATATCTCATGCAAGTCTGAGAGCTGACACGATTATGTTTGCAGCCAGGCAAGGAGATGGTGGCGGCTGGTTACTGCATGTACGGCAGTAACTGCTGCATGGTAATGAGCGTAGGATCTGGCAGCAGCGTATTCACACTAGACCCATCTATAGGAGAGTTTGTCCTGACTGCCTCAGACATCCAAATCCCATCCAAGGGCAAAATCTTCAGCATCAATGAAGGCAATGAATGCTTCTGGATGCCAGAAGTTGCCAAGTGAGTGCATGCTATACCTGTAGCACAAACTGCAATGCCTAAGTGTTCAAGCATGCTCTTCCACACAACAGCTGCTGATGACAGTGCATCTATTGTACAAGTTCTCTATAACAAGAATCAAAGCTGGCTACAGTGACAATAGCAATGTTTGGTTTATGTATGGTAGCAAGAGCTTGTTCTGGCAACTTGCCAGAGTGACAGCCTGACAAGCAGTGTGGTCACAAAAAGAACGTGCAAAACCAGACACAGGAATCAATTCATTGCCTCTCCTTGCTGCTCAGTCCCTTGTCACTTCATCAATAGAAAATATCCAGCCGCTGCTGGAAGCACTGTGATAGCTTCATTGTACCTGTTTGGTCTTGCAGATATGGGCATGATAGTCACTTTGTACTCTTGTGGTCATGCAGATATGTGCATGAGTGCAAGTACCCAGCAGACCAAAAGCCGAAGAGCCTGCGGTACGTGGGCAGCATGGTGGCAGATGTGCACCGCACCTTGCTGTATGGTGGCATCTTCCTGTACCCAGCAGATAAGAAGACCAAATCTGGCAAGCTGCGCCTTCTTTATGAGGTATGTGACACCCTTGAACCATGATAAGCCATTGACAAACCATTGATAAGCAGCGCCATAGCTTTCAGACATGAGCAGAAGTACTGCAGCAGCGTTGCGATATGCTCATAGAACTACAATGAGAAATCCTTGCAATGCTAGAGGGACTGATCAGAGCAGGGCCACAGACGGTTTGCATCACAGCCCCTTATTGCTTTGATGCCTGCGCATTCATGGGAGCAACGCCCAGCAATGCCTGCCTGCTCCACATCTGAAGCAAGCTGCTGCAAAGCTGTGCCTGGTTCGGTTGCCCAAGTACGTCTGCAGTGTTGCAGTGCTTTCCAATGGCCTTCCTAGTGGAGCAAGCTGGAGGTCTGGCAACCACAGGCAATGACCGCATTCTGGACATCATGCCACAGCAAATACATGAACGGTACAGTGCTCGACACACTTGCTCGATGCACATTGTTGCTGTATCTGGGGTGACTCATGTACTATGGTGGTCACCTACGCAGACATCAAATCAGCTTTGCCTTCCGCATTATGCCACACAGGTGAACATATGGACAGGTGTTGCATAAACGGCTATCTGGCTTGAGGATCTCGAGGCTTGTGCAATGTTGTGATGCTTGCAATGTGGTGGCATGCAGGAAGCCCATCTTCTTGGGCAGCAGAGAGGATGTGCGACGCATTGAGGCACTGTATGCTGGGAGATAGCAGGCTGACTGGCTGTGACATTGTCTTGTATATTAAGGCCAGTGCTGCCTTCAGTGAACATGTCGAGCTTGAGCCTATGGCGTGATGATGCCAAAAGTCAAACTTGAGATCATGCAAGCTGTCTGCCCTGTCACGTTGGCTTGACACACACTGTGAGAACTGCTTTGACGCTGTGTGAAGATTACAGCTGTTCGTGTTCTCAGTCGTTTTGAATTTTAGGGCATGAATCCTGTCATACTTCGAGCTTACACAGTCGTATGCTGAACTCATGATAGTTTATCGTGGATGACAGCATAATGTCAGTTGCTGTGTGCTCACCGATGCAGCAACCCTGTCAGGGTAGTGGCATGAGAATTTTGTGATTTGTCTCCTTGACAGATCGGATCTCAGATACACGTTTTCAAGGATGCACTTTGTGATTTGTTTGCAAAACATGTTGAGCACACATGATCAGCTGCTTGCAGTTGCCACCAAGCGACGACTACTTTGACAAGTCCTAGGAGATCTGTTTCACGCTTTGATTTCAACTTACAAGCCTTGTGACACATGCAACTAGAAAAGTTGCAAAAAGACGACCTGACATTGCACAAAGACTGATGAGCAAAATTGTTCGTTACTGTAGTACAAGCATCAAGCACGATGACAGTGTTGATGGCTGTATCATTCCCAACAACAGTCCCTTTACAAGACATAGCTGGCAAGTTGAATGTGTAGCTGTGAGTTTGCATCCTCAAAAGTGGATGACAATCTCCCGCTGTCCCCCCATTTCATAAACCATATCCAGGGCTTCCTCTAGCGCCACTTGACCAAAGTTTGTGATGTAGTTCGAGCCAATTTTGACATTCTTTGGTGCCAAAGACGGGTTGGCCTTTAAGGCCTGATGCAGCAGCAGCAGCGCATCAGTGTATTGGAGAAACAGCGGGCACACTCTCACAGCATCTCATTTCCACGCTTGTCCAAGGTGCAAACACGCCAAGAAACAGAATGCAAGTCAGGCACCATTGAGCATAAGCACTGTCCATACAGGCTATGCTCTTTGTACACAGCAAACCAGGTGGCCAGGCATGCGACAAATGGCTGTCATGCTGGCACACCCTGATGAGCATTTTTGGTTGGAAACACATGTATAATCACCAGCCCTACCTGAGCCACAGCACATGCGCCCTCATCCTTGATCTCGTTGTAGCCTAGGTCCAGCTCCACCAGCCTCTCGTTGGTGTGCTCCTTCAGTGCTTGACTGATCCAGCCCGCACCTGACCAAGAAAGGCTTAGATAGTGGTACTGATTGCCCTTTTGGCACCTTTGAAGCTGCTTTGGTCATAGGTGTGCAAGGTTCAGAATCAAGATGCAGAACCGCAGCAAAAGCAGCAGAAGCTTCCTGAAGCAGGGGCCCCACCTGGGTTGTTCAGGCTGTTCCCTCTGAGGTCCAGAGTGGCGATGGATGTGTTGAAGAGGATGAGGTCAGCAATGGCCTTTGCACCTTCATTCTCTCCCACCTTGCACCAACCCATCTTCAACACCTCAATCTGCGCAAGCCCGCATGCCCAAAATCAGCAACAACTCATGATTACTCACAGCAACAACTCATGATTACTCATCAGCAACAACTCATGATTACTTCCATCAGTCTCGCACAGTGCACTTGACGAGCAAGCAGAAGGTGACTGATTTACTGAAGAACTCTGTGATGAGTACGACTGCTTTCTCACAGAGCAGACTTGTGATGCACTTGAAGCAGGCTGACGAACAGACAGATGGACGGATGGACAGACGAACAAACAGGAACAAAGAATGCAGGCATGCCAACAGACATAGACAGACAAGCATACAGGCAGAGAGGGATGAGCAGGCAGGTTGCAGGCAGCCAGACAGACAAGAACTGGACAATCAGGCTTTTCCCATCAGATGGACAGCAGAACAGAAATGGATGTTGACAAAAGCCTGATTTTCACGTTCTGAACCATTAAAGAAAGCTGCCTGGCTGACTTCCACAGTGACTCACCCCAAGGTCATACTTGACTACATCAGCAAGGTATTTGGCACCCTCCTCCCCGATGGGGTTGTACCCTATCTCTAGGGTTTTCAGGGTTAGGTTTCCTCTCAGGGACTCCAGTAGCACCTTGATTCCCTCTGGGCCTATGTTGTTACCGCCAATGTCCAGTACCTTCAGGCTGCTGTTGCCTTTCAACGCCTCTGCCAACTGCGCACCAGAAGAAGTATGCAGACCATAAGAAATTTGCAGACCGAAAGAAGTATGCAGACCAGAAGAAGTATGCAGACCAGCAGCGGGTTGAGCTGTGGTAGGAAAGTATGTCTGGTTGAAGAGTGAGCCAACAGCTATCAATGCATGCACAGAAGCAGCTGCTCACTTGCTGGCATACCCTGCCGACACAATCAGCATGTCTTGATTGCACCTCTCAGTAGCTTTAAAGCAGCTGCTTGTGCAAAATACATTTTGCTGTGACAGCTCAACAGTTGCATTGAAGCTTCGTACATTTTGTACACCTGCACGTACCTAGCTCATCATGAGCCGGAGAGTGTTTATATTATTATGGTTCGTTTATTATTTGTACTCTTGCATGTCACCAACGCAGTATGTACATGCTGTTGATGACTACTCTGACTGCTGATGCCAGCACCACCAGGGAGCGCTGACACCACATACACGGTAAGGAGATTTATGACAGGGTGAGTTGTAACCTTGTAAGCCCCTCCATTGCCGATGTCGTTCATATACAGATTGAGCTCCTGCAGCTTCTTGGCCTTCTTCACAAAATCTGCAATGGCGACTGCTCCCTCCTCGCCCAGACTGCATTGGGGCATGATTGGTCAGGCTTTTGAGCATCATGCTAAGCAACTTGGTGTTGCGGGGCGGGAAAAACACCCCGGGATGGAATGTTTGAAAGACTTGCAGTATCGATGCTCACCTGCTAATGTGACATGTAAGATTAAAAGACTCGCAGCATTGATGATCGCCTGTTGGTACGAGATATAAGGCATGAGGTTAAAGTTACAGGCAGTGATCAGTGGCCATCACAGGTAGTAAGCTAGTGATATGAATATGCTTTGAAAAGTGCGTCCAGTGCAAATTGGGTCTGGAGACTAGATCAAGATACATTCCAGTGCTGCTGCTCTGTCTCATCTTGGCTGTTTAAACATTTTAATGAGACTCAGAGGCATGCTGTAACTGAAGGGATCAAAGGATGATAGATATTGTGACAGCAACAAGGCACCAACGGCTGATTCATACACACCACCCTTGCACATTATAGCTGCTCGATGCATGCAGCATTCTCTTGCCTGATGCATGCAGCAAGGTCGCCATGCTCTGAGATATCAGGCAGAGAGAGTTCAGCTGTACACGTCTAATTTAATTCAAGAGCGTCCATTCTACAGTGGAAATCTATACTCAGATGCGCCTGGGCACAGTAAAAGCGCGTTTCTACATTGGGGAGATGTTTCAGAGAGAGTGCAGCTGGAAATGGCTTGCCTGTTGTTGCCAGCATCTAGGACCCTGAAGGAGGTTTCTCTTTCTGAGAGGGCACTGCAAAGGGCCTTGATGCCTTCATTTCCCATGTCATTGCCTTTGATGTACAGCTCCTGAAGGGCGCTGTTCTTCTGCAGGGCATTTGCCAGCACTCTCGCCCCTACCCCTCCTACATAGTTGTCACTGCAGCACACCTCCACTGTAAGTTGAGACGACTTGTCTCCTTGTTGCGCTCATCACTACATTCTGAATGCAGAGGTTAAAGGCAGAAACTGATCATCAGCTTCCACCAGTGTCGACTGTGTTGCGTTCACGACTACTTCTGAATGCGGAAGTCAAAGACAAAACCTGATCAAAAGCTTTGACTAGGGTCGACTGGGAAACAGCAAGTGCAGATTGGCTGAGTTCCTGTTCGCAGAGATGGCATGTGTATAAAGTACCGAAATATGATGCAATTCCCAAGAGCTCATGTTACACAGAACAGCATGCACAAAATAGCACAGCGAACAGTAGCTTGAAAGGCTCACTTGATATGCAAGGAATGCAGAGCCTGGTTGTCTGTGAGCGCCTCTGAGAGGGCTGTAATGCCATCATAGTCGATGACATTGCCACTGAGCTCCAGGTGGGTCAGCGTCGTGTTCACCTGCATACAGTCACAAGGAAGTGTGAACAGAGTAGTGACATCAGCATGTGGACTGCCGTGAAGTGATTCTGAGACATGCATATAATGCTTTCCTAGAAGCCAACGCTTTAAATCGGCTGGAACACAGAGATAAGCTGATTGCTCCAAGAATGCAACTTCAGCATTTGCAGCACAGCACAGCACAGCACAGCACAGCACAGCACAGCACAGCACAGCACAGCACAGCACAGCACAGCACAGCATAGCACAGCACGAACTGTTTCTTTCTGCAAGAGACAAGGGAATGGACAAGATGCATGAGATGGCATGGATCATGTGGTGACTTGGAGCCAACCTTAAGCATCTCGGCAAGTGCAGCTGCTCCTCTGTCCCCAATGTTGTTGGCACTCAGGTTGAGGGTGTGTATCCTGGCATCGCCTGCACAAGAAGGGCAGCAGCACTCATGATGCACACACAGAAACTTGTCTGTGCGCATGTGCTGACAGGCCTGGATCAGTCATCATGTGCATGTGCGCAACCAGCTGTCAAAGACTCCTTTGTTGATTGGGTTTTGACACTCACATGAGCTTGCATGAAACCTGCATGGAGTCTGTGACAAAGGCTGGCATCGCACGCTGCACAGAGTGATACAGGCACACACGCATTGAGGAGTGCTGCTGTTTTGGACATGCTGCCCTGTGTATGTTGCGGCAAAGCATGCATTGTCCGTTTTCAGACAGCATCAATGAGACACAGCATGGCCCCTTCCATGATGGCAGGATCAACCCTGTTTGGTTTTTTGACCAAAAAAAACTTTATTGAATTTCAAGGGTTAAAGCAATATTAGCCGTACCCACTGACCTTGTTTATTTGTTCAAAATTTCCAGAAACAAACATGAAATTTCAAGGGTTGAAGAAATACTATCCGTACCTGTCGGTTTTAATGGAGCATACCTGCCATGTACTGTGCTACTGCCTCCGCACCATCATCGCCTATGCTGTTAGTGTCGATCACCAGAGTTTCCAGAGTGTCATTGTTTTTCAAGGCTTCAAGCATTTGGGTGATGCCCATCTGTCCAATGCCGTTCTTCCCAAAATCTGCTGCCATGCACCTGCACATTGAACGCCAGGCAGGGTTTAGGATTGAGCTTGTGGGCATGCGGCTTGTTGCAACGGTGGTGCAGAAGCAGGTTGTGAGCACGCAGGAAAGGGGTACATCAGCAATTGTCATGACGTGTTTGCTTGCATGATTGTGGGTTTGCTTGGACCAAAGCAAAGCCCATGACTCTTGTGAGGAATGTCAATTGTGGAGCCTGCAGGTGAGAGTAGCAGATTAAGGTTTACATGAGACATTCAAGGTTTCTGCACACGGCATCATTGCACCTTTAGCATTGTCGTGTGGCTGTCTTTTCGACAGGTCTGCTCAACAAGGTCTGTCAAGCAGCGTAGACCATGACACTCAGCAAAGTGTATGATGATGCAAACTTGCCATCCATGCATAAAGACAACGTGGTCCATCCAGCATGTTCTTGAATGTCTTGCGATGCATTACGGTGTGAGCTGCACCTGTCGTTGAACGCCAAGGCCTCTGCAACATATGCACAGCCCTCTTCGCCAAGGTTCTTGGCAGACAAATCCACAGAGGACTGATTCCGGATCTGGCCCATGAATTCATTCAAGCGCTGTGTGGCTTCACGCTGTAGCTGCTTATGCGTCAGTTTCTGCGAGGGAAAAAGGCAGGATCATGCCTGGTGATCATAAGTTTGGCTTGTGACTTTGAGATGCTATCATGCTTCAGTGTGAAGACTGACTATTGGTCTGCTATGTAACACGTAATGGACAGGAAAAGATGCAGCTCAAAGTGGCTGCATCCTTTGCTGTATGGTTTGGGCGCTTGTAATCATGTGCAGCAAAGAATAAGAAATTGCATGATACAGTTGAACAAGGATCATTGTCTTGAACATGAGTGCATAACTTATCACACATTGAGTGGCATCTCAATGTACCTTTTCTTCTTCAGGAAGCTGGCGTTTCGAGAGCTGCCTGATAGCAAACACCACTGCAGCTATCAGTCCAACTGCCCCTAAGCCTAGAGCACCAAGCTTAACCAGGTCTCCTGAGCTGGACGGTGCTTGGGGTGGCGGAGCTGCC
>JAABUI010002083.1_pt1 | contig 11253 bp, 12 predicted proteins | sample 5559111 | NCBI WGS metagenome assembly JAABUI01 (sample SAMN10711870, study PRJNA513365) | rock metagenome | isolation source: Antarctica rocks | place: Antarctica: Victoria Land, Buttleship Promontory
TATGTGTAGCAGGCAGGAAATACACCGGAGACACATCAAAGAATCTCCGTTACTAGAATTTATTCATGATTTACAAAGATTTGCCCATGAATTTGCGTTTGGTAAAGCTCAACCACCACTTGTAAAAATTAGCAGCCGGAGCGCTTTGCAGAACAGAGGGATCCTACTTTCGATGGCGTAGCTCCCTCGGCGTATACTCGCGCCAGTAACCGTATCGCTAACTCCTGTCTCACTTGCGAGAGATATCTATCTCAGGATCAGCCACAGAGAATTCTGATGTACCAGCTGCAAAGACTCACTGTCGCATGGTTTCCGCGTCTTGCCTATCCCTGGGAGCCTCAAAGGCTTGATTCAAAGGGAAGCTGGCATCTCCTGGTATGGCGAATTGATCGAGCGCTGTATTTAATAGTGCCTATGTAGTATCCAGCATTGGTCAGTATGACGTCTGACAACGGCATCCACTGTGACTGTTCGATGAGGCCATCGGAAAGGCATGGCGACGTACTTTTTCAGCTTCCTTCTTTCCCATCGAGGGTTTTATTTTCGTTAAGCATTCGCTCAGAAACAAGATGCCATAGATCAGAAGTCGGTCTGCTGGTCCCTTGATCTCGAAATTCCGAAAGAAAGTATTGGCGCGGAATAAAGAGAGGACTTCATCCAGAGGGTCGTAGGATTCACTATCTGGGTCAATGTCGAGATCTGATGTATTGGGGGGCAGTGCCGGTAGAGTGTATGCTGGGCCTCGGGTTCGGGTACGGAGAGGCAGAAGAGCGAAGTTCCCTAAAGACTGTTAGATACTGCATACCTCATTCATCGTAGGCCAATATATGAGAGGGGGAAGCTGGTGGAAAGATGGTGGGCTCACCTATTACACGGACATCCTGGTCCTGAAGGAAGATCGAGTGATATGCCTATAAGATTGTCAGCGTCGATTCCCAAAGTCGGGGTGCATCAAACTTGCAGGCATTTCGACTCTTATGGTACATCATCAAACATGTCACATCGAATTGGGGCTACTTTATTGAAGGCAGTCGCATTGAATTGCCAAGATCTGTAGGGCTGATTCTGTATTCCACTTTACGCGCTCGACGCGTCTGCATCACAAAGTATTACAATTGAAAGAATACTTTAGCCTTCGCCCTCACAAAATATCAGAATGTCGGACTACGAGGATGAGATGGATGTGGACGCTCCTCCGGTAAAGGAGTCCGTCTTGTTCAATTCCGACAACACCAATGCCAAGGGCAAGAGAAGCGCAGCAAATCTGCCTGTAGAAGCAGAAGACAGTCTACCATGGTAAATTCGAATACTTGGGCTATGAAGGGTCACGACTAATCATTATAGGGTAGAAAAGTACAGACCAGACACTCTCGACGATGTCTCCGGGCATCAGGACATCCTGGCTACAATCAATAAATTCGTCGACACAAACGTCCGCAGTTGCCGTCCAAACGCTTCGTCTTTCAAGCTGACCAAGTATAGCGGCTACCACATCTCCTCCTTTATGGACCTCCAGGGACAGGCAAGACATCCACAATTCTGGCTTTGGCACGACGAATATATGGCAACAAGAATATGCGGCAGATGGTGCTTGAATTGAATGCTAGTGACGATAGAGGTATCGATGTGGTTCGAGAGCAAATAAAGACATTCGCTAGTATGCCAGAGTCATGAGAACTGAACGGAGCATTGAACTGATCAATGCATCAGGCACGAAACAAATATTCTCCGCTGCGCCCAAAGCAACCGATACGCCGGCACTAGGAAGCTACAAGCTCATCATCCTGGACGAAGCGGATGCCATGACATCAGTAGCCCAAATGGCACTTCGGCGGATCATGGAAAAATACACTGCCAATACCCGGTTCTGTGTTATTGCCAACTATACACACAAGCTCTCGCCAGCTCTCTTGTCGCGGTGTACGAGATTCAGGTTCAGTCCCCTGAAGGAACCTGATATCAGGAGAATTGTCGATTTGGTTATCGAGAAGGAAGATGTGATGATCCAACAGGATGCAGTTGAGAGTCTGGTCCGGCTCAGCAAGGGTGACATGAGACGGGCATTGAACGTACTCCAAGCATGTCACGCAAGCAGTACGCCCCCTCCCGTTTAGCCCGATCGAATCAAAACATTATTAACAATCTCAAGGCATACCTCTCCACATCAAAGACCAACCCCCCCCCAAAAACACCCGAACCGAACCAATAACGAACACCACAATCTACAACTGTATCGCCGCTCCCCACCCCTCAGACATCCGCCTCATCCGCGACACCCTCCTCGAAACATCAGACCTGACATCTTGTCTAAATACTCTCAATACCCTCAAAGCTAACAAAGGTCTCGCCTTGGCGGACATACTGACCGCACTTGGAGAAGAATTGGCGAAATTGGAAGTGCCGCCGCAGACGAGGGTGGCGTGGCTGCAGGGGCTGGCGGAAGTGGAGTTTAGGTTGAGTGGGGGAGGTGGAGAGGTGGTGCAGACGGGTGGGTTGGTGGGTGTGGTTAGGGGAGGAGTGGATTTGATGGAGCATGGGGGAACGAGGTGATGGACTTTTGTTTCAAGGAGGTGTGTAATCATCTGGCGGCCAAATACCCAATCTTCACTGTCTATTCGGCTCAGGGCTGTGATCGTGAATAGTTATACTGTGTAAATCCTCGACTTGCTAGGAATCTTCAACTTGTGAGATCAAGCTAAGGCTGCCTCTTTCGAGTTAACGGGATATAGAGCAATGAAGTGCCAAAAAAATATAAAAATAGAATCAACCAACCCTCTCACCCCCTCCCCTACCATCCCCCCTCCCCCTATCCCTCTCCAAATCCCACGCCCCCCTCCCCCCCATCCTCTTCAACTTCCTCGCCCTCATCTCCTCCCTAATCCCCTTCTCCTTCTCCCTCGGATCAATAACCACCAACTCCTCCTCATTCTTCTTCTTCCAACTCAAATCCTTCCCCAACCTATCCTTCTCAAAGCTCAGCGCATGCGACATCCATGCTTCGTTGCTGTCGTCTTGTGCTTCTGCGTCGCCGCCGTTGTGTTGGTCCCATGATTGGCATGATTGGCAGTTTGATATGAAGTGTAGGTCGCATAGTGGGGCTTCGTCGTCAACGTTTTCGGGGGCTGTTGCCGGGTCGTGGTTTTTGGGGGAGTCTTGCGCGTCTGCGTCTTCGCGTAATGGTGATTTGGAAGTGTTTTGCTCCTTTGGCGCCTTCTCAAGCTTGGCTTTGAATGCACTCAACATGTCCAGTGCTTGCTTGTCGACTTGTGTATCTCCGTTCGCCCCATGTTTGCGCTTGCGTCCTCGCGTGGCGTTTTCGGGGATCATCTGCTCCAATGCGGATTTTTTGCGTGCGTCAGTGGCTGGCGCAGTCTGAATGTTTCGCTTCATGGATGCTTTCAGGTCTGCGATCTGGGCATTTGTCTTGTCCAGTAGAGTTGATACTTTGCCAATTTGCTCCGGCTCCGGAGAGGTAGATGGTGATCGTGAGGACTCTTCATCTCTGGGTAATGGAAGCTGTAATTCTCGATTGGGCTGAGCCAGCTGCGGAGGTGTTTTCGAACGTGACGATCTTCTCCGAATGGTCTTCTCTGCTGGCTTTGCAGCAGGTTTCGAGCCTGCGTTGATTTCTTTGGCATTTCTGGGAGTCCCGTTTGCGCTTACAAGCTTTGGGTTGAATTTCTCCTTGTTCAGCACCGGAGCCTCTCCTCCATCCTCACCATCTTCAGCGCCGAAACTAAGTAGCACTTTCCCACCCTTTTTCTTGGTCTTCTTCTTCACCTCTTGCTTCTCCTCAACGATTGCTCTCGCCCTCGGTTCCCTCCTGACCACATCCTCAAATGGGTTGACCAAAATCTCGGCCCCAGTAATTTTTGTGGGAAACATTGGTCTCTCGCTTCCTTCCACATCCTCTAGATCGGCCTCTCCCATTTTCATTAAATTGTAGATAGTGTCCCCCATTATGCGCCCAAACATCGTATGCTTGTCCTGCAACTCCCTCGTCTCGCCCAGCGTCAAGAAGAATTGGCTTCCATTGTCATTCTTCCCACCTCCATTGGCCATCCCTAAAAGCCCCCTTCGATTGAATTTGAGTCTGCTATGGAATTCATCCTCGAAGACGCCTCCGGGATAAATGGCCTCGCCTCCATGGCCTGTGCCTGTTGGGTCGCCTCCCTGAATAATGAACCCTGGGACGAGGCGATGGAAGATGGTGTCATTGTAATACCCATCAAGACAATGTTGGAGAAAGGAGCGGGAGGCGATTGGGGTTTGTTTGGCGAAAAGTTCTAGCAGAAGGTCGCCGGCGGTAGTAGTCAGGAGAACTTTAGCGGTGGGTTGAGGCTCAAGATTGTAAAGAGCAGACATAGTGATAAGAGATCGAAGGCCGACTGCTAGGGCAAGGGAAATCGCATGGCCAAGGATTAATGCCTTGAAGATTCGCTAAGGAAAACAAATACTTAAGGACCAAGAAATTCAAGCTGCTGATGTCCTCTTGTACGATGAAACCTCTATTGCCTCAATGAGATTGACTCCAAATTTGATATGCCGATCTGTGACCGTAGTCTTGCACACATAAAGGAAGGCTTAGAGTCTATCAGAAGCCCACATCATGGTCCATGGCTTGACATCGCGGCTATACCCGCTGATTCGGCCAATCGGAAGATCAGGACAGGCGACCAGGCTGGGTGTGATATCAGAGCAGCTTCCGCCGAATCCACGATCCCTACTTATATTAAGGCCGCGCAATTGGATTCGTGAAACGTAACGACATCAGGGCGAAACCTTACAGCAGTCCACTTCAATTGTTTATATATTCCCATCCACGATACTTCAAGATAGACAAATAACGACACACCGCTCACGACACTAACCACATCACTCTAGGGTTACCTTGCGAATCATAGGCTATCCTCTTACGTTGGTGCCTCGAGAGAACAACGTAGCAATCAGAGACGCACTCATCTAGGACAACGAGCCACAAGCGATTAAAGGGCTTGTACTTCTCAGCTAGGAATATTTGATCATCAGGCTGCTAGTTTGACCTTCACTTTTATCTTACTTCCGCCTTTCGCTACACCAGCGCAGTCTTCAGAATCACTCTTCCCTTCACGAGACCGCCGACAGTTCATCCATCTGAGACATAGGAAGAGCTAGTCTAGGACTTGCAGCAGTGGAGGACTCGGAGCACAGCGCAACACCCGCGGGTGACCTTACCGTTTCGCGAGTTGCAGCCGGCAGAGGTAGCAGCAATGCGAACCGCTAGTACACGAAAACGTCCCGCTTCTGCGATATCCACTGCAAGCCCTGATCAGGTCCAAGAATTAAAGAATCAAACCCGCAACAGCAGCTCCCCGCAAATAATGAACAGTCCTTCCCTCATGCAGATGCAGCCTACACAGATGCCAGGCCATGTTGTACCCGACTATGTTGATCCCACGAGTAATTACTCCCCTGGCCTCTACGGTTCACCTTACTACAATCCCCCTCAAACTCAAAAACCGGCAGAAAATTTGGGCACCGAGCTTGTGCGAGCTCAAACAAGCAATCAGATCGTACCCATCGCCAATTACACAGATGGATACCCCATGACTAGGCCGGAATTTGGCGGCCCTCCTCCACCTCCGGAGAACCGATATCAAGGCCAAGGCGATCCTGACGATCTTGATCATAGGGCCTTGTTGGCTCAACAAGACGCACAAGCAAAGCGTAAACAGATACCGCCATTTGTACAGAAGCTTAGCAGGTGAGATATATTGCTCTGAAATCGAAGCACGCGCTGATTGAGACAGCTTTCTTGATGAGAACACTCGAAACACGGATCTCATTCGATGGTCTGACAGCGGAGATTCATTCATTGTGATAGACGAAGATGAATTTGCGAAGACCTTGATACCAGAGCTTTTCAAGCACAACAACTATGCATCATTCGTACGGCAATTGAACATGTACGGCTTTCATAAGAAGGTCGGCCTGTCGGATAATTCGATGCGAGCGAGCGAGAGGAAGAATAAGAATCCGAGCGAGTACTCAAACCCGTACTTCAAACGTGGCAAGCCCAATCTTTTGTGGCTGATTCACAAGCCGAAAAATGCTCCTTCGAAGGGTTCAGGAAAGAATACAAGAGCAAAGCAAGAAGATGCGGAGGAAGATGTTGATGATTTCTTCCCTCGCGATAGTCCTGTGCCTCCGATCCGTGAGCAGGTTGAAGATACACAAAATCCTTGGGATGCCCTTCAACCTCTCGCGCTTCCCCCGCCTAATCCAAGACTTCCACCAGAGCAATTTAAAAGTTTACAGAAAGAAATGGCAGAGATCCGACATCAGCAGCTCAAGATCAATGAAATGCTAAACATAACTCGGAGGGAGAATAATCAGCTCTACAACCAAGCGAAAGCTTTTCATGAATTACACGAGAAGCATGACAACTCAATTAATGCCATCCTTACATTTCTAGCTACGGTCTACAACAAAAACATGCACGACAAAGGGCTGGATTTCCGAAATATGTTTGGCCCTAACACGCTTCCTTCTAAGGACGACAGTCATGGGATTGTCGATGTTGGGGATGAGAAACCGAGCCATATGAACAACACGACTCGGCCTTCGTTTATGAAGAAGAAGCCACTGCTTCTCAAGGACAAAGCTTCACCCGGAGAGTCGGCTAACGGCCAGGGACAGTTCAATCAATGGCCACCTGGTACTTTCTCGTATCCGGAGAAGCGGAAAGCCTCTCCCTGGCACTCGCCAGCGATTCAAGAGATACATGATCAAACACCTTCGAATCGTGGCTCACAAAGCCCCCAAATCGATCCTGAGCAGGCAACGAACGAGCAAGCATCGCAACCAGATATCCTTTCACTGATACAAAAGCAAAACGCCCAGAACACCCAATTAAATGGAAGCCAGATGGAATTTCCAGAAGCCCTCTCTCGTCTTGAAAACACCGACGGCCAATCACCCCTCACTCCAAGTCAACGACAAAACATGCTGCGACTGATGTCCGACGAACAAGTCAATCCTCACAAACCTGGCAGTCTCAATCATGAGATCATGTCCCTCAGTACTTCCAACCCAGCTGTAAACCTCGCCCATTTCAACATGAACTCGGAGCAACTGAATCAAATTCAGCAATCTCTAAGGGAGCAGGAAGCTCGAATGGCAAATATGCAAGCGACCATCGCGCCTCTCAGTCCCAGTGGCAGCATCCCCGGTGTCAACGATCAGACATACAACGGAAACCCAGAACTAGACTTGGACTCCATCTTCAACAGCGGTGATTACTTCAACGACGGCACCGACCCCGCAAATTTCGACTTCGCAAATGGTGCAGACCTCCCCGATTTCGATTTCGGTACGACCACAGAGCCTGTGAATGGGACTGACCAAGCGCAAGATTTCCCGCAGTTCGACGGAGTGGATGAGGGACGTGTGAAGGAGATGGATAGCAGTGAGGCTACTAGTCCGGCTAACACGGTAAATACTATTGAGGATGAGGGTCAGGTGGAGCAGAGTCCAAGGAAGCGGAGGAGAAGGGGGTGAGTATGAGTGGGATGGTATAGATATGGGTGACATTGATTTTATCGACTTATGATTGTGATGACTTGCATGCAGCGGTGGCCGTATTGGCGGATTTCTTCTGTGGTGTAATATTACCTGGATTGATTGCTGGAGACTCATACGTGGATAGACAGCCCATTCTTCATACGCATATTAGCAGACGAATTGAAATTGTGATTACTTTTGCATTGGGAGTACGCGATGTGATATGTTGATTGGTGCATCTAAGATGAATTCCTTGCAGACTTTGCAAAGACCGCCTGGTCTCTTACATGTCCAAGCCGTACGACTCTACAATTGTGTACGCACTTGGTAGATGATGGTTTACGCACGTAGGATATTTAGTAAATGAACAGTCTGCTTCTAGAGGAATAATTGTATTCAATTTATCTGAAAGTCGCTCAATAGCATATCGTCTAATTACAGCCCTGATAACACCAGCGCACCAGCTTTTCCGCCGCATGCAATTCGTCTAATAGCAATGGGATTCGTGGAACATGAAATTGTCATTCCTATAGCATGTTGTGCCGCAATATAGAGCTTAGTCGACTTCCTCAACAGTTGGGCCGTCGTCACCGCCGGCTGCACCGCCTGGTCCACCGGCGCCAGGGAATCCACCACCAGGCATGCCACCGCCGGGCATACCGCCCATGCCACCTGGCATACCACCTGCACCGCCTTCGCCTCCACCGTACATCTTGACCATGATGGGGTTGGCGACGCCTTCGAGGGTCTTTTGGGCTGATTCGTATTCTTCGACCGTGGCGGTTTGGTTGTCGTCGAGCCAGGCGACGGTCTTGTCGATTTCAGATTTGAGGGTTTCCTTCTCGGAAGCGTCCAGCTTCTCTTCGACCTTGGGATCTGAGATGGTGTTGCGGAGGGAGTAGGCGTAGGATTCGAGGGCGTTCTTGGCGGAGATACGGGCAGATTCGGCTTCATCTTCTGCCTTGTATTTCTCTGCTTCTGACAACATACGCTCGATTTCCTCCTTTGAAAGACGGCCTTTGTCGTTAGTGATGATAATCTTGTTGGTCTTGCCGGTGCCTTTCTCCAATGCCGAGACGTTCATAATACCATTGGCGTCAATATCGAAGGTAACCTCGATTTGAGGAACACCGCGAGGCGCGGGTGGGATGCCGGAAAGCTCAAATTTACCCATCAAGTTGTTGTCCTTCGTACGAGCGCGCTCACCCTCAAAGACTTGAATAAGCACACCGGGCTGGTTGTCGGAGAAGGTAGAGAAAACTTCGGATTTCTTGGTGGGAATGGTAGTGTTTCGCTTGATAAGAGCAGTCATGACACCACCAGCAGTCTCGATACCCATGGACAATGGCGCAACATCGAGCAGTAGGATTTCGTTGGTGGATTTTGAGGATGTGTCGCCGGAAAGGATGGCGGCTTGGACTGCTGCGCCGTATGCGACAGCCTCATCCGGGTTGATTGACTTATTGGGCTCCTTGCCGTTGAAAAAGTCTGATACCAGCTTCTGGATCTTGGGGATACGAGTGGAGCCACCGACTAAGACGATCTCGTGGACTGATGATTTGTCGATCTTGGCATCGCGGAGGACGCGCTCAACGGGCTCCATGGTAGAACGGAAAAGATCCTGGCACAACTCTTCGAAACGAGCACGAGTGATAGAGGTGTAGAAATCGATGCCCTCATACAAAGAGTCGATTTCGATGGAGGTCTGTGCGGAGGATGATAGGGTTCGCTTGGCTCGCTCGCAAGCAGTTCGGAGACGTCGGAGAGCACGGGCGTTGGAGGAGAGGTCCTTCTTGTGCTTGCGCTTGAATTCGTTGACAAAGTGGTTGACCAAGCGGTTATCGAAATCCTCACCACCCAAATGTGTATCACCTGCGGTCGACTTCACCTCGAAGATACCCTCCTCAATCGTCAGAAGAGACACATCGAAGGTTCCTCCACCCAAATCGAAGATGAGCACATTTCGCTCGCCCTCGACCTTCTTGTCCAAGCCGTATGCGATAGCTGCGGCGGTTGGCTCGTTGATAATTCGGAGAACGTTCAGGCCAGCAATCAATCCTGCGTCTTTGGTGGCTTGGCGCTGGGAATCATTGAAATATGCTGGGACTGTCACCACAGCATTGTTGACTGTTCCTCCGAGATATGATTCAGCGGTTTCCCTCATCTTGGTCAACACCATCGATGAAATCTCTTCTGGTGTGAACGTCTTGGTCTCCCCCTTGAATTCGACATTGATGACTGGCTTGCCAGCCTTCTCAACGACCTTGAACGGGAAGTGCTTCATATCGGCCTGTACTTCTGCGTCTTGGAATTTGCGGCCGATCAAACGCTTTGCATCGAAAACCGTGTTGATGGGGTTCATGGCGACTTGGTTCTTCGCGGAGTCGCCTGGAAATTTCAGTATAAATTTCGCGGAATTGGGTGGCTGGATTCTCACCGATCAAACGCTCCCTGTCAGACATGTTAGCTGGGTTCATTCAGAGGGAATTGGGGAGAAAAACGTGTCTGTGAAGGCCACAAAACTTGGGGTGGTCCGATTTCCTTGATCTGCTCAAATATTAGCATCACCGCCGATGCATGCTCTGGGACCCAGGAACGCTACCGTTCGCTATGATTTCTATACTAGCGCTAAGTTAGCAAGTGATCATGAATCTCAACTGGCTAAGATAGAGCCCAGGTGGCGGCCAAAATGGCCAAAATGGCCAAAATTGCCAAAATGGCCAGAAATGCTGAAATTTTGCCAGGAGTGGAATGTAGACTCACCGATCATCCCGGAAAACACCTGTGCACGAATAGGTAGTTCGTTTTTTGAGGTCAGCATCATGAGTAGAGAGTGGTGAGTGTGAAGGGTGGCAGACGGGGAGGTGTTGGGCAGGATGGGGGACTTATCTAAGTCGATTCCGATCGCAGGCGCCATTGTGTTTGAGATTGTTCTTTCTGATGTGGAGATGAGGAATCAGTATGAAGAGGTTGTGAGGATGTGTGAAAGGGTTGTGGAAGTTAGGTGCGATGTGAGAGATGAAGAATTATATTGGGCTTGGGTGAACATGACCGAATTTAATCGAACTAGCTAGAATCTCGCTTAAAGTCTTAGCGCAGATCACTCCGAGTTTACTCCGCCTCCCGCAATGACTAGAATCTTCGGGAGCAAACCACAACTTACCACAACTTACCACAACTTTCGGGAAAATCCCCAACATTTAACATTTTCTTCAGTAAGTCATGTCATGGTGTTTGAGTGTGGTGTTTATTTGCGATCTGAAGTCTTGGTCCGTGAGCAATTTACCTATATTATCCTTTCCCATGAAAAGCATCAAAAATCAGTGAACTTTAGCATAACAGTTTTATTCAATTTGATGTTCTGATAATAGTCTAATGTTTATAATACTCTCCCCTACCCTAACAATGGCTTCATCTCAAGGGCTTTCACCCAAAGTTCCATTGCTCCCTAGAGATATCAAAGTAGCACAGCAGCGGACTTCAAGGCAATTCTCCATTAAAGTGGACCCTGTCCGGTAATTTGCCCGAGTAGTATAGTCAATAAGCGGTCTTGCATATTTATACAGGCCTTTATCAAAGGGTTTTCATCCAAAGTTCCCCTTGCTTTTATAGGTAATGCATCCATGGAATCGAACGCTGTCCCTTTTGAACAACAGCCTTTATCTGGGTAGGAACCTGAGTGATTCATTCAAAGACGGGTTTTACCCATCC
>JAABUI010002086.1_pt1 | contig 11247 bp, 15 predicted proteins | sample 5559111 | NCBI WGS metagenome assembly JAABUI01 (sample SAMN10711870, study PRJNA513365) | rock metagenome | isolation source: Antarctica rocks | place: Antarctica: Victoria Land, Buttleship Promontory
TCAAAGGCGGTAAGCCAGCGTGGGTCTATCCATTCGGGTCTGAAAGCGTAATCACACCTTTCCCAGCATTTCCTATAAAACCTGTTCGAGATGTCCACCTCGATGCGGTGAAAGGGGCTTGAAGCGGGGCCAAAATGTTTCCAGAATTCCTTGAGCATTCCAGGCGAGTTAAATCGAAAGATGAATCTGGTAAAGAAGACAGCATCGAGTTCGTATGCAGTAGGACCCAAGGCTTCCCGAAGCTGGCGGACACTATGCTGATTGATCCAAGTCCTTTTGATATCCAGTCCAGTACCATGGGATAGTCGGATGGCAGTTGGTCCGGAGCGCTGATAGTCAAGCAAAACGGTGTCTGAATTCAGCGGTATATTTCCTTCGCCTTTGGAAAGCTGTTCCCAAATCTGGACCCAACTCTGGAGGTAGATATCCGAGAGTGCCAAGGCAAGTTCCGCGTTCAGAATCTTGTCTACAGGCTTTGTCGAACCATTTTTTCGATCGAATGGTTCTCCGCAGCGTGTTCACCAAAAATCCCGACCATTGATCCTCTGATTCTGAATCGGGATATTCTCTACTGAAGGGCAACCTGAGTGACAGCTCACCCCTCCTTTTATGAACGAGCTCCAGAAAGATAAGATGCTCAGAACTAGGTCCGGGGCTGGTCCATTTCTTTTCGATGTTGATGAACAGTAATTCAAGGATAGCCAATCTCCTCCCCTTTTTTTGCTGATGTGGACATTCTCTGTACGATTTGGGTGGAAACATTACTTTTGGGGGCGCAAACCTGAGATCGAGACGCGTTTTGGGTGAAGACTCTTCCTCAATGGTTCCCTCACTAGGGTAATATTTGTGATCGATCCGTTGTTAAGGCGGAGGCATCCACTTGATAGGAGCAAATTCGATGAATCGCTCAGCGATTGACATGTCTGCATCCATTAATATGACTGAAAGATAAGAAAAGTGAAGTTACCGTAGGTTATGTAGATGAAATTGTTAAACGCGATGCTGAGATGACTAGGCAGTCTTCAGTACTCGTTAAGACTTTTGATGAGGAAGCGCCCTGAATATTGGGAATATACTTTTGCGTGACTCGCCGTTGCGCTGATTGTGTAGTAAAAGCTTATCACTTTTGGCCACAGTACCAAGACTCAATTCAAGGATTAGAATGCAGACCATGGGATGGTAGATTGCGTTGAAGGGTGAACACAGCCAATGGAAAAAGAAAAACAAATTATTTATCGATTGGTTTCAAGAAACATAGCATGTGGTGTGGCTTTGGCATCATCTTCGAGCAAACTCTCTGGCCGGGCTAGAGTATATTCCGATTCACTGTAGAGCGAATGCCTCATTGCAGGACTTCTGATATTCCGATTTTAGCAAGAAAAAGGCTTCCTTGAGGACAGCACAATCACGGCTGCCAGAATATCCATGATACTGAATTAAGAGATGACGTGCCAAGGGCCGGCTATGAGAGTGGGATTTTAGCAGGTTAATACCAATGATCTGGCGTTCTCAAAGGCGGAGTCAATTGAGAGCGTGGAGCAGAGGCCACAGCCATAGCGAACCGTTGTTGGTCAAGTTCCCCTCGTGTCAAACTTCTAGGCAAAGACAGCGTAATCAATCAAACACACTATACAGTCTGCTGTTGATGGCAATATCGCCAGAAGGTAGAGGAATATAGTCTCGTTAAGTCTCAAATAAATGGGTATGATTTTTCTGCGTCATCTCATAGGGCTGAGTGAGATTGCTTGATCACCAGAAATAAACAAAGCTTATGGAAAGTGCAAGGAATTGGTGGACTTGTAATGGCGACAAATGTGGTTCTCGACACCACTATGGTAAGCACCTAATGATGTTCCTAGACTTGATCCAGCTAAGATTTGGAAGGGCTCCATCACTATTGAGCTCTACAACAACCACGCCCCAAAGGTAGCTCTACGCCCATCTCAATCCAGTCACTTGTGCTTTGCTAAAGCTGCTACAGACTTGTAAGAACTTTGCGTCCCTCGCCCAACGGGGCTACTACAACGAAGTCATCTTCCATCGCATAATCCCGAATTTCATGCTTCAGACCGGCGACCCTACCGGCACTGGACGAGGCGGCAGCTCGATCTATGGAGAGAAATTTGAGGACGAGATACATCCTGGATTGAAGCATACAGGGGCAGGAGTACTGAGCATGGCAAATAGCGGGCCAAACACCAATGGGAGTCAATTCTTCATCACACTTGCACCTACGCCTTGGTTGGATGGGAAGCATACAATATTTGGGAGAGTGAAGAGTGGGCTGAGAGTTGTACAAAGAATGGGATTAGTGAAGACAGGGGCGGAGGATAGACCGGTTGATCAAGTCAAGATTCGAAGTGCTAGGGTCGCAGAGGACAGTGAAGATGGCGGTTGAAGAGGCTCTATGGTTGACATGGGATCTCCGAAGAGCCCCAAACATTGTTGATGTGAACAATTCTCAACTTCGAAGGGGATACGAACAGCAAGGCTCGAGTCATAGGAACCATACCTAATCGAGCAGGCGAGGAAATTCTGTCGAGACATAGAGGAGCTGACTGCAAATTTCAGTCCAGTCACGAAGGGGGTGAATTCATGCAGAGCTCTCAGTATGCATATCCATGCAAACGTCGGACTAGGAAAGGATTCAGGTGGGATTGAAAGCTATCGGACGACAATTTTGACACTTCCTCGCTCCCTCGAGAGCAGTCGTCTTAGCAAGGCACCAGGCTCGCCAGGTCAAGCCTAAGTTTCTAGAATTACCCACTGCATCGAGTTGCTTCGAGCGATAGATGAATTTTTTGAAGGGTGCCCGTGCCGTCATCTCCATCGTATAATATCTCTTGTATGAATTGTGAGTGGATGACGACACATCCAGCTTAGCCACATCGGGTTAGTACGCCCTATTGGGCGTCGCATCTCTTCTGTTGCTGAGCCATCCACGATCGTGTCGGTCGAATTATACAGAACTGGATCCGTACCAAAGTCTTGCCTGTGAATTGTTTGACTCTCATCTCTTGGCTATTGGGATAGGAGCCATCAGGACCATGATAACTACTTACCTTATTACTGCAGCTTGATTTCTTACCGGAAAACATCTCACTCGTACTTTCAGTGCTTAGAGAAAGTTCCATAATAGGCCATCTCTGGCGACTCCGTCCATGGTTCTGTACAGTCTACCAGGTGTTCAAAATTGCCGTATTTTCTCTTATCCGCCCCCCTAGTGATTACCTCTCAAAGCTTGAGAGATGAGATAACCCGTGCTCTGGAGGTTTTCTGTGAAGATTATATCGTTCATCAGTCTTAAATCAGCTGTTGGAGAGAATGGTATACTGCAGAAAGCCTAGTAAGGCTTGTAACGCCTGTAGAGCTAAGAGAACCAAGGTTTGCGGCTTCTCTCACAGCCATCTGCTCTTGAACTGACATAGATAGTGCGATTTATCTTTGCCGACGTGTGGTCAGTGTCGACGAGCCTGCAGAGAGTGTGGCTATAGAGACGCTTCAGACTTAGTCTTTCGCAATGAAACCAAACAGGTCGTTAGCAAAGCACAAGCTTCTACGTGTAGGTTTGTGCAATTCTTAGTTCCCATTGGCACTTGATAGGGTCTTAGCCCTTCGTCTGATGGTTTTCGAGATCTCTAGAAGCGTCTATCCTGTTTATTTTATACGTTCAAATGATGATGCTGATTGGGTACCCGCGTCCAGCATCGTCGTCAGCATCCAGCAACAGCTCTGAGTCGCCCCCTACCGTGCTGCCTGATGAATTGGATTTCAACTCGTTCGGACCGTTGAGCAGCGATGCAGTCATCGCAAACATACTATCAACCGAGTACGATCCCCCTAACCCGCAGAGCCTTGTCTACTCGATTGAGGACCAAGCGAGCTCCTTCTTCTTCCATCACTTTGTGTCAAAAGGAAATTTACCACCTACTGGCTATGCTTCATTCGTGCCTGCATTATTCAATCATCAATCATGCTTAGGATCGGCGTCAAACCCACTGCCCCGGATTATTACAGCCATCGGCATGGCAGGCCTTTCGAATATGCAGAGCTCCTCCGCCGGGATGGTTGCCACGAGGCAGAAGCATACAGGTGTTCTGCGTGCACTGAACGCTGCTCTGCAAGATCCGGGAACAGCCAGCGCGGATTCGACGCTGATGTCCGTCATGCTACTGGGAACCTTTGAAGTATAACACTCTTTTCCCAAGTACAATAAATCAAAGCTAATATCTTTGTAGCAAGTCACATGCACTGCTCCTCAATCTTTAAAGTCTTGGACGAACCATATAAAGGGGGCAATGGCAATCGCCCAACTTCGCGGCCAGTACCAAGTACAAACAGCTGGTACGTTAGCGGTGGTGTGGTCATGCTTGAAGACAACTACTGATATGAGATGCCTGATAGTTGGTCGTCATCTTTATACCCACTTGCGTAACCTAATCGTGCGTTGTTTCTATTTCATCCCTAGAGATCCGTTCCTGCAACTGAATGCGATCTAGGTCATTGACTGTTTCCAACGGAATAAAGCTATGCCTCCTGATATACTGGAATGGGCTGACCGCGCCTTGGAATTTGACAACAGCAAAGCTGCGCAGCGAGAGAATGAGCTCTTTCAAATAATTGGTCGCCTTTGTACCCTGCGTAGTATTGTTCATACCTCGCGCGATGGGTCCTTGACCGATCCTACAGTCCTGACTTTGGCGAAAGATATTGATACTGACTTGACAGGTTTTGCGAACGCCTTTCCAGACTGGTTGGGTTACACCACAGTACCTTGCAAAATCAGTGACAATGTGCTTTCAGACTATTATCATGTATATCCAAACTCATGGGTCGTTGGGGGCTATAATCTATATCGCAGCGCCCGAATCATGACTAACGAACTGATCTTGAATTGGCTCTCACAAAATCCATCGTATGAGAATGTCGATTCACGACGAAGAGAATCCGAAATCGTACTTACCAGGCTGAACGCAGACGTATGTGCTAGTGTTCCTTTCATATTAGGCGACGTCGAACCAGTAGGAGGTTTCAAGCCTCTACCCCGAGCTGCTGGGGGTATGGCTTTGGTCTGGCCTCTCTATCTTGCTGCAACTATGGACACTGCATCCCAGAGTACACGCGCTTGGGTTATTACCCGGCTCGACAAGCTTGGACATGTCGCCGGCATTCAGCAGGCCGTTACTTTGGCTAACGTCCTGAAGACGAGGAGACATATTACCGCATGGGACAGATTTGAAAATACCCGTATGGACGAGGAACTCAAAGACTGGTAGGATGTCTGATGATCGTCGCTTCAATAAGGATATTCTACCGGTCCAAGTCTTCGTTTTGAGAAGCAGGAAATGCCGTTAGTGATGGTCAACGGAAGATGATCGCCTATAAAGCATGAATTCATGGTAGAACGAACGGTGGCAATGTCTATATAGCTGCCCGAGAAGACACTGCAGTGAAGACCAAGAGCAAGAAACCGAAATACTGATGCATTGATTGGCAAAGCGATGAAACATCATTTAAGACGAGAAAAACGTCTATCGGACATTAAAATCAGCTGAAATCTTACCAGAACGCCTCGCGAAATTGACACTAAATGCCGCTATTCCGGGAGTCGTCAGTCAGTCGTTGTTACATCTGATCCTAAGGACTGATCACGTCCTAAAAGAGTTATGAACTTCATACTTTGGCGGCTGCTGCGCTTTAAACTCAATATCTTGAGCGCCACTCTTACTTTGTCGGCCTAAACCGGCATCTGGCAGCTTTTTATATGCTGGCGGTACCAAGAGACCAACAACCGTGTACATGATGATCACGAGGAACTCTTCGAGAGTCGACATGACTGAGCGAACCACAATGCTTCCCTCGACCACGTTGAAAGTCGTGATATGGGAAAAATATGCCAAGAGACTCCACAACAGACGAGGTAGCACGAATGGTAGTGTCACTAATACCGCAGCCAGGATACGCTTCTCGCCGGACGGAATCTTGCTGAACTCCCTTGCAGTGTAACTCGCAAGGACGCAGAGGATAAGATATATGATGAGGAAAATGATGATGCCGGCTTTCAGCATTGTTTTCCCTTGTGTCTGATCTGAGCTGTCAGAGGAGGTTGACTTGATGCCGCCGACAATACAGATGATGAGGGCGATGATCGATGGAAGGTTTGTGACCTGAATCAAGCGGCTACGCCGAGATACAGCCGTTGCGCGTGAAGCGTACAGGATGTAGTAGCTTTTTGAAAAGTAAGCGTCCTCTTCCTTGACTGCTTCGGATCAAACTTAAATGTACGAATCCTTACAGCAGTCCGATGATAGGAATGAACCGTATGACCTTTTCAACATTGTTTCTCGGATCGTTGGGATCCCTGGCGGCACGAGTAGTACTCGAATCGATCCTCATTGTATCAAGTCGGCTCCCCACAATGTCTAACCTCCAATAATCTTTGGAAGCGCGGCCATGTCACTCACACTCTTTGCAGCAGGCCTGCCGTCGACATCAAAAAAGCACTGATCCCTACACTACCTAATATAGCTGACCATATCAAGTCATTGATGCTTCCGTTTATGGCATATGCAACGCCAAAGCTCGCGCCGATGATGCGAATGATACAGAAGATCGCGAGGAAAATCCAGCCGGACTGGCGATTGAGACCGTATCGAATGAGGACAAAGATATTGGCGATGAGGATGGGAGGGTAGATGGCTAACTCGGCTATTGAAAGGCTCTCGGAAGGTGTCATCTTGAATGGGCTAAAGTGTGCTGGTCTCGCTATAAGTTGTTTGAATGATTTGGATAGATAGGGTTCGCTTTTTTGATGCTATTCGATTGAGAGTGGTTTCTACTGATTTACTCGTTGGGCTACTAAGCAATATATATATGCAATCCATCATCTTATGTCTCTACCACAGCCTTCTCAACGGGCTTGCTTCATCCCTAGAACTCACAGTACTATCGTAGCTTCTGCTGACGTCCGTATCTTGCGCTGTACGCAAGTCCTGCTTCTTCAGGCTCTCTGCTCGCTGCATACCAATTTCGGTATAGCGGCTTATGCGCGCAATAGCCCTCAACTGCGGCTATGTCATATCTTAGGTCACCGAAGTTGGAGACGCAGCTCGCCGTGGTGTCCCTTGAATCTGAGATAGTGTCTGTGAACCGGTTAGTCTACGAAATAGAGATGTGCGAATGTAGTGTCGAAGGGCCTCAGCATAGTCACCCGGAATTCGAAGTTGCTTGTCTGTACTTGACGTCATCATCGTTGAAGTCATGCTCAAGTCGATACCAAAATTATGCCGTGAAGAAAGGCAATGGGCTTTAAAGTATCAGCTGCTGACTCGATCGGAAGGCCGCTTATGATTTAAACACAAAGGTACCTAGTTCCTATTCTCGATATGCAAGGCGTTGCCAAGTGCCCGCCAAGGCAGTTACAATGTTGACGCTAAGGCATCAACGAAGCTTCTTCCAACTTCTCCCTCGCATTGTCTGATACAGACAAGCATTCGTGACAACATCATGGATCACTCTTGGCGAACAGGTCCATAGCCAAAAAGTTGTTTTACAACCCCCGCCAAGCCCACCCTCATCATGGATATCTCGACGTCATCCCCACCACTCCACCTCCATTCGGCTCTACGCCCCCTACACCCCTCCTCCTACCATCCCCTAGCCCAGCATGCTACGAACTATCCTCTCTTGCTCAATCCCCCGCCTCACCAGCAGATCCCTCATCTCAATCCCAATAACCCAACGCTTCCTCTCCCGCACACCAACCCACCACGCCAAAAACAGCACCATGCCTTCCGGACCTCCCAAACATGAAATGGCCTACTTCCCCAACATGACGGCCGCTCTGCCGTCCGAGTCCGCGGAGTTCAGACGCGTGCTGTGGACGGGGCTATATTCGCAGGTCGTGCTGATGACGGTGCCGGTGGGAGGCGATATTGGGGATGAGGTGCGTCGAAGCTATGATGCTATACAGCTCTGGTTCCTTTTCTTGGCTAGCGTTATTGAAGGACATGCTTGTTGACGAGATGAATGGCAGGTCCACACAGTCGACCAAGCCCTGACCTTCACCTCGGGCATGTGCCGCGCCACCATCAACGGCAAAGACCAAGATGTCAAAGCCGGGGATCTGATGGTCGTGCCGGCTGGGACACAGCATCAATTCGTCAACACTGGGCCAACGCCACTGGTAAGCCATTGCCCTTTCCCTTTCAGTCTTCAGCCACAATGATTGATCCAATGCTGTAGATCCTCTACACCATCTACTCACCAGCCGAGCACGACCCACAGACGGTGCATAAGACGAAGGAAGAGGGAGATGAGGAAGAGGAGAACGGGAAGGATGAGGCGCCGGAGTGGAGTCAGAAGGGGAAGGGGGAGAATGAGAAGGAGGGAATTGTCAGGACGGATGGGAAATATTGAGTTTAGATTAATTTAGAGAGGAACATTAAATAATGTATTGTATTTGGGACATCGGATTGGGAATCAGGATCAGTCACATGCAGGATCAGAAAGGAAATAAATGGAGATTAATTAGCACGTACGCGTTCATCTAGTTCAAAATGCCCAAGTCTCAAGCGCGCTTGACATTTACATTTCCCCTTCGTCGCCAACGGCAGCTTCCTCTCCCACGCCTGCTCTGTCCTCGAAGATCATGAATTCATCGCCACCGTCTCCCAGGATTTTCTCGTAAGCCACTCTGACGTGCTTCAAAACCTCATCTTCCAGCGCTAATCCGGGTGCCAAGTCAGGTAGCTGTAGGACGTAGTCATTCGTCGAGGCATCACCCGCAACATTCAGAGACCGGCCGTCTGTGCTTGGCGGAAGGACATATTGCTGGTCGTAGTGCATTGACCAGAGAATTACAGGCGCAGGGGTTTCGTTGATGCTAGCGAGGAGTCGTTCTACTGCTTTTCGAAGGAGACTGTGAGCCTCAGTGGTCGCATGTTGGAAGACGTGGCCGTAAATGACACCTGAGATGCGGTGATCAGCTATTAGGTTACAAAACCAGCGGAGAAACAAGTAGAAGTTTGCATTGGAGGAAATTTCAGACTGTCAGAGGTTGGTTCTCTTCAATGGAATTGCAGACAATGTAGATAAGTATTCATAGTTTTGTGTCATCATGTAAAGAATGAAGTAGAAGGAGAGACTTTGGCTTGGACTTACATTGGCCGGTTGGGCACTCGCCGGTTTCGCTCGAATGAACCGTCAGATAGACAGGTGGTGGATCAGACTCGAGCGTGGGATGCATTCCACCCTCAAAGTTTTCGCGCAGTGTCCTTGTAGGGAAAACAGTGATCGCGCCAGCAGGCGGCGGAGCACCATCTGCCGGAGGTGGGAAGAGTTGTGAAAGCGACCCAGAGACAATGGTGATGCTCCGAGAGACTGATTCAGGCGGGGTTTGATCCTCTATCTTGTCTTGAAACCGCGAAGGGAGTTTCCATTGCGAGCCCACCAACCAATGGGTATTGACCGCTTCATTTCCTTCAAGACTCAGCGTCAACAGCCGAGTTTCATGATCCAAGTGAATTTCGCCGTCTCCGGGTGCTTGACGATCTGAACGGCCGTCCTCCTCAAAGCCTTTCTTCAGCACATACACGCCACCACCGACGGCACCTGCCCTGCAAGCCACCTGTGATATCTCTGCGAGCCCGCCCCATTTTGGTATCACGGCTCCAAAACCTGGGCCAAACATGCCTATCGATGTGAGATGTCGGTGAATGCGTGGAAGTGCGTAGGACGTAAGTGTATCCGCTGGACTGTTTGGGGACAGTGATAAAGCGAACAGTGGCTCCTGGAGCCGAGTTGAGATCTTGAACTGGGTTTCTAGAAAGTCGGTGAATGGCTTTGGGCCCCATTCTTCTATTATCGATGTGTGGGCTTCTGGGTCAGCGGCAAGCTTGAGGAATCTCATGAGTGGCATCATGGACCTCCGATCGATATCTTTGTCCGCAAAGACATCTTCTCGGCCCCCTGGAATTCGTCGAAGATTGCCACTCGAGTGCTGCTCTCCTGGCTGCCCATCTTCTATGTCGATTCTCTTCTCCTTATCATTGTCGCTGAACAACCACCAGCTTCCTACGGCTAGAAACTCAAGCTGCCGATATATTTTGGAGGAGACGAGGGCAGGGAGGAGGTTCGAGCGCGTGTAGATCAATTGCGGCGATAGTGACAAGCTGTAGGCTCGAGAAAAGCCCAGCTTTGGCGATTCAGTGGCTCCTGCCCTAGATTCGTCTCCTTGCTCCACCCTGTCGATAATAACGTTTTGGAAGGGCGATAAACCATCATCTGCAACCCCGATAAGCAATGCTAATCGGAGCACTGGTTTGGAACGTAACGTTTTACGCACTCTGGCCTGCACTCGCAGCCCACGCCTCCGCCTCTTGTAGGCTCAGCGCAGCTTCCGCACCTCCGTAATAGTCATTCTTATCGATATGTAGAATTTTCTTGCCCGATCTTGACAAGGCTCTTTCCCCTCAGAAGCTGAGTCAGTCAGAGATGCTTGTCCTGCTTCGATTCTCGGGCGAGGTAGTCTTACAACGCTAGAAGAGACTGAGGCAAGCCCGTGCCGGACAAGACAACGTCCCAGGTCGTCTCGGAAAGCGACTCCATGGTGCATATGCTGCATTGTTTCGTGCATTGAGGAGAAAAGAATTGGCAGGCTGCCGAAAGTGCACAAATCACGGGCTGACTAAGCATCGAATCCCTCAATCTGCGAAAATTTGGTGAGAGACCTCATCAACTCAACCACAGCCACGAACGTATTGCGCATCTCCATGCAACTGCGGAGCAGCTCAGGGTCTTCATTGATCTCCAGCATGAGGCTGTGAGAGACTAAAAGCCGTCCTGTATCTGCTGCTCTGGAATATCACATGAAAGAAGCGGTTCGTTTTGTGACAGTACATGCTCCTCAAACCCTAAATCCCTTGTGAGGCCTTCTGTGATTTGAAATAATGAGAGCGTTCTCTTTGGAAAACCAGATACGATCGTGCTAAGGCAATGTGATCTGGTGAAGAGTTGGGAAGGTCTCGCTGCCCTGAGAATAGTGCACCTAATGACCATTGATGCTACTCGCATGCAGCGTGCAATTTACCCATCAGGCCTTTGAGCTTGGAACGGAGATACGGAGCTAATGAGTGGTCGAGCTTTTCGATTCGGTGAAATGTCAGAGAGGGAACTCTCCGCGAATAGACTTCGTTGAATCGAAGCTCATTGCAATCATTAAATCTATGAGCACAAATCTGGTTCCTT
>JAABUI010002087.1_pt1 | contig 11245 bp, 11 predicted proteins | sample 5559111 | NCBI WGS metagenome assembly JAABUI01 (sample SAMN10711870, study PRJNA513365) | rock metagenome | isolation source: Antarctica rocks | place: Antarctica: Victoria Land, Buttleship Promontory
GTCCCGAATAGGCCTGCTAATCGATCGACCTATCATACAGCTAAGCTACTGCCACCACGGCTGCTACTACACTGCCGTGGCTATGAGCTTACTTCCGATGTTTTTGAATGCTTATACTTATCCTGCAATGTAAGAAAGATTACACCAACTCTTTCGTACCCTTGTTTGGGCTCAGGATTTCTAAGACGTCTCTCCAACATCTGGCCTACGTCTTAATCATAATTTACGTTAATGACTGCGATGGCTAATTTAGGAATTTAAAGCTTACCGTGGTTGCGACGAGGGATCCTTTCCTGAATGCGCTGCTCTTGAGCATTGGTAATTTGGGTCAAGTCCTTACTGAAGTTTGCACGAACATGCGTGCTAGGCAAGGACCCATGGTCGCTACTGTAATCCTCCACGGTAGCAACGACCGGGCCCATTCTCTTCTCTTTTACAAAAATCTTTGGCCTTGTCCTCAATGAGAGCTAATACAAGATAGAAAATTTCAGTGCTGAAAGCCTCGGGTACAGTAGAGGAGAAGCAGTAGCTCCCTGCTGATACTCGCAAGTATGGATTCTGCTACAAAGCTAGGTAGTCGCTCAGCCTTGCACCGCCACCATCTTGCATGACGCTAACGATACTAGGCAGCCAAGGTACGGAGAGCCATGCTGCGTAGGGGTTCCACCTACCTTGGACAGGGGTCAAATAGTTCCGAGCCCGGGTCAGTATATCCAGAGTATGCGGCTCATCGCAGGTCAGAATACGCAGATCTATATAAAGCACTCAGCAAATGCGAAGACCGCATCCCGCCTGGTTGAGCCGTAAGCCGCAATCAGTAAACGAGGGGCTCGAGCATCAATCCTTCATGCATGTTCGAGGTTTAAAAAAGTCTTCTTCGAAACCCAGTGTAATATCTTCAGTCCTCCACCTTTAATCGTCCGCACCCGAATACGCCCTTACTTCCCATTAGAAATGAGCAATCTCGTATCAGCTTGTGGCCTGCTTTCATGGAAATTGAAATTGGCCTCCGCCGATCCGAGTATGGATGTCATTCTCAATCAAAGCTCAACGCTGGCGTCCAAGGTCTAGGTGTGCATAGTCTAAGTCATCCCAAATACCATCTTTCGCAAAGTGGGACGGCCTTCTGTCTGAGTCAGAGCGACCGGCACGAATGACAAACAATTAGCGCTGTATAGATTCACTTTTGAATTGAGTCACCTAACACAAGTTCGTACTCACATCAACATTGTATTCGTACAGTACCTGAATGAAAGTTTACCCACATTTGCATCCCTCTCTTAATTTGTCTAAAAAGCCATCTCCATATTCACCCTTTGCTGCTCGATCGCTTATCTGTTCAACTGGATCCAGCGCCAAAGCATGCGCAATCCCCAATGCCTGACAGGCTACCAATCTCGCTGGGAGGATTATTCAGCCAACTAGAGCTGCTCTATGAAGCAGATCTGAATTAGACATGTCTGTTCTGGATAGTGACTGAGACATAAGTATATTTGGTAATATTACTCTCAAAAGAAGAAAACCGAGCTGAGAATCATGTTATAACAAGTAGAGAAGACTATGTATTCCACAACCCAAGCTCACTGTAACACATCACATAGCTCTTGTAAAGGGACAACAACGCTCTTGTAAAATTGCTCCTGCAATGTCGGGTCGTCCAAATCATTACTAGAAGCGTCAAACTTGAAGAATATGCATCGCCTGGCTGCGTCCGTGTACTTTAGCGCCTCACGATTTCCGACCTCTTGAACAAGCCGCGTCGCTATGGAAAACTCCGTAAAAATCGTATCTTTTCCGTAGTCATCGACGTCTTCCTTGGTCTTGCAAGCGTGAAGAGGCTGGCCGAACGAAAGCTCGATAAGAGCGACTCCAAGGGCAAATACTAGTTCATTTTGAACCCACGAACGTGATTGAGGTTGAGGGACGGAAGAAGGTAGTGTACGAGGTGGAAAACATTTGGTTACGTATAGATCTGAAGCGGTGAATGGGTGGTCTGTCTGGGCCACCAAGTGAATATCATCGAGTCTCCACCTTTCGCTGAGCCAGGGAGTCTTGAACAACTGAAGGATTGTACTTGCGAGGACTAGGGAAAGCCGGTATCTGATCACGACTTAGGGATACTTTGATGCCTCTGCAGCTCGACACTCACCTCTCTTTGACACTCAGTCCACCCAGATTAGCTACACCGATGCCACATTTCTCAAGATACTCGTGAATAGAGACAGACTTCCAAGCCTCCTCTTTGCACGGCCTTTGTTCTGTTTTGTAGACGTAATGCTTCCATGGTTGATCGTCAAGGTAACCCATGCAATGGATTTCGCCGGAGTGGTTTTGTAGCGTATTGCACAAATTTAATATATCTAGTGTCTGCGCACTGATTCTCTTTGGGGCTTGAGTTGGCTGCCGAGGTGCAATAGGAGAAGCGAAGCGCACTTTTGAGCCAGGAGTTTTACAGACGACACTTGATCTAAGCAATTAGCGAAGTATACAAAAGTGATACTAGTATTCAAGCTCTCACTCATCGGTAGAGTCCATCTTGGATGATTCGACCTCAATGTTATGATATTCCCATGCGTTCGAGGGCGGGTTCACATTTGCACCATCGAACGACAAGATTAATTCAAAGCGCTCTTTAGTCACGTCATCCGGGCTACTAGCTCTGCGTGTCTGCAGTCTTAATCTTACTCTATGCTCGTGTTCAGTCTCACAAGACCATCGTGCAGACAGAAAGTCGAATATCCGCTTTGCACGATCCCGAAAATCCCTCCAATGTTGAGCATGGGATTCAAGCCTTCTTTCTTGCCTCAAAGGCTCCAGTTCGATACTACGGTGGGTCAAATTGGCAATTCTGGAGATGTCATCTTCGATCTGCTTTAGCAATGCCTCGATTCGATCGCCATCGAAGCCAATCTTGACACCTTGCCACACTCTATTGGATTTTCTAAAGAACTTCTCGAGCTTCTTCGATTGGACCTCGTGGCTGGCGTCATCCCATAGAGGCTGGATTGTCAGCGTATGTACTTACAGAGGACCATCAATATGCTTGCCTTCATATCGTTCTGCGGGTCTAAGCCGATCTTGGTTGCGAATTTGAGCAGCTTCTTCTGCAGACGCTCCACCAACTTCCAGTACTGTCGGTAAGAGGGTCCGAGACGCTGCCGGATCTGTTCAGCAAGCCTCTCTTCCTGCCAACTTTCTCCATTTGGGTTGTCAAGAAGCTCAGTATACTCTTTGTCAGAAAGCGTCAACGGGCCCAGCAGATTCTCACAAGTGAGACGATATTGAGCCGCTGAGGCAACAAAGGTGGTGATTAGATCTTCAATTTTCTCTTCATAACGCCACATTGATTTCATTGTATCAATTCCATCGCGGTACTATGATTGTTGGCCACGAAAGAGGACATAACAGAAGAGTATGCAGAAAACCATGGTACCTACGTGCTCAAGTCCGATTATGAGCAGCGGTATAGAACCGAGAACTACACCGACTATCTCAAAACCGGACATTGTTGTCAACCAAATGATGGGAAATAATAGTTTGATATATGTATTGCTTGTCGCGATGAAGGCTGTCAGGATGGAAAGATTGAGGATCTACGGCGAATCCATAAACAATTGAAGGGTCCCTAGATCTCATCACGGCATATGGTCCTTACTGTAAAAATCTTAGGTTGAGGCTGAAGCTCAGTGTCTCGAGTGTTAGGGTGGAGGTAAAGCTCTAGAGCTAGCGTGCTCAAATTTTCTCTGTGCTGTCTATATGTATCATGGTATGGAGTCACGTGACATAAACTCCATCTCAGCCTCACGCATGCAGAACTTTGGCATCATAATGTAGGTATATCTATCTTCTCTATGTCAAAATGACGACTCAGTTTATATCGACTCATCACGCCGAATGCTTCAACTCCTTTACAGCTCTGTTGGCAAATCCACCAGCCTTAGGAGGTGCCGATGGGACAGTCCCCACCGGTGAAATCACCGAGGAGTTCAATCGCTACAGAATCTGGGCCGACAATGTCGGTGCAGGCCAATATGGGGCCAACTACAAGCTTTCCCTTGATTACCGCCTCCGAGAAGCCCTGTTCTATAAGGATCAAGTTATCAAGATACTGCAGAGACTCGACAATATTATTCAGAAAATACGTGAAGTACGCAAGGGAGTCGGCAGGAATTTGTATACGGACACAGAGAGTCATTCAGACACGGATGATAGCGACTCCCAGACTGGCCCCGATGACTTTGACAGCTCTGAAGAACATTCGGACTGGGCAATTTCCAGCTCAGAAGGAGAGTATGAGGTACCCAGACGTGTGGTATCTGGGCTGTCTGATCGTCTTTCTTCCAAAAGTCTGTCAGAAGTGCCAAATGAAGAACTTGCCCAGCTCCTGAACTCTTTGAAACTCACCATCGCAGCTCTCTATAAATTGCCCGTGCGCAAGCCTGCTCCTGTAAACCGTCTCGATCGCCTGACGCAAACTGCTGATCAAACATCGCTTTATGAGCACTCCGACATCATGTTTGTAAGAGATGCTTTCAAAGAAGCGCATCCTGATCTTGTTACCCGGCTTGGCCGGATGAACACTCGCAGAAGGCGATTGCTTCACTACCGTAGATCTCACAATGAGAAACTGAAGAGGGAGATGGTCGAGTCTCAAGCATCTCAAGATGAACAAGCGATATCAGCTTTGCAGCCACTAGCGGAATTTGCTGCTATTCCCAATCAAGATGCAGGCGAGGAGACTGCCACGCGGAGTGTCGCCTTCAAGAGTCAGCGCAATGAGACCTCGCGGGCCACTACGTTTCGACCAGATCCAGCACAACTTCTTGTACCGCCTTTGGACGACATGGACGTACAATCATTACCCCAAAGCGTCTCGTCATCTCCATCGTCTGATGCTGGTAAGGAATTCTTAGTAATTCCTCCTCGCCCTCGCGACGCTGAGAACACTGAGCTTGTCGACTTTGAATGTCCTTACTGTTGTGTCACATGTCATATCAGAGGCTCGCATACCTGGGAGAAGCATATCATGCGTGATCTCGAGGCCTATGTCTGTACGTTTAATGGCTGCGACCGAGCGAATGACATGTTTGGAAATCGTGAGGACTGGTATAAACACGAAACCCAGGAACACAGATTTGAGTACAGCTGCAATACTGAAGGCCACGAAAGAATGAACGACGTGGCCGAATTCCGGTCCCATATGGATACAGAACACAATGTGAAATTCAGAGACGACCAGCTATCTTCCCAATTGACCATGTTTGCAAGGCCAACCCGGCAGCTGTCTGGTATATGTCCTCTTTGCAACCAAGCCAAAAGTAGGTTAAAGCGTCACCTTGGGCGGCATCTGGAACGCATCGCCCTTTTTTCACTTCCAAGGCAGGTGGACACAGAAGATGAACCTGTATCCGGCAGTGGAAACATCTCCGTCCAGATCGTCCATCACTCAAATGTTGGCGAACCTCCTGAAGAGACTTCCCAACCAGAAGATGCTGAAGACAGAAGTGCTCGTTCCTCGTCTGAAGAGGGAAACGAGAATGGCAACAACGCCGATCCTGAAGCATCACCAATATCTGGTGGCCCGCCGGGTACTGACTATGCCAACATGGAACAGACGGAGGTACCAGAGACTACTGCATTTTCCTGGGACTATGCAACGCAGAAATTCAAAGATGCGAGAAAGCGTCCCGAAGCTCCGGGTCCGGAACTGGACATCAGTTCCCCGAAGGCTCAAATTGTCCGTTATGGTCTTACTCAGGTCTTTGCCCCGCTTGGTGGAGGCAAGGTCGATGTGGTCTTTGTACATGGACTTTACGGAGCACCAGACCTGACATGGACGAGCGAGAAGTCAAAGGTCTTCTGGCCGCAAGACTTATTGCCTCCCGTACTTGAGGAGGAGATGGCACGAATACTGGTCTACGGATATGATGCCGACATCACTTCGTTCACAGATAGCACCTCGAGAAACAAGATATACAATCACGCCGAGCATCTTATTGCGGGATTAGCCGCAAATCGCAGAATCCGGAACGCGACAGAGCGTCCTATTATCTTCGTAGCACACTCTTTAGGTGGGCTCTTGGTCAAACGCGCTCTTACCTATTCTTCTGAATTGAGGGGTAATCATACGGTGCACCTACGATCTATCTTTGTATCTACCTACGGAATCCTATTCCTTGGAACACCGCACGCCTCAGATCTCGCCAGATGGGGTACCGTATTACAAAACGTCTCCCTCGCAATGCTGCCATTGAAATTCTTCCGGGGGAATGCAGAAAAAGTAAAAGCCCTTAAGCAAAGTAACGAAACAATGGGAAATATTGACCGTCAATTCGGCGAGCTAATGTCTCGCTTCCACACATACTTCTTTCATGAACTTAAACCATCAGATCTAGCTGGTCAAAAGGTATTTGTTGTGAGTGTAGAGTCGGCTTCCCCGTTTATCCTCCAGGACGTTGAACGTGCCGGTATCCCGTCAGACCATGCTCATTTGTCCAAATTCGAATCCGAGAATTCCCCAGGATTTGACCTAGTCGCAGAGGCCATAGAACGTTATGCTACGGAGGCACCGGATGTCATAGCTACTAGATGGCAATTGGAGAAGGCGGAGATATTGGCAATTAAGAGGAATCAGCTAGAAGAGCTACTTCCCGTTCGAACAGGATCGAACTCCCAGGCTTCACCACCCAACGTCGACACCACAGACGAGCTCCCTCCATTTAGCTATGGCAGGCGCAACACAAATAGTACGTATTGACTTTCTTACCCAAGTGGATACATTTAAGACATCATTCAGTTGTGGATGGGGGCTGACAGCTCTTTCTTGCGCTTGTAGTCGAGTCTCAAGAAGAACAGCATCTCGAAATATTGACCTCGGAACCAGAGCCTTTGCCAATCGACCACCGCGCAACTCCGCCCACACAACAACATCAAGAACGTCGCACCGGTAAGTCACGATCATCTCCAGCCAATTGATAGAAGGTAGACATCAACGAATAAAAAGAAGCGCTGACAGCTTTCATTTTTTCTATAGCAGCCGACTCATTGAAAGCGTTACTCCCTCGAGCTTTTGAATCGAAATCAGAGGCATCATCAATACATCGTGAGGCAACTTTAGGCTTTGAAAGACAGTCAAGAAGTCGTAGCCCCAGTAAGCATCTATCCATTTCAATGAGGTTTGAAACCCAATCACATTCATGATTGCTGACGCGATTATCAAATAAATATAGTCGTGTCTGTCAGCTCTCGTCCTACATCCTCTAGCCTTCAATCGCCGGTGCGCCCTCCTACTTCGACTCATCGACTTGAGGATTACACAGTGGGCTGGATCTGTGCTCTACCAATAGAACTCTCAATGGCAATCGGAATGCTAGATGGAAATCACGCCAGTCTAGCTCAGCCATCCAATGATAGCAATAACTACACGCTTGGACGAATTGGAGAACACAATGTCGCCATAGCGTGTCTTCCAACAGGCTTGAATGGTACAAACTCTGTTGCCAGCTCTGCAGCCCGGATACAGCAGACCTTCAGGTCAATGCGATTCTTCCTATTGGTAGGGACTGGAGACGGCGTACCTACGGTCACCGATATACGACTGGGAGACATTGTGGTGGCAGACCCAAGAGAGCTCCAGGGAGGGGCCATTCAATACGTTTTGCAAAAGTCAATTCAGAGCAGTCGCATTGAAAAATTATACAGTCTAAGGGATCCACCCGCAGAAGTTCTCAGTGCCATGAGCTCTTTGCGAGCGAGACATCTTCTGGAAGATACAGAGGTGCCCAGATATCTGTCCGAGATGACGACACGGTATCCAAAGATGCAAAAGAATATTTCGTATCCTGGACAGCAACACGACCTGCTATTCGAGACCTCTTACAGACATCAGGGCGTTCCCGGTAAATGTGCCGAGTGTGACCACGATCGAGTGATTAGTCGCTCTCTCCGCGATGAAAACACCCCCGCAATTCACTATGGTCGCATTGCTTCCGCAGCAGATGTGATCTCGGATGGCGAGATCCGAGACCATTTGGGCATATTAACCCACATCGCTTGTTTTGAAACAGAGGCGGCTGGCTTTCCAGAGGACTACCCGTGTCTAGTCATTCGAGGGATTCACGGCTATGCAGACAGTCATGCGAGCGAGCGCTGGCGGCCGTATGCTGCGGCCACCGCGGCAGCATATGCAAAGGAGCTCCTCTCTATTGTCCCAGCGCACCAAAATACCCCTGTGAAAACGACAGCAAGCTCGTCAAGGTTGTTCAATATGTTTCGGAAGCCCAAGTAAATCGTGGTGCAGTTCAACTTTCAACCTGTGAAAAGTGACGCGAAAATCATACGTGAGGCAGTCCGGATTACTTCATTTCATTTAGAGTTTGGGTAATGTTTATCGAAACACTACAGCTATGTCTCATCTACTAGTAAATAAGTAGGCCAGGCAACTTCCTTCTCGGCGTATCGTCCTTGATATATATATATATCCTAGCTCCGGATTGCGGGTCAAAGTCTGGACGTGTAATAGCATTGTCGCCAACCCCTGGTCACGCTCTCCCATGTCGATGTCGGCATTCGCTGGCCTGGTAAATATGCGGATAACACTCTGAAGCTATTGGCATTTTCACTGACTTCTTCAGCGAAAATTGGAAGCGATGCGTCCGACACAGTCTCTCAACCCTCCAAGTACCCGCGAATGAATTCGGCGCAGATATCACTTAGCACCGTCATCACACGCGTGATACGTCTTACAGCATTATCAAAAGGAGGAAACCCTGCGTGATGTCGACCGTCCAAGAAAGGGCTGGATTCTGTGCGCTCATGAATTGACGGTCGTCTCCAAGCGCTGGCTGGTCACTAATACCAGCGCATTACTGGAGTGTGCACTTCTCGGCCCCTTGTGATATTCGAAGTACCAGGAGATTGATGCCTAAAGGGTTCCTATGAACCGATTTGCTTGAGTTTTGTTCTTTCTGCAGATAGATCGTCTTTTTCTATCAAGAGTAGCTTGAATGACCGAGTAGAGGATAGCGCAACTAAGGTGCCGTTGCAGAGTTCCCGTCTCTACCAATCTCAGGCAACCAGATGGAGTCCTCGTCGTTGCGCACCTCAAGTGATCCTAGGTTGATCAAAGACATCGAGGAACTTGCGACTCGCCGCACGACCATCAGTGGTGATGGATACTTGTAGTTCGAGGCTTTTTGGATACCATCTGCTATTGTTAGTAGGAGTCTGACGAAAAGGATTATGACATGGGGAACTTACTGATCTCAATGTATATATACTCAACAAGTGGTGGCACCCATACGAACACGGCGATAATTTGGCCAAAGGTCCACTCGTATGATATAACCCTATGCTGGAAGTAGGCGCTGAAAAGGTAGAATTGAGAGGTAAAACACAGGGACCAAGGGATGATGGAAAAGAGGATCCAAGTCCGATGGGCTTTGCCTTCTTTGGCGATGAACCTGACTAAAAAGCGTTCTCGCGAGAACGCCTTCGCTCTTTCGCGAAATGAAAAGAACCGATCGGACTCGTAGCACTTCTTCCCCAAGCAGAAGAACATCCAAATGATGCAATTCGCCCACACGAGCCATGTCCACCAATTTGCAATTATGCCGGACGAGAGCTCATTGTCGACTAGATTTGAGTTGCCGCAAAGAGGGATAACAATATCGCCGAGAGTGTGGTCTCTAAGATCACATGAATTATCGCTATCGTAGGCGTTGTGCGTTTTCCAAGGATAAGCAAGATTGTTATCATAGTCGCCCTGATCCTTGGCGTCATGGTGTGTCCAGTAGTAGGAGGATATCAGTGTTGTACTGGCTAATGTGATGGCCACCCAGGAAAGCATGAGCAAGTACCAGGACTGGCGGCCATAGCGAGTGATACAAGCAAGAATTAGACTGACGGGTATGAGCCCACTACTGGCGATGACAATCAGTACGGTAGTGTCGAAGAAGTCTTGATAAGTACCCGCGGTGTAAGAAGTTTCGGAGTTGTTGTCTGCAGTACGACCTTTCTTGCTGTTGTGGAAAAGGGCCAGTGCAGTGATTTGAATCACGCTAGAGAAATAACATTGAGCTTTGTGGAATTCCACCAAGGCTATGACCAATCTATTTGCGTGCGATTCCTCTGATCCCTTTTCCGTTGATTTTCTGCCGTGAGACCATAATTCAAAGCTGAGTAGAGCGGCAAGCGCGATGAGAGCAATACCGGACTGTGCAATGATGGATGAGAATACCTAGGGAATGTAAGCATGTGATTATCGATCCAATCTCGAACTAGCAGGACTGACTCCGATTCCAGCAAGATCCGGATTCAAGGTGAGAGGGGAGCATATCGCTTGCAGGCAATCTTTCAGCGAGCTATTACCAGGTCCAATGGGAAACAATTCTTGTCTGGTACAGGCAGCGGGGGTGAAGCCGTTGTCGGAAAATGACCAATCTTTGACGTTATTGTACATGTCTTCCAAGCAGTTACTGATTGTATCCGCATACATTGAAGCGTTGATTGTGGCATTCTGAAAATCACCTAGGTTGAGACCGGTTCCTGGGAAAAATTCATCAATGTACTCTGCTACGGTGTTATTGGTCCAGTCTACGGTTTTATTGGGGTCGGAGTATGGGCCGGGTTGCGAATGTTCCGTAACAAGCGTCGTCCAAAGCCCGCAAGTCACCAGATTGTTAGATTGGGAAGTAAAAAGGGCTTCACTATTGTTGCAGACTTGTGTACAGTTGACGTCAACACTGTTAATCTGGCACTTGGGAAGGACCGGGATTGTGGCGACGTCCCAGGTGAGCCATGTGTGGAGGGATGAGTTGGACGGTGAGAATGTCGACGTTGCCATCTCGACAGCGACAGAGCAGTGGTGAAGTGCAGTTCCGACGAGCTGGCCCAGCTGTTCTGGGGACATCGCCCATCTTATGCCGGCGCCATGTTCCCATCTCGACTGCAGCTCATGCACCTATCACACCAAAGAGCCAATCGCAGATCAGGCGTGCCACTGCTACCTTGCGTGGGTGCTAGAGTCCAGACGAAATGAAGATGTTCGTCAGCCGCACGGTGCAAGCATCATCGGCTAAAGGTGCCCTATAGGGCCGACACGTGAAATTCTATTTTTGAAACACGGCATGAAACGACAATCAGCGACCCAAGTATTGGTTGTAGAGGCTTAACATATCATTTTCAGCTCATCCAGGCAGTGCAGCCGCGTGGTGAGCAGGAAGAAGCTACTGCGTACTGCGACAGC
>JAABUI010002089.1_pt1 | contig 11239 bp, 13 predicted proteins | sample 5559111 | NCBI WGS metagenome assembly JAABUI01 (sample SAMN10711870, study PRJNA513365) | rock metagenome | isolation source: Antarctica rocks | place: Antarctica: Victoria Land, Buttleship Promontory
GGCGGGTCAAGTCGAACACGGGCAGCCCCGCGGCGCCCGCAGCCCCCTGGCCACCGGCTTCGCTCAGGTCGCCGCGACCGTCCTCACCGCGGCGTCCGGTGGCTCCGCCTCGACGGCGGTGCTGCTGGCGCAGGTGGCCCGGTTGACGCGGACCGTGGCCGAGCTGCACGCCGTGCAGCACCGTGTCGCCGCGGCCCGAGACACCGCCCGAGCTGTTGACCTCCTCGCGTCCTACACCGCCCGCACAGCACGCACCCCGGTGGCACCCACCCCGGTGGCACCCACCCCGGTGGCACCCACCCCGGTGGCGGTCCCACCGACACCGGTGCTCATGCCCAACCAGGAACAGCTCGACGCGATGTTCGGCAACACCCTGGAGGAACGCCAAGCGAAAGAGCTCCGCGAGCTCGCCCAGCTCGACCAGCTCGACGAGCCGAGCACCTACCGGGCACCGCCCCCGACCCAGGAACGGGGCCGGGAACGCTGAGCACCCCGACGGGCACCCGGCACCACCACCAGAAAGGACCCAGCACCATGAGCGCACCCCACGATGAGACCCACGAGATGCACAGCGAAGTCGCCACCGTCGCCCGGGCGATGCTGTCCGCCGGTCTGGCGGTAGCCGACGCGCGGCGGCAACGGCAACTGCGCGCCGCCCGCGAGGCGGAGCGGGCACTACCGCAGGCGCTGCGGACCGAACCCGCAGCGGACCAGGCGGGCACCACCGGCACCGAGCGTGCCCCGCACACCACCGACACCGAACAGCAGCACGAGCAGGCGCAGCAGACAGTACGATCGCGGCCCGGTGGCACGGTGCCCACCCCGGCTGGGTTCAGCCGCCGCGACATTCAGCAGCACGCAGACACGATGGCCGCGACCCCCGGCAGCGGTGAGCACGACGCCCGGCTGCGGGACGTGGTGTCCGCGGCGGTCCCGGCCGTCGCCGAGGCGGTGCGCACCGACCCGGCGTGGCCCGCCCTGCGCGCGAGTCTGCGCCACATCGAGAACAACGGCGGCGACCCGCAGGCGGAGCTGACCGCGGCCGCGGACAGGCGGCCGCTGCGCGGTGTGGACAGCGCCGCCCGGGTGCTGCAGTGGCGGCTGGCCACCGCCAGCGCCGAGCAGGACCGGGCCACCGGCGCGGCGGCGGTGCCCGCCGACACCAGGGACCGGGATGCGGGGTCGGTGCTGCGCGCCCTGGCCGAGGACCCGGTGGGCACCGCAGCGGCCTACGCCGACGCCGAGGCCCACCGGGACACCAACCCGGTGACGGCGCAGGCGTGGGACGAGGCGCTGCGCGCGGAGAACATCGACCCTCAACGGGTCCGGGAGGACACCGCCGCCCACCGCGACACCGCGAGCATCGGCGAACCCCGCGACGAGCGGGACCTCGACCAGGTCGACGATCCCTCGAGGGACGGCTTCGCGGAGGACTACCTCTCAGCGTTGGACCGGGCCGGCATCGACCCCGACACCGCCCGCACCCAACTCAACGAAGGCGACACCGCCGCGGAGCCCCCCGCAGCGGAGCAAGCACCTGCCCCGCCGCGCACCATGTACTCCGACGGTGCCGAGGCCGCCCGCCTGGCGGGCTTGTCCCATCCGCGCAGCGTCGCCGAACAGCTCGCCACCCGCACCCCCGGCGGGCAGGAAACACCGGCCGCCCGTGGGCAGGAACAGGACCCCATCCGGCACCGCGACCGATCACGGTAAGCGGAGCCCGGATTCAGCCGGGGGGTCAGGTTCGCGGCGGACCCCACCACTCCGGTGGGGTGGGGGCGGATTTCAGCGGGGCCGGGATGCCGCCGTGCTGGTCGGGTTTGCACAGGTGCAGGGGGCCTTCTTCCCCGTTCATCAGCACACCCAGTTGGGGGCCGCAGTGATCCCGCCACCAAGTGCCCATCGCGGTGCCCCCATCCAGGCGCAGCGCTTCCCACGCCTCCCACAGGGCCATCAGCCGGGCGATGGCTTCGGCGTGCATCCACCACTGCGGGCACCACGTCAGGCCGCGGCCCCCGGCGACGAGCTTGCGGGCGATGGTAGGGGCCAGGAACCCGACCACGAACGCCTCGACGTTGGGGTACACCGGGGCCGGGCGGGGTGGCTTCGCGGCGGGGGCCTGGGGGGTTGGGTCCGCGGCCGGTGCCGGGGGCGTGCTCACGCCACCGGAGGCAGCAGGGGGTTGCGTCCCCGTGGGGCCGTCTTCGCCACCAGAACACCGCCACCGTCCTGATCGGTGGTGCTGTCCTCGGTGGTGCTGTCCTCGGTGGTGCGGTCCTCGGTGGGGAAGTCGTGGGCTGCCCGCAGCCGTTGCGCACGGCGATCGGCCGGTTCCCACCGCGACAGCGACGCGGTGACCGCCGCGGCGTGCGGGCCTTGCATCCATGGGAGCAGGCGCAGCATGGCCGCTTTGTTCCCCGAGGACAGCAGCACGGCACGGCCGCGGGGCAGGCCCATCAGCTCGGCCACATCGAGGATCGGTTCGCTAGACCAGGTCTGTGACCGAGACGCACCGCCGCGCCCGGTGCTCTGGGACCATCGGGACACATCGTGGACACCGATGAGGTTGGACAGCTCCCGCAACCACGGCTCGTCGGACACCCCGCCGCCGTAAATCTTCAGGTTCGCCGCCGACCACAGCTTGCGGAACCCGTTCTCCCCCCACACCTCATAGCCCTGCACCGCGGACTGCAGGATCGTCATCACGACGATGCCGCGGGACCCGAAGTGGCTGTAGAGGTTCGGCAGCTCCGCCAGTTTGCACACGTTCGCGGCTTCGTCCAGCACCACCGTCAGCGGGGTGCCCAGGCGGCGACCGGGCAGGGTGCCCGCCAACCGGGACGCGGCGTCGAAGACCTGCCCGATGAGGGCGGTCGTCAACGCCGACTCCGGACCTTCCATCGACAACGCGTACAGAGTGTCCGTGCCGGCGGCGAAGGCGCTGTTACCGGCGTGTCGCCTTTTCTGCAAGCGACCGGCGCAGCATCATTGCGGCTATGGCCTCGACGAAGAAGCGCGGGCGACCTTACAAGGGCGACCGAAGGGTGGTCTGGTCGCGGATTCGCGCCCAGAACGCCGACGCGGTGGCGGCTATCGCAGCCGCCCGTGACGGTATGCCGATGGGCGATGTCATGGACGCCCTGGTTGCTGTTGGGCTCGCTCATCTCGACGAGGCCGAGTTGCCGCCGATCCCTCAGGGGCTCGACATGCTTAAGGCGCACCCCGGAGCTGGGAGACCAGCTGCCTAAGACTGCACGACGGAGCTAGTCAGCCGACCTGCCCCGGACAGCACGAAACCTCGCACCCCAAGTCACTTTGGCCGGTGGAATTGGGTACGAGGTTTCGTAGAGGAACTCTGGAGGCGACATTACACCGCCCCTGCTGGGCGGTCACCCGCGACCCGCCGTGTTCTTGGCGTGCCGTCGTGACCTTGCCTACTGCTCTGCGCATGGCCGGCGCCGTCTGCGACGGTGAACGACCTGGCGGTCACCCGTGATCGCCCTTCCCCAGCCCCCATCGAGAGCGCCGCTCGAGGCCCGCGACGGCCCCAGGGTGGCGTGTCCGTCAAGACGCGGCACACTAGCCGCCGCGGGACCACTCGTCCGCCGCTCCCTCAACGGCCGCCGCTGCGGCGTTCCATCCCAACTGGCGCGTACGCCGCGCTGTCATGCTGGTGGTCGGCTACGCGCTGGGTGGAGCACGTTGAGCGGGTATACCGTCGGCATTACCTGCTGTTGCGCCACCAGCTCGTCGACGTCACCGGTGGTGGTGTCTCCCTCCGGGCGGTGCGCGCGGTGGCTACCGCACACGCGAGCGCCGCGGACTTCTCCACCGGCCGCAACAGCTGGCCGGCCATCGGGGATACCGGCGGCTCTTGTGGGCTCGCCGCCGCCACAGGTTTCGGTGCCCGGACCATCAGCCGGGCCCGTACCTTCCTCCGCTTGGTCGGGCTCGCCACCGAAGTCCAAGCAGGGCGCCAACGCACCCTGCTGGAGCGGCTGGACTCCGCCGACCGCGGCGACAAAAACCGCGGCTGGACCGCCGTGTACGCCCTGCACCACACCAGCACCCACCCTGTGGATAACCCGGTACGTATTCCCGCAGGTCAACAACCAGATGGCACCCCTCCACGTAGTGGTCTTGTCCCTAGCTCCTCTCTCGCAAAGAGAGTGGTTTCTACCAGCACAAAGCACCCTTCGGGATCAGCGGACGGCGCTCCGCGCCGCGCATCGACACGAGGGGGGTTTCGGGAGGGGGTGTGCGACCCTGGTGGGGTCGGGTTGGCGCTGAGCAAAGCGCTGCGGGCACATCCGGAGTGTCCCGGATGGATCAGGCGGTACTCCCCCCACGCCTACACGGCGGCACTCACCCGCTGGGCTCAGGCCGGGTGGACGGCCCGCGACGTCATCCAACACCTTACCGACGTCGCCACCACCGGGTTCCGGGTCTATGACACCCCCCACAACCCCGTCAAATACCTCCTCGCCCTGCTGCACCGCGGCGACATCGGCGAACGCCCCACCCTCTGGCGCGACGCCCACACCGCCGCCGAAACCGCCGCCGCCGCCGAACGCAACGCCGCAGCACCCGCACAGGCCGCCGCCGCCACTGAAGCCCGCACAATCGGTCGGGCAGCGCTCAACGGGGCAGGGCGCGCCCAGGTCCGGGCGATCCTCACCGACCGACGCGGGCGCCAGCGGTGAAGGTGCGTGACGGAGTGCGCGACGGCTCACCGTGGACCACGCCTACAAAACCACACACACGGGGCCCGCCGTGGGGGACGTCGATGGGGTCGGTGCAGGTGAAGCCGAACGTTTCGTAGAACCCGATCAGCGTGTGCTGGGTGGCTTCCAGGTAAGCCGGTGTCCCGGTTTTGTCACAGTGCCGCAGCTGGGCACTGAGCAGGGCGAGGTCAAACCCTGTCCCCGGGCCGCCGGCGCGGTGCCGAGCTTGTTCAGGTACCAATGCGGTTCGGCGGGGTGTGCGCGGTCCAGGGCGCCGCGCACCATGAGTGCCGCAGGCACCCGGGTCCGCAGCGCCGCGACGACACCCGCGGCCATCGCCACCTGCTCCCGTCGACTTGTTCGCGACCCGGTGGTGTCCGGCGGTGTCCTCGCCGAGATGACCCCCATCGACACCCTCCGCTGACCCGTCCCCGGCCGGGTTGTACGCAGGGAGTACGCCCGCAGACTGCGGTCCGCGCGGGGGTGGGAAGAACAAGCTCAACAGCCCCGGCGATGCCGGGACCACTTCTCTGTTGCGCTGCGACACAGGTCATCCGCGACGTGCGGAAGCCGTCCGGCGCGGGCTCTTCCCTCCCGCACCGGACGACTACAACACCCACGTTGTAGTAATCTAATCGCTCAGTTGTTCGATGCGGTGGTGTGAGGTGGCGTATCCGCGGACGCCGACCTACCGCAAGGTCAGGCCACCGCTGCCGGTGACGATCAACCTCGGCATAGCGATCGCCCGCGACAACCACCACTGAGCAGCGACAACCCACCACTGAGCAGCGACAACCCACCACTGAGCAGCGACAACCCACTGTGGGTCACCGCCTACAGCATCAACCTCACCGGCTACTCCCCCGGCCTGCTGCACGCCTGGTTGCGGTTGAACACCGGCACTTGGCTCGCGGAGTGCTCCTGCATCGTGCACAGCCCCAACAAGCAGGCCCGCCACCACCTGCGGCAATGGGTGCCGACCAGCGCCATTACACCCAGAACAAGAGCCACCAACGGCAACCACGCAGAACTCTTCTCGTCGACGTGAGGGCCGTTCCCGGCTGTCGTAGCTCCCGCCGGCGCAGCTGGTGACGGGGTCACCTTGCAGTGTTTGTGGGGCACTGCCCCACACCCCGGCCCTCGCTCCGAGGAGAGGGGGCAGAGCGCGAGGGTTCGGTGGAGAGGGGTCAGGGAGGTGGCTTCTCACCACTCGGTCACCTCAGGGAGCCAGAGAACCTGCTCGGGCCGCAAACGGTGAAACGTATTTGACCCCCGAACAGAACCCCCGGCTGGCTACGCCTGCCCGAGCGACGAGGAAGCCACCCAATCCCACCCGTGTGCAGGGCCAAGCCCCGCAACCGGCACGGTCAGAACCCGGAAAATGTTACCCACAAATACCCGCAATGCAGTAAACCTAAATACCCGTAGAGACTACACTAAAGGTAGAGCACAACGACAACAGCGCCCCTTATGAGCGGCACTAATAGGTATTAATTACCCGCAGACCATGCACAACATGCAACAGGAAAGAGGGACCACAATGAGCGCCGACACCGACACCCGTACCGACCTTTCGGTCATTCCCGTCATTCCCGTGAACGACGACATTCGATGCATGGCAGAGAAACACCACCATTAAGGCCCTACGGGCGGTCCTGGAAGTCCCCACCGGGCAGCCCTGGTCTGTCACCGGCGGCCGCGGCACCAGCTGGGGCTGGATCACCGTCGACGCACTCCCGGCCCGCCGCGACGGCTACCAGATCACCCGACGATGACGGCGCCCTACTGATGGCCGCGTTCGGAATGGACCACCGGCGACCCGGCAACCTCGGCATCCCCGCCAGCACCGCTTACCGCCGCGTGTACCTGCAACGCGCCCATGGCGTACTCCGCACCTTCACCGCCGAGCAGTATTGGGACTGATGAGACCAACAAATACCCGCACCACAGTCACAACAAATACCCGCACAACAGTCAAGGTGCAATCGAGAAGAGGACGACAGATGAGGATCACCCTGCACACCCAGCGCGAGGAGACCATCGGCGAGGCGGCGGCGCACTACGCCCGCACCCTGCACACCGCCCTACTCTCCGCCGGAGCCCCCGGACGGGTCACTACCGGCCAGCACCACCCAGACAGCCCAGCCGCGCAAGAAGGCCCGCGCGCCGTGTGGCCCTTCGTCTCGCTCCGGGTCGGAGGCCACGACGTGCAAACGTTGTGTGCCCACCGGCACCGGCACCGGCATCGTCCTCATTCTGCGGACCTCGGATGGCGTCATGCGCTGCCTGCCCACCTGGGGCGCCACTGCAGGTGCGTTCGGTGCAGCGACACTCGCCATTGCCCGCAAGATCACCACCCACCCGCACGACCAACGATAAATACCCGTTGCACCCGCAATGCGGGTGCAACGGGTATCGCACCACAGCACCACAGTTCGACTGGCTCCGATCCAGAGCCCCGCACCGCCACCGGCACACCGCCGATGGCTCCCATACCCGCACAACCGTTTCTGCGGGTAAAAACCGAGAGGATCACCATGAGCAAGACGAACACCACCAGCAGCACCCCGGCGACCAGCATTGAGCTGGTCGACCCGGCGAGCCTGCTGGTCGACCTCAACGTCCGCCACTACGCACGTCTCGATGCGCGTTCAGTGCGAGCATCAAGGAGCTCGGCGTGCTGGTGCCCATCGTCGCCGTCCGTACCGCCGAGAAGCAGCTTCGGGTCCGGTTCGGTCACCGTCGCACCCTCGCCGCGGTCGCGGCCGGGACGGCGAGCGTTCCGGTCGTCGTGGCCGCTGACGAAGCCACCACCGACTCCGCGAGCGTCGAGCGCCTAGTTGAGCAGTACACGGAGAACGAGCACCGGACGGGCCTGACCAACGCCGAACGGGTCGGCGTCATCGAGCAACTGTCCGCGTTCGGCATCAGCAACGCCCAGATCGCCAAACGCACCAAGCCACCCGCACCGACGTCGACGCCGCCCTGTCCGTGGCCCGCTCGGATCTGGCCAAAGCCGCCACCACGCGGTACGAATTTCTCGACCTTGTCCAAGCGGCCACGGTGGCCGACTTCGAGGACGACCCGGACACCGTGAAGGCACTGGTCGCCGCCGCGTCGATCAGCCAGTTCGAGCACGCCGCGCAACGCGCCCGCGACGAACGCGAACGCACCCAGCGGCGGCAAGCGTTCGCCGCCGAACTGGGGGAGCAGGGAATCACCGTGCTGGGCGCTGACGCCGACGCGACACCGCTGCACAGGCTCACCGACGCCGAAGGCACCAACCTCACCGACACCGACCACGCACAGTGCCCCGGCCACGCAGTCACCATCACCCGCCGTTACGGCCAGATCGACCCCACCACCGGTCAGCCCGTGGTAGACGAGCTCGGCGACGAAGAACTGGACGACGAAGACTTCTTCGACGAGGACGCCGAACAAGAGGGGGAGGAGCCCACCACCGTGTGGCGGGAGTACCCGTCGGCTGTGTTCGTCTGCACCGACCCCGAGGGCAACGGCCACATCCGCATCACCCAGTCCTACGGCTACGACAGCGGAAGCACCAAGCTCAAGCTCGCGGACATGAACGAGGACGACGCCGAAGCCGCCCGCGCGCAGCGGCGCGACGTCACGAGTCGAACAAAGCTTGGCACGCCGCCGAACCCGTACGGCGCGTATGGCTGCGGGGCCTGCTCGCCCGCAAGGCGCTCGCCGCGCTCATCGACCGGGCCAGCGAACCCCGCGCCCAGGTACTCGGCCTCTCCGTGGTCCTCGCCGGATACGAGGACGCCACCCACACCGGTTCCTGGCGCCACGTCGACCCCGCGACGCGGCGCTACCTGACCTACCTCGCCGACTGCGGGTACACCCTGGCCGACGTTGAACGCCGGGCCTGCGGGTAAGACCCACTGCCCGAGACCTGAGTTACCACCCGGCGGGGAGCCCCAACGGCCCCCGCCGGGTAGCTCGTCTCCTGACCACCCGGCGGGTGGCTTCGCGCGGCCCCGCACCAATCAGCGACTGTAGTACCGTAAATACCCGTAGAGCGTGCAGCACAGTTACCACGTGTACTGCATGCCGTACCCGCAGAGAGGACACACTGTGAGTCGCAAACCTCGCGTGGTCACCATCGTCAACCAAAAAGGTGGTGCCGGGAAAACCACCACCGCCGTGCACCTGGCCGCCGCGTGCGCAGAAACCGGCGCCCGAATCCTCGTCGTCGACCTCGACCAGCAATGCAACGCCACCACCTGGCTCGACGCCAAAGCCGGCGAACACGACGTGCTCTCCGTCCTGCTCAAACAAGCCCTCGTCGACGACGCCACCGTCGACAGCGTCATCCCCGGAGTACAGGTACTACCCGCCACCAGCGAACTCGCCGGACTCGAACGCCACCTCGGTGGCAGCCCAGGAGCGGAACTCCGCCTGCGCTCCGCGCTGCAGCTCGTCGACGCCTACGACATCGTCTTCATCGACTGCCCACCCAGCCTCGGCCTGCTCTCCGCCAGCGGCCTCGCCGCCGCCACCGACGTCCTCGTCCCTGTGGCCGCTGGATCGATGGAACTGGAGGCCGTCGGCAAACTCGCCGACACCGTGACGGAGGTGGGGGAGGCCCTCAACCCTGGCCTGACGATCGGCCACGTCCTGGTCTGCGCCGCCGACCTACGGCGGCGACTGGATCAAGACGTCCTCGCCGCCCTCGAACGCGCCTTCCCCGACCAAGTCATGCGCACCGTCATCGGCAACAGCATCCGAGTCCGCGAGGCATACAGCCACGCGCAACCCGTCACCACCTACGACCCCACCGGCAAAGCCGCCCAGCAATACCGGGCCGCCGCCGCCGAACTCACCGAAAGGATGCACTGATGGCCACCACACGAGGACTCGGCACCGACCCCCTCGGCAAAACCGGGCGCCGGGTACCCGGCATCATCCCCGGACGGACAGAAGAAGGGGACGGGCACCCAACCGCACCCACCGATGCAGAGACAGCCACGCGGGCGGAACCGGCCCAACCGAAGCGCAGCAAAAACGTCGCCAAAGGCAAAAGCCAAGTCACCGCCTACATACACACCACCGTCGTGGAAGAAGCCCGCAACGCCGTCATGCACACCATGACCAAAGCCGGTGCACCACGGAACCTCTCCGCCCTCATCGAATCCGCCATCGTCCACGAACTGCAACGCCTCCGCGAGGAACTCAACAACGGAAAACCCTTCCCGCAACGCGAAGTCGAACTGATGCCAGGCCGCCCCGGCGGCGGCTACTAGCCACCAACGGCAACCACGCAGAACTCTTCTCGTCGACGTGAGGGCCGTTCCCGGCTGTCGTAGCTCCCGCCGGCGCAGCTGGTGACGGGGTCACCTTGCAGTGTTTGTGGGGCACTGCCCCACACCCCGGCCCTCGCTCCGAGGAGAGGGGGCAGAGCGCGAGGGTTCGGTGGAGAGGGGTCAGGGAGGTGGCTTCTCACCACTCGGTCACCTCAGGGAGCCAGAGAACCTGCTCGGGCCGCAAACGGTGAAACGTATTTGACCCCCGAACAGAACCCCCGGCTGGCTACGCCTGCCCGAGCGACGAGGAAGCCACCCAATCCCACCCGTGTGCAGGGCCAAGCCCCGCAACCGGCACGGTCAGAACCCGGAAAATGTTACCCACAAATACCCGCAATGCAGTAAACCTAAATACCCGTAGAGACTACACTAAAGGTAGAGCACAACGACAACAGCGCCCCTTATGAGCGGCACTAATAGGTATTAATTACCCGCAGACCATGCACAACATGCAACAGGAAAGAGGGACCACAGATGAGCGCCAACCAGCAGATGATGAGCACCCGGGCCAGCATCATGCTGGCGGGCCGGCGTCCGCTCGGGTGGCGATCGCGATCGGTCCGCAGTATGGAACGGTGAGCCCGGCCTTCATCAAAGGCGCCGCTCGGGAAGCGATCCGCGCCGAGGACGTCGACCTGCTGTGTGTGCTGGGTTTCGCGTTCGACCCGCAGGCGACCGGTGTCACCCAGCAGGACGGCGTCACGGTCGAGCCATCGGAGGAGGGCTTTGCGAACGTGGCGGGCCAGCGCAAGGTCGGCAAGATCCCGGTGTTGTTCGTCCGGATGAACGCTGATCTGTTGATGGGGGAGGAGCTGAAGAAGACGAGCGCGGGTAACCTGTTCACGGTCTTCGGTGAGCCCGACATCGACGTGCAGACCGATGAGGCAGGGCTCCTTGTCGTGCATCTCAATGGGGTCGACGTCTATGACCCGACGACGGGTGAGGTGCGTAGCAACGACACCAGCCGGATCGCGTTGTGGATGATCGACACCAACTACAACGAGGAGTCGTTCTTTGTCCGGCACTGCTACTTCACCGGAGGTAATGAGCCGTACAAGCCGCTATCTGTCAAGTCAAGTGAGACAGTGATGGTCAGTTTATTTGGGTCTCGGTGGGTGCTGGCTGGTTGATCCAGAACTGGGTGGGCATCGGTGGTGGCAGGGGTCGGCGCCCGAAGCGCTCGGG
>JAABUI010002093.1_pt1 | contig 11228 bp, 12 predicted proteins | sample 5559111 | NCBI WGS metagenome assembly JAABUI01 (sample SAMN10711870, study PRJNA513365) | rock metagenome | isolation source: Antarctica rocks | place: Antarctica: Victoria Land, Buttleship Promontory
GGAGGCTTCTTGCTCGGTGTCGTATTGTTGGAGGCGGGCTATCAGTTCGGCTTTCTTGCCGGTGTGGGGGAGGGAGCGCGATTTGAGGAGGTCTTCGAGCTCGGCGTTTTTCTTTTTGGTGTAGTCGGTTGGCATTTTGGGGGTGGTGGGTGGTTTGGGGTTTGATGAAGGGTGGTGGGTTGGGGAGGAGCGCGGTGTGGGTGAGGGGACGTTCACCCTCGAAGGGATTGTCGCTGCTTGGGCGAAGGCGTGTGCTTGTTCAATTGGTTGTGAAGTCGATGGTGTTGCGATGGATTATGTGCAAGGTTAAGGTATTTTCGAGGAATGTGAAGTTGCGCAGAGCGAGAAGGCTGGGATGACTAATTGGGGTTAGCGCGGTTTGTTTCGATGAGACTGAGTGCCATGTGTCAATTCGCACCCCCTTACCTTTATCATTGTCGGCACTGTTCGTGCTTAAGGTTCTGACCGTACTCACAGCTACCTCGGAGTTCTTTGCCTGCATTTGTATTGTGGAATAGTCTGTTAATTCGAAATAAATCCCATCTTGACATTGCAACACCACAGCCCTATGAGGCGAACGTGGTAAAGAAACGCTACCCTCTATCAGGTCGCCAGCGGAGCAACGGCCGGAGGGCAAGTCTTCGATCAATGCTCGTAGAGCGATGGCTTGTCTAAGTTGACATCGGGATATCAGAGGAATAGGACCCCTCCACACCTTCCCAGGTCACATGATCAAAATGGCACCGAGGGAGTGGTACGCCAGTGAATAGAGATCCACCAATCGCTCTCTAGCATCTTGGTGACGACCGTTTTTACCTGCAGATGGTGTGGTACACCTTGCCGTTTTCGAAACATCCTTCGCTGACCCACATGCAGTGAGGGAAAAAGGAGGTCGGCGCGTCCGACCCACACTGCATTACATCTGCCAGGCATGCAAACCAGATCTGAAAGCCATGCATCAATTTTCCTCATGTCGGCTTCGCAACCACTGGGCGCACTCTCGACATATTGACTTTTTCCACTTTCTTTTTCCAGAGTACGCTATCCTCCTCATATCGTAGATCATCCCACTCCTGTCATCCATGTCCGGAATCAGAATTTGATTTGCGGACCGAGGCGTCAATTCTCGACACAACGGGCTCAACCTTCAAGAGAACAGATCCTTTGATTCGTATCGAATCACTGCAGCCGGAAGGATTTTCCATTGCTGTCCGGATTAACCTCTCACTCCCGTGGTGCCGTCAGTCTGACGAGAGACTCCTTCTCGCGGAGTAATGATGCTGTCGGCAGGAATGAGATTCATCCTGAGAGGACGAACGTACAGCAGTCTTGGTGCAAACACCTCATCAGGCCTCCAGGCGCAAACGTGCATGGGGATTGATACCAAGGTGCTTTTTACCCTCCTCCCAACGGTCAACAGTGCATGAGTGCGCTGCGTCGGAACGGGTAATTGGATAGCCTGCGCCGCGAAGCGCTGGGAGACCAACATTCTTTCTTTTGCCATCCCAACGCATGCGAGTACTAAGTAGCACCTCCCCACGCACGCTACGACCTTCCTTCGAGGACGAATGGCAGTAGGGCGTTTAGAGCCTAGGACTAGGCCACTCGTCCGCGACGACAGCAGAAGCCTTGTTTGTCAGTGCTCACCCAAGACGTCGTGGCTCCGGCGTGCGGGATGCGACGCTGCTTCACGATGTGACGAATCAGCATGGCTGGTGAGGAGCTTGTCACCTGAGTGGGCATCAAGCTGCGACCGCGCGGAGTTGGTTTCCATCGCAACTTCGACCTCAGCAAGTCTCGTGCCTCTCTCTCCGAGCCCACGTACCGCCGAGCAGATATGGCTCAGTGTCGACAGAGGGGCACATGACTGCCAGAGGACACCGGCGAGCTGACTTGGAGTCGATAGTCGATAGTCGCGTTCTTCCTCTCCAGAATTCGCGGTGAACCAGGTGGCTTGAAATCTGAGGCAGAGGCTAAAGCGATCTGAGTCCCCCAGGCCCAATGAGGACCCCGGTAGGGCATACCTGCCCATGCTGCCCTCCCGTGCGGCCGTCGGTACCAGACACCTTTGGCTGAAGTATCCTGTCACCCCTCCCAAATTGAAGGGGCATCGACTTTTTCTCTTTTTCTCCCCCACCCTCACACCCAACATGATGCGTAAAGTCTCACTTGCATTCTGACATCTTTTTACCTTCTTGCATTTTCATTTCGCATTTCTGTTTTCCTTCAAGCTGTTTCGCCTTGTCCGTCCGTCGCTCGCCCTGACCGCATTTTCGTTCTAAAATTGGCCACACCGGTACCTGTGGCGGCGGAGGCGGTGCTTAGTGCCTCTGAGCTGTCACCAGAAACCACCATTGCCTCTGAGGCAAGAAGGCCGACCAGAGCACTTGGACTTATGGTTATATATTAAAACCACGTGAAGGTCACGGGAATCCTCCACTCCATCTTCTTGACTGTCGAAAAATGTTGCTGCCCGCCGTCACTTAGGAATCCAAGGCACGTGCCCGCGGTCGAGGCCTGCTTAACGCCGGGACTTCTGCTAACATTGCTGCAGCGCTTCTACTCTACATGTACATGAGAACTGTCGCCAGTCGTCGCCCATGTCGCTCATAAAGTCCATCGCCTTCCCTGACCCAGTGCGCTCGCGAGCCCAGCAGCCACCATGGCCTCGCGGGGAGCTTTCGGCTTTCGCTCTACGAAGCAGACGGAAAGAACATCAGAGTCAAAAGAGAGGATACCAATGGGGCTTTCACGAAAATCTTCGATAACCTCTACAGCGTCCAACCCTTCGAAGGCGCCTTCCCAATCGACGTCGTTCTTTTCGAGAAGTAAGAGTCGGGTCAAGGTGGATCCTTCGACGTCGAAGATCGCAACCTCTTCGGGCATTCCTATCGGTAGAGTGCAGAATTCGGCCAAGTTCGGTTCGAGCAAGAGTGAACCTGGGGCAATGAGTATTGTGGACCAGAGCCCCAGCACGGGTCTTGGGATTTCAACGGTGACCCAGGTCTCCGCCGTGCAGCCGGCCAAATCGGGCAAGCAAACCCGAAATGTACTGAGACGCAAAGCTCCCTTGGATTCTCGTGGGAAAGATGCTCGAACAGAGTCCTCCACTTCCTCATACGAGCTAGCTCCCTCGAGGCCCTCGAGAGAAATCGCGAGTACACCAGAGACGTATCCGGATCCCTATGCAGGATCGGTACTGGGTATCACAATGCCTGCTGTCTCCGCCACAACAGACTCGTATGCACAAGCCACGGGACCTAGCTCTGAGTTCGCTACATCAAGCTCTCGAATGGCAAGCTTCAATACTCGTAAACCTCCACAGCCATCTTCGACACCAAATTTGCCCCCACTCGCTTCTTCATTCGTTCATGACAGCGGGTCATCAACTCGTCGCTCCGAATCACCTGGCAATTTTAGCAGGACCTCGACCCCCACATCTATGTCGTCTCAATCCCCTGGGGTGGGGACACCGGTCAAGGCCCCTCTGCGGCGCCAGACGAGTCCAACAAGAAGTCGCCCACCGGTGACAAGAAGAAAATTTCCCGCTGAGGAAATTCACCCGTCACAGAGCAGGGGTTTGACCGCAGTACGGGAATCTGCGACTTCATCGTCGTCATCGTCAACTATCAAAGCTTCTGAACAACGACGAGACGGGTCACAAGTTCGTTCAGATCGATCCACTCCTCTGCCTCCGAGCCCACCAGTCCACCAGGCTTCTAAGAGGATGGCGCCTCGCGAAGAATTCGGTATAACGCGAGAGATCCTAAAAGATGTTCCAGAACATGGTTCAAGGAGCGCAAGTGGCGCTCAGATTCCGCAAAATGACACTTATGCTGCACAGAGTGACGTTTCTCAATTCAGTAGGTTCAGATCTCCACCACCCAGGCCTAGTCGCGAAGGGACTCCCAGACTGGATGATGCATTTGAGCCGTCCCAGGTGATCCACACTCGCCTGCCGCCACTGCAGACATCAGGACATAGACGCCGATTGTCCTCAGATAAAGACATCTCAAGCGCGGAAAGCAAGACTGGCGCTCCTTACAGTGGTCGTGCTATGTTAGGGCCGTCTCCGTCTAGCGCATCTTCGACTTCGGCTATGCCATCTCGTATGCCTTCACCAAACCCACTTGTTGCAAGACCGCGAGCAAACCCCGGAGAGCCATCTCGACTTCAATTTTCTCCACCTGTAGATACCAACATGACTGGCCTTCGCTCTACAAAAGAGTCGAGCCCGTTAGTAGTCAGCTCGAGTAAGTCTCCAAGCCGTTTTGGTTTATTCGCAAAACGTACGAAATCTCCCCTAGAGATCACACCTATCGAGAGTGGTGAAAAGGCTCCAAAGAAAGGGCCTGCCGCAGGTACTGGGCATGAAGGGTACGCTAAGTACTCTCGACGAGGAAGGAGTGGCAGTACGAGTACAAGCGCCAGCAGAGGTCGCTCGACGAGTACCACCAGTGCAGGACGCACGCCGACTAGCCGAAAGAGTAGTTTCACCAGCCGCGACGAGCCTATGGACGATTTCTTATCTGCAAGGCTTGCTCCCGTAGTAATCCCTGGTGGTGGTCGAGCCGCTGACAGCCCTTTTCATGGCTCCGCTCATTATCCTACTGGCAGTGGCGATAGCTCTGTGGCCATGACATCAAGTGAAGATATTAACGTACGAACACTACCGCCCTCACAGCAGCCTCAAACGATCTTAAGTACTGAGGCGTCTGGTACTCATCATCTTCGCCGAGACTACCGAAGACTGCCCCACAGGCAGGACGATCCTGAGTCTATGCTCGACCGGCAGCAAAGAGAAGTAACAGATTTTCGTCATGACAGGCCGACATTAGCTGCACGACGATCAGCCCATCGGTCACAGGTGTTCGGCCACGAAGGGCAGCCGTTGACGCTTCCAGCTCCCATTGATGTTCGAGCTGTGGCAGCCTCTCCCGGAATGGACAGTCGAGACACTATCCAGTCGTCTGTGCGGACTGACGCTAGCGACGACATATCCGAGGGTCGTGAGGGAAACTGGCTTAAATCTCGGAGAGCCAAGAGTCGTGCGCGATCTCCAAGAAAGTGGAATTTCTTTCAAAGAGCACAAGCTTCCCCAAGACGATTTGTCGATTCTACCTTGCCAAGATCAGACGATGATCAGGCGAATATTCGAGAGCTCCCCTCCGCAGTCTCTAGAGTTCCTGAAGCTCGTCCCGTTCCATTTTACGCATTACTTGAGGGCAGTGAACAGGAGGGTTTAGATAAGATTGGAATGTCATCTGCAGCAGGGACTACGCAGCCGAGCACTGAAAATAGTGCAATGCCAACACGCTCAGGGACCCCAGAGATCACACAACAGCAAGAGTATCGACTGTCTTCACTCTTGCCTTCTCCTCCAAAGCTTACGGCTGAATTCTCTAATTTGGCGGGACCACGCTCACCGCCTGTGGTTCTCCGCCCGTCAGAAGCCACCCTTGAGACAGAACCCACCCCGCCACCAGAGCCCAAAAAGCCGCGGTTGCAGCAGGTGGGCCGTATTCCAAGAGTTGTGTCGAAGCGTGATCGCCCTCACAAACCACCACCGCAATCCTTTTCACGGCCTTTCCCACGACACCTTGTGGGTGCGCTCGAGCCTTCAGCTTTGATCTCAACACAAATGGAACCAGACATCCCAGTAAAACCACCTCTAGGTATTCAGACTGAGGCTATCCCTTCCAATCCCTGGGGCAGCCAAGACTCGGCCAACCCAGCCAGCGCTCCAGTCCAGCATAGCGAAGCCTTTAATATCTTGGCTAAAGACGAATTTCTATCTTTTCCCCCAAAGCATGGCTCGCAGTTATCTGGGGTGTCTGGCTCGAGTAGCTCCGGGATGCTGAGTTTCGCTGCCACTACAGCCATTGTGCCCGAGCCGGGTACTGCACCTGAAGAAGACGAGGTTTGGAACGAATACAATGAGTTTCTTGACACTGTTGGGTCATCTCCTGCTCAACTTTCCAATGAATCCCGAGATCCTTATGAGAAAACATTACAGAAGAGTCGATGGGCACCCTCGCCACTCCAGATTACTAAGGAAGGCTCGGTGACAAGCTCACCTGATAGGATAGAGGCAATCAATCTCCCGATTTCTTCAGCACCAACAAGACCATTGCCAAGTCCACCGGATAGGTCGAAGCTTCTATCAGCTGATTTTCCTTCCAGTCCAGGAACAATATCAGATTTGCTAGCAGGCTACGGTGATCGCAACCGATCTAGCGGGATCAGCCAGCGCAAAAGTGGGTACACCGCCAGTCGATACAGCACTAGCTCCATAGAGTCTGATGCAATGTCGCTTGGTGGCCAAGAGGGAACTATTACTCAAGGACCCTCCAGGAACAAAGCTACCGAGCCCGTGATTCGAAGTAACCTGAGATTCAATGCACTTATGACAAGCCGCTGGCTCTCCCTCGACAAAGTGCTATTCAGTCCCGCGCATGTGGAGTTGAAAAGCAGTCGAGTCCTTGTTCTCGATGGATTGGGCAACGATGATTGGTCATTCTATTGTGCCGAGACGTACAAAGATGCTAGCATTTTCAACCTGAGTCCCACGCCATCAAGGCCGCAACAGCAGAATGCAGCACTTCGATTACCCAAAAATCACCACCAGATCCAACTCGCGAGTCTCGCGCACCGCTTTCCTTTCCCGCCAGAATTCTTTGCAGCTGCGGTCCTTCGCTTTCCTGCCGCAACAGAAGAGTCGGCATATCTCAACGCCATCTCAGAATGTATGCGGGTCCTTGGGCCTGGGGGTTACCTTGAGACGAGCATTCTAGACCTTGACATGGTCAATATGGGTAACAAAGGACGGAAAGCTTTGCGTGAGCTCAAGATCAGGATGCAAATAGCTCATCCTGGGGTGACCCTAAAGCCGTTGTCTGATAACATACAAAAGATGCTTAAGCGCAATGGCTTTAAGAGTCTTCAGCGCGTCCCTATCAACCTTCCCGTGGCCGGTGTCATTTCAAATTCCCGCTCGAACTCTATAGATGCCAGGAGTGGAGCTCTTGATGACTCTCGCAAGGAAACTTCTGAAAATGGAGGAGGTCTAGCAAAGACTTTGCCTCAAGTAGGTCGATGGTGGTTCACGAGATGCTACGAGATCGTCTCTATGCCTTATGAAGACATGGAAAGAAGCATTTGGAACGATAAAGCGCTTCTTGAAGAGTGCGAAAAGAAAGAAACGGGATTCAAACTGTTGCTGTGCCATGCTCAAAAGCCAGCAAATCCAAGCAGCGCATCCGGCTCAACAGCAAAAGCAACCGCAAGTACACGATCTGGACGATTGTAACATAACGCCATGATAATATCTACACCCACCATGTCGACCACGGAACCTTTCGTATGTCTACAGCATATTGCAGCGATTTTTCTACCACTTTTGCTGCGTTTCAAGCGACGCATTCATTCTGAAAATGCATTTACGAAAGATTCACCAGGCGCAAGCCATGTACGATTACGATTATGAGCTTGACCTGCATAACGAGGAGACATCAGGATATGGGCTCGAGTCAGGATTTTGTATAGGTGCTTGATTGCACATGATTGGGGTAAGAATAGAAGAAGGCAGGCTGGTATTTACTGCATTGTACATTTCAGAAGATTAGGACTAAATGATGAAGACAACGAGAGCAAGATAGTTGCCTCCATCCGTGATTTCAAATAATGCTCTTCTCTGATCAAATGCAAAGTGATGTAACACTTGGCCAGATCCTTCACACAAGTCCCAATAAGGCAAAGCAGGCCGGCGGAATGTTTAGCCGACATCCGTCCATCATGTGGGGTTTCCGAAATGTTTTGCTCTCGCTCATACTCGGATATGCACCACCATGCACATCTCATGACAACACTTCTGTTCTGCGGCAAGTCTGTCTAGCCGACCAATCCAAAGCATGAGGTCTCGGACCGGCTGGTGCGTTTGTCCTTCCCTCTGCAAGAGTATATGATTGACAACTAGATAGCTTGACCTGCCGCCAGAGGAAGCTCAAATGCGACGAACAGAAGCCAGTCTGTGGGCAATGCACCAAAGCAAACCGCCAATGCCAACCTAGCTCTGGTCTCACCTTCAGGCACCAGCATAATGCTTCTATGAACGCGAATGGAGGCGGCTCAATGCCTGAGCGCAACCCCTCTCTCAATAGCTTTTACTCTTACAAGAATACATTCGACAACAATGCGGTTTGGGTCGATATCCCGAGGCAGCGTAAGTCTTTCGTATAAAAGGAACTAGATTGAGTCAAGGACATAAACTGACTTGACCATGAGTGACCTTCTTCAACACTACCAATCCTTATCTCGACCCTGGGGCACCGGACGTCGATGGACAGATACCCACACAGCACCAGACATCGTATGCCCAACAGAGAGATCAATGGACCGATGTTCAGTTCCAAGACCAGCGATTGGATCTGCCTACCCAAATACATCCACACGGGCTAGAAGCGTTATCCGCTGCTGCACTATATTCTCCTCCGGAAGCAAATATGGTGCCTCGTACAGTGTCGAGTCATTCCGGTCAATATGATACTACGTTCGACCAAACATCCCCAAACCATAACAGCGACTATCACGGCAACTCACCCGGGGTTGCGATGGCCGCTAGCAATAATCTAAACTTCCTCCTGAACCCTTCTTCGTCAATAGACTCGCCAATTGATCCAAGCCTAATGTCGCCTACTACGAGCGCACTTCCTTCCCAGACTGGCGAGTCAGGTGCTGCGCGAAAAGTTGCGAACAGGAAAGGCAGTGATGGCGAAGTTGAATCAGAGCACAAAGTGGCTTACTTATTGAGACACTTCTCAGAATCCCCAGGTTCATGGTCTGTAAAATAGTTACGTCGATCCAAATATGGACGCTAAAAAGTGAAGAAGGATGGATCTCTTCGATCTCGGTAATTATTTCGGATCCATTGTGCCTGTTCAGGCCCGATCTGATCCTCTTCTTAAGCATGCCGCTTGTGCATATGCAGCGAAGCATTTAGGTCGCACAAAAGGTAAAAAGGCTACGACGGGTGGCATCGCCGCAAAGCAGGCGATAATGGAACTTTACGATGATTCAACGACCGACTGGGAATGGGAGGGTGCTTATCATTATGATAAGAGCATTGCACTTTTGATGGATACCATGCAACAGAATCAAGAAATTTCACGATCAGCCGACCAAGATATGGGGGGCCCATTCTGGGAATCTTCCGAGTCATCAAAAACCGTAGACACTGGACTTAGTCTTCGATCTGGTAGATCAGTGGTACAGCTCAAATCTGACGAGGTGGTCGCTGCCGCTGCGATATTATGTGGCTATGAATTCTTAAGTGCAACCGGTACAGCCTGGTCTCGCCATTTGAATGGAACAAAGTCGCTATTAGACATTGCCGAAGGGAACATGATGCCACTCGAGATGCCCTCTTTTGATTCCTTCTTTCTGCCTCAGCGTCGAAGTCCCTCCCAAGGGAGAAAAGCCACCTTCTGGAATTTCGCTCGGCAAGATTATATTGCTGCTTGTGAGCCATTACGTGTCGATCATAGGTCTGCTGGGAAGCTCACTATTTCTAGTTATTAATGAATGTCAGACGCGCCTTAACACCAACGATCTTCAGCTTTGGAGAGAAGCTGGCCTGCTTTTAGGCGAGGATGGTCTTGTGTCTCCCAGTAATGCATCAAAATGTGGCTTATCAGCAGACAAAGAGATGAAGGAAGACATGATTTCCAACGCCCTGGTGTGGCTCTCTTCCCGATTGTGCAACTTCATTGCCGCCGGAGAAGGATTCACCCCCGTACCTGCCGGTGATCGCTCGGAAAGACCCCAAGACGTTGAACCGGGGGAATTTGGAATTTCGCAGAAGTCTTTGCTCGAGAGATGGAAGGCTTTACGACGTGAATTTGACGTGTGGTTTCAGGGTCTTCCGTCGACCTTCAAACCTAGTGCGCGAATCAAATCAAATATCCAGAGACCATTTACTGATGTCCAAATTCTTCCTCCGACGAACAACAAGGGCTATCCGTTCGATGAGATTTGGTACAGTATACCTATGTGCGGTGCCACGATGATGCATTATCACATGGCGAGGATACTCTTGCTCATTAACAAGCCGCACGAAAGCACGGCTCGTCGCAGTACTATCGGGAGTCGCTTGAAATCTTACCGGGATATTGAGGAAGAAATCGTCCAGCATTGCTACGAAATCTGGTAATTCACCCTCATCTTATTGGCACCGCTCGTGCTGATCCCTGAAATACAGCGGCATCGCCTCATCGCGTCCTCCAGCCACGGTACGAATTCATACGGTGCAGCCTTTGTTCGTAGCCGGCCAGTGTCTCACTCATCATCGTGAGCGAAAGGTCATACTTGACCTTTTGCAGGGTATAGAAACGGACCTGGGGTGGGCCACCCGATACCGTGTCAAACAGCTAGAGAAGGACTGGGGCTGGATTACTGACTCGAATCTTATCAACATATGAAATGCCCACAGAAGTTCCTAAATGTCTAGAAATAACGTACAGTGGGCGGAGTTCTGCTAGCCGTGAATAAGCATGCGTTTTCAACTTCGCGATTTGACGAGATGGAACTCGCTGAGTCCTGGGACATCACAAATCAGCAAGGCTTCTCTGGTCAGCTGCGATCCACGTCCTATGTGGCACCGCTTCACCCCTTTCGAAAGATCTCGGGCCGCCATTAGACGCAGCTCAAATCAGCACTCCATATCTTCGAGTAGAAGATCGCTGTACAAGGCCTCCGCAGAGCCGGAAGCAGCAACCAAACCGAGAAAACCAGGATGCAGAAACCCCTTCCTACGACAAAACCAGCCGGCCGCCATCATTCATAAGCGTTGATGGTTCCTACCGCAACCTCCGCTCACATCCCTCTTCCAGAAAGTCTACGTCAAAACAGTCGACCGTTTGTATGGTATTGACCACTGCTCTAACCGTATACGAGGATCTTTTGACCACGCACCCCCAACTATCCACTGCACCATCTCGCTACCAAAATCCCTCGAGCGCCAATGGTCGCAGAGCAGAATCCAACACAGCGATCCGAAAACGTGACGGACAATGAATCAAGCTCGATGCTGACGAGCCGGAGCAGTGAACGTTGTCGATGACGTCTTATTGAGGTCGATCACGTCATTTACGGCAGGGTGTGATACCAGTCGCGAGGACCACGGCACAGGGTGGAAGGAGTGAATATCCTGCAAAAGCTAGGGTTTAGGCAGA
>JAABUI010002094.1_pt1 | contig 11226 bp, 16 predicted proteins | sample 5559111 | NCBI WGS metagenome assembly JAABUI01 (sample SAMN10711870, study PRJNA513365) | rock metagenome | isolation source: Antarctica rocks | place: Antarctica: Victoria Land, Buttleship Promontory
GAGATTATTGTGTTGCGTCGATCATTGCATTACTCGTTGCTTCCGCCCAAGATTGCGAAGGATGTCAAGTTCATCATGAGGGACGCCCTAGCCGGCGGCCAGGCAAATCACTCCGCCAAGATCTGCTAAACAGAGACGTGTATACAGGCGGTGTCTATTGGTGATATCCGAAATAGAGTGGATAGAAGGAACACGTCATTTCATCCCTACACATTTGATGACGATCTTCGGCACTCGCTCAGCAGAAACACGCATCAAATTGGTCGTGTACAATCTACCATCGCAAGAACCAACTTATAAATCGTCAAGTCCTCAAGGCTTTCGGTGCAAGTGTCTCCAGGGAAGCCGACCACGCTCCGTCCGCGGTGGCCGAACAGTCGGGCGCCGACCTCTACGTCCTATTCCGAAACGCACGTGAAGCTTCCATGTAAGGAGCTTCAGCGCCTTGTACTTGCAAATCCTTCAACGCGCTGGGCAGTACTACCAATCAAGCTCGCTTCATCTTCAGGCCCCTGTATTGGTCGACCTGGGCCACCACCTTCGCCGATCAAGAATCCGGCTCGCAAACTTTCGCACGTCTTCCCAATCTTCGATACAGGCATCTGGCTCTGATTGTTATTCACCATGAGCAACGGTACATCCAAGTCCGACGGCATTCATTTCTTTACCAGCAGCGCTTCCACTTCATCTTCATCGCCTGAATCCCCTCCCACCCCGCAGCTCAAAACCGCTCGTCCCTCCAACGCCACGGTCCTCGTCCCGTCCACCAGCCGAACTCGAAACGTCCCCCCTTCACCTCTATCGCGCATCCAACCATCCGTAATTGCGGACCGAGAACCGGTAGCTGTTCCTCAAACCACAGGATCCGCTAAGCTACCCGCGACCAACCAAATCATCGAGGATTCTCCATGCTTCATTCACTCCCATCTTGATCGGCACGGCTCGCTTCAGGATTGGCTCGTCAAGAACAAGTCGAGTCATCCTCAACCTTCCCACGGTCATTCAGAGCCTCGCCAGCTTAATAACGTAGCGACGTCATCTCGACAGCACACTCATCACACGCCGCACGCGCATCATCCGTATCTCCCTCCTCAGAATCATCGGCGTCATTCACTTCAACCTTCGCATTCTCCTTATCAGACCCCCGGTTCTTCTCGAGTCACTTCGCCGACAAAAGAAGGCTCCACGAATGGCTACGACACGGATCAATCCAGCATGAACGGCATGGGTAGTGCGATCCTGGACGGCGATTTGATAGACGAGCGCGAAGAGGGGGGGAGTCTGACAAGACAACTCGCAGAGACCGCGCAGGGCGTGCGGGAGATGAGCAAGCAGCTGGGTGTGTACAGCCTACATTCCGCCAGGTAGCTGCTGACCTATGCAGGCCGCACAAGAGTCCGCTCTCGGATTCAGCACGTCCTCATCGTCACGAAAGCCCGAGACAACCGACTCATCCAGCTCACCCGCGAACTCGCCCTCTACCTCATGCAGAAGCAGCCTGCTTCCTCGCCAGACGGTGTCAACAGGCCTGTTGTTGACGAGAGGAACGGCGATAGGGGAATGGTGGTCTATGTCGACGCTCAAGTGCGCATGTCCAAGCGCTTCGATGCCGCAGGGATTCAGAGGGATTACCCTCATCTATTCAAGCCGGTGTTCCGAAGGCGAAGCTCATCCTCGGCTTCGGTGAATACGCTCTCGACGTACCCCTCGGAGAGAAATGTGGGTGACCTGCCGAGGCGGCCTCAAAAGGATGAGGGCCAGTTGAGGTATTGGACGAGCGAGTTGTGTTCGAACTCGCCACACTTGTTCGACTTCGTGGTCACGGTGGGTTCCATGAAGTGATAGCGAGTGTCTGTTGATATCGCTCTTAGCTTGGTGGAGATGGGACGGTACTCTTTACATCTTGGCTCTTGTCAGTATTACATATTGAAGATCTGCGCAGCTGATAGCCCGCAGCCAACGGATCGTCCCGCCTGTTCTGCCCTTTGCCCTCGGATCGCTCGGCTTCCTCACGAACTTTGATTTCGCCAAATACAAAGAAACTATGGACAAGGTCGTCGACGACGGTATCCGCGTCAACCTCCGCATGCGATTCACCTGCACCGTCTACCGGGCGATAGCCCCGGAAGAAACGACGCTTGTTCTTGGCGACGGAGGTAGACAACGCAAGGCGATCAAGCGGCCGGGCGGCGAAATTTTGATGAGTCAAGTGGACAGGGGTGGATGGGAAGCGCTGGAGAGGCCAACAGGGCCGATGCTGAATCCCGCAGCCGAGGGCAAGGACAAAGAGATCATGTGTTTCTCTACCAGGCCTGTCGAGCAGTTCGAAGTCCTCAACGACCTCGTCGTCGATCGAGGGCCAAGCCCTTACGTCAGTCTCCTCGAGCTATTCGGTGAGCCATGCATCTGTTCTCATGTGACTGAGCTAACGAGCATCCAGGCGACGAGCATCATCTGACGACGGTGCAAGCCGATGGGTTGACAGTTTCCACTCCCACCGGTTCCACTGCCTACTCCCTTTCTGCAGGCGGATCTTTGGTGCACCCACAGATTCCCGCACTTCTGATCACACCTATCTGTCCGCATACACTATCTTTCCGACCCATGCTACTACCAGATAGTATGGAGTTGCGCATCTGCGTACCGTACAACTCTCGCAGCACCGCCTGGGCAAGCTTCGATGGGCGAGGCAGAGTCGAGCTGAAGCGTTAGTCTGTCCCACTCCTTCCGCATATATGCTGATGGGGCCGAGCAGAGGGCGATCACATTAAGGTGACCGCGTCCAAATTTCCCTTCCCTACGGTTTGCGCAGACAAGGCGTCCACCGACTGGTTTTCGTCGATCTCCCGGACTTTGCGGTGGAACGAGCGCGAGAAGCAGAAGTCCTTTGTGGTGGTGGAAGAGGACCGAGAGCCCGCGTCGAGCTCGCCAAAGTCAAGACATCGCGAAACGTTCGATGATGTGAAGGCAAAAACAGCCTCACAAGCCGTCAAGGAGAATGGCGTACGGAAAGAGCAGGATGGCAAGGAGCCAGCGGATGGCGACGAAAAAGAAGAGGATGACAGAGAAGATGAGGCCTTTGATATAGACGAGTACGTCGATTCGGATAGTGGGATAACAGTGCTGACGTCTTTGCAGCAAATCCGGTGGTGAAGCCACCCCCTCGTCTCCACAGTCGCAATCGCCTGACCATCCGAAGATACCTCCCAAAAGTCTTCATGCTATCGCAAACTCGCACAGATCCGGCGTCGACTCACCGGACCGCTTCGCTACGCCATACGAAGGGCCGCCACCCCTGTCCCAGCGTCACCTGGTTGAAGCGCTTGCAGCAGCAGACATCCAGGAGAAGGAGAACGAGAAGGGCGAGCGAGACGATATCCGTTCAGACGGGAAGCATCTCCGGGTTGATGGTTCAGCGCATCTGATCCCTCGTGGTCGATCAACCATGAGCTCGCCCGTGGAGGATGGCGCGAAAGCCTCCAGGGCAGGTAACAACAGCCCGCGACCTAGTTCGACGACAAGCCCGAGGTCGCGGCGGCAGGAGTGCAAGGCCAAGGCGTTTGCTTTCTTTGGACAGGTGAGTCAAGGTGTCCTCGAAGTATCAATGTTTGCTGATGGCCATGATAGGATGACTCGGCTTCGGACCAGAGCGATGATCCTTCCGAGTGATTCTGTGTGAATGCATCGCTTGATCTCTTATCCCGACCCGGCATTGGCGGATGTCGCAAAGGACCCTCAGATGACGATATGAAAGTTTCACTTGGCAGCGTCCTTTGACAATTTGGAGGTGACACACCCAAGGGAAGGATGTCACTGAATGTCTCATCTAATATACGCGCAGCAAAACTGATGCTGACCCGCTGATCTCCTACTCCTCACCATTCTTTGTCCAGGAATATCGATTGGCTCTCGGTTCGTCACGACAGACCGGCATCATGCCGGACAGCGAGGCTCCGTCCAGGGACGAAAGGCCCAGGGCCATGTCTCATACCGATTCTCCAAGAGTCATCAGAAGGTTCCCTCGATCTGCCAAGGTCAAAGGGGCACTGTCCGATGCTGACGAGAGACCTGGGGACAGAGGCGCGGAAGAGAAAGCGGCGCGAGAAGCGGAGCAGGCGGAATCGCAAGCAGCCCGAGCGGCGGAAGAGGAATTGGCGCGAGCAGCGAGAGTGGAAGAAGAGCGAGCGGCAACACTTCAGGCTGCGCGAGCGTTAAAAGTAGAGAACACACGTGCAGAGGAAAAGGAAAAGGCGCGAGCAAAGGCGGCGGCGAGACAGCGAGCTGAGACAGCAATACGTGCCAGGACTGCCGAACGTCGAATGGACTCTACGGCTTCGAGGTGGGATAGCTCCGACGAGGACGTCAGGGGCCAGGAAGACAGGGAGAATGAGCAAGGCCGAGCACGGAGAACAGAGTCATCAGAGGAATCGTCGGAGATATCTGAAGCATCGGAAGACGACCCACCTCCAAGGCCGGCGGGAGGTGCCCGGAACGCGGCTTCTACGAGGGAAACCAGGAGGGAGAGTGGGAGGCCGGAGACGCGTGGAAGACAGAGTGACTCGACCTCGCGCGGGCGCACTAGGGAGGCGCAATCTCGGTCAACCCCATCTGGAACCCGCAATACAGCCTCCAACTCCCGCTCTCCATCCCAGGCGAGGGTGCCCGATTCCCGCTCCAACTCCCACTATCAAACCCAGGCAAAGCTCGCCGACTCCCGGTTAACCTCCCGCTCCACCTCAAACAGTGACAGGAGGCCCCACCGGCGTCCTTCTTCTTGCTCAGACTGCTCGAATACCTGCTCCTGGTTCCCATGTTGCGGTCTAAGCAAGTGGAGAGGATGGGTCTGGCTGCGCCGGCACAGCCTTTATTTCATTGCGGTGACCATCATCGCGTTGATGATTGGTCTGGCCGCTACTGGACCGATCACGAAGGTCTGGTTCTGCGAGGCGAACGACACGAAACTCGGTGCGACGGGGTATTGTCATGGGTAGGTCTACCGTGCTAGGGTTCGATCTGGGCTGACAATGGATAGCTCGGACTGTTCGACGAAATTCCGACCCTATAATGATAGCTCGGTCCCTACGACTTTCTGGCCGGGGACGCAGGTCCTCTCTGGTCTCTTACTGTCTGTCGGATTCGGTATGTCCATCTCTCGTCTGTCGACACCGCATAGGACATGCTGATTCGAACAGTTGGCATTTTGAGCCTGACGGCTGGCCTCTATTTCATCCTTCAAATGTGGCACCGCTCCGGAACCGGCGGCGAGTGTCACAACTGCATTCGCTCAAGCTGTTGCTGCAACGACTCCGGCCGTTCCCGCAATGGCAAGGGAGACGACTACGACGCTCCAGAAGACAAGAAGATCCAAAAAAAGTATTGTCTCACGAAAGCAAAGTGGGACGAGCTAGACTTGGGCGCAAGAATAGGATACAGAGCGCGATATCGCGTGAAGAAGATCTTTATCGGGATCATGGACGCCATTGGGGTATTCGTCCTGGTTGTCGGGGTCCTGCTGATTCAATGGGTCGATTCTGCGAATGGCGAGGAAGATATCGGGTACCAAATGTCAGTCTCCCCTACATCGTATGTTCACTGCAGGGTATTTAATGATGGTATCCAGGTTGACAGGACTGATGGTCCTCGTGCCAATTTGGTTCCTGACGAGATTGGTGTTTCGGGGGGTACCGGGCAGGATCCAGGACATGGTCAAAAATGACGTCGAGCGAGCAGTGAAGCCAGTGAAAACCGTTGTCGGACAGGGTGCTCGACGAGTTGGGCAGCAGGCTCAAGAGGGCATGCAAAATGCACGACGGACGGCGCAGCAGAGACTACCGACGCAGTCAGGAGCTCGCCGAGTCTGAGGTGGTATAGTTCAGGGTGCTGGATACGTGGATATCTTTTCGGTGCGGCATGCATGCTTGGTATACTTGGTCTCACAAAGATCGCCTCAAGGTTCCCAACCTACCTCGTTCATGGCGACCATGATGCCTTATTCGGGCGCTGGATGTATGCTTGGTATACTTGGACCCACCCAGATCATCTCAACATCCCTAACCTCCTCCACTTCTCACCGATCTCAGAAACCTTCACCACCACCCCCGCAGCTGCAGCTTTGATCCGACCCTCTCGCATCCCGCCCTGTCCTGCTGCGACCTGTCCACCCCGGCTCTCCACTTCGAATACTCCTCCTGCCCATTCACCGACAGCGACGATAAGCTGCGGCTTGTCGAGCGCCAGTGTCCGCCCGCTGTCCAGCTCAAAGGAGGTATCGAGACATACGAGACTGGTCTCCAGTGCCGCGCCGACTACCAACGCTTCTTGCTGTGACCCATCTGAACGCTCCTCGTCAGGATTGGTGATCGGATTGTCGTCCGATCGCGAAGGATGTCGAGAGCCGATGGTCAACGCTAGCTCGATTGCCTCTGGGCTGAGCACTGCCAGGAAGAGCGGAGAGTGTCGAGCGGCGTGGAGTAAGAGCGAGAGAGTCATCAAGAACTTCTCGAGCGCCATTGGCGAGAGCACCATCCCCGTTCCTGCTCCTCTATAACGAGATCCCGAACCAAGCGCCCGCTCCTCTCGTATCGATGCATCCTGGAGGTGTTGCCAGAAGCGGTTGATAAGCGGCATTATGAAACACTCCGCCGCCACGTCCTTGAAGGGCACCACCGGCGTTTGCGATGGAGGCTGCTGATCCGACATTTGGCGATCAGCAAGCGAACCGACTTCAGCTACAATCTTCCGCTTCGTATTTCCGACGCGAAGACGTTTCTCTCTCGCAAGTTCAGGAACAGTCTCCTCGCCCTTCCTTGCGCCCTTACTGAGGAGTAGAAGCCGGACGCCGGAGATCGCTTGGTCAAGCTGACCAGCGATAGCAGGAGAGGTATCAGCGGGACTGATATACTTCTGGTGGAGGGCTGGCGGGAAGGTCTTGCTCGGAAAGTCGATCCGGCGAGCAGTAGCCACAGCCGCGGGAACAGATAATCCTGCAAGCTCTCGCGCGCCCATAGCGATGGCGGTGAGGATGACGCCTTTCTGGTACAGGGAGAACTGCGCGCTGAAATACTGCTCGGCCAGGAAGCTTGTAGCAGGATCAGCATGATACAGTCATTATTATCTCAGACTAACGGAGCTACGTTCTTTGGCGAGCATGCCACCGAAGCTGTCAGAAGACCCTGTCGCTTCTCCTCGAAGCCTTCCAGATGGAAAGGGTCATTGAGCGAGATCGTCATGACGGCTACCGCCACTGCGCTTTCCTCTGTAATCCAGTAAGTTAGTCGGGCGAATCAAGCGCAGAAACCTTCACGGACCGAGCTCCCGGCCGAACGACCTTTTCGCCCTGACCAGCCCCTCACCCCACTTGAGCCCCATCTCCAGGTGATCCGGCTTCTCCCTCTCCTTCAGCAGCGCGACTAGCTGTTGGATGTATACCGGCCTGGTGATCTTCTTCTTCTGCGTGCTGTCGAGAGCGAGGCTCGGATCCGCGGCGACTTCCTCTAGGTATGAAGGGGTAGGCGAAGGTGAGCGAGAAGACGTTGGAGAAGCGTTTGCGTATCCTTCAAGAGGATCAGCCATTTGATCGGGGTCGAGCATGATGATCCTGGGCTGAGGACGGGACGGAGCGGGCCTTCGTGCTTCGGCTCGTCCTCTTCGTTCCGGTCGACCGATGACGGTAGGTGCAGGCGGGATGTTCGTGGGTGGTATCGAGTCCCACCCTAGCATCCAGGCCTTCCCTGTGGAGTCCTCGCTCAATCGTGCATGCTGATCTCGGACTCCGACCGCTCTCCTCAACCACCTACACTCTTCCCGCCCATCTCCATCCCCGTCCCACATGTCTTTACCAAACCTCAATCGCTTCATGCCGGAACCCTGCGGCTTCTTCGGAGTCTTTGGATCGCCAGAGTCCTCATCGACCTCAAGTCCAGCTTTCAGCTCATCCAGCTCTTCCTGCTGGTTTGAAGGTCGATCCTCTCCATTGTCTTCGATAGAGAGCTCGCTGATGACTTCCGCTTCGAGCATACCGAGGCGTCGGATCTTAGGGTCGGGATGAGCGAGATAGGATTGCATGGCGGTGAGGAGCCCAGGTCGGTGGGAGAGCGAGACGAGGAAGGGATGGAAAGGAGGAAGAAGAGACAGGCCAACGAGGAAGCTGTGCGTAAGCGCTGGAATTTCCTATATCAGCTGGAAAATTTTGAGACAGCTTGGCATACTACGAACCGATTTGTTGAGCGTAGAGACTGAACTTGACATTCTTCGCATCCGTCCAAGCCTCCATAATCGCTTCGAGGAACGCGCTCATAGCTGATTGGATCATCAGACCAAGAACTGTCAAAACTGATTATGCCTCACCTCTTTCACCACCTTCCCCGATCCAGGCGACGGTCATGCGGATCCGAGAGTGTGCTTGATCTTGCACAACTCCACCGAGCTTCCCGCCAATCACACCCCTGACGACAGCTTCCATCGCTTCGCCTCCTGTCTTTGCGGGTCCAATGAAGAGGTTCAGGACTTTTCCTGCCCGCTTGATCCGCTCATCCGGCCGATCTGGCTGAAGTGGATCGCCCCCAGGCGGAACAAGGCGGAAGGCGAGATGCTCGAGAAGGGATTCAACAAATGACGCCAGTATCGAGGCCGGCAAGGGCAGCAATAAGGAGGGAAGATACGTCGGAGGGTAAGCTGGTAGTGGTGATCCAGGTGCTGGGTGAAGGTGCGCAAGTAGAGGAGAAAGCAGCGGAGTCAGGAGAGAGGGTGATGGGGAGATTTCCAGGGTCGGTCGGGCAGTAAGGAGCCCAAGGGATGCGAGGCGCTGAAAGGCGAGACGGATGCTCGAGAGGTCGTCTACGCATGCATTGGTCAAGGAGGATGGCATCCGTCGCGAGGACACATACGAGAAGGCAGACTCTGGGAGATTTCATACATCAAGCCTTCAAGATTCCGGATCAATCGGTCAAAGTATGGCCCGGCTGAGTCAGCAGCATTCAATCCGTCGCCGAGCAGACCTACCTCGGGACCAGGTCAGCTGGAATATCACCGCTCCATCGGTCCGCCATCCACCTCCCCACGGCATTCGCGACCTTCGCCGGCAGTCCCACACCAGCTTTCACGGCTTCCTCCCATCGCAGCGTCCTCATACCTTCGCTTTTCGCGCCGAGGGAATCATCCGTGGTCAGAGATGATGACCAGACGGCCCAGTATAGCTGATCAATACTGTACTCATCGGCCAAGGATCCCAGGGTGGAAAGGACGTATTCTCGGGATTCAAGAGGAATTGATTTCCCTTGCGGCGTAGTTGTGGAGAGCAGTACCGTCAAAGTAGCATACGATGTCAAGGCAATAGTGCGGCGGACGGGAAGAGTGCCTGAGGCGGAATCCTTTGGCGGGACAAAGAAAGTCTCGAGCAGGCCCCGTTGCGGTCCGTCGAGTGCTGCTATGAAGATCGGAATAGCTGAAGTCACCAGCTGAACTTGAATAGCTGGGAGGAATCGATTGATAGATCTGATGACCTCATTCGCGACTTGATCAGGCGGCACGGATGTCGGATGAAGATGGAGAGCTTGGAGGGTTGAGGAGAGGAGGAAGACAAAGGAGTCGACGTCGGGTATAGGGTTACGTAGAGCGTCACGCAACTCTCGAAGGGGGCCCGAGATATCTGCGCTCATCTTGAGGCTGCTCTGATTCCGCTATGACACGTCGAGGAGGGTCTTCTGAGCGATCAGGGCAGAAGAAGTCAATATTTGGTTCTCTCCGTCGGTATTGAACGTTCCGCATGGAGCTTGTTGATCACGTGATTCCGAGAGCTCGTCGCTTGCGGCCCCCGGAATATATCCTACTCAGAGCCGCCTCAAGACGACCCGGGAAGCAGCAGATTCAATACCATGAGCCTGCTATCGGGTGCAGTACAAGTGAGACATTATGCAAAAGGACCTGGCCGAGCTGACTTGACCGCTAGCCAGCGCTCGTGACTCTTCTTTCCTCGACCTCTCAACCCAGCCTCTCACCCATCTTCACCACACATACAGATCTGGCACTTCCATCTGACTCGCTCATCACCTATCTTCCAGACTCCAACAAAATCCCCCAAGACACCCCGAGAGGAAGTGGTATCCCAAAGCACGCTACACGAGGCAACATCTCCCACCCCGTCGTCCACATCCAAAGTCCGACTCTCAATACAACATACATCCAAGCCGGATGCAGCCTCACCAAAGCTCGACGACGGCGAGAGAAGGGGAAAGGCCGAGCAGGACCATTGGGCGTGGAGTTAGAATGGATCGGGTTGCAGCTGAAGAGGCTGGGCAGACGGGAGATGGGTTTCGAGATTGGCATTGTGGATAGAAGGGGTCGGGAGGGGGTCGTGCGGTGTTCTAGCTTCCAGGTGGGTCCGTCGTCTGCGGAAATTGCTGACTGGAGCAGAAGTCGCCTATTGTCCACCCACATCGCTCTCCACCACTCATTCACCTGCCACTGTCCCTACCTCGGCCCGATCCCTCGCTTTTGACCTCTTGGATGCATATCTCCCTGAACGTCGCAGCTCTCGTCCCGCTCTTCCAGTCACTTCCGCGACTTCACATACGGTCCGACGAGGATGAGGATGACGACGTGGCGGGCGCCCCTGAGCCCAAGAAACGTCGGAAAATCGTCGAGCTTCCAAATGGGAAGTTTGGCAATTTTAGCTATGTGAGGGTCTACTCCAATTGTCGAGTGAGACGGATATGGTTTGTGAGTGCTCTTTGTACTTCGGCCACAAAATCTGACTCGCGCAGGCAGCGGAAGGGGAGCGGACGATGGAGGCTATGGGGAAAGGGGTGCAGGAGGAATGGGGCTTGTACGCGGCTGAAGCTGCGCCATAACATGTGCTTAGGCTACAGGCAAATGCCAGACGCTAGAACACTGATATCAGTTTGTCCGCTTGCGCATGCCCTCATATCACTGCTCACTACCGCCACGGAATCAGTTCCACTAACCGAGAGAATTTCCGGGCCTTTTTCTAGACTTGATCCGCGAATGTTGAATTTCACCTTTCAGCGATCCGACCTGCTACTTCACTCATCAGAGCCGCCATGTCACGCCTTCCCCGCCTAGTGAGGCTACTCCATACGGGCGGCCGACAGACCCCCTATCCGAACCAAGGCGGTGCCGGCCTCGCTTCGACCATTCCCCCATCCATGAGCATCACCGTCCCTCCTCATTCCTCCGTCCCCTCCCCCTCCCCCACAACCCTCCCCCCTC
>JAABUI010002095.1_pt1 | contig 11224 bp, 17 predicted proteins | sample 5559111 | NCBI WGS metagenome assembly JAABUI01 (sample SAMN10711870, study PRJNA513365) | rock metagenome | isolation source: Antarctica rocks | place: Antarctica: Victoria Land, Buttleship Promontory
CGTCGTACGGGTTGGGGATGCCGCCGCGCAACGTGGCCACACCGCCCTCGTCGAACTCGACGGGCAGCGTCTTGAAGCACATGCGCGAACTCCTCGTGGGCCGTGGGTCGGGTCAGGTACGGATGCGCGGACTGCCGCCGCTCGGCGCCTCGTCGGGGCGCTTGCCCCAGACGTCGGCGTCGTTGCGGGAGGTGTCACTGTGGCGCCGGAGCTTGTCGTAGAACTTGTGACCGACGTCCGCGAACGGCGACGGCTCGTACTTCTCGCGCGAGAACCCGCTGGGCGCCGCGCCCTGCAGGTCCCAGCGCACCTCGCGGTTGAGGTTGTTGTTGCTGAACTTACGCAACGGCCGGATGACACTGCCGACCATCCGGGAGACGCTGGTGGAGGCCAGCGAGCCCGGCGGTCGCTTGTAGAAGGGCGTGAACTTGTCGGGGAAGCCCGGCATCGTGCAGCCGATGCAGGCACCGCCGGCATTCATGCAGCCGCCCAGGCCCTTGATGGCGCCCCGGGAGGTGATGTTGCAGTTGACGACAGGTCCCCAACACCCGATCTCCACCAGGCACTCCGGGTCGCCGAACTCGTGCGCGAAGGTGCCTTCCTCGTAGTAGGCGCCGCGCACGCACCGGCGGTGGACGGTCTCGCCGAACAGCCAGGCCGGCCGACCGAGCTCGTCGAACTCGGGCAGCGGCCCAAAGCCCTGCAGGAAGTACAGGACGGCGGCCACCGTCTCGGTGAAGTTGTCGCCGACCGGCGGGCAACCTGGGACGTTGACGACCGGCACCCCGAGCACGGAGCGGTAGTCCTTGCCGAGGAAGTCCATCAGGCTCATCGCGCCTGTGGGGTTGCCCTCAGCTGCGGGGATGCCGCCCCAGGTCGCGCAGGTGCCGATGGCCAGCATGGCGGCAGCGTTGGGAGCGAGGCGGGCGATCCATTCTGTGGACGTCACCGTCCGCAGCTCGCCGTCGGGTCCCCACGGCTCCTCACCGACGGCCGACCAGTAGCCGCCCGCTGCGTTGGCGACCAGCTCGTCCGCGATCGAACCCTCGAGGATCACGACGTAGGGCGCATCGAGGGTGCCCTGGATCGCTTCCTCCGCCTGCTGGAGGTAATACGGGCCGGACTCCATGTTGATGACAGTGTGGTGCAGGATCACCCGCGGAATGCCGGGGTGGGAGCCCAGCATCATGCTCTCGACCGACGGGTTCGTCGCTCCCGTCACGGCGACACTGCAGCCGTCGCAGCTCATCCCGGCGAACCAGAACGCGTGCACCTGCTTGAGGGGCCCGAAGTCCATGGAGCCCTGCGCGGCATCACCTGCCAGCATGTGCTCGGTCATCATCCCGGACGGCATGCCGAAGGCCCCGAGATGGCTGGTGTCATGGAACTGCGTGACTGGACCGAGCGCGTCCAGCAACTCCTGGGCAGGCGTACGGGCCTCGAGCTGTGGGCTCCTGGTGTTGCGATCCGCCATCTGCTGCTCCCGCGCCGGCAATCTCGTTGTGCAGTGCCTCACATGCGTTCTAGGTGCACCATACACATACCCGGTGTTTCCGGTGTACGTTCAGCATGTCCGTTCCGCACATGCCTTGGAGGGCCTGTGAACGGTTGGGTACTCGGCTATCTCATCGGCGCGGTCGTGGTGGTCATCGTGGTGGTCGCCCTGCTTCTGATGATCCGCGGCGCGCATCGAACGGCGACGAAGGCCGAGGCAATTCTCGCCGGGCTCAACGACACCCGGGACCGCACACAAGGGCTGTGGCAGCTCGAGGCCACGGTCGGGACGGCTGAGCGCATCGTTGCTGCCGCCACCGAAGCCCGGCTCAGCCTCACGCCCGGTGGTCGGTCATGAGCGGCCACGCTTATTGGTTCCTGGCGCTCGGGCTCGGATTGGTTGTCGCTGTGGTGGCAGTCGTCCTGCTCGAGGTCTTCCTGCGCCAGGTCCATCGGGTCGAGCGCGGCGCCGGACTGGTCTGGACGGCCGGAAAGCAGGTCGCGCGCAACACGGCCACCACCTGGCTGCTGCCGGAGACCTCGGCGCGACTGGATGCCCTCACCGGGGAGGCGATGTTGCACCTCGCCCTGCTCACGCCGGCCCCGGCCAGCACGACAAGGCGCGCAGCCCCATGACCGCGCTCCTGGTCTCCCTCACGATCGTGGAGATCGTGCTGGTCGTCGTCGTCCTCGTGTACTACCTGTGCCGTATCGCGGGCTCGCTCCGCCGGACCTCGACGCTGCTGGGCAAGGTTGCTTTCGGCGTGCGGGCCATCGAGACGCAGACCAACGTCATCGGCCCCTCCGTGCTCGTCGTCAACGAGCAGCTCATGGTCATCGCGGCCGCCCTGGACGATCTCGCCGCTCTCGCCAACGCGGCGGCGGGTCCCGTGCCGATCGGTCGGCGGAGCTGACCATGGACGAGCTGCATCCCCCGAAGTCCGAGGCATTGCGATCTATGTACTGGCGCAGCGAAATTCTCCAGGTCATGTACTGGCTGCGCGGCGAAGGTCTGGGTGAGGTGGTCGACGCAACGCTGCTCGAACGCTTCCTCGGCGTCGATGCCAGCGTCGGGGTGGGCTACCTCGACCGCATGGTGCTCGACGGCTACCTCGCGCCGGCGCCCGGCGGTTACGTATTGTCCGAGTCGGGGCTGGCCGAAGGTAAGACCGAGTTCGCGCTCAGTTTTGCCGACCTCACCCGCCCTACCCACGGTGAGTGCAGCGCCGACTGCTGGTGCCAGAGCTCCGTGCAAGAGGCGATCGCCTGCGCTGCCGAGCGCGGCCCGAGGCCGGGATGACCAGCAATGCCGCCGATGACTTCGCCATCGGGCTGCCACGCAACTATCTGCGACCGTGCCTGCTGCTGCTACTGGCTGAGGGGACCTCGCACGGCTATGAGCTCCTCGACCAGATCGGTGCGCTCGGCCTGGAAAAGGTGGACCCGGGTGGTCTCTACCGCTCGTTGCGGGCCATGGATGAAGAGGGCCTTGTGCGGTCCTCCTGGGAGCCGTCGGTCTCGGGACCTGCTCGACGGACCTACGAGCTCACCGACGACGGTCGTGAATGGCTGCATGTGGTCGCCGGCACACTTGGCGACGTCGCGCGGTCCCTCGCTGTCTACCGCCGCCGCTACCAGCAGGTCACCGATGAGCAGCGTGTGATCCGTTGAGGCTGGCGATCGCCGGTAAGGGCGGTGCCGGGAAGACCACGATCAGCGCCACTCTTTGCCGGCTCGCCGCACGCCAGGGGGCAGCGGTCGTCGCAATCGACGCCGACGCCAACCCGAACCTGTCGGCAGCGCTGGGCGTTTCGCCCGAAGATGCGGTCGGGCTGCGCGCTGTCTCCCCTTCGCTGGTCTCCCGCCGGATCGGAGGTCGGGGCTTGACGCAGCCCGTCGACAATGTCCTGGCCGATCACGCCCTCGCCGCGCCGGACGGCGTACGCCTGATCGGGATGGGCGCACCGGCTCATGCCGATGAGGGATGCCTGTGCTCCGCGCACGCTGTTGTGTCATCGCTGCTCGAAGACCTGGGCGGCCCCCAGCGGTACGTCGTCGTGGACATGGAGGCTTCCCCTGAGCATCTCAGCCGTGGGACCGTCCGGCACGTCGACACGATCTGCCTGGTCGCCGAGCCCTACTACCGATCGCTGGAGACCGTACGGCGCATGAGTGCGCTCGTGGCGGAGCTCCCGGTGCAGCGGGTGGCGGTGGTGGCTAACAAGGTGCGCTCCGTAGCTGACGAGCGAGCCATCGCCGAGTTCTGCGAGCGGCACCGGTTGGCTCTGGCCGGCGTGGTGCCGTGGAGCGACGAGGTCGTCGCCGCGGACCGGGCGCGGGTCCCCGTCGTCGACTGGTCAGCGGCGCGGGAGGTGGTTGCCGCCGTGGCCGCGCTGTCCGACGTGCTGAGCGCTCCGGTCTCCGCCCCCGTCGGCTGAGATCCGACCGACGGAGAGTGTCATCACCGCGGAGGAAGAGCCGCCCTTTCAGTGAGCCGCGGCGTGTGCGATCACGGTGACCGACAGCACCAGAGCGGAGATCGACTCCAGCGCCATGAGGGCTTCACCCTGCTCGTTAGCGGCATCGTGTCGGTCGGGCTGAAGGTGGTCGAGTTGGTCGTCGAGACGTAGAGGTAGTCCCATCAGGGTCGGTACTCAGTCGGAGCTCTTGCTCGAGCCCCGGCCCCCCTCGACCGCAGCGTCGTCGTTCTCGTCCTGGGAGAAGCGGAGATGTGCCGGCGGCACATCCTCGCGCGCCTCCTGGGTCCGGGCGACGGCGCCTTTTCGGTCCAACTGCCAGAACAGCGCGGCCAAGATGGCCCGGCTCATCAAGACTCCGCCTCCGCTGCAGGCCAGCAGGTCGCGCCGCTCCGCGCTGCCCTCCTCGACATTTGGGCGGACGAGGCGGTATGGCGATGAGTCGCAAGCAGCGCCACTCCGCCACGGCCCGTACCAAGCCGCTGGGGCAGCCCGACCTCGATTGCCATATCCGGCAGATCGTGGACTCAGATTTCGCGCCGCCTCCCAGCCCTTCGCATCGTGACCGCCTCGCCGTGCTGCTGCGGTGGACTCGAAGTAACCGCGTAGGTCAGCCGCCCCCTGGCAGGAGCGGCCTGGGCTGAGCTGAAACCGACGAGGCGGGCCGCCCACGTCTCCGAGTCGGGTGCCGGCCTCAGCGGCTGAACGAGCCGGTCAAGGTTCAGTACGTCGAGCGCGTCAGGGCGGTGACTGGTGTGTAGCCCTGCTAAGTGCTGGTCACATCTACCGCTGGGTGATGCGTCACTCGCCACCTGCATGGGGGACCTCCGGATGGACCTGGACCGCGCCGCCTCGACCGCCAAATCCGGCGCAGGTCTGGACGAGCGGCTCCCTGCCAGGAGGTGCTGCCGGTGAACGGGATAGGGCCGCCGCTGCCGGGCACCAGTGCAGATTGGCTGCTCGGGTGGTGGAGCGGTCTGTCGCCCACACAGGTTGCGATCGCGACCGGCCGGCAAGCGGCGTCGTCGCTCGCGGAGCTCGGCAGGAGCTTAAGTCTGAGCCGGGAGACGGGTACGACAGCTGGAGGTCGCCAGCCGGCGGTCGCTGTTGGTGGCTCAGCGCCACCACCAACCAGAGCTTCCGGACCGGATGCATGAAGTGCTCAGCAGCGACGTGGCTGTTCCCGAGAACGTGCTGGGCAACCTTGCTCCCACTCGATGCGTCGTAGCCCGCGACATCTTGTTCGATTCGCTGGGAGCCGTTCGGCCTTGTACATGGGCAGGAAATCTGTCCCGCTGGTGGTGTCGTGACCCCGACGCGCTGGCGCAGCGGTTGGTAAGGCTGACCGCTGGAATGCCTATGACGGGCGCCTCGCTAAATGACGCCGTTCTGGCGTCGGCGCTCCCGGAACACCTGCCCGTACAGCATCTGCTGCTCCACAGCCAGAGCCCGATCGTGAGAACCGATGCCGGGTGGGTGCGCCGCGACTACCTGCTGACCGACACGGTCGCTCTCTACCTACGGGACTGCGGCGCGCCGCAGTCCCTCGCGACCCTCGGAGCATGTGGGTCGACCCCGGAGGCGACTCTGCGCAAGGCGCTGCTCCGCGACGACCGCTTCGTGTACTCGCGGCCGCGCCAGTTATGGGCCCTGCGTGAGTGGCATCCGGAACTCGCGAGCCGCTACCGGAACGCCGGGGATGCACTCGTCGACGTCCTGCGCGACCGCGGTCCATTGGCTCGCGAGGCCCTGGTGTTCGAGACGCAACGCCGGTATCCGGTCACTCCGGCACGCCTCCGTCAGTCGCTCAGCAGCAGCCGCATCGGCCTGCACCCCGACGGCCGGTACGACCTCGTGGAGCGAGGGGCGGCGATGCACAGCGACGCCGAGCCGGGTCGGCCCGGCAGCATCAGATGGGCGGACGAAGGCTTGGTGCTGGAGGTGGCGCTCGTGACCACGGCTGCGGTCCTCATTGGGGCCGTCGTGGCCGTCCCTCGCTGGCTCACCTGGCAACTGGGGCTCCGGACGCCGCCCGCTCAGCACGACTTTGCACTGACCGGCAGTGACACTCTGGTCGTGCGCCGCACGATCCGAGGCTCTTCGGTGTCCAGTCTCAGAGGTGTCGCGCAGGAGCTGCAGGTGCGGCTCGGCTGCGTCCTGCTCCTGTCCCTGGACCTCCGGTCGGGGCGCGCCTCAGTTCGGCACGCCTGCCACCAACCGGCGCGGACGCAGTTGCCCGATCAGAAGTGCCAAGCGGCTTCCGAGGAGGGCGGTCGTGCCTACGTGGAGCGTGATCGCCTGCCATGGTCAGCGTCGCGCCCGAGCAGGTGACGAAGCGGTACCCCGGGGATGTCCTCGGTGTTCAGGCGGTCGACCTGCCGATCGTCCACGGTGAGCTCATGGTGTGAGTGGAGCCGTCGGAGTGCGGCAATCGACCAACCTTCGCCTGATCGCCGGCTTGGAACGGGCTACCGAAGGGGTTGTGTGGAACCGGGCGCGGGTGGTGCACGAGTTGGCCCCTGCGACCGCAAAATGACCTTGGTGTTCCCAGGACTACGCGCTCTACCCGCACCTCAGCGTGTACGGAAACATCTTATCTGCTCTCCGTCGCGGGTCTCCCCCTCCGCCCGCGACTGCGACGACGACGACGACGACGACGACGACGACGAACCGTCGGGCGCTGCCGGTTGCCGCCGTGCAGGTTTAGCGATCTGGTCCACCGTCAGCCCCTTGCCGTGCGGCGCCCCGGCGTTTGCCCTCCAGAAGCCGCAAGCGTCACCGCCTCGGTCGGGCTTGGCACCGCCTCGGTGAGTAGCGGCGACGGCTCCTTCCCTGCCGGCAACGGGCCTCGGTAGTACGGACGTATGTTCGCTCGATCGTTAGAACGCGCAGAAATGGGCACCAGCCCGTCGTCGCCGACGTCGGCACAGGTGGCGCCGGGCGCCTGCCACTGCGGGCGCGGAGTCGGCTGGTTGGCGCGGCGACCACCTTGCCGAGCAGGTCGCGGCCGACGTCGTCCGCGGAGGTGTGGAACACAGCTATCCCGCCTACCGGGCGGGCCTGCTGGCGATGTTCGAGAGCAACCCTCTCGCCGCCGAGATCGCTCATCCGGTCGTCCCGCTGACGTTGGTGGTCGCTCAACAGGATCAGACCGTGCTGCCCAGGACCTGGTCGGGCTGCCCGTCGACACCACCGTGCAGATCCATCGCCTACCCGGCGGCCACCTGCTGCCGCTGACCAGCCCCGCCGCGGTGCAATGGCTCATCCTGGCTTGCCTCGACGCTCTGGCAGCCTGACCTCCACACCCGCCTGAAAGGAACCCCGTGCCATCGACTGCCTTCCTCGTCGTCGCCTGGCTCGCCCTGATCGTCGGCTTCGCGTCCGCCGGATGGATCGCCGACGACATCTACCGGCGCGGCCACCGTCAGCAGATGGGGGTGATGGAGGCCGTCTGGCCCATCACCGCCCTGTACTTCGGCGTGGTAGCGCTGGTCGCCAACCGCCGTTGGGGTCGAGCGCAGAGCCCGGCCTGGGTCAAGGAACAGGGCCTGGACCACGCACCGGAACTGCCCTGGGCTGCCACGGTCGCGACTGGCGTCGCCCACTGCGGCGCCGGCTGCACGCTGGGCGACATCCTGGCGGAGTTCGTCGTCTTCTTCGCCAGCATTCAGCTGCTCGGACTTGCCTTGCCCGCCGAGTACATCGGCGACTACACCCTGGCGCTGCTGCTGGGCATCGCCTTCCAGTACTTCGCGATCGCGCCCAGCGAGGCCTCGGCGTCAAGGACGGCCTACGTGCCGCCAAAGCAGACGTGCTGAGCCTGACCGCCTTCGAGATCGGACTGTTCGGCTGGATGGCCCTGATGGCCTTCGTCTTCTATCCACATCCTCACCTGCGACCATCGTCACCGGTGTACTGGTTCCTCATGCAGATCGGGATGATCATCGGTTCTTCACCGCTTGGCCGATGAACGTCTGGCTGATCCGCAAGGGCATCAAGGAAGCAATGTGAGGTGCACGCGGCGACCCTGAAGGTCACAACAGCACCGCCGGAACCGTCCGCACATTTTGGAACACTTGAGAACGCCGAAGCGCTTGAGCAGACTGGACGACTGCGTCGGCCTCCCCGCTGCACGGCCGCGGCCTGGGGAGAGCCGCAGGGACTACCGGCTCTTCGCACTTGTCCGGGGTGGCATCCTGATTCGAGGCCCGTGGCGTCGACAGGCTGGCGGTTCCCACGCCGTCAGCCGAAGAGAGCTACGAGCCGTGTCCGACCGTACGACGTTGCTGTTCGCCTTGCCCGGGTTCCGGGTTCTTGATGTCACGCCCGAGCCCGACGGTCGCCGTCAGGTGCTGGTGGAGAGCGTTGCCGACCGGGGCGGCTGTCCTGGCTGTCGCGGGCTCTCGGGTCTGATTAAGGATCGGCCCACGAGCCGCGTGAAGGACCTCCCGCACGGACCGGTGCCGCTGGTCGTGTGGGTCCGCAAGCGGCGCTAGCAGGTCAGAGGTGCTCCCGCGCCTGGACTTGAACCAGGAACCCTGCGATTAACAGTCGCATGCTCTGCCAATTGAGCTACGCGGGACCGTGCCGGTCACCCGGCGCGACGACGATAGCGCAGCCCTCCCTGGTAGCCGGCTCTGCTTCGGGGTAGGGCCTTCGCCAGTGCGCCAACAACACAGGAGGATCGCATGATCAAGAAGTTGACCCTGCTCGTCGGCGTCGGAGCCGGCTACGTCCTGGGAGCCAAAGCCGGTACCCAGCGCTACGAACAGATCATGGGCAAGGTGAACGAGTTGATGGGCAAGCCCGCCGTGCAGAACGCGACCGACAGCCTGGCATCCTCCGCCGGTCAGTTCGCCGACAAGGCCAAGAGCACGGTGAACGACAAGGTGGAGTCCGTCATAGGCAGCTCAGCCTCGACACCGCCGCCTGTCTCGACGATCACGCCGCCGCCGACCACGCCGGCCCCGCCGAGAACGACCGCCCCGCCCGCTCCCATCACCCCCGAGGGCCCGATAGCCGGCGCCGGCCCCTCGGTCACGGCCCTGGACGACCCGACCCTCTAGCCCACGGGTTGCCGGTCTGTTCACCAGCCCGTAGAACAAGGTCAGGGCCGCGCTCGAGACCGTCAGGTCACCATCAAGCAGGCCTGCCGCCCGTCGGAACACCGCCGGGCATCCCTGGACCCGGCGCGCGCAGGCTCCGTCCCGCAGGGGACCGGGCCTTGCGCACGCCCTGCTGCAGCCGTAAGGAGTACCGCTTGAGCGACATGACCCCCGAACCGTCGGCCATGGAGGCCGAGGGCATCCCCGACATCGCGAACCCGGACCCGCACGGACCGGACTCGGTTGTCGAGCCCCCGCACGACACCGCCGTGGCCGTCGAGGAATTCGGGACGACGGCGGCGGAGCAGCACGAGGGCGAGTCCCTGGACGGCCGGCTGGCCCGGGAGGAGCCCGATGTACCCGATCAGGTCGATGCCGCGCCGGACGAGTCTGTCGGCACCGGTGGGGCCGGGCAGGGAGTCGGGCGCCTGGTGGGCAGCGACGAGGGCGCCCGCACCGACACCGAGGCCGAGACGACCGCAACGGACGTAGGCATCGATCTCGGCGGCTACACCGCCGAGGAGAGCGCCATGCACGTCGAGCCCGAGGTCTAGGAACCCGCGATGCCCCCCCTGCGCCGGGTCAGCCCCACCTCCCCGGGGATCACCCGCCTCCGGCGGGGCAAGGGCTTCCGCTACGTGGACACGGCCGGGGCGGACATCACCGACGAGGCGACGCTGGCCCGTATCGAGGCGCTGGTGCTGCCGCCTGCCTGGCAGGACGTGTGGATCTGCCGGGTGGCCGTCGGGCACATCCAGGCGACCGGCGTGGATGCTGCGGGCCGCCGCCAGTACCGCTATCACGACCAGTGGCGGGTCGTGCGTGATCTCGCCAAGCACGAGCGGGTGCTCGACTTCGGGGCGGTCCTGCCAGGGGTGCGCGAACGGGTGCACGCGGACCTGCACCGCGAGGGCCTGGATCGCGACCGGGTGCTGTCGTGCGCCGTACGGCTGCTGGATCTCGGCTTCTTCCGCGTGGGCAGTGAGCAGTACGCCGCCCAGAACCAGACCTTCGGCCTGGCCACGATGCTGAAGGAGCACGTCACGGTGTCGCGCGGCGGGGTGGTCACCTTCGACTACATCGCCAAGAGCGGCAAGCACCGGGTGCAGTCGCTGGTGGAGCCCGAGGTCGGCGCCGTCGTGCAGGCCCTCAAGCGGCGACGGGGTGGCAGTGCGGAGCTGCTGGCCTACCGGGACGGGAGCCGCTGGGTGGACATCCGCAGCGGCGACATCAACAGCCACCTGCGCGCGTTGACCGGCGGAGAGTTCACCGCGAAGGACTTCCGCACCTGGTCGGCGACCGTGCTGGCGAGCGTCGGCCTTGCGGTGTCCACCGACGCCGACTCGGTCACGGCACGCAAGCGGGCCGTGACCCGCGTGGTGCAGGAGGTCGCCCACTACCTGGGCAACACCCCGGCGGTCTGCCGGGCCAGCTACATCGATCCCCGGATCATCGACCTGTACGACAGCGGGGTGACCATCTCGCAGGACCTGAGGCTGCTGGGTGAGGACGTCGGGTACGGCCAGCCCGCGACGCAGGGCGCCATCGAGTACGCCGTCCTGCAGATGCTGCGTGCTCCCGCGCCCGCAACGGCCGTGGCGAGCTGACGTGCCCCTCAGGAGACCCCGCCGGCGTCGCTGTTTCGATGCTGCGGCCCCCGGGCAGGCGCGGCTCGTGCTCCTCGACGGCAGTGCACACCCGTGAGCACCGTGCTGCTCGCTCGCCTCGACAGCGACGGCGACGTGCTGGTGAGCGGGCCAGCGGTCCGCGCCGTTGCCGCCGCGGGACACCGCGTGGTCCTGCTCTGCGGGCCCCGGGGCGCGGCCGCCGCCCGCCTGCTGCCCGGCGTCGACGAGGTGCTCGTCTGGCACTGCCCCTGGATCGACGCCGATCCGAACCCGGTCGATGCCGACGACATCGCCCGACTGGTCGAGGACCTGCGCAGCCGCAGCATCGACCGGGCACTCGTGCTCACCTCCTACCACCAGAGTCCGCTGCCCCTCGCGCTCGTCCTGCGCCTCGCCGGCGTGCCCTGGGTCGGCGCGACGAGCGAGGACTTCCCGGGCAGCCTGCTGGACCTGCGGCACCGGCTGCCCGACACCGGCCTGCACGAGGTCGAGCGCGCCCTGTCGCTGGTCAGCGCGGCCG
>JAABUI010002097.1_pt1 | contig 11221 bp, 19 predicted proteins | sample 5559111 | NCBI WGS metagenome assembly JAABUI01 (sample SAMN10711870, study PRJNA513365) | rock metagenome | isolation source: Antarctica rocks | place: Antarctica: Victoria Land, Buttleship Promontory
GGCACCTCCTCACCGTCCTCAGGTGGTCCGAGTAAATGATGGTCTTTACCTTTTCATCGATGCCCATTTCTGACCTTAGTTGTCTGTCCAATTTCACCGCGATGGTGATCGCCGCGACTTCAGCTTTCTGTGTGGAGGCGAATTCGTCCTTCAACCTCGCACTAGACGTCAGGGGACCGACGACGGCGATATATACTAACCACTGTACTAACCCGTATATATATATCGGGACTATATACTAACCACTGTTCTCATTCGGAGACAGTGAAATACCCGTTGGGCAGTTCATATATATAAGCCCATTTCACCAAGGGCGGCGTGGTGGAACATGAGGCGGAGACTGCGTCGATGGACGGAACAAGAGGATGGGAGGTGTTTTCGGGCTGATTACAGGATAGCCACGGGACTTGGCAATGTGCCCGGCTGTTCTCTGTGGCGTAGTAGCATCCACTTGTAATGTTCACTTGCCTCGCAAGCGTGAATTACAGCCTGGGCGGATTCGGCTGCGATGGAGCGACTTCTTCCGCCAAGACTGAGCGAACTCTGAATATACCCTCGTTATCTACAGTTCTTCTCCACTATCCGCTCTCTGCTACGGTCTATAGCGTACCCAAGTCTCCCGGGCTGCTCAATCCTTTCTCCTTCTCCCATCCAGCCGGGTCACGCACGGCCATCTCATTGAACGGCATCTCGTCGTCGAGACTCTCCACCGTCTTGTCGACGAAGGTGCTGTCCGGCGGGGAGATTGAGCAGAAGAGGGTGTAAAGCCCGCCGGCGATGAAGAAGGAAGTGAGCCAAGAAGCTTTGTCTGGCAATCATTCAGCGCACATCGAAAAAGAGTGGGGGAACATACAGAAGTATGCGAGGTTGCCAATGGGGACTTTCGGCTTGATGGCGTGAATGAGGCCGGGTAGGTTGATGGGGATGACGATGATGAGCGTGAGGAGGGAGCGCCAATTGACCCCGCCACGATAGCGATAGATCCCCTCGTTCTGGTATAGCATAGGCACGTGGAGGCGTGTTCGGCGGATGATCCAGTAGTCAGCGATCTGAGGTGATCAGCAGCCCCCGAATCCGATGGGAGTGACTCACCATGATCGCGACGATCGGCGCGAGAACGATGATATATCCACTGAGGAAAGTCGTGAGACTCGTAGCGCTCGCCTGGATCTTCCAAGGGCATGTCGCCCAACCGCCGAGGACAGCGGTGATGAAGGCGCCGCGCTGTATGTTGAGGTATTTCGGAGCGAGGAAGGCAAAGTCATTGGACGAGGCGATCGAGTTGGTCGAGATATTGGTACCGAGGGTGGCGAGACCAAAGGCAAACGCGCAGAAGAAAGCGGCAGCCCTATTCGTCCAGAGGGCGATGATCATGGTGGGATCCCAGAAGAGAGTACCGTATATCGCCTGACCAGCTGACGCGACCACGATCCCGATGAAGGAGAAGATGAAGTAAACGAAGGGGATAAAGAGCATCTGCCAGTACGAGTCGGACGGCTTATGCGCGTATCGAGTGAGGTCCGGCTGGGGAGGTCAGTGAGATAGGCCTAGACCAGGGTTCACCTGACCTACCATGTTGATAGCCAGAGTAGTCTTGCCGGAGATGGCGATGTTGATGCCCGCGACCCATGCCCACGATTTTGCCGATCCCTTGACAGTGGCGTGTTTCGCAAAGACCGCCACCGCCGGCAGTATGGACCGCCCAGCCAAGGATTGCAAATGCGGCGACGACGGCGACAATTGACTTGACAAAGAAAAGCCAGCGCATCTTGCGAGGGTGGATGAGGACGAGTGGGAGTTGCACTAAGCGGGTCAGTGAGATAAAAGGCAAATGGCCCAGCTTACGGATCCAGAAGACAAAATACGCGATGAGCTTATTGCTCGTCACGCCGGCTGAAGTGGGAAGGGCGTTGTGGTAGTAACGAAGAGACGGCCAGATAGCTTCGAGCATGATGAGCATGCACGATGCGCCAATGTAGGTGTTGATTCTGCGAACCTCAGTCTTGACGCGCATCTAGATTCGATTCGGCTCACCCGAAGTAGAGCAGACCAAGAACAAGACGCGAGAGCACCGCAAAGTAGGAGAAGTAGAAACCCATAGAAGCACGCGAGGCGATGGAGAAGGGGATGTGATGACGTGAGCCAATCGCACCGTTGAGCGTGACAACTGCGGCGATGATGATATTGCCGATCGCGCTGGTAGAGGATCAGCAGCCTCACGGACCGACATACTCGTACTTACATGGCACCGGACGCTTCCCTCCAGCTCAGCCCAAGGGAAACGATTGATCCGGCTTGCTGCATCGTTCCGACATTTGCACCATCTGGGTCACGGATCATCAGCTCGATTCCTGCGGAACATACACAACTCACCTGCCAACCACAGGAAGAGGTAATTGATACTGTACTAGGTCAGCTTCGTCCCAAAACATTGATTGGCAGGACTGACGCCCTCCAATTCCTCTGCTCCACCGGAACAACGTCGACATCCGCGTTACTCCACCCATCATGGGTCGCGTATGAGGCTGGCGGAGTCTCGAGGTACCAGTAGGATTTGCTGAACCACCTCGTTAGCTCGGGACGTCCGATCTTCATCGTAAGCATAGCTTCTTAGTCCTAGGAGATGAGGGTGGAAGGGTGGATGAGACGGGGGAAGGGGTTGATGAGCGATATTGGGGAGATGGAGACGACGGAGCGGATCGATATGCCGTAAATGTGTGTCGAGGGATACGATCTGATCCTAGCAAATAGCGATGGGCGGATGCTGAGAGATCGAGGAATAGGATGACCTTGGGTATCAAGAAAGTAGATGGAGCGTTTAGAATCGTCAAAGGCGGTGTTTGACGAATCGGTGAAGTTGCGCCCGGAACAAGGTACGAGGGCCGTCCTTTGGGCAGGGTCATTTAATCAATTAACGGGGTTGATACAAGCTAGACCGAGCCTGAGGTCGAGGAGAAGCTGAGCCTTGATCGCAGCTGCGCAACGAGTGACCGGGTCGCGTGAGGAGCGCTGTGTGTGGCAGGGTGAGTGAAAGCCAGGTTGATCCTCGATTCGGTTACTGCTTAAGATGCTGACATCGATCAAGCGGCTTCAAGCTGGAATTCTTGTCTCCGTGGGCCTGAGATAAGACGGAAAGGGAGGGACAGTGCCGATCAAGGATTTGAAACGGATGGTGATTGATGTTGATGGAAACACATCAATCAATCCAACGGGATTGCGAGAAATCTTGAGAGCGGGCAGTCATGCGGTATCAACAAGACCTGACGCTGGCTCGTTGGACGAAAGGACGCGTCGCAAAGAACACGACAGAGAAGCCCTCATCGATAGTGCAGGGATGGTGTTCGAGCGGGAATGGAGCGGTTACCTCCGCCTCTCAGGGTCCATCAAGGTGTTCGTGTAACTTAGTCGTTCCCAAAGCTCTTCAGACCACGTTGTTAAATCAGATGGAAGCTCTCTCTCGGCCGAGATGGTTTCGGGTTTGGGTGATCGACATGAATTCGGCAATGAAAATTGTTCAGGGAGAAGGATCTCGTACTGATCTCCTTCTCCTCATCTTCCCTAACGTCTGGGATATCATCGGGGCGAGTTTACCCGAGAAGCATCGGGTCAGGACCTGAAGATCCTTCCGGATGTTGGTTTGTCCGGTTATCCATGCCGGGGGGTAGGGTGAAGGTGGAGATCTCCCTGTCCTTTGACCTCTCGACTTCGCTTATGACCGGAGACGAACGACCGAGTGAAGCCCTACCCTCTCTGATCACAAGAGTGTCAGATTCATCTCGGCTTCCCTCATCGTGTCACTTGTTGCTTCCTTCCTTTCGGCGGATCATTCAACATCATGTCGACAACCAACAATACCATTCCTTCCGAGAAGCCCGCACCGAGGCGCGCAGGACCCATACTCGCCTCCATCGGTGACTCTGCTCTATCGCTATCGTCAACTCTCGCTGACATCCGTAGGTACCGTTCTCATCGACGTGTTTGAGACTACACCCCTCCTGACCCCGTCGATCAGCTTCATCACCCCCACCAATCCCACCTTTACCAGTCCTGATGCGCCTCAATCACACCCTGTAGTTCCACCGGTCCCCACGTTCGACCTCCTGCCGCCACTCGAGTTTCCTATCTCCAATACCGCCTTGCTCACCACCCCCGAATCCTCAACAAGCGGCACCTCCACTCCCCAGCTCCCATTCGATTCCTCACAAACCCTCTCTTCTACCCCGTCGCACGAGCTTCTAGGCGGAGGAGCGCTGTACAACCTCGTCGGCGCGCGAATATGGCTGCTCCCTTCTGAACTTCGCACACTTGTCGACCGCGCCCCTGGCGGGACAGATCTGAGTGCCAAGTTCGAGGAGAATCTGAATAGCTTCGGGCCGGAGATGTGGGTGTGGAACGAGTTTGAGGGATCGAGGATGACTCGTTCTCGAATCGCATACGAGAATGGTTCGCGAAGGTGAGTTGGTCGTGCGTCACGTACCTAAAAACCGACGGATCGGGTAATGGTAGGTACGAGCAAATCGTGCAACCGCCATGTCGTACGATCGAGTCTCTCATCAACACACCGCTTGCGAATGCGGAGTTCCTCCACGTCAGCCCGCCATTCTCGCCCGAGGACTTGTTCAAACTCCAGTCTGGGCTCCGCCAAGGAGGTGACGGAGGCTGGCGACCGAAGATCGTGTTCGAGCCTACCCCAGGCAGCTGTCATCCGGGCCAACAGGAATGGCTCGAGAAGATCGCGCCCGGCGTCGAAGTGCTCTCGTATGCCTCCTTGGATATCGCAGGTTCCGGTGTTGATAAATTCAGGCCGAATCATGAGGAGCTCCTATCCTTCTACTCCTGCGAGCAGTATCCTCTCTGCAGTCCTGAGTTTCGCCCGACCCTCGAGAGGCTGACTCATCGGCTGCTCGACAAGATGGCTGCCGGAGGAAATGAAGGAGGGATCATTGCCGTGCGGTGCGGAAGAATGGGGTCGAGTGTTGGAACCAGAAGTGGGGGTGTCAAATGGTTTCCGGCGTGTTTTGGCGCGGAGGACGAGCGCCTGGTGAAAGATGTCACAGGCGGTGAGTACATGACTCTTGGACAGAGTCGCATCTGATCGAGTAGCTGGGAACGCCTACCTGGGAGGGTACGTCGCTGGTCTCTCGCTCTCTGGAGGAGATCCATACGAGGGTGAGATCATTCCAATACACCGAGTAGTGAAGCTGATGGGCTCAGCCGCGCTATACGCAACGGTCTCTGCCTCGTTCGCGGTGGAGCAACTCGGCCTTCCGGTGCTTTCTACCGAGAAGTTCGACTCCTCAGAAGGGTTGTGGAACGACGACAGGCCGAAGCGTCGACTGGATGAGCTACGGGAACGGGTGAAGTGCGAGGCGATCCGAGGATAGTCGATCATCCCGGTGTTCTGAGGACGAGTAAAATTGCATAGTTCTGTACAATATATCATCAGCATCTGGTGTATACAATGATAGCACCTGAGAACACACTGTCATGTGGTCACTGCCATCGCAGGCCGCTCTGGTATCCGCTCGGCCGGCTCCTGCGCCCCGAGTCCGCTCCAGTACAACCTCCCCGCGACTTCCTTGACCACCCAATCTAGTCCCTCATTGAGCCCAGTCCCGGTGTAAGCGGAGCAAGGATGAACGACCCATCGATGGGATACGATGGACTGCAGAGCTAATGCCTGTTTCGTCCGGTCCGTTAGCTCTAAGCTGTGTGAGGTAGGAGACGACCCGCATCCCGGATCTCTTCCAGACTCATCGACCCATCCAGATCCTGCTTGTTCGCGAAGACTAATAAAGTCGCACCCGCCAATCTCTACTCCGTCCGCCCAGATTCAGCTTCAGCCGATCAAGTGCTAAAACGAAGACTGATGTACCTCCTCTTGAAGCAGGCCCTCGAGTTCCCGTCGACAGTCGCCCATACGCAGTCGATCAGACGAGTCGACCACCCAGACCACCGCATCGGTAGAGTCGAAATAGTTGCGCCAGTACGGTCGGAGGGTTGTTTGGCCACCTACGTCCCCTGCAAAGCTGTTAGCTCAACCTTCGGATACACGGCGAGAGAATACGAACAGATGTTCAATGTGTATCTGAGGTCAAGCTAAGTCAGCGCAATGCTGTGGAAGGGGTAACAGACCTACCCATCCCGTATGAGCGATTTGATATTGAACCCCAAAGTCGGGCTGACGCCGGTGATGTCCTCACCATTGACCTTCTTCAGGATGGTCGTCTTTCCAGCGTTATCTAGTCCTCTAACCAGGACGCTAAATTAGCGGAAGCTTTGAGGTGAGGAGGGTTGAAAGCGAACGGACAAGAAGAGGACCCTCATCTCCTTGGATTTGGCTTTGTTTTTCCGGATGATCGTGAGGAGACCTGAACGACTCAGTCTACCATCAGATAAGGAAAGATTTGGGCTGACCCATTGTGCTACTCCTGGGACCGTTGTCTGCCACCGCTGTGTGCTCGTCCTCGCTAATAGGTGGTCAGGAAGCGCGTCCAAATCTCCCACGGTCCCCCATCAGCTTGAATATTTGCTGAACACGTGTCTATCGTCCGGCGATCTTCTTAGACCGATCGAGATTTGTTGATGCTCTCCCAATCCAATACATGCCTTTTCGCCCCTTTCTCTCGTTCATCAGTCGTATCACTCGCCTTCAAATGCCTCAACTTACCCTTTCTTCAAATCCCGGGTCTAAATCGATCTCCCTGTCCCCTCAGAAACCCATGGCTCGAGCTATCAGAACCACCGCCCGGTCCGGAGTCGCCAAGAAGGGCGAGCAGAAACTGCACGATGAGGAGAATAACTTGGCAGCCGATATCCAAGCGTCAGCTCGGGAGCAGGAAGCAACGAAGGAGAGCAAGGTACACGACGATGATATGGGAGAGGGAGAGAACGCAAAGGGACAGCCTGGACCGGCTGGGAAGAGGGATAGGAGTCCGGAAGGTGGAGGAGTTGCGGGAAGTGATGCGAAGCGGCATAAGAATGCTTATGAGATCAGTGAGTGCAGCCGTCACTGGTGGATAGGATAGAGGAGGCTGATCAGGCGGTATGACGCAGAGGGGAAGATAGCTACGGCTGAAGTTGCGGCGCGGGCCGATCAGGATCCCCCGCTGGACCAGTTGATGAGGTTGCTCAAGCAGGATAAGAAGGCGGTGGAGAAGGGCGAGTCGGTAGTGTACTGGATGCGGATGGAAGATATGCGGAGTAAGTCTCATCACGTCTTCAGACGACCGGGCTGATGGGTCGGACAGTCGAGGATAACACTGCACTGGCACATGCTTCGGCAAAGGCGAAGGAGCTTGATATCCCTCTTGCTGTTCTCTTCGTCCTCTCTCCAGGCGATTACAAGATCCACGACCGAAGTACCCGGCGGATCGACTTCGTACTACGCAATCTGCGGAATCTTGCTGTCAGTTGTCTCCATCTCACTTGAATACTAGCTGATCAGCCCAGTCCAAACTCGACAAGCTCAATATCCCCCTCCATGTCGTTTCCTATCATCGTCGCCTGTCCATTCCCAGACGGCTGGTCAATGAGGTCTTCCCTCACCTGCGGACGAACCACATTTTTGCCAATATCGAATACGAGGTCGACGAGCTGCGTCGGGATATCGCGGCGGTCAAGCTTGGCAAGGAGAAGGGGGTTGACGTTATTTGTATGCATGATCGGTTGGTGGTGCCGCCGGGACGGGTGAAGAGTCTGCAGGGAAAGCCGATGTCTGTCTACAGGTATGTAGTTTCACTTCCCCTCGAAGTCGAGGCGCTGACATCCGATCGACCACTGCAGCCCATGGCAAAGAGGTGTGCTCGGACTGTAATACCGCTAGAAGTGTGCTGACAAGACTCAAAGCATGGGCCAAGTTGATCGATAAGGAGCCATCGCTTCTCAAGATGTCACCTCTACCCGAAAGCAATGACCCATCCATCCGGCAACACGAGCATTTCGCAAAACTCTTCGATGCAACTCCCATTCCCGATCATGTCGATGGCTTCGAGTGCGGGGATGCAGAGACCATGGGCGAGATCTACCCAGAAGGCACCGAGAGGGCCAAAGAGGTCAGTTCCCGCTGATGTAGGCAGCACCGCTGATTGGGGGCCAGCTCCTCGACCTCTTCCTACACACCAAAGCCCGCAAAACCCAACTCCAGCTTGTCTCCCCTCTTACCGACGGAGCTGAGCACGATTTGAAAGCATCGCGAGTCAACAATTACCAGGTTGGGCGGAATATGGTCGATGGGGATAACAGCTCGAGATTGAGCCCGTACTTGACAAGCGGGGTGATCAGTGGGAGGATAGTCATCAACGAGGCGAAGAAATATTCGAAGGGGAAGCTGGAGAGTGGACGGGATACGGGCATCGGTATGTGGGTGCAGGAGGTGAGTCGGAGCTCTCATGCGGAACTCGCCCGTTTCGCAAGCTGATAGGGAGTCCAGGTGGCCTGGCGAGACTTTTACAACCATGTGAGTGATGAAACAGGTTGCAAGGATGAGGAGTCTGATTGAGATTGCGCTTCACCAGGTTATGGCCGCTTGGCCCCGTGTATCGATGGGCAGAAACTTCCTCGAGAAGTTCGCCGATGTGCAATGGGAGATCAGCGAGGAACATCTACAAGCTTGGAAAGATGGCCGGACGGGTTATCCTATAGTCGATGCCGGCATGCGGGCTTGTAACACTAGAGGTGAGCCTTCACGCATCGACGCCGTGGGCGATGACAGCGATTGACGGATGTTGATTATAGGCTGGATGGAGAATCGGTTGAGAATGGTGACGGCGAGCTTCATGGTGAAGAGCTTGATGCTGGATTGGCGTGAGTGCTTTGAGGGCTAAAGGGATGGTGCTGATTGTTCGACAGGGTTGGGGGAGAAGTACTTCATGGAATGTTTCATAGATGGGGATCTTGCTTCAAATAACGGAGGGTAAGTCTGGTTCTCGGCTGAAGGAGGAGTGCCGGGCTAAACGGCCTGCAATAGGTGGCAGTGGACCGCTAGTGTCAGTGCAGATATAACAGATTGAGGAGGGGTGTGATGCTGATGTTCGCGATCGGTCGGCAGACGGGAACAGATCCGCAACCATACTTCGTGAGTGTACACCCCGTTCTCGACCTTTCTACTCTGCTGTGATGAGCTAATATCATTTCAGCGAATATTCAACACCCTCACCCAATCCGAAAAATGCGATCCTAACGGCGACTATATCCGCTACTGGGTGCCCGAGCTGAAGAGCCTCAAGGGAAAGGCCATTCACGATCCATACCACAACATGCCGGGTGGCGAGTTCAAGAAGCTCGGATACCCCGCTCCGATCGTCGAGCATAAGGCCAGTCGGGAGAGGGCTTTGTTCCGGTATAAGAATATCGGGGACAAGGAGTCGGGGTGACGACTATAGCTTAGAGGAGTAGATTGTAGCTCATGCATGTAGTTATTACAATTGTCCTGAGAAACGTGTGCACAGCCACAAGATGCGGACAGTGACTGGGGCCTCGGGGGTCTTACGCCTTGTCGCGCTCTGACCCTTCAGGAGATTCTGATACAGAGAGGCCAATGCAAAACTTGAGGGAACGTCTTCGAGAACAGTAGTGGCACCGCCAGAACCTGAAACTTCGGAAAGCTCCGGCAAATCCCGCTCCACTTCGCAATCAACTCAAAATCCGTCATCTCATCGGCGTTGCCCACCAAAGCTTTATATTCAGCTCGAATCCTCTGACGATCCTCAAAGATCAATCGCGATGGCTCCGACAATGTTCACTCCTCCTCCCGCCTCTCTCCCACCCGCTTCCCTTCCTCCACCTCGCGCACCTCCACAATCCATGATCGACCGGACACAACGTTTCCTCGAAGAGCATTGGGTCCCACTTCTCCTCGGAGCTGGTGTGCTCGCTGCTGGAGGGGTGTACTATTACAGTCAGCAGAACGACCGATCTGGACCTAGTTCGGGGGAGAAGAAGGATCGGAAGGAGAGAGGGAAGGGGAAGAAGAGGAGGTCGGGTCAGGGGAGGAATTTTTCGGGCGAGGGGAACGAGGGACCTTTACTTGAGGAGCTACCCGAGGAAGTGAGTCACTTCATCCGAAGGTGATGAGATGAGCTAGGTGCTGATGATGAGCAGAAGGCGGAGAAGGGACCTGCAACAGGACCCTCGACAGGAGCTGCTAAAGGAGCTACGGAGGAGAAAGAAGAGGTTCAGGAGGGGACATCGCATTTGAACGGTATGCCCGCCTCATAGCGGCTTCACGAGAACCCCTGACCTCGTACAGATGTCCCAGATGCAGACGGGATCGCAGATATGTCTGAGTCGGTGGGGGGTCCTCTGCTCATGCATGAAGATCTCCTAATGATTGTGTATGGTATGGCAGGATCGAAACGCACTTGGCGTGACGCTCAAGGATCGAGGGAATAAGCTGTACTCGAAGAAGGACTTTAGAAGAGCTGTCGAATGGTTCGTACCGAGCTCTTGATTCTTCCTTGTGCATAGGCTCACGGCTGCAGCTATACCAAGGCGATTGAGGTGTCTGTGAAGAAGGATTCGGTGTTTTTCTCGAATCGAGCGGCTTGTAAGTCGATCCCGCTTGAAGTGTGGAATGGTGACTGATTGTGATTAGGCTACACGAACTTCACACCACCGGAATATGAGAACTGTGTTGCTGATTGCGATTCAGCGCTTGAGCTTGACCGGACCTAGTGGGTTGCCGATTCGCGTAGATCGTCAGAGAACGCTGATACCGCGGTTTAGCGTGAAGGCACTGAAACGGCGGGCAACCGCGCTCGAACATCTTGGAAGGGACGATGAGGCTGTACGAGGTGAGCTTTGGAGTTCACTATATCCGCCGTCGTGCTGAGGTCCTTCGCCTCTAGACTTCACCGCGACGTCTATCCTTGAGCGATTTAAGGACGAGCAAGCTGCGGGGTCTGTAGAGCGGTGTCTCACGAAACTCGCACAGAAGAGGGCGAAGGAGATGCTTGATGTGGGTTCAGATCTTTTCGCCGCCAACGATTTCTGAGCGAAATTTCCGCAGACTCGCGAAGCGAAGCTCCCTTCACCGACGTTCATCTCCCAGTACCTCCTAGCTTTCCGACCTCGTGAGTTCCCTTCACTGGGTTCCCAGCCGTTTCTGAAGAGCATGCAGATGACAAGCCTACACTTCCCGAGAACCCATCGCAGGGCGACCAGACCCTTCTCCTCGCATTCGATGCGCTAGCTGCGGCGGACTACAACCATGCGCTGACAT